>Ga0182743_1003251_pt1 | contig 13296 bp, 10 predicted proteins | sample eDN3rd30CKraftOP_FD_128522 | JGI IMG/M metagenome (GOLD analysis project Ga0182743, IMG submission 128522) | Enriched Organic Plus compost microbial communities from Emeryville, California, USA - eDNA 3rd pass 30_C Kraft OP (version 2) (version 2) ... | reverse complement strand
GACGGCTTGGGCCGGGCCGGGGTCGTCGGCGTGGTCAAGCATATCCCGGGGCATGGCCGGTCGGCGTGCGACACGCACAAGGAACTGCCCACCGTGACCGCAAGCGAGAGCGAACTGGAGGCGGACATCGCCCCGTTCCGCACATTGGCGCAGGCGCCCGTGGCGATGACGGCGCACATTATCTACAGCGCGTGGGACAGCGAAAACCCCGCTACCCAATCGCCGTTCGTGATCGGGGAAATCATCCGCAAGCGGATCGGGTTCGACGGTCTGCTGCTGAGCGACGATCTCGATATGGAAGCGCTTTCGGGCACGATTCCCGAACGGGCCGAACGGGCCGTGGCGGCAGGCTGCGACATCGCGCTCAATTGCTGGGGGCGGATGGATGACATGGTCGGCATCGCCGAGCGGCTGCCCGCGCTGACCGACAAGGGCGCGCAGCGGCTCCAGCGGGCCATGGCATCGGTGGCGGGCAAAAGCGTGGAAGCGGATCGCGCCGTGCTGCTCGCCAAGCGGGACAGCCTGCTGGCCCACGCCGGGGCGCGTGCTTGACCGAGGACGGGTTCCTGTTCGCCATGCCCGCGCAGGGCGATGCGGACGGGGACTGGGCAGGCCCGCCCACGGCGCGGGATGGCGCGGATGCGCTCTATCTCGAACTGGACGGGTGGGAAGGGCCGCTCGATCTGCTGCTCGATCTCGCGCGGCGGCAGAAAGTCGATCTCAAGACGATTTCGATTCTTGCGCTGGTCGATCAGTACCTTGCCTATATCGATCATGCGGATGCGCTGAAGCTCGAACTGGCGGCCGATTATCTGGTGATGGCGGCGTGGCTGGCCTATCTCAAATCGGCGCTGCTGCTGCCCAAGGAAGAACAGGAAGACCCCAGCCCCGAAGAACTGGCGCTGCGCCTGCAATTGCGACTGCAACGGCTTGCCGCGATGCGCGAGGCGGCGGCCCGGCTGCTGGGGCGTGACCGGCTGGGGCGCGATGTTTTCGCGCGCGGCGCCCCCGAAGGGCTGCGGATCGAACGCAGGAACGCCTGGCAGTGCGAATGGTTCGATCTGGTCAGCGCTTATGGCCAGATTCAGGCCCGCAACGCGCCGGTGGTGCACATGGTCCGCGAACGGCCGGTGATGACGCTGGAATCCGCGATCAACCGCGTGTCCGCGATGCTCGGCATGACGCTGGACTGGATGCGGCTGGAGGATTTCCTGCCCGCCCATTCCGATCCGCGCCTGCGCCGTTCGGCCCTCGCGTCGAGCTTTCTCGCCGCGCTGGAACTGGCCCGCACGGGCCGTGCGGAAATCGCGCAGGAGGAAACTTTCGGGCCGCTGCGCCTGCGCCGGGTGGTGGCGTGAGCGAGGAACCCGACGATCTCCTGCGCGCAGTGGAAGCGACGCTGTTCGCTGCGGAAGAACCGATGAGCGTGGAAGCGCTTTCGGGCCATCTGGGCGGGGCGGACGTGCGCGATGTGCTGCGCCAACTGGCCGACCATTACGCGGGGCGCGGGATTCATCTGGTGGAGAGGGGCAAGCGCTGGCATTTCCAGACCGCGCCCGATCTTGCCCATCTGCTGCGGCGGGAACGGGAACAGGTCCGCCGCCTGTCGCGCGCGGCAACCGAAGTGCTGGCGATCGTCGCCTATCACGAACCGGTCAGCCGGGCGGAAATCGAATCGATCCGGGGGGTGCAGACGGCCAAGGGCACGCTGGATGTGCTGCTGGAAGCGGGCTGGGTACGGGTCGCGGGCCGGCGCGAAGTGCCGGGGCGCCCGGTGATCTATGCCACCACGCCCGATTTCCTTGCCCATTTCGGCCTTGCCTCGCGGCGGGACCTGCCCGGCATCGACGAATTGCGCGCGGCGGGCCTGCTCGATCCGGTGGAGGAAGCGCTGGAAGGCCTGCTCGGCAGCCCTGCGGAAACGCCCGATGCCGCCGATGCCGGGGAAGCGGCGGATCAAGCCGATGGCGAACCCTTGCCGCCCGATGCGGCGGGCTGACTGGCGCTGACCGGCCAAAGCGCCTATAGTTGCCGCTCATAGGATATGAGAGATTTTCGATGGGATTGAGCATCTGGCAATTGCTGATTGTCGCCCTCGTTATCATCGTGCTGTTCGGCCGTGGCCGGATCGCGGAGATGATGGGCGATTTCGGCAAGGGCATCAAAAGCTTCAAGGAAGGCATGAAAGAGGACGATGAAAAGCCGCTCCCGCCGCGCCTTGAAGACCCCGATGCCGCGAACCCGTCACGGGACAATGCCACCAGCAAGTCGGCGGATGACCAGCCGACGGGTAACTGATCGAGAGAAGCGCCATGTTTGATGTCGGCGCGTCCGAACTGCTGATGATCGCGATAGTGGCGATCATCGTGATCGGCCCCAAGGATATGCCGCTGGCCCTGCGCACGGCCGGGCGCTGGATCGCCAAGATACGCCGGGTTTCCGGCCATTTCCGCGCGGGGCTGGATGCGATGATCCGCGAAGCGGAAATGGAGGAGCTGGAGCGCAAGTGGCGCGAACAGAACGAACGGATCATGGCCGAACACCCCGGGGGGCAAGACAGCGCCGAACCCGCCATGGCCGAAGCGTCCGCCGAGGCGCGAGCGAAGGCGCCAACGGGCGCAGGGGCCGAAGCGCTGGCTGGCCCCGATGCCGCAGAATCCCCCGCCGCCGGTGCGGAAGCGCGGCGCAAGCCCGCCGCCGAACCCGCCACGGATGAACCGCAATTGCCGCTGGGCGGCCCCGTCAGCCGTCACGAGCCCTGATCCATGGCATTCAAGATTCATGATATCGACGAGACCCAGGCGCCGCTGCTCGATCACCTGATCGAACTGCGCAACCGCCTGATGCGCTGCGTGGTGGCCCTGGCGATCACGTTCGGCGTGTGCCTCTATTTCGCGGAGGACATCTTCGGCTTTCTCGTTCACCCGTTGACCGAGGCGTTCCCGCCCGGGCAGGGACGGCTGATCTACACCAAGCTTTACGAAGCGTTCTTCGTGGAAGTGAAAGTGGCGCTGTTCGCCGCTTTCTTCCTCAGTTTCCCGATCATCGCCAACCAGTTGTGGGCGTTTGTCGCGCCGGGGCTCTATGCGAAGGAAAAGAAGGCGTTCCTGCCGTTCCTGTTCGCCACGCCGATCCTGTTCGTGGCCGGGGCGTCGCTGGCCTATTTCATCGTCATGCCGACCGCGTTCCACTGGTTCCTGGGCTTTCAGGGCGAAGCGGGCGGGTTGAAGCTCGAAGCTTTGCCGGGGACGGGGGATTATCTCAATCTGGTGATGCAGTTCATCCTCGCGTTCGGGATCAGCTTCCTGCTGCCGGTGCTGCTGCTGCTGCTCAACCGGGCGGGCATCGTCACCCGCGACCAGCTGGCCGTGGCGCGCCGTTATGTGATCGTGGTGATTTTCATCGTCGCGGCGGTCATCACGCCGCCCGATGTGATTTCGCAGCTCATGCTGGCGATTCCGCTGATCCTTCTGTTCGAAGGCTCGATGCTGTTCATGTGGCTGGGCGAACGGCGCGCGCGCAAGGCCGAAGCCGCGCAGGAAAGCGAAGCGGGCAAGGACCCGGCGGCGGCGGAATAGCCGCTTGGAGTGGCACCGGTTCTGGTTCAACCGGCGTCACTCTCGCTTGTCTTTTGTTTGCGGTGATTTCCGGGCCAGCAGGTTTCCACTTGCTTCGAAATCACTCCAGCACGTTACCAACCGGGCATTTTTTCCTGCGCAAAGCCCTGCGCCGCCTCGGCCCCCGCGACATAGATGCGCGCGCCGCCGATCCATGTTTCGATCACTCGCATCGCGCGCAATTCCTCAGCCGAAGCCAGCATAGGATCGCGGTCGACCATGATGAAATCGGCCTTTTCCCCTTTGACGAGGCGGCCGAAACGCCCTTCCGCAAACCCGGCATAAGCGGCGTTGACAGTGAATGCGGCCAGAGCGGCTTCGCGAGTCAGCTTTTCCTGCGGATACCAGCCGCCGAATGGCTGCCCGGTGGCGCCTGCCCGGGTCACGGCGACGGCGAGATCGGCGAAAGGCGTGGGCACCGCAGTCTGCGCGGCGGAGCCATAGACCGGCTTGACGCCCGCCTGCAGGACGCTTTGCCATGGCTGGGTCTGCGCGGCGGCGGGCCCGGCATTGGCCATGTCCTGTTCCAGCGCGCCGAAGCGGAAGCTGGCGAAAGCCTTGTCCCCGCCCGCGCGGCCGGTCTGCGCGCTGTCGATCACTTTCACCCCTTCCAGCCGCCAGCGGCGTTCGCCCTGATAGGTCGGCTTGAGTTCGGTGATCGCATCGAGCACGTCATCCACCGCCGCATGATCGGTGGCGGACACGGCCACCTGAAAACTGTCGATGGCGGCGCGGCTCATCAGATTGCGCAACTGCGTGGCTTCGGGCGAATTGGCCGCAGGGGCGGCCTGATCGCGCGGCATGGGCTTGCCGGGCCTGAGATAGAGCCCGTTGAAGCGCAGCCGGTCCTTGTACAGCCACGGCGAAGGGCCGGGGCCGCCGATCAGCACCATATCGTCCACGCTGCCGGCATAGGCCATGATGCGGATATACAGCGTGTTGGCATCGCCCGCGCGGCGATAGGTCTGCCAGTCCGCAATCGACGTGCCCATGTCGGCCACCGCCGTTATCCCTTGCGCGGCCAGCAGACGCTGCGCCTTCTGCAAGGCCACGTCGCGATCTTCCGGGCGGGGCGGGGGCAGGCCATCGCGCCCGCCGGTCATCGCGGCATAGCCGATCCGCATCAGCGAAACGTGCGAATCGATGATCCCCGGCATCACGAAACGGCCCGCGCCATCGAGCCGCGCATCGATCTTTTTGGGCCGCTTGTCGCCGCTGCGCAGCACCTGCGTGATTGTGCCGTCCGCATCGAACACCAGCCCGGTGAATGTCACCTGCTTGCCGGTTTCGTCAAGCGTCACGCCGTTCACATTGTCGAGCAGGGTATCGGCCAGCGCGGCGGCGGGCAGCGCCAGCGCGCCGAGCAGCAGCGCGGGAAACGCCAATCGCCGCATCAGCCATGCCCTTTCGGCAGGCGGCGGATCAGCGCGCTGGTATCCTGACGGCCCCCGCCGAGCGCCTGCACTTCGCCATAGAACTGGTCGACCAGCGCGGTGACCGGCACCGAAACGCCGAGTGCCCTGGCTTCCTCGATCGCGTAGCCGAGATCCTTGCGCATCCAGTCGATCGCGAAGCCGAAATCGAATTCATCGGCGGCCATGGTCGCCCAGCGGTTTTCCATCTGCCAGCTTTGCGCCGCGCCGCCGGAAATGGCCTGCAGGACCTTGTCCATGTCGAGGCCGGCGGCATCGGCGAAACGGACCGCTTCGGACAGGCCCGCAAGCACCCCGGCGATGCTGATCTGGTTGACCATTTTGGCCGTCTGCCCCGCGCCCGCGCCGCCGATGTGGACGATCCGCGCGCCATAGGCCCGCATCACCGGCTCGGCCATGGCGAAAGCATCGTCCGCCCCGCCGCACATGATCGACAACGCGCCTTTTTCCGCGCCCGTCTGCCCGCCCGACACCGGGGCATCGACGAAATGGAGCCCGCTCGCCGCGCATTCCCCGGCAAGATCGCGGGCGATCTGTGCCGAAACGGTGGTGTGGTCGATCACCAGCGCGCCGGGCGCCAGCGCGGCCAGCGCCCCATCGGGCCCGCGCATGACCTGGGCCAGATCATCGTCATTGCCGACGCAGCTTATCATCACCTCCGCGCCTTGCGCGGCGGCATGGGGGGTGGGGGCGATCCGCGCCATGCCAGGCCCGCCCGCGGCATCGAGCCAGGCGGCCGCGCGCGCGGTGGTGCGGTTGTAGGCGGTGACGGTGTGGCCCGCGTTCAGCAGATGGCGCGCCATCGGGCCGCCCATCACACCCAGACCCAGAAATGCGATACGTTTCGTGTCAGACATGGGGGCGCTGTGTAACGCCTTTTGCCGCGATGCAAATGGCCAATGCGACGGAATTGCCCCGTTGCCTGCCGCTTCCCCGCATGAAACGTGGTTTCCCTCGCCCGCAGTTTCGTCTAGGGCGCGCAGGCAATGGAAAACACCACAGCCCTGCATCAGGTGGCCGGCGAGGCGCCGCTCCTGACGATCGAGGATGTTCGCGCGGCCGCAGACCGGCTTAACGGCGCGATCATCCGTACGCCCACGCTCCACAGCCGCACGCTGTCGGAGATTACCGGGGCGAACATCTGGCTGAAGTTCGAAAACCAGCAGTTCACCGCCGCTTACAAGGAACGGGGCGCGCTGAACGCTCTGCTGGCCTTGACCGAGGAACAGCGCCAGCGCGGGGTGATCGCGGCGTCGGCGGGCAATCATTCGCAGGGCCTGTCCTATCACGGCACCCGGCTGGGCGTGCCGGTGACGATCGTCATGCCGCGCACCACCCCCCACGTGAAAGTGATGCAGACGCAGAGCGTGGGCGGCAAAGTGGTGCAGGAAGGCGAGAATTTCGACCAGGCCTATGCCCATGCGCGCAAGCTGGAAAAGGAACTGGGGCTGACGTTCGTCCACCCGTTCGACGACCCGACGGTCGCTGCGGGGCAGGGGACGGTCGCGCTCGAAATGCTGGAGGATGTGCCCGAGCTTGACGTGCTGGCGATTCCTATCGGCGGCGGCGGCCTTGCCACCGGCATGGGGGTCACCGCGCGGGCGATCAAGCCGGGGATCGGCCTGATCGGGGTGGAAGCGGAACTGTTCCCCTCGATGTACAACCGGCTCAAAGGCACCAATCTGCCTTGCGGCGGGGATACGCTGGCCGAAGGGATCGCGGTGTTCGAACCCGGCCAGCTGACATCCGTGGCGCTGGCCGATCTGCTCGACGATCTCGTGCTGGTGGACGAAGCGTCCATCGAAACCGCGCTCGCCCTGCTGTTGCAGATCGAAAAGACGGTGGTCGAAGGGGCGGGGGCCGCGGGTCTGGCCGCCGTGATGAACAACCGCGAGATTTTCGCGGGCAAGAATGTCGGCATCATCCTGTCGGGCGGCAATATCGATACCCGCCTGCTGGCCAATGTGCTGCTGCGCGATCTCGCCCGGCAGGGCCGCCTCGCGCGGCTGCGCATCTTCCTGCAGGACAGGCCGGGCTCGCTCTACCGCGTGATGCACGAATTCAACGCGCACAACGTCAATATCATCGAGATTTCGCATCAGCGGATTTTTACCCATCTGCCCGCCAAGGGGCTGGTGACCGATATCGAATGCGAAGCGCGCGATCGCGAACAGCTCAACGCCCTGATCCAGGCACTGCGCGGCAAGGGCTACACGGTCAGCCAGGTCGAACTCGACTGAGCGCAGCGGGCCGCGCCGGTCGCGCACCTGCCGGTGGGCGGCTGGTGACAAAATATAAGCCCTTGACCGCAAATCGTGGTTAAGGTTCTTTCAACGTTTGGAAGGGGCGGGCATATTGCCTGCCCAGCGCCCGTTGGCATGGCAGCGTAGCAGAGGACATCTCCAGTCTCGTGACGGCTCCGATCCGCTTTCCCCGCTTTTACGTCACCAGCCCCGGCCCATGCCCCTATCTGCCGGGCCGGGACGAACGGAAGGTGTTCACGGAACTGCGCGGCGAAAATGCGGATGCCCTGAACGATGCGCTGGGCCGTATCGGGTTCCGCCGCAGCCAGACGGTGGCTTACCGGCCAAGCTGCGCCAATTGCCATGCCTGCGTTTCCGTCCGGGTGATCGCGGGGGAGTTTCGCGGCTCGGCCACCCAACGGCGAATCCTCCGCCAGAATGCCGATATCGTCGTTTCCGAATGCCGTCCGTGGGCGACTTCGGAACAGTTCGACTTGTTACAGCGTTATCTTGCCGCACGTCATCCCGGCGGGGGCATGGCATCGATGGACGAGATCGATTTCGCCGATATGGTCGAGCACACACCGGTGACGAGCTATGTCATCGAATACAGGGAGCCTTCCGACAGAAGAGGGCCGGGCCGGTTGATCGGCGCCTGTCTGACTGACAGGCAGGGCGATGGACTGTCCATGATATACAGTTTTTACGACCCGGATCATGAGGCGCGAACAGGACTTGGTAACTTTATTATCCTTGACCACATCCGCAGGGCCGTCGAAGCTGGACTCCCCTATGTCTATCTCGGCTATTGGGTCGATGGTTCAGCCCGGATGCAATACAAGATCCGTTACCGCCCTTTGGAGAAACTGGGCCCGAATGGGTGGGAACGTTTTGATCCGGATGAACAAGGCCGCCTTATCGCCCAGACTGCCACATCAGGCCGGAACACTGCCTTTACTGTCGATGGCAGCGGGAAAGACGGGGTTCCCGGCAGGCAGGACCAGTATCAGGTCTAAACGCGCCGCGGGGCGCGCTTTCCGGCGCCGGTTGCTGGCCGTGCTGGCGCTGTCGGCCGCGCCGATTCCCGCGCTGGCCCAGACCGCGCCCGAGCCCGCACCCGAATCCGTGCCCACCCCGACGACCGCCCCCCCGGTTGCCGCTCCGCCCGCGCCCGTTCTGCCGGCCACACCGCCCGCGCGGCTGGAAGACCTCATTCCCGATAGCGCCGTCGCCAATCCCGAAGCCTGGGCCGTGCAGACCGATGCGGCGAGCGGCGCGGCCCAGCAGCAGGCCGAAGCGCCTTCGCTCGATGTGAATGCGCCGCTGGCGGAACTGCCCGAAGTCACGCTGCCCTGGCCGGATGAAACCGAACTCGCCCGGCCCGAACCGCTGGAGCCCGAACCCGAAGCGGCGCTGGCGGCCGAAGCGTTCGAACCGTTCAACCGTGTGCGGCGGGGCCGGGAAGTGCGGTTGTCGGACAATCTGCTGCTTGTCTTCCCGCGCGACGAAGCCGAATTTCCGATGCACAAGAAGTTCGCCGAACGGTTCGAAAGCCTGTCGAGCGTCGAAAGCCTGTCGGACAGTGACGACAATCTGGCCCAGGTCGCCGCCCGCGCGCGTGAGGATGAGGACCTGCTGGAGGAACTGCTGCGCACTTACGGCTATTACGACGGGCGCGTGCTGCGCGCGGTCAAAGGCGGGGAGAACGGCAAGGCCAAGCAGGAACCGGAAGTCCGCTTCGATATCATTCCGGGCAAACAGTACCGCTTCGGTGCGATCGCGCTCGGTGATCTGGCGTTGGCGCCCGATCACGATGCCCTGCGCAAGGCTTACGAAATCTGGCCGGGCGATCCGGTGCTGGCCGACAATATCGTTGAGGAAAACGCCGATCTGGACAAGGCGCTGGGCGAAAACGGCTATCCGTTCGCCAAAATCGGCGAACCCGATCTGCTGATCGATCATGACCGCCAGGAAGGCGATCTGACTCTGCCGGTCACGCATGGCGGGAAATACCGTTTCGGCGCGATCAACAGCGATGACCCGAAATTCCTTTCCAGCCGCCATCTGCAACGCATCGCGCGGTTCAAGCCGGGTGAAATCTACCGCCGCAGCGACGAGATGGACCTGCGCAGCGCCATCGTCGCCACCGGGCTTGTTTCCACTGTCACTATCACCCCGCGCGAAACGCAGGCCCCCAGCGGCACCGAACCGGGCGTGGTGGATATGGATGTCGGGCTGACCAAGGCCCCGCTGCGGACGATTTCCGGCGCGGTGGGCTATGGCACGGGCGAAGGTTTCCGCGCCGAGGCGAGTTGGGAACACCGCAACCTGTTCCCGCCCGAAGGCTCGCTGCGGGTCCGGGGTGTGGCGGGCACGCGCGAACAGCTTGCCGGGGTGACGTTCCGCCGCAACAATTTCCTCGGGCGTGACCGGATTCTGACGTTGGACGCCTATGTGACCACGATCAAGCGCGATGCCTACGATGCGCGCACGGCCTCTGTCACGGGCACATACGAACGCGTCAGCACGCTGCTGTTCCAGAAACCGTTCACCTGGAGCGCCGGGTTCGAAATCCTTGCCACCGATGAAAAGGCGCCCAACGCGTCTGATGGCCGGATGACCTATTTCATCGGCGCTCTGCCGCTGGGCATAGGTATCGACACCAGCGACAGCCTGCTCGATCCCACGAAGGGCTTCCGGATCAACGCGCGCGTTTCGCCGGAGATTTCGGTGCAGTCCAAGCAGAAATCCACTTACATCCGCACGCAGGTGGATATGAGCGGCTATTTCTCCATCGGCAGCAAGACGGTGCTGGCGGGCCGGGCCAAGGTCGCTTCGATCTTCGGCACCCCGGTGGACAATATCGCGCTGTCCCGGCGGCTCTATGCGGGCGGTGGCGGATCGGTGCGGGGCTACAGCTATCAGGGGGTCGGTCCGCGCAACGATGAGAACGATCCGAGCGGCGGGCGTTCGCTGGTCGAATTCTCGCTCGAAGCGCGGGTGAAGACCGGCATGTTCGGCGGCGCGCTGTCGGTGGTTCCATTCATCGACGCCGGCGCTGTGGGCCGCGATGCCACGCCGAGCCTGAGCGGGCTGCAATTCGGCGCGGGCATCGGTGTGCGCTACAACACCAGCTTCGGGCCGATCCGGCTCGACGTGGCCACACCGCTCAATCGCCGCAAGGGCGATCCGCCCGTGGCGGTCTATGTCGGTCTGGGGCAGGCTTTCTGATGAACGACGCCACGTCCGCCGAAATTCCGGAGGAAGAAACCGCGCCGCCGCGCCGCCGGTCGCTCTGGCGCTACTGGACGACGCGCATCGTCGCACTGGTGGTGGGCGCGATGCTGGTGTCGGCGCTGTTGCTCGACACGCCCATCGGCCATCGGTTCGTGGCCGACCGGATCGCCGCGTTGCAGCCGGAAAACGGCCTGCGGATCAAGATCGGGCGGATCGAAGGTTCGCTCTACAGCCGGTTGACGCTGCGCAAGCTGACGTTGTCGGACCCGAAAGGGGCGTTTGTCACCGTGCCGGAGGCCGATCTGGACTGGCGGCCGTTCAACTGGTTCTTCAGCGGGCTGGATATTCGCGAACTGACCGCTCGGCGCGGCACTTTGCTGCGCGTGCCCGAGTTGAAACCGGGCGATCCCGATGCGCCGTGGCTGCCCGATTTCGATATCCGGGTGGACAAGTTCCGGCTTGAAAACTTCACTGTCGCCGAAGAGGTGCTGGGCGAAAAGCGGCGGGTCGATCTCTATGCCGAAGCGCTGAAACAGGATCGCCGCGCCTATCTGAAAGTGGACGGCAAACTGGGCGGTTCGGACCGCATCCATGCGCTGCTCGACGCGTTTCCCGAACGCGACCGGTTCCAGGCCGATCTCGATTATCACGCGCCCGCTGGCGGGTTGCTGGCCGAAATGGCCGGGGCGAAGAAGGATCTTTCGCTGCGGCTGGTGGGCAAGGGGACCTGGACCGACTGGAAAGGCGCGTTCCTGGCCCGCCACGATAACGAACGGCTGGCCGCGTTCGAACTGAGCAACAAGGAAGGCCTCTATGGCGCGCTGGGGCAGGTGTTCCCCGGCAAGCTGATCGCCGGTCTACCCAAGGATCTTCTGGGCGAAAAGGTCGGCCTGGGAGTTTTCGGGCGGCTCGAAAACAGCGTCATCACCGGCGCGGCACGGGTTCAGGGCCGGGCGGTCGAGCTCAAGGCCGATGGCGGGCTCGATCTCGGGACCAACCGGGCCAACGGGCTCAAGATCGCGGGTGCGCTGACGCGTTCCGATGCGCTGGGCGCCGATATGAAGCTGGAAGGGGCGCGGTTCACTGTCGATCTCGATGGTCCGTTCCGCGATCTGACCGTTCCGCATAGCGTGCAGATCGACCGGCTGGTGTCGGGCGCCACGCAACTGGCCGGGGTCAAGCAGCAGGGCACGCTGACGTATGACGGCAAGACATGGAGTCTGCCGCTCAATCTCACCGCCGCGAAAATCGTCACCGGTAACGCCATGCTCGATCCCCGGCTGGTGAACGGGCGCGCCAACGGGATCGTGCAACTGACGGGGGATCAGCTCACCTCCTCGAATCTGAAGCTCGCGTTCCAGGGGCTGGATGCCCAGCTGGCGGTGCGCGGGGATGTCGCCAAGGGCGGCTATGCCATTGCCGGGCCGGTCAACGCGCGCGGTATCGCGCTGGAAAACCTTGGCACGCTCAACGGCCATGCCAAGATCATCGCCAAAGTCACGACGTATGGCGACTGGATGGTGCGGGCCAATTTCGCGGGCAACATGCCGCGCATCGCCAACGAAACGCTGACAACGGTGACCGGCGGCAACATCCGCTTCCGCGGCGGGGTGGCGATGGGCAGCAAGCAACCTCTGCTGTTCCAGAAAGTCGCGCTCGACGCCAACAAGCTGGTTCTGCGGATGGATGGCAGCGTAGCCAACGGCACCACCAAAGTGGTCGGTTCCGGCCGCCACACCGATTATGGGCCGTTCACGGTCGATGCCTCGATGGCGGATGACGGGCCGCGCGCGGTGCTGGTCTTCGCCGATCCCTTGCCTGCCGCCGGGCTCAAGGATGTGCGCGTCGCGCTGGCCCCGATTGCCGACGGGTTCGGCATCGATACCAAGGGCCAGTCGATGCTCGGCCCGTTCGATGGGCGGCTCAACCTGTTCATGCCCACCAGGGGGCCCACGCGGATCGAAATCGCCAAAATGGCGGTGTCGCAGACCAATGTCAGCGGCGTGCTGACGCTGGGTGACGGCGGGGCCACGGGCAATCTGGCGCTGACGGGCGGCGGGCTGGACGGGACGATCGGGCTCGCCCCGCGTGGCGGCGGGCAGGGCTTCGATGTCAATCTGGCGGCGCGCAACGCCCGCTTCGCCGGGGCGACCCCGCTGAGCATCCGCTCGGCCAAGATCGAGGCCACGGGCATCATCGGCGGCAATTCGACGCAGGCCAACGGGTCGATCTTTGCGCAGGGCATCAGCTATGGGCAGGTGTTCGTCGGACGGCTGGCGGCCAAGGCATCCATCGTCGATGGCCGGGGCACGTTCAATGCCTCGCTCGCCGGGCGGCGGGGCGTGCGCTTCAGCCTGCAGTTGCAGGGCACCACCACGCCCGAACAAATCGCGCTGCTTGCCCAGGGCGAATTCGCCGATCACCCGATCACCATGCCGCGCCGCGCGATCCTGACCAAGCAGCGGGGCGGCGGCTGGGCGCTGGCGCCGACGCAGGTGTCCTATGGCGATGGCATCGCTATCGCGCAGGGCCGGTTCGGCGGCAACGGGCCGACCGATCTCAAGCTGCAACTGGCGGACATGTCGCTTTCGGTGCTCGATATCGCGTTCACCGATATGAGCCTCGAAGGCAAGGTTTCAGGCGTGGTTGATTACCATGCCAAGCCGAACGCGCCGCCCACCGGGCAGGGCCGCTTGCAGATCAAGGGGCTGAGCCGTTCGGGGCTTGTGCTGACCTCGCGCCCGATCGATTTCTACCTCGTCGCCG
>Ga0182743_1003249_pt1 | contig 13306 bp, 9 predicted proteins | sample eDN3rd30CKraftOP_FD_128522 | JGI IMG/M metagenome (GOLD analysis project Ga0182743, IMG submission 128522) | Enriched Organic Plus compost microbial communities from Emeryville, California, USA - eDNA 3rd pass 30_C Kraft OP (version 2) (version 2) ... | reverse complement strand
GCGAGTGCGCAAGATTTTATCGGGCATCAGGCGAACAACCCCTGCAGGAACCACAGCGGCGCCCCGCCCCGCCCATCGCCCGCGATGCCGTGGCGATAGATCCAGTACCGGCGCCCGGCCCCGTCCTCGATCCGATAATAATCGCGCAGCCGCGCCGGTCCGCTTTCCCGCCACCATTCGGGCGCGATCCGTTCCGGCCCTTCGACCCGGGCGACATCGTGCACCTGCCCACGCCAGCGAAACCGGCGCGGCAGGCCATCGGGCGTAGCATAGAGCACGGCAATCGCCTCTGCCCGGTCGAGCAGCTTGAGCGGCCTTGCCGGAACGGCCTCCCCGCCCGGATTATCCGGAGGTGGATCGAATGCCCCCTGCCAATGCTGGGCACGTTCCGGCACATGGCTGGCATAGGGCACCGGGCGGCGCACCGCACCCGGGCCGAGCCGCGTGCTCAACCGGTCGATACAGACTGCCAGACTGGTGCCTTGCCGGACCGCCGGGCCTGCTTCCAGTTCGCTCTGGCCCAGAGACAGATCCTCCACCCACAGCGCCTGCAACCGCACCAGTTCGATCCCGAAACCGGCATCCACATCATCCAGCCTGTTCGCCAGCAGGCGGACGATATGCATGGGATCGCGCGTGGCGGAAGCCAGTTCGAGATGGCGCAGGATTACCAGTCCATCCACCCGCCACAGGGCCAGTTCCAGACGCCTGCCGCCTTGCCTGCGCGCTTCCAGTTCGCGCGCCAGATCGTCTGCGCAATCGGCCACCACCTGATCCAGCAGGGGGCGATGGCGGACCGGTTCCATCAGTCGCCGCTGCGCCATCGGCCGGTCTGGCGCAACGGCGGGCAGCAGAGGTTCCGCCGCATGCCCCAATATCTGATCGAGCCGCAGCAGCGGATTGGCCGAAGCTGTCACACGGTTGCGAAAGCGGCGTTGCAGGGCATCGCGGTCGATCGGATAGAGATCGCCTACCCGCTTGAGCCCAAGGCGTTGGAGAACCAGCAGCACATCGGGATCGAGCCGCAGCGCAGCCACAGGCAGCCGGCCCAGCAACGTTCGCAGTTCCTCCCCCGAAGGAAGGGGTGCCGATTGCCTGTGTCCTTCCCCAAAATGGGCGGCAGCCCATGCCGCACCCGCTGTCGGGGCAATGGCCAACCGCACGCTCAACCCCTGCCGGTCGAAACAGGTGGCGGCCTCTTGCAGCAGGCGCTCCTCCCCTCCGAACAGATGGGCCCCGCCGGTAATATCGACCAATAAACCATCGGGTGGGTCGATCACACTCCACGGCCCCCAGCGCTGCCCCCACAGCGCCAGACGGCCGAGGAAAGCGGCATCACCCGCCGGGTCGGCCGGGGCTGTTCGCACCTGCGGGCACAGACTGCGGGCATCGGCCAGACGCATTCCTGCATGGACACCGGCAGCAAGAGCAGCATCGTTGACTGCTTCGATCCGCAGGCCATGCGCGGTTTCGGTTATCAGAGCGAAAGGCGCCGCATCGGGCCCTTCGCCTTTCCCGCAATTTTCAGAATGCCGCCAACGTTCGATCGCCAACCGTGTCAACCAGATCGCCAGAATGCGGCGGGATGTCCGGTTGACCGGCAGGGATCGCGCGCCCGGCGGCGAGACTTTGCCCATCATCGCGCAGATTCCATTCTCCTGGTTTGTAGCCACGGGCGCGAAACAGTTCGGCCCGCCATTCGGGCTGGCCGGGCGCCCGCTCGTCCCAGCGTGCGAGGCGCGAAGGGGCAGAACGGATATGCCAGCGCATCCGCGCCGAACCGAGATCGCGCACGGCATCCAGCCTGATCAGATAAAGCGGCACCCCATGGCGTTCCGCCATCAGCGACAGCCGCCGCGATGCGGTGAACGTCAACGCACGCGGGTTGCCCGCCAGTTCCCCGATCACGCAGGCCAGATCGCGGCACCGCACCCCTTCCTCCAGCGCAAACAGTGCGTCCGCAGGGGTCTCGGCGGCAACATGAATGACATGGCCGCGCATGGCTCGGGGCAGCCCCGGCCAGTAAGGCCGCCCCGACAGGCGCATGGCTTCACGATCCTGCACCCAGAGCACGGACTGCAAGCCTACAGTGGGCCTCTCGTTCCGGTTCATACCGGGCGCTTCAGCCATCGCGCGCAACCCGTCGAGTGCCAAGGCCACGGCCGCCGCAACACCGCCACTATCGGCAGCAGACGCGAATATCTCGTTATGGCAGGAAGGGCGCAGGCCCGGCCGCCAGTCCGCTCCGGCGGCGCCAACGCCCTCCAGCGGCACGGCGCCTCCTTTGCCCCACACGGCATTTCGAATGCTCTGACCGTTCATGTTCTCATTATGTTCCATTCGTGAACTTATGGCAAGCAGCCTGTTGAAGCCTGAGCCCAACAAAAAAGGGCCACCGTTACGGTGGCCCTTTGACGCTTTTACCTCGGCTCAATCGCGGCCGCGGTCGGCGATCCCGGGGATATCCGGTTCCAGATCGGCATATTCGGGCTCGTGCACTTCGGTCAGCCCGCGTCCCACATGGCTGCGCGCACGGGCGTAGCCGAAATAGACCAGCAGGCCGATAATACCCCAGCCCGGGAGGACGACCATCGCCGCCACCGGCAAATTGAGGAACAGGAACACACAACCCACGATCGTCGCCGGAGCGATCAACCACAAGAGCGGAGCCCGGAACCTGCGCGGCAGGCCGGGCATGCGATGGCGCAGGATCATCGCGGCAGTCGCCACCATGGCGAACGCATAGAGCGTACCGGCATTGGAAATGTCCGCCAGCTTGCCCACCGGCAGGAACGCGGCGGCCACCGCCACGACCGCACCGGTGATCGCGGTGACAACATAGGGCGTTTTCCACTTGGGATGCACACGAGCCAGCCTTTCGGGCAGCAGCCCGTCACGCGCCATGACGAAGAAGATACGGGTCTGCCCGAACAGCAGGATCAGGATAACCGAAGGCAGCGCGACGAACGCGGCGATGCCCACCAGATTGCCGACCGTGCTGAAACCAATCACGCGCAGCACATGAGCCAGCGCCTCGTGCGAGCAGACGAGCCGATCCTGGAATTCGGGCAGCGCGCATTGCCGCGCGAGTTCGGCCGACCCGGCAGGCCACGGCACTCCATCCGGCCCCATGATTGGCTGCCCGCCGATCGCGCCCACAGCTCCGGCGGAAACGATGATATAGAAGGCCGTGCAGAACAGCAGCGAACCGACCAGCCCAATGGGCACATTGCGTTGCGGGTTCTTGGTTTCTTCGGCCGCGGTCGAAACCGCATCGAACCCGACATAGGCGAAGAACATTGTGGCGGCAGCCCCCACCGCCCCCACACCCGTCCCGAAACCGCCAAAAACGCCAGCGGGAAGGAAGGGGTTGAACCGTTCGAGTTCGGCCTGCGGCAGAGTGAGGACGACGAAAGCGGTCAGCGCCGCGATCTTCACCGTCACCAGCACGGCGTTGAACCATGCGCTTTCGCGCGTGCCCAGAATGAGCAGCCAAGTCACCAGCAGCGCGATAACCAGGGCCGGCAGATTGATCAGCCCACCCGGCGCGCCGCCCAGCATCAGCGGGCCCGCGCTCAGCCATATCGGCAGGTGTATACCGAAGAATTCCTTGAGTATGGTCCCCGTGAAATAGCCGGACCATCCGACCGAAACCGCGCTGGCCGCCACCGCATATTCGAGGATCAGCGACCACCCGACCGTCCACGCCAGCAATTCGCCCAATGTCGCATAGGTATAGGTGTAAGCGGACCCCGCGACGGGCAGAATGGAAGCGATTTCGGCGTAGCAGAGCGCGGCGACGATGCAGATCGCCCCGGCGATGGCAAAGGCCAACAGCAACCCCGGCCCGGCTTTCTGCGCGCCGGAAGCCGTCAGCACGAAAATGCCGGTGCCGATGACACAGCCAATCCCGAACAGCATAAGTTGAAATCCACCGAGCGAACGATGAAGCGATTTCTTTTCGGCTGTCGCAATAATCGCTTCCAGCGGTTTCACTCGTGCGAACATATATCTCCCCCGGCAGAACCGTAGGGATCGAAAGTGAACCGGCCCGATTTGATTGGCAAGTGCTATTGCCAGCCCTTCCCCAGCCCTGATCGAGCGTCTAAAGGACATCCCATGTCCACGACTTTCCAGATCGACACGGCCACGAGCCGCGCCAACCCGACCCCGGCGCCGCTCCGCCGCCTGACTGTCCCCGCGATCCGCGCGCGCAAGCAGGATGGCGTCACGCAGGAACCGATTGTGATGCTGACGGCCTATACGGCGCGGCAGGCGCAACTGCTCGATGCGCATTGCGATATGCTGCTGGTGGGGGATTCGCTCGGCCAGGTCATTTATGGCCTGCCTTCGACCATTCCCGTCACGCTGGAGATGATGGCCAATCATGCCGCCGCCGTGGTGCGCGGCAGCTTTCATTCGGTGATCGTGGTCGATATGCCGTTCGGCAGTTACGAACAGAGCCCGCAGCAAGCTTTCGAAAGCGCGACCTACCTTCTGAAAGCCAGCGGCGCGGCGGCGGTCAAGCTGGAAGGCGGTGAAGCCATGGCCGAAACCGTGGCTTTCCTTAACCAACGCGGCATTCCCGTCGTCGGCCATGTCGGGCTGACTCCGCAGGCGGTGAATGTGCTCGGCGGCTACATGGCACGCGGGCGCAGCGATGCCGAAGCGGAAAAGATCGTCAACGATGCGCGCGCCCTGGATGAAGCGGGCTGCTTCTCCATCGTCGTCGAAGGCGTGGTCGAACCGATCGCTATTGCGGCGACCAGGGCGGTCTCCTGCCCCACTATCGGCATCGGCGGTTCGGCGCAGTGCGATGGGCAGGTGCTGGTGACCGAGGACATGCTGGGCATGTTCGAACGCGTGCCGCGCTTCGTGAAACGCTATGAAAAAATCGGTGAAATCATCGAGGCAGCGGCCGTCCGCTATGCAGAAGAGGTCCGCAGCCGCGCTTTTCCCGGCCCGGAACAGACATACCAGCCCAAATAACGGCCCCTTACCCGTACTCTCCCAAGCCACCCTTTCAGGAAAGGCACACTGCACGTGTTTCGCTTCTTTCGCGGATCATTCATCTTCACGATCATCTGCCTTGCGCTCGGCGCATGGTATGGCTGGAGCACCACTGGCAGCCTGGAAGCCACGGCCCAGATTCTGTGGATCGTTACGGTCCTGTCTATTCTCGAAATCTCGCTCAGCTTCGACAACGCGGTGGTCAACGCCACCGTGCTCGAAGACATGGACGAAGTCTGGCAGAAGCGCTTCCTCACTTGGGGTATCGCCTTTGCCGTTTTCGGCATGCGTGTGGTCTTTCCGCTTGCAATCGTGGCTATCGCGGCGGGCATTGGCCCGATGGAGGCTTTGCACCTGTCGCTGAACAAGCCGGCGGAATACGAACGGATCGTTTCCTCCGCGCATGTCGGTATTGCCGGATTTGGCGGCGCGTTCCTCGCGATGGTCGGGCTCAAGTTCTTTTTCGATGCCGATAAGGAAGTGCACTGGATCAGCGTGATCGAAAAGCGGCTCTCCGGCATTTCCGCGGTCAAATCGGCAGAAATCGGCATTCTTCTGCTGGCGCTGTGGGGCATCTCCAGCCTGCTGGAAGCCGAAGAAGCGCTGACGTTCCTGATCGCCGGGCTTCTCGGCATCGTGACGTTCATTTCCGTCGAAGCGATCAACACCTGGCTGGAACTGCGCGATGCCCAGCGCAAGCTGGCAGGGGTCGCAGTGCGTTCGGGGCTCGGCGGATTCCTTTATCTCAACGTGCTCGACGCCTCTTTCAGTTTCGACGGAGTCATCGGCGCCTTCGCACTGTCAAACAACATGATCGTTATTGCCCTCGGTCTCTCGATCGGCGCATTCTTCGTTCGCTCAATGACGATCATGCTGGTGAAGAAAGGCACGCTGGCGGAATACGCGTTCCTCGAACATGGTGCGTTTTGGGCGATTATCGCGTTGGGCACGATCATGCTCCTGTCCGCGCGTTTCCATATTCCCGAAACCATCACCGGGCTGATCGGCGCGGCTCTGATCGGCATTTCCCTGTGGTGGTCGATCCGCGCCAATCGCAAGGAGGCCTTGACAGCGCCAGCCACACCTTGATGGCGCCCATCAGTTGTGGCTGAAAGGGCACAGTCGCGCGCGATCAAAAAAAGTTTCAAGCGAATGGTTGTCAACCACAAGTGATCGATGCATACCGCTCTCCAGTGTGGGAGAGGAGGAAAGAGCGGCACATAGAGGCCGCTCTTTCTTTTTGTGCCATCGCCGTCTCAGTGATCCCCCGCGATCCGGGCCGCCTTGTCCAACAGAGCCTGCGCGACGGCGTTGCCTTCTCCATCGCTTTCCCACAGCACCCGGCCCGCAACAAACGCCAGTTCGCCGTTCATGCGCTGCATACGATAGGCTTGTACGGCGTTGCGGCGTGCCGTCCCCGCATCCCCGGCCTGCAACGCGAGGAAAGCATACTGCGCCCGGCTGCCAGGATCGTGATCTGCCACGCCCACGGCGAACGCACGGCCATAGAGCCTCATGGCGCCCTTCACATCGCCCTTGCGCGCGGCGAAATCCGCAGCCCAATCGGCCACCTGGCCATCAAGGGGATGTTCGCGCAGATAATCATGCAGCAGGACGGGAATCCGCACTGCATCGCCTGAGCGGGTCAGTGCCGTCGCCATCCGCGCCAGCAACAGGCGCGTATATCGCACTTCCGCAGCCTGCCGATAATGCTGCAAAGCCTCGGTATAGGCTGCGTTGGCCATAGAGGCGTCGCCCGCAAGGACATGGACATCGGCCGCACCGGGAAAACGGGTCACGATCTGGTTGGCGAGCGTGACCGCCCGCGTGCTCTCCCCGTTTGCGATAAGCTGGCGGATCATGGGAATGGCGTTGTCCGCCCGCCCGGGATCGGCCCGCCAGCGTGATTCCAGCACTGCCACTGGAAGGCCTGTAGAGATCGGCACCAGACGCGATGCCTGTTGCGGCGCTGCGGCGCGATCGAGGAATCTCGCCGCTTTCCCGCGATCTCCCAGCGCTTCATAAGCGCGGCCGACCAACGTGAGCAGATAGGCAGATGCCCCTTCGTCCTCTGCCATGGGCGCGAACCGTGTCACGACTTCCCGCATCTGCCCCGCCTGATAAAGCGTGCGGGCCAAGAGGAGCGGCGCCATGCGATTGTCGGGCTGGCGCTGCCACAAGCGCTCGAACAAAGTCGCAGCCGTGCCAAAGTTTCCCGCACGGTATTCCAGCACGCCGTTCAGCAGAATGGCCGAGGAGACATCACGCAGCGGATCGCCCGCCCGTACCATCAGGCGGCGGGCAAGATCGACCTTGCCCGCTCGTGCCGCCAGGACAGCCTGCAGATAGAACGCTCGGGGATTGCGCGGTTCAAGACCGATCATCATCCGGGTGACGGCGAGCATATCTTTTGCCCGGCCCACTTCGCCCAGCGTGGAGGCATAGTGGAACAACACTTCGGTGTCCCTCGGTGCCAGCAGATGCGCCCGCGCGAACCACGGCAAAGCCGCCACCGGGCCAACCGCATCGCGCACGATCTGCCCCTGAAACGACAACGCTGCGACATTCTCCGGATCGAGCCGGACGGCTTGGCGTACGGCGGCAATCGCTTGCACCTGTTCACCCGCGCGATACCGCAATTGTCCGATATCCACCCACAGCGCGGCGCTATTCGCATCGATCCGCAAGGCCCGTTCGAAAGCGAGGCTGGCAGCCGCCAGATTGCCTTCCTCCATTTCGATCTGGCCGAGCATGCGGAAGCCATATGCCTGATCACCGGGGGCGAATTGCCCCGGGGCAAGCCAGTTGCGCGCGAGAGCGAGATTGCCTTGCAACATTTTCGCCTCGCCCATCGGGGCTGCGATAATGCTTCTCTCCGCACCCGCATCCAGCGCCTGACGCAAGGCCACTTCCGCCGCGATGCCATCCCCCCGGATCAGAGCGGCGCGCGCCGTTTTCAACTGCGCGGAAACATCCGAGGCGGCGAGACCTGCCGTGGCAGACACCACGCCTAGCAGGCTGATACACAGCGCAAACCCGCGTCTCCGCCAGTTGTTACCGTCAGACCTGAAGATCATATTGCTTGAGCAGATCGTACAGAGTCGGCCGGCTGATTCCCAACATTCTGGCAGTGCTGGAAATATTGCCTTCGCTACGGGCCAGTGCTTGACGGATCACCTTCCGGTCAGCCTGTTCGCGTGCACTCTTGAGATTGAGCGGAAGGCTGTCAGCCTCCGCGCCGGCTTCAAGATCGAGATCAGCCGCACAGACCAGCTTGCCATCAGCCATGATCGCCGCGCGTTTGACCCTGTTTTCCAGTTCGCGCACATTGCCGGGCCATGGCCAGGCATCAATGGCCGCCAGCGCATCGGCACTGAAGCCGGCTAGCTGCGGGTTCATATCGCGCGCGAACCGCTTGAGAAACGCCTTGGCGAGCAGCACTGCATCGCCCGAACGCTCCGCCAGAGGGGGAATTTTCACTACAATTTCGGCAAGGCGATAGAACAAGTCCTCGCGAAAGCGCCCATCCGCGATCATCGCTTCGAGATTCTGGTGTGTGGCGCAGACGATCCGTGTGTCGACTTCAATCTGCTTGCGCCCGCCAATCCGTTCGATCGTCCGCTCCTGCAAAAATCGCAGCAGCTTGACCTGCAACGGCAGCGGGATATCGCCCACTTCGTCGAGGAACAGCGTGCCACCCTGCGCCTGTTCGATCTTGCCTTCGGTGGTTTTCACCGCGCCAGTGAACGCCCCCTTTTCATGACCGAACAATTCGCTTTCGAGCAGAGTTTCCGGAATCGCCGCGCAATTGATAGCCACGAACGGGCCTGCCTTGCGTTGACTTGCCTCGTGCAGTCCCTTGGCCAGCAGTTCCTTGCCCGTGCCGCTCGCGCCCAACAGCATGACCGACACATTGGCGTTCGCCACCCGTTCGATCGTCCGCGCGACCCGCACCATTTCCGGGGCAGCCGTAATCAGACTGCCAAGCACCGTGGCGCTTTCGCCAACCTGGGTCAGCAATCGGCGATTTTCCGCTTCGATCGTGTGGAGATTGAGCGCGCGGCGCACGATCAAACCTAGTTCCTCGATATCGATGGGCTTCTGGTAGAAATCGTAAGCCCCGCGTTCGATCGCCATCAGCGCGCTCTCACGCGCGCCGTGGCCACTGGCGACGATCACTTTGGTGTCCGGCTTGAGCGCCATGATCTCTTCGAGAACGGCAAACCCCTCACTCGTCCCGTCGGGATCGGGCGGAAGACCGAGGTCGAGCGTTACCACCGGCGGTTCTTCGGCACGCAGCGCGGCGATGGCCGATGCGCGGTCTCCGGCGATCACCACGTCGAAATCGTCATAGGCCCATTTGAGCTGCGCTTGCAGGCCCGCGTCGTCTTCGACAATCAGCAGTTTGGGTCTTTCGTCAGCCATCATGCGACCTCGGCCTTGCCGGGTTCCCCTGTTTCGATCGAATTGTCCGTGTCCGCTTTCGGCAACCGGATGAAGAAACGCGTGCCCGCCCCTTCCCGCGATTCCACATCCAGACGGCCGCGCATCATGACGATCAGTTCACGGGCCTCGAACGCGCCGATCCCGAACCCGCCCTGACGCGAGGATACGAACGGCTTGAACAGGCCCGAACGGATGAATTCAGCACTCATCCCTTCCCCCATATCGGCGATTTCGACCATGCCATGACCCGCTTCGTTGCGAACATGCAGAGAGACAGGAGCCCGATCGCGGCTGGCATCGATGGCATTTTGCACCAGATGGACCAATGCCTGCTCCAGCCCTTCACGTTGGGCCATCACCATGCAGGGCGCGCTTTCGCCCAGCAGCACGGGATAAGTCTGTTCATACTGCGCCGCCACACGCGCCACGCATGCATCGAGCGCCACCGGTTCCAGCTTGTCGTTACCATGCGATCCATACCGGCCAAGGCGCACCAGGAGCGCGTTGAGCTTGTCTGCGCTGTTGCGCAAAGTGGTCAGCATATCGGTGCGAAATTCAGGCTTCTCGATATGCCGCTCGGCATTGCGGGCCAGAAGCGAGAGCTGGCTCGCCAGATTCTTGATGTCATGCATGACAAAGGCGATGCGGCGGTTGAACTCATCGAAGCGGCTGGCCTCGTTCAACGCTTCTTGCCCGGCATACTCGGCCATATAGCTGGCCAACTGCTGCCCCACCACGCGCAGCAGATCGAAATCCTCCCAATCCAGCTTGCGAACATGCGGCGGGCGGGAAAGGATCACAAGACCGGTCAGCCGCTCGAAATGCTGCAGGGGGATAATCCCCCAGGCTTCAGAATCTTTGAGCAGCCATCCGGGCATGACCTCGGTTTCACCGCGCAGGTCGATGCCTTCGCGAATATCGTCGAGATTGCAGATAAAGCCGGTGCTGGCAAAGAACGCGGCGCACCGGGCATCCGCCGCAATGGCCGGAACGTCGCCTCCCTGCCATTTCCAACGCGCAGCCAGCGTCATCCCCCCATGGCTGTCGGGTATCAGCAGCAGCCCCCCCGGACTGTCGGTGATATCGGCCAATGCGCGCACCACGCGTTCATGCAAGGGGGATATTTCGGAGGTGGCGCGGCTGATCGTTCCGGTCAGTCGCAGCCATTCCGCACGATAATCGTAGCGATGCTGAAACAGATGCTTGAGCGTTTTGACTTTCAGCCATCGGCGCAGCCGTTGCGATGGCAGCCACAGCAACGCCACCACGCTGGCAATAAAGAGGAAAGCCACTTGCGTCAGCTTCGCGAGATCGCCGCCAATCCAGGTCAATGACCGCGCGATCACCACCATGGTCAGGAAATAGAGCCCGATCACCACGAGCGAAAGCGTCTGGAACGTCACATCCCGAGACGGCATGAAACGAAGGTCATGTGTGGCCCGGCTCATGCCAACAGCCAGCGGAATGGCGGCGATGGCCAGGGCCACCCCGCGTATGGCCGCCAGTTCCACCTGCACCCCGTTCGCCAGATAGGTGACGGTATAGTAGTTAAGTTCCACCACCCACATGGCGGCGATTGCCGCCGCGGGCCAGCGCAGGTCTGCCTGGCTGGAAGTGGACGATCCCGCATAGAGATTATGTGTCAGCAGCAAGGCCCCGATCACCACGAGAAGATGCAGCACCACTGTTGTTTCAAACGCGAAAATCGGCTTGCCCACCACGCTGATCAGATAATCCGACGCCGCGAGAAGTACCGGTTGCGCCACTTCCAGCAGAGCAAGAACCATCAGCACCGGACGCACCGGCCGGATTGTCCGATGCCGTCCGTCGCTTTCAAACAAGCGATAAATCAGAAACATCCACCCCAGGTTGCGCAAACTTTCCGCAATCCGAGCCCACAAGGACAAGGGCGTATAAACGGCAGTAATGAGAGCCCAGACCGCGGTAACCGCCAGTGCCAGGCAGGCAGCACGACAGGCCGCATTCGGCTTGTCCCCCCGGCAGACCCAGACGGCAAGGAACGCGCAAACGATCGCACTGCCCAGATGGCTCCAGTATCCGAAAATTTCCCAGAGCGCATAGCCGGACATCAGCGAGCGCCTTCATTCCACAGAATGACGCGCAAAGTCTGCAGCAGGATCAGCAGATCAAGAAAAGGGGTATAGTTCTTCGCATAATAGAGATCGTATTCCAGCTTGTGCCGGGCGTCCTCGATCGATGCGCCGTAAGGATAATTGATCTGCGCCCATCCGGTGATGCCGGGCTTCACCATGTGGCGCTCGGCATAATAGGGAAGCTGCCCTTCCAGATCGGTGACGAAATGCGGCCGTTCCGGACGCGGCCCGACAAAGCTCATCTCGCCTTTCAGAACGCTCCATGCCTGAGGCAATTCATCGATCCGCACCTTGCGAATGAGGCGTCCTATCCGGGTCACGCGGGGATCGTCCTTCTGCGCCCATTTCGCACCGTCCTTCTCAGCGTCGGTGCGCATCGAACGCAATTTGATCAATTCGAAAGGTTCCCCGTAAAGGCCGACTCTGGTCTGCCGGAAAAAAGCTGGACCGCGGCTGTCGATTTTCACCAGCAAAGCGAACAGGAGGATGATCGGAAATGTCAGCAGCAGCAGCACACCGCTTGCCGCAATGTCGAAAGCCCGCTTGGCGATACTGGAAACCATGCGCGCGGACGAGAAACCGTCGGAGAAGATCAGCCAGCTCGGATTGAGCGTATCGAGATCGACGCGCCCGGTCTCCCGCTCCAGAAAACTGGAGAAATCGTTCACATGGACACCCGCCGTCTTGATCCGCAGGAGATCCTTGAGCGGCAGGGCATTGCGCCGTTCCTCCAGCGCCAGGACCACTTCGCTCGGACCGAGATTCTGCACGAAATTGTTGAGATCGTTGATCGCGCTGCGGGCGATCGCCTCCTTGATAACGGGATCGGCGGTGCTCATGGCGACATAACCGACGATGACGAAACCGCTGTTGGGCCGTTCGGCAAGGTCGCGCAAACGCAAGGCGCGCCGCCCCGCGCCCAGCACCAGGACGCGGCGGCGAAAAGCGCCCGTGCCCAGCAAACCGCCGACGATTAGCCGGTTGACCAGCAGAAGCGCGATAGCAATGAACATCGCGTAAATCAGCGTGGAACGCCAGAAATCCAGCCCGCGCGCGACAAAATCGATAAACGTAAGCGCAATGACCCCGAGGCTGACTGCGACCAGGATGCGCGCCAGAGCGAAGCGGGTCGAACGCAATGCGTCGGAGCCGTAAACGCCAACCGAAATCATCGCCAGCAGCAGAGTACCGACGAACACGCCGAGCGAAGCGATCCGTTCGGAGGGCGGAGCGACATCTATCGCCAGTTGATGGGCGCGCACATGCCAGGCAGCTTCACCGGCAACGTAAAGCAGTACAAGGTCGATCAGACCAAGCAACAACACCGCATGCGGGATATAATGTTTGAACAGGCGGATCATGTGTTCCTACGGCCATGCTGACGTTGTCGGAACGAGGCATGTAGCAGGTAGAAATAAAATGTCGGTAAATTTTACACAGAAGTTCGCATCGTAAAGTACGCCACGACCGACCGCCCGTTTGTGAGGAGTGGATCAGGTGCCGGGCGCTGCGATTGCGCTTTTCCCGGGCGTCTCGACATCCAGAATGATTCCCGGACTCTTGGAATGCGGTTCAGCGGGAAGCAGGCGCGTGTATAACCACACTCCGGCGACCACTGATCGGCCCCCACCGAGTGGTCCGGTTTGATTGTTAGTGCATTGTTGCCTCCGACGCCATGGCTGGCCGTAGGTGGAGCGAAGCGGAACCGGAGGGCGGCCATGGCGTTGTCGCCGTTT
>Ga0182743_1003247_pt1 | contig 13328 bp, 10 predicted proteins | sample eDN3rd30CKraftOP_FD_128522 | JGI IMG/M metagenome (GOLD analysis project Ga0182743, IMG submission 128522) | Enriched Organic Plus compost microbial communities from Emeryville, California, USA - eDNA 3rd pass 30_C Kraft OP (version 2) (version 2) ... | reverse complement strand
TGTGCGCGGGATTGGCGTAGCCGTCATGACCAAATAGTGCGGGTCGGTATTGCCTCGCTTGAGCGCCGCTCGCTGACGAACGCCGAATTTGTGCTGCTCGTCGATGACGACCAATCCCAACCGCCGGAACTCCACGCCCGACTGGGCCACTGCGTGCGTGACCGCGTGGGTGCCGACGATGATGTCGACCTCGCCGCGCGAAATGGCCTCGAGCGTCGCCTTGCGTTCGGCCTGCGACAACGAGCCGACGAGCAGACCGATTCGCACTTTGCTCGCCGCCAGACTTTTGGCGAGCGTGCGAGCGTGCTGGCGTGCGAGCACTTCCGTCGGAGCCATCAGCGCGGCCTGATAGCCATGCGCAACGGCAAGCAGCATCGCGTACATGGCCACGACGGTCTTACCGCTGCCCACGTCGCCCTGCAGCAAGCGGTTCATCGGATGTTCCTGGGCCATGTCGGCGGCAATCTCGTCGATTGCCCGCCGCTGCCCCGCCGTCAGCTCAAAGGGAAACAGCCGCGTGATGCGCGAGTCGATTCGGGCGTCGGTCGGCAACGGCGGCGCATTGCGGTTGTTCTTCAGCCGATGCTTTCGCAATCCGAGCGCAAGTTGCAGGACCAGCAACTCCTGATAGACGAACCGCCGCGTCGCCTGCTCGCGCGACATTCGATCGGCCGGCTGATGAATTTGTGGCAGCGCCGCGCGGATCGGCCAGAGGTCGTGCGTGTCGAGGTACTCCTCTGGAAACACCTCTTCAACCAACTGGGCATAGTTTTCGACTACGCCCTGCACGATCCGCCGCATCGTGGTCTGGTTCAGCCCTTCGGTCAGCGAGTAGACCGGCAGAATTCGACCCGCAGGAACATCCTCGTCCTCGCCGAGATGCTCAAACCGCGGGTGCGTCATCTCCCAGCGCAAGCCTTGCAGCTTGGGCTCGCCGCTGACCAGCAGCCGTTGCCCCTCGCGCAGGCGATGCTGCAGGTACGCCTGATTGAACCAGACCAGCCGCAGATACTTGGTCCCCTGCCTCAGCAGAACCCCCAAGATCGACCGTCCCGGCCCGGTGTTACGCAGCTCGACTTCCTCGACTGTCCCCACGACGCTCGCGAGCTGACCTTCCTCGAGCTGATCGATCTCCCGCAGCTCGCTCATGTCCTGATACGCGCGCGGGAAGAAAAACAACAAGTCACGCGCGTAGTGGAGATCCAACCGTGCGAGCAGCTCCGCCTTCTGTGGACCCACCCCCTTCAAATACTGAGCCGGCGTCGCCAATTGCTCGGACGGCGGCTTGCTCGGCGTGTTGGAAGGGGCAGTTGACATGCCCGAAATTTTATACTGAACAGGCGTTCATTCAATATCGATGCGACCTTCGGACCCGCGTCCTAAACCGCGACCTTCGCCCCCACTCACGCAGCCGACTGGGCCCGATACAGGTACGGGTTCATTGCCGGATCGTTGTACATCTTCATCTGCCGGTAGGTCTTGTGCCGCTTTCGGCCGGCGACGATGTCGTCGATCAACTCTTGTCCCGCTTGCGACAAGTCATCGTGCTGCGCAAACGCCACCGCCAGTTTTCGCGTGACGTTCAGCCGGTGCTCGGCCGAAGCGTCCGGTCGGTCCCGCTGCTCCTCCAGGTGATAGATCCGCAACGCCAGAATTGAGAGCCGATCGATCACGCTTCCCACCGTCTCGGTGTTCAGCCGCGCGTCTGCGGCGGGCGTAACGCAGCGCGACTCCAGCTCGCTTGTAATCCAATCGTCCAGCCGCTCGATTGCGTCGTTTCGCTGCTGATTGAACCGATCGATCGCCCGCTTCACGGCTGCGATCCGCTCGTCGCCGACATCCGGGCTACGAGCAATGTCTTCCTCGTGCCACAGCCGAAAGTTGTAGCTGAACTGCTCGCACACCAGCCCCAAAAAGCCGTCGTAGGGATTGTCGACTTCCTGCTCATGCCAGCGCACGACCATCTCGCGATGTAGCTGCGTGATTCGCTTGAAATCGATCATCCATCCACCCCTTCCGCGCTCGCTTGCGCCCTTTCTGTCGTGCCCGTAAGTCCTTGAGCAATCGGGGGGAATTGTAGCCGCCCCATGAGCCCGCCACCAAGGTCGATCCCGCCGCCCAGTTCCCGGTGTGCGTCTTGCAAACCCCAAACTTGCCTAGTTCCACCCCGCCCGTTCACCTAAAATAAGCCCATGAACGCCAAATCGACCGCTTCGACGAAAGCTTTGTTCCAGTCCGCTTCGGCAGGCGAGCAAAATCGTTCTTCGTACCGCTTTTTCGCAATCCTCGGCATCTGTTTCGCGCTCGCCGCGGTCGGCCTGGCGATGCTGAACCGTCAGTCGGGAACCGAAGCGGCCCAGGTCGCGCGCGTGTTCAAGCCGAGCGATACTCCGTTCAACGGCCAGCGGGCCTACGGATTTCTCAAGGAAATCTGCGCCATCGGCCCGCGGATCGCCGCCACCGAAGGCATGCGCAAGCAGCAGGAACTGCTCAAAGCCCACTTCGAAAAACTCGGCGGCCGGGTGACGATGCAAGAGTTCCAGGCTCGTCATCCGGAGTCGGGCGAGCGGGTCAACCTCGCCAACATGATCGTCGAGTGGCATCCCGAGCGCAAGAATCGCATCCTCCTCTGCGCCCATTACGACACTCGCCCCTTTCCCGACGAAGAACCCAATCCGCGACTGCGAAAGGCGCCGTTCATTGGGGCCAATGACGGCGCCAGCGGCGCTGCGTTCCTCGCCGAGATGGCCTACCACATGCCGAAACTCGATAGCCGGTTCGGCGTCGACTTTGTGCTGTTCGACGGCGAAGAGCTGGTCTACGATGGCGCTCGCGATCCCTATTTCCTCGGCTCCGAGCATTTTGCCCGCGAATACGTAGCCAAGCCGCCGGAGCATCGCTACCGCTGGGGCGTGCTGGTCGACATGATCGCCGACAAAGAGCTGCAGCTCTACCGCGAGGTGAACAGCATGTCGTGGCCGGACACGCGCCCCCTGGTGCTCGATATTTGGGAGACCGCCCGCCAGCTTGGCGTCCGCGAGTTCATCCACCGCAACGGTCATGAAGTCCGCGACGACCACCTGCCGCTGCGCAACATCGGCCGCATCCCAACCTGCGACATCATCGACTTCGACTACCCCCGCCCCTACGGCCCCAACTACTGGCACACGACCAAAGACATCCCCGAAAACTGCTCGGCCGAGTCGCTCACCAAGGTCGGCGCGGTCATCCTCGCCTGGCTCCAAAAGGTTCGCGATTAACCAAGTCATCAGATTCTCCCCTGCATCCCCGGTTGCCTTCTCCTTCCTGCCCTGCGCACCCAAGCTGCCGACTCCGTCGGCAGACAGCCGTCACGCGCGTTTCTCTTCCCCTGCCTGAAATCACAGCAACCCACTGGCCTCTCTTCCGGCCATCCGACAGTCTCTCCACGCACGGCCGATCAGGCCCAAACCCACAAGACCCCCACAACCACTTTTACAACCCCTGCGCAACGTCCTCGAAAATCGAGAACCTAAATCACCACAACACTTTGCATCATTTTGTCCCAGATTTTTTACAACCCCTTTTCGCCGAAACTCACAACCCCCCTTCAGGACTGGTCGCACGACGCCACAACCCCTCGGCAGAAGCGGTTGGGCGCCAAGCGGCGATCCAATTCCGTGCGTTTTGAACCGGCAACCTCGCGCGGACCTGGCTTCCCACCGGCAGGCGGCAAATTTGCCCACCGCGCAGCAGCAAACGCCCCACGCAGCCGAACCGGCGGAAGGTTACCACCGCCGCATAATATTGCGTGTTTGTTAAATTGTCAATAATTGTTTATTTTGTGGTTCGCGGATTGGCCCCGAAATAGCAGGCATTTTCCGTATGCCTTGCTTCCGCCTGCCGGGCCAAGAAAGCCGCGAAGCCAGGCTTCGAACCCCAAGCTGACGGCACACGGAGCGCGCCTGCTATCGAGGGGCACTCCAACGGTCACCCGAGGGCGGATTTCGAGTGGTAGACTGGATCTAGACGTCGGGCCGCCATTTCTGGTGGCCGGATCATGAAGGAGTCGCGCGATGAAAGCGATTACATTCCTCAAAGGGCTCGGCCTCGGCGCCGGCCTGATGTACTTCTACGACCCTCAACTCGGACGACGACGGCGCAAGCTGGCAGCCGACCAACTTCGCCACGCGCTCTCCGAACTGGGGGAGGCGGCCGATGTGGCGTGTCGAGACGCTTGCAATCGCCTGCAGGGGTGCGTTGCTGAGGCCACTTCGTCGCTCCGCCCGCACGACAACTCCGATGGCGTGGTGCACGACCGCGTGCGCTCGAAGCTCGGTCGCTACGTCTCGCACCCTGGCGCGATACACGTGTCGGTCTCCGAAGGGCATGTCGTGCTCACCGGCCCCATCCTGGCGAGCGAAGTCGAGCCGCTGCTGCACTGCCTGAAGTCGGTCCACGGCGTCCGCAGCGTCGAAAACCGACTCGAAGTTCACGCCACCGCCGGAACTCACGCGGCCCTTCAGGGAGGCCGGCCGCGCGCGGGGCAGCCGCTCGACCTATTCCAGGCGAACTGGTCTCCCGCGACTCGCTGCCTCGTGGCGTCGCTTGGAGGAGCGATACTCCTCTCCTCGGCTCGCAGCCGAGGCGTGATGTCGCTCGTGAAAGGCGTCGGAGCTGCGTGGCTCCTTTCGGCTGCCGTCACCCATCGGCCGCATCGCCCCAGCGCTTGCCACCATCACGCTAACGGCGCCGACCAGTCGCACGACTCCGCAGCAGGCGAATCGACGGTGAGGCAATCGCCGCCGGAAGCCAGTTCACCGCCCGATGAGCCGGGTTCGCCAACCGGTCAATCGTTCACATCGGCGAAGCTGTAGGAACTCTCGGTTCGCGGAGCGATCGATTGACCGGAGCCACGCTACTTGGGTGCGCGCTGATGGCAGGATCGGCGCTGTTGCTTCTCTGGCACCTGCGCGCGTGGCGGCTGGCGGACAATGGCGCGCTGAGCGACGTCGACTATCAGTTTCACCGCCGACAGTTCTTCTATCGCCTGGCGTCGAGCGGCACGATCGGGGTGATTGGCGGCCTGATGGTGGGAGATCGCTGGATCGAAGCGCCGCTCATTAAGCTGGCGTATTGGGGCGGCATCGCGGCGCTCGTGCTCGTGATGGTCATGCTGGCGCTGCGCGACTGGCTGGCCTCACGCCTCTATTTCGAACGAGAAGCCACCAACCAGGCTGTCGAGCACGCGGAACTGCGAGCCGAGATCGAGCGCTTTCGGCGCGAAATTGGCGACGACGAAGAAATGAGTGCGTAGCTGACTGCTCCCCTCTCGCTGACTGCTGCTGAAGTCAACCGCGCGCGTCGTGGCCCCGCGATTGGCAGGCGCGGGGCTCGCAACTACACTGTTGCTCGGCTGCGGCGGCCTGTACTTTTGCTTGCGAATTAAACGCCGACAGCGCCCAGGAGCAACGCCTTGAATACTCGCTCGCCTTTGCACTCGTTTCGTGGACTCACCCCCCTCCTCTTCGCCTTGTTGCCGCTCTTGGCGGCCAGCGTCGGCGTCGCCGCCGAGGAGTCGAAGCGGCCGAATATCGTCATCATCATGGCCGACGATATGGGCTATAGCGACATCGGTTGTTATGGCTCCGAGATCGAAACTCCCAATCTCAATGCGCTCGCCGCCGCGGGGACTCGCTTCACGCAGTTCTACAACACGGCCCGCTGCTGTCCGACGCGCGCCTCGTTGCTCACCGGTCTCCATCCGCATCAGGCCGGCGTCGGCCACATGGTGCAAGACCGCCAACTGCCAGGCTACCGCGGCTTTCTGAACGACCGTTGCGTGACGATCGCCGAAGTGCTCAAAAAGGGCGGCTATCGCACGGCCCTTTCCGGCAAATGGCACGTCGGCGAAAACCGCCCCCACTGGCCGGTCGACCGCGGCTTTGAAGAGTCGTATTCGCTGATCAACGGCGCGGCGAACTACTTCCGCCAGAACAACAACACGCTCGTGCGAAACGACCAGCGCATTCAAGCTCCGGAAGATTGGTACATCACCGACGCCATTTCGGATCACGCCGTGCAGTTCGTCGAAACGATGACCGGCGGCGAGCAACCGCTATTTCTGTACGTCGCCTTCACCGCCCCGCACTGGCCGCTGCACGCGCCCCCAGAAGTGATTGCCAAGTATCGCGGCAAGTACAAGCACGGCTGGGACGCTGTCCGTCGCGAGCGTCACGCCCGGATGATCGAAATGGGGATCGTCGACGCGAAATGGCCCCTGACTCCGCGCGATCCGTCGGTTCCTGCCTGGGAGGATGCAGCCGATCACGACGAACTCGATCTGCGCATGGCGGTGTACGCCGCCCAGATCGATCGCATGGATCAAGGCATCGGCCGAATCATTGAGGCGCTGAAGAAGCAGGGGCAATTGGAAAACACGCTGATTCTGTTCCTTGCCGACAATGGCGGCTGTGCCGAAGTGATCGATCGGAGCGTCGATAAGGACGCGCCGACGGGCACGGCCGACTCGTTCCGCTCCTACGGCGTCGGCTGGGCGAACGCGAGCAACACCCCTTTCCGCCGCTACAAACACTGGGTCCATGAAGGAGGTATCTCGACGCCCCTCATCGCCCACTGGCCCGCGGTGATCAAAAAGCCGGTCATCACGCATCAGCCGGGGCAACTGGTCGACCTGATGGCGACCTGCGTCGACGTCGCTGGCGCGGAATACCCGCGCGAGTTCAATGGTAAAGAGATTCAGCCGCTTCAAGGCCGAAGCCTGAAGCCGGTGTTCAACGGCGAGAAGTGGGACCAGGAGCGACTACTGTTCTGGGAACACGAAGGGAATCGCGCCATTCGCCGCGGCGACTGGAAGCTGGTCGCCCTGCACGGCAAGCCGTGGGAGCTCTACGACTTGTCCAAGGACCGGACTGAGGTCAACAACGTCGCCGCCGACCACCCGGAACTGGTTGAGGAGCTCAAGGAGCTCTACCAGAGCTGGGCGGACCGCTCGTCGGTCGTGCCGTGGAACACCTTGCCCCCGGCGGCCGGCGCGCAGAAGGCCAAAGGCGGCCAGAACAAGGGCAAGAACAACAAAGCGAAGGCTGCGAAGGCGGCCTCAGGCCAAAGCTAATTTCCGCTGCTGCGGAGCGACGAGCGGGCAACCTTCGAGCTGGAGCATTCGCGTCTTCAGCGACAATCCGCTCGGCGCCGAGAAGCCTCCCAGGCTGCCGCCGGCGCCGACCACCCGGTGGCACGGCACGACGATCGGAAAACGGTTTTTGGCCATCACGCTGCCGACGGCTCGGGCCGCGCCAGGCGAACCCGCCTTCGCGGCCAATTCGCCGTAGGTGAGCGTCTTGCCACGCGGAATCTTCCGGCAAAGGTTGACGACGCGCTTCTGAAAGTCGCTCAGGTGCGACAGATCGAGCTTCAGGGCGTCGAAACTCACCGGCTCGCCGGCGGCGTAGGCTTGCATCCGCTCGACCAGGGCGCCGACCACCTCCGGCGCCTCGTTCGCCGGGACGGGGCATCCGCCAGTCGCAACCAAGGCCGCCTGGGCGGATGGATGCCCCAGCGTGAACCTTGCCAGCCCTCGCTCGGTCCAGGCAATTGCCATCCAGCCGAGGGACGTTTCAAAAGTTGTAACCGAGGCCCGATCGTCCAGTGGATGATCCATGGCAATTGCTCCTGCGGCGGGTGAGCTGGCGCGTAGGCGGAATTCTGGCGAATTCGGCCTGGCGCACAGGGAAATCGGTCGCCAAACGTGAATTTGGCCCCCAAAAGGACGGCAAACGCCCGGCAAAACCACCGCTTTGACACCTCGCGCATGCCGTTTCTATACTGAACGATTGTAAAGTAACGCAGCCAAACTGCCAGCCGTTTTGCATTCCGTTGCGGCGGGACAGAGGAAGGATTTCGCATGGGTCGCTATCAGTCGTGCGCCGACGACTTTTACATCAACATGAACATCAACACGGAGATGGAACTCCCCCAGTCGCGCGACACCGTGCTGCACTTCTTCGAGCAGGTGAAGAAGCAATTTCCGACCATGCGCAACTTCTACAGCCGCGAACGGGGCGAGTTCGTGCTGGAAGAGGACAAGGACGGCGGCGACTACCGCTGGGCGAGCGTCGATACCCGCCGCGTCTGTTCGGGTTACGTCAATCCACCGAGCGTCGAGGAAGCGATCCGGCAACACACCTCGATTCTCGACCGCGTTCCGTACATGCTGTCGATCAGCCCGCTCGATTGCGAGTCGCTGAACATCATGTACGGCTTCGACTTCAACTACCGCGGCAATCACAACCAGTTGCTCGTCGACGCCCTGGGAATCACGCCGGCCTTTGAACGGCTGATGGAAATTCCCGGCGCAGGCGTTTTGGCGCACGATCCGTCGATTCAGTTCGCTCTGGATGACGACTGTCGGACGCAGTGCCGGCTAAGCATCGAGCCGCGGACGACGGCGTATCACCTTCGCACGAAGGAGTTTCCGGAAGAGCCGCTGAGCGTCTACTTCACGGTGCGCCGCTACGGCAGCCTCGACACGGGGGAAACGTTCGTCAGCACGTTCAACCGCCTGGCTGCCATCTGCCAGGAGATCATCGACACGTACGTCGTCGAGAACGTCCTCCGCCCGCTGCAGCAGACAATCGCGATTCGCTAAGAATCGTCGCAACCGCTACGATCGGCCGGTTCTCGGCGGGCATGCGTGCAATTGTCGCCGACCGGCCCGGGCTGCGCGACCTTGAAAAACCCCATGAGCTAGGCTCCCTTTGTCGCCCGCGTTTGAGGGGCAAGTTGCGCGGTGGAGCCTGGTTATGTCTACGAATCGGCGTCGGCAGATTTTCTGCGATCGCGAGGTACAGGGCGCGCTCATGTTGCGCGTCGTGATGTATTGGTTTTTCTGCCTGCTGACGGTCACGCTGATGCTCGTCTGCTGGAGCGTGGTCAGTGGGCCGCCGCGCCGGTTCTCGGTGCTGTTCGCTGATCTGTATGCGCGCTACGCTCCGGCGCTGGCGGCGTCGCTCGTCGTGCTGCCGATTGTGATGATCGACGTGGTTCGGCTCAGCAATCGGTTTGCTGGGCCGATTAAGCGGCTGCGTGACTCGATGACGGCGCTGGCCGAAGGCAACGAAGTTCAGCCGATCAAGTTCCGCGAACAGGACTTTTGGAAGCCGCTCGCCGAGCTGTTCAACGCCATCGCGGCGCTCAAGCGGCCCACCGCGCCCAAGCATCCGGCCCTGTTCGCCGAGCCGGTCAGCCCGCTGCTGGCGTCGCCGGCGGAACTGGAGCGAGCCCGCCAGGAAACGGCCCGCTTCTTCGACGACATCGTCGTCCGCCCCTAACGTTCGGGCGGCGGAATTCGCCGTAGCTGAATTCGCCAGGGTTTCAAAAGCGTCGCCTTGGCGACCTCACCCCGCTGCTATTTCCTGCTCGACCTGCCGCCGCGCCTCGAGCACATGCTCGACGATCGCCCGCATCCGTCCGGCGTCGACATAGGGCGAAAGCACATACGACTTGAGCGCCACGATCGGCTCGCCGTAGGCTGACAGACGGTAGCAATCGGTAAATCCGATCGCCACGCCCCGCCCTTCGAGCGCCTCGCCGTGCACGCGCTGAAAGATCCGGCGGTTGAACTCGTTGTAGGCTCGAAGCTGCTCGCGGAACGCCGGATCGCTCTGCTCGCGTCGCTTCACCTGAAAGGTGTCGACGTCGCTCGGATAAGCCCGAAAGAGCGTGACCGGTCCGACGTTCTCGTCGTTGAGCGTCGTCAGCTCCGGCCGGGCGCTGATCAGCTCGCGCAGCAGCTCCGCCATGTCGACCGCGTGCCCCAGCAGCGAGCAAAAACCTTCGCGGCCTAGCTGCAGCAGATTCGCCAGCGCCGCCATCACGCCCGTGGCGCCGCGCGACGTTTCGAGCGTGAACATCCCCGGGTGATACTCTCCCGAGTGGTACAGGTACGGCATCGATTCCCGCTCGCGGACGATCATCCGAAAATCGTTCCGGTCTCGCAGCAGGAACATCGACGAGATGTACGGCGCAAAGCCCGTCTTGTGGAAGTCGATGCCGAGCGAATCGGCCAGCGGCAAATGCCGGATGCGATTCTGCGCCGCCGCGAGGGCTCGCAGCGTTCGCCCGCGAAACTCGAGCGGGTTCGCCGCGAAGTCGTACTCGTTAAATGCCGACCACGCCCAGCCGATCACGGCGTCGGCGTGTAAATGCGGACGATAGTCGAGCTGCAGCTCCTCGACCCAGCGCTCGCGCAGCGCGTGCACACCGGCCAAATCGTCGAGCCCGAAAGCGTCGGTGGTTCCCATCGTCGCGATGACGGCGGCGATCCGATTGCCTTCGGCGATCGCCTGTCGCGCGGCAGCGTCGAGCGCCGCAAGATCGACCGAGTTGTCCGAGTGCGTCGGCACGCGGATCACGTTCTCCTGGCCGATGCCGAGCCAGCCCGCCACGTTCAGGCAGGCGTAATGGCTTTGCTGCGACGCGAGGACCACGGCTGGCCCATGCGCGCCCCGCTGCAGCGTTCCTGGGCAGGCTTTTTCCAACCCAATCTTCACGCCATAAAGTAGTGTGCCGGTGCCGCCGAACGTGAACAGCCCGCCGGCTCGCGCCGGATCGTAGCCGATCATCCGCGCCACCATCGAGGCCACGCGAACTTCGGCTTCGGAGAATCCGCGGCCGCTTTCGTCGCTGCAGAGGTTGGGGTTGTACATCGACGGCAGCACGACGCCGACGATGCTTGCGATCGACGGATGGGCGACGACGTTCACCTGGCTGCGCGGATGCCCGAAGATGAGCATTCCGTCGAGACAGCGAACCAGTTCGCTGATCACTTCCTCCAGCGGCCGACCGGTCGCAGCAATCGCGGCAGCCGCAGCCGACTCATAGTCGGGCTCGCGCGGCGTGCCGAGGATCGGCGCTTGCGACTTGAGGGCGTCGACTCGATCGAGCGCCTTAAGCAACGAGAAGACGACGTAGCCGTCGTGTACCGGATCAGAAACCGGCGCGGGAAACGCCTGCCGCACTTTGCCCAGCAGTTCTTCGTACCGCGCCGACATGACGATGGATCACACTTCTAGCCGAAGCGCACAACACGCTCCGGAGCACAGCAATTCGCCCCGGCTTTCAGCAAGCGATTCTTGCGCCAATCAGGCCACGGCCGGCGACTCGTTAGCCCACAAGCCCGGCGAACCATTCCATCCGCCGGGCCAGAAACCAACCATTCGCCAGCAACTGCTGCCTATCGCCGGCCGCCGCCGCGCCGGCCGCCGCGTCCGCCCCGATCGGGCTGGCGCTCGCGAGCCGCGATATTGGCGTCGATCAGCGTACCAACCGCGTCTTGCCAGGTCGGGATCTTCTTGTGCGCGTGTCCGGCGCCGTCTTCGTCTCCCTCGTCGTGCAAATCGCCTTCGTCGTGCAAGTCTTCTTCCTCGTCACGCACGCGGCCACGACCGCCAGCCGCAGACGCTTCACGCGCGGGACCACGACCTTCGCCAGCGGCTGATTCTTCGCGGCCTCGGCGACCGCGACCACGTCGACGACGGCGGCGACCCGTGCGCTCGCCCTCTTCCCCTTCGCGGGCCGACGGACGTTCTTCCGTTTCCGGGCTTTCGTCCACTTCGTCCCGAATTTCATCTTCGAGCGCTTCGTAGTCGAGCTCTTCGCTCACCTCAACGTGGTCGAGACGCTCGTTGCGGAACCCGCGTTCGCCGCGCGGCAAACGTTCGCCGCTCGGACGATCGCCCGCGCCACGCTCGGCCGTCTCGCCTTCTTCGCGGCGACCACGACGACGGCCCCGACGCCGACGGCGACGCCGCGGCTCGCCCGCATCGTCGCTTGCCGCGCGACCGCCCTCTGCGACGTCGACTTCGTCCTCACCCAGTCGCAGATCGGTCGCTTCTTCGACGGTGCAATCGACTTCGTCCTCGTCCTCATCCAATTCCATGTTGCGGCGACGCGGACCGGCTGCCAGAGGTTCGGCTTCGTCGCGCTCGCGCCACGGAGAGCGCGGCGCCGGTTCGCCGAACCCGGCCGAACGACCACCTCGCTCGCCCCGTTCGCCACGCGGCAAACGTTCGCCGCGACCTTCTCGCTCACCTCGCGGCAAACGCTCGCCGCGAATCGGTTCTTCACCTTCGACGTCGCCCCGTTCGCCACGCTCGCCGCGCGGTTCAACTCGCTCGCCCCGATCGCGCCGTCGGCCACCGCGGTCGTCGCGATCACCACGTTCTCCACGCGGCTCGCCCCGTTCACCGCGAGGCAAGCGTTCGCCGCGGCCGAAACCTTCTTCGCGGCCAGCCGATCGGCCTTCGCCGCGCGAGCCTTCTCGGCTGCTTTCGGTGCGTTCCGGCGGAGCCAAATCGCCGCCGAATGCGCTAGTGCGGGGCGGCGAAGGTTCGCGGTACGTTTCGCGCGTTTCGCGATACGACGATTCCCGGGCCGGCGGCTCGGGTGGAGCAGCTTGGAACGTCTCGGCTGCTGGCGGCGCCGGCTCTTCTTCCGGTTCCGGCTCGGGCGTGGTCGGCAGACCGAGCAGGCTGGCGATCTTGCTCCAGTGGCTCGTCGACTTCGGTTTCGGCTTGGCGGCGACCGGCTTTGGACGCTCGCTCGGCATCGGCGGAGCGCTGCGAACCGCCGGAGGCGGCGGGGAGGGACGCTGCTCTTCCTGGGGAGCGGGCGAACCGCTCAGCGATTCGCTTCCCGCTTCCATTGTGGATTCGCCATCGCGGACGGTTTCAGTCGACGGTTCGCTCTGCTCGCTCGACACATGGGGCGTCGGTTCATCAGCCGGCGCAGGCGCCCGCACGCCGATGGTTTCGAGCAGGGAATTCCAATGATCGGTCTTCTTTGGTTCAGGCATACATCCATGACCGGCTTCATTGCCGGTGTCGTAGGTGCCGGACGGCGGCCGACATTGGGCCACGCTCTCCAGCAGCAAAAGTAAGTAGTGATTCGGTTTCCACTTGCGGCCGGCGTCGTTCGCAAGTGCGCGAACTTTCCCTCGCCGCTATCAAGGCCCCGCTCACGCTCCTCTAGCGTGCAGCCCACGAGCCCGATCTTCGCGTTTCCCGCGTTTTTTCTGAAACCGCACAATATAACGCCCGCTCGATGAGCCGGAAAGTCATTCTCAGCTCATGGTTTACGAAAAACGTCGGCCGTCTCCCAAACGTGGAACAGGCGTCTCGCCTGTTCACTATCGACCGAATCCCGCCTCGGTCCGAGTCGCCCCCACCGCCCGCTGGTCAGGTCGCCAGCGGCTACTAGAGGGGAACAAGCTGTTCAATCGGACGCAAAGCCTTTCTCAGCAACGTCATACGCATTTTCACCCCCAACAG
>Ga0182743_1003245_pt1 | contig 13333 bp, 10 predicted proteins | sample eDN3rd30CKraftOP_FD_128522 | JGI IMG/M metagenome (GOLD analysis project Ga0182743, IMG submission 128522) | Enriched Organic Plus compost microbial communities from Emeryville, California, USA - eDNA 3rd pass 30_C Kraft OP (version 2) (version 2) ... | reverse complement strand
GGTCGCCTCGACGGCGGGCCGGATGTTCGCCAGCGTCGACGTCAGATTGCCAAGGTGCACGTTGTCGATTGCGCCCCTGATTGCGCCGCATGAGTTGTGTCCGAGCACAACGATCGCCCGCACACCGGTTACCTTGGACGCAAACTCAAGGCTGCCGATGATGTTCTCCTCCACGAAGTTGCCCGCGATGCGCACGCTGAACACGTCGCCGATCTTCTGGTCGAACACGAGTTCCGGCGGCACACGCGAATCCATGCAGCCCACAATCGCCGCGAAAGGCGCCTGTCCATTCGCAGTTTCCTTCGCTTGGGCCAGGAGGTCGCAGTTGACCGTTCGGCCCGAAGCGAACCGTTCATTGCCCTCTTTCAGCAGCCCGATCGCCTCATCCGGGCTCAGAGCACGCTGCCGATCAGCTGTATACACAGTGCATTCTGCTTTTGCCGCAAACACCTGCGAAGTGGCAATGACAGATGTTGCAGCGAGCGGAATACATCCGCACAGAAATCGACGCGTGATCATTTTCCCTCCCAGTGCGCCCAGCACGGGCGGTCCGGCAGGATATCATTGCATTGGTAAAGATGATCTTCGTGCGAGATAAGGTCTTCTATGGATGCCCTACCCCGCGCGGCATCACGGGAGACTACCCGTTGACGCACGCGCCTTTGCGAAGCGCGCGATTGGTGAGGAAACCGTCGGTCGGGACAACGACCGTAGCCGTGTCCAGTTTCTATTGCGCGGCCGCGAACTCGGCGCGCAGCCGATGCACGTCCGCCTGCCTCTGCTCTACATCGAACTCGCAATCCGTTCCGGAGCCAGCTTTATCTATTGGGCCGAGAGCGCGTCGGCCTGCGCGTGATATTGTGCCGGATCGATGGGAAACAGCACGGCCCGGCCCTCACCGGAGTGTTGGCCACCGCCGAAACGTCTGCTACTCAAGAATCAGCGCCCGCTGGAGGGCGCTGGTCCTTCCCAGAATTCTCCAGCTAGCCGCATATCCGGCGAGCGAACGTCTTCCTCACGACTGGATGCGCGTGTCTGCCTCCGACAGGACAAGCGCTATGAGGTCAAGGGCGTAATCTGCTGGCCCTCTAGAGGCGGTTACTTCACGCTCTGACGGCCTTGCGCCGGCGATATTGCTTCCCCTGGACATGTCGCGGTGGCCCGCCAGGAGGTCGGCCAGTTGCGTCCGTATCGACTGCAGTCGTTTCTTCTCATCGGCGGTCGGCGCCTGGTCACCAAACTGTCTCGCCAATATGTGCGCGGCGTGCACCAACATGGCGACACGGAGCAGAACGCGTTTCGATTTTTCCTGTCTTCTTCCGAATGTCCACGAACTTTGCATCGGTCCAAAGGCGTCACGCACATCCGCTTTTGCCTGGTCGAGACTGCGCGCTGATATCACGAGACGCGCACTGTCTGCGCCTTCGTTCGAGAGGATTTCTCCTACGAAATCATCAAGTGAATTCAGGAAGCGGTCCATCGCTTCTCGCGCCTCGCTGCGCGTACTCATCGGCAGGACGAACAGCGACACGAAAATCCCTGCGCCCACGCCAACGACCGTCTCTTCCAGCCTCAACACCAAGAGCCCGGGGGTGAACTCTCCGAGGAGCCCGTAAACCAGCGCGATTGCGATGGTAATGAAGAAGCTCATCGCGCTGTAAGAAGTCGAGACCAGGTAAAACGCGGCAAAGATGGAGACCGCCACCAGTCCGATGGTCAGATACAACTCACCGTGTATCAGTGTTGCCAAACCAATTCCGATGACGATCCCAATAGCCGTGCCGAGCGTACGGTCGAGCGCACGTACCGCAACGTCGCCCCTCGACTGGGTTTTGGCGAATACAAGGAATGCGGTCAGCACTGCCCAGAACCAGCGATCCGGCGACAAGATCACACCGCCCGCCATCGCGATCGCCGAAGCGATGGTCACCTGAAATGCCTGCCTGACGGTCTTGTCGCCGAGCCATTCCCCACGGGCCGGGAAAAGGGGCACCTTCCTGCCGGGACCCGTCGTGGCACTGAATGATTCTGTCGGCGTGGCTGCCAAGGCCTTGTCTGCATTCTCCAAGGCAGCTTCCAGGTTCTCGAGCTTCTGCTTCAATGCCGGGGAGATATTGCGCGAGTTGATTTCCGTGGCCGACCAGGCCTCGCCGAGGGCGCTCTCTACTGCGAGGTGCAGGTCGAACAGTCGCATGGCGAGAAATGCCGCGTGCTCATCCGCAAAACTGCCTGACGGCCCAACAGGAAGATAGCCTTCGCAGACCAGGATCGCGTCCCGGGCCTGGCGTGCCAGCTGCTCGGTGTCCCGCCTGGAAACGGCAGTCCACCCCGAGCGGGCATTCGCGGCAACGACGTTCGACAGTCTGTCAATCAGAATGGACGCCGCCTTCATGGCTCGTCGGCAATCGACGTCAGCCCTCTCCGGAAGCAGGAAATTTCGAACAAGGTGGGCGATGAACCCGGACAAGCAGAGGGAAAGTGCAATGGGCTCGAGGTCGATGTGCCTCGGCTTAAGGAATGCACCAACCACGCAGCACATGAACGCAAACATGCCCACCGCTTGCCAGCGAGCGCCAAAGCGACGTGCGTAAACGGCGAGGAAGATAACCACGAGCAGGAACGCGTTTACGAGCAGGAACGATTGATCGAGCAAGGAGAGTACGGCGAGGACGCAGAAACCCGAGATCGCCGCATAGACGCGCGTAACTGCCCGCGCTGCTACCGTCGTATCCTTGATTGATGCTATTCCCTGGATCGCCGAGATCATGGCGATGGCGTAAGCAGCGGCAGGCATCTGCATCCACGGATGCAATAGCGCGAGGACGGCGCAAACGAGCCCAGTCGTCAGCAAGGCCCTGCTTCCCATGCGAAGCCGCACGAAGCCAGGGTCGGACAATATTATACGATCAAAAATGCCTTTGAAAATAAATCCCATGCGGTGATGTGCGCTTCTCAAATACAGCCTTCTTTGCGGCCCCAGCGAACGAAATCTCAACCTGCCGCGCGGGCGCGCTATTTGACCCAACGCTGACCCGCAGAAATATTACGGTTAATCTGGTCTGGCCCGATGCAGGAACTGGATTTCCCCATCAATGGCAAGACGCCGCTCAAAAACTGGATTGGCCTCCAGACAATTCCCGTGGTCGTGCTGTCCTAGGTTGCATATGTGAATGCAAAACTTCTTGGCCCAGATTGGTCCCGCGCGACAAGACAACAGCAACTCGGTTTTCCCCGCCCTGTTGCGTCCACATGGCAGAGTGCCGTATCGCTGGCTCCACCGGTAAGATCAGTCTCGCATTGGTGCGCGAACTGAACCTAGTGTGGCAGCGCCAGGACGCTGTCAGGCTTTGTGCAAACGCTTACCAAGAAACCCCGTTCCTCATGCGGCAGGGCTGGGCCGAATCGCAACCGAGCCCCGGATGACAAGCTCGCCGGGCTGTAGAATCTCGCCCCTTGCGGGCGCCCCTTCCACTATCTGATCGATCAGCATCGCTGCCGCACGGCGGCCCATCTCTACACTGTGCAGCGAGACCGTGGTCAACTGCGGAAAGACGAGACTGGCCAGCAGACCATCATTGAGGGCAATCGTCGAAAAGTCCCTTGGCAATTCATAGCCGCATTGATGCAAGGTGCGCAGCGCGCCGGCGGCGGTGACGAGGGTCGCTGCGAAGATGGCGGTCGGGCGCTCTTGCCCTGGGGAGAGGTTCTGCAGGTAATCAGCCAGCGCGGATGCGGCCAGCTCCGGATCATAACCGACGGACAGTACGAGACTCTCATCAAACGCCAGGCCCGCAGCCTCGAGAGCTGACCGATAGCCCGCCAGGCGCTGGCTGCCGTTGAAGCCGTCGCTGCGCCCCGCGAGATGCAAAATGCGCCGATGTCCTGCCTCGATCAGGTATCGGGTCGCCATCTCGGCGGCGCGAAAGCTGTCGTGGACGACATAGCCGGCACCGTTCACGGCCCGGCGGTTTATCATCACCACCGGTACGGGCAGACCCAGCAGCGCGTCCTCAAGCTCTCGATCGGAGTCGAAGCTTATGACAAGCACCCCGTCCACCTGGTTTGCGGTGACCATGTGGGTTAAAGCCTCGCGGCCGTTGGCGCCGCTGATGCGGCTGATCAGGGTCGAGTAGCCCCGCGTTCGGGCTGCAGCTTCGACGCCGTTGATCATGTCGCTGAAAACAGGATTGTCGAGGCGCGGCAGCACCAGGCCAAGGGTGCGGCTGCGGCTGGTGCGCAGGGCTCGGGCCATGCCGTTGGGGCGATATCCCAACTGGCTGGCGGCGTTCAATATGCGCATGCGTGTCTCCTCGCGGACGCGCACGCTCCGATTACCGGCCAACACCTTCGAGACGGTGGAACGGTCCACGCCAGCCAGATCCGCCACATCGGCCAGGGTCACAGCCATTGGAAAACTTGTCCGTTCAATTTCATCGCGCCACGCGGCGGCGCAGGAGCAGCCCCAGCACCACCAGAAATACCGAAATCACCACCATGATTGTCGCGACAACCATGATGGAGGGATCGAGTTGTTCCCGCAATCCGGCAAACATCTGCCGAGGGAGCGTCCGTTGGCCGGGCCCGGCAACGAAGAGGGCAACGACGACCTCGTCCCAAGAGGTGATGAAGGCGAAGATAGCGCCTGTCGCCACGCCTGGTGCTATCTGCGGCAGGGTGACCGTGAAAAACACCCGCAGCGGTGTCGCACCAAGCGAGGCCCCTGCCCGCAGCTGAGTAAAGTCGAACCTCGCAAGCGCGGCGGTGACCGAAATCAGGACAAAGGGCGCCGCCAGGACGCTGTGCGCGATGATCAGGCCGAAGTAGCTGTTGGCCAGACCGATGCGCGTGAGAAACATGTACAGCGCCAGCGCCACGACGACCACCGGCAATGCCATCGGAAGCAGCAGCAGCCCCATCAAGACCTGCGCTTTGGGCATCGACTTGCGAACCAGGCCGAAGGCCGCAAGGGTCCCTAGCGGCGTGGCGATGAGCACGGTTGCCGTGCCGACGATCAGACTCGACTTCAGCGCCGCCATCCACTCCGAGGACGACAGGACAGCGCGATACCAGCGCAGCGAAAAGCCCGCCAAGGGATAGGACAGAAAGGGTTCCGAGTTGAACGATAGCGGAATGACGGCGAGCACCGGCAGCATCAGGAAGGCCAGCACCAGCCACGCCAGTCCGAGAAGCGCGCAACGAGTTATGCGGGCGGCAAGGGTCGGCGCCATGCTCAACGTTCCGTCTGGTGAAGGATGGGTACCATCCGGACATATACGACGTAGATCACCAGGGTTATGATGAGCAACACCAGCGACACCGCGGCCGCCATGCTCCAGTTGACGTTCAGGTTCAGATAGTAGGCGACATAGTAGCTGAGCATCTGATCCGAGGGGCCGCCGAGCAGCGCCGGCGTAATGTAGTAGCCAAGACAGAGGATGAAGGTCAGCAGACAGCCGGCAGCGACGCCGGGCAATGTCATGGGCAGATAAACGCGGCTGAACACATAGCTGGGTCTCGCGCCGAGCGAACTGGCCGCGCGCGCATAGTCGTCGGGGATGGATTTCATCACCGAATAGATCGGCAGGAAGGTGAAGGGCAGCTGGATATGCACCATGGCAAGAATGGTGCCTGCACGCGAATAGACCAGCTGGAGCGGCTCCGAGACAAGAGAAAGGGACATCAGCGCGTCATTGACCACGCCATGCGTTTGCAGGAGGACCAGCCATGCCGCCGATCGGACGAGGATCGAAGTCCAGAAAGGCAGAAGGACGAAGGTCAGCATGATTGCCTGCACCGTGGTGGTCTGTCGCACGATCACATAAGCCAGCGGGTAGGCCAGGAGCAGGCAAATCAAGGTCACCGCGAGGCTGATCCCGAGCGTACGGGCAAGCGTGTCGACGAAGATTGCCTCGTTGGGCGCGACCGGTACGACTGAGCCGGTGGCGGGGTCGCGCGTTCGATCGACGGTCGCGAGCAGATAGGAATCGGTGAACGGGGCGAACACCCGGCGGAGCGCGGCCCAGGTCGCTGGATCCTGCAGGAGAGGTGCTGCGTCGAGCAAGCTCTCGGGCGTAGGGGCGTGCTCTGCCGACGCGGCGCGCGCGGCAGTCATGATCATCTCGCGATAGGCCGGGTCGACAGCGGCGGCCCGCTTGGCGACGACTGCCGCCCGGCGATCCCGCTGCAAGGCAGCCAGATCGTCGCGAAACGACACCAACACCATTTCCGGCGGCATTCCTGTTCCGTCCCAGGCGCGTATCTCACGCTGCAGGTTCGGTGCGAGCTGTGACAGTTCGGGTTCCTGGACCGCGCGCATCAGGAGGTGGCCGACCGGCAGAAAGAAGAAAGCGGCCATGAAGGCAAGCAATGGCAATACCAGCCCGGCGAGCCGGGCTTTCTGCACTCCTGCCGCTGAAAGAATCGCCATTGCCGCCTTCCGTAGCTTTCCGGCCGCGCCCCGTACCGGGGCGCAGCCAAGGCATGGCTTTGCCTTACTTGGCGAGCCAGTTGTTGAAACGCAGCGTCAGCGCCTCGCCGTTGGCGCCCCAAAACTTGGCGTCATAAACGAGCGGATTCTTCATGTGGTCCGGCGCCGTCGGAAGCGTGGCCTGAACTTCCGGCGCGATGTGCTGCATCGCGTCGTTGTTCGTCGGGCCATAGGCTGAGACCTTTGACTGTGTCGCCATGACCGGCGCATCCGAAGCGAAGGCGATAAAGGCGTAAGCCTTGTCCAGATTCTTGGCACCGCGCGGAATGGCCCAAAAATTGAAGTCCAGCGCCTGCGCGTCCCAAACCACCTCGAAAGGCTTCTTTTCCTGGCTGATCGCGGTCTGGATGCGTCCCGACCAGGCCGAGGTAACGGCTACTTCCTTGTCCGCCAGCAACTGCGCGGGCTGGGCCCCCGCCTCCCACCAGACGATCTGGTCCTTGATCGTGTCGAGCTTTGCGAATGCCCGATCGACGCCCTCGGGGGTGGACAGGACCTTGTAGACGTCTGCCATCGGCACGCCGTCGGCAATCAACGCCCATTCGAGATTGACGTAGGGGCGCTTCCAGAGGCCGCGCTTGCCCGGAAACTTGTTCAGGTCGAAGAAATCAGCGACTGTCTCGGGGCCCTCGGGAAAGACCGTCTTGTCATAGGCAGCCACGGTCGTCACGACGATCGTGCCGACGGCGCAATCGGTGGCGGCCCCTTCGACGAATTTCGACCGGTCGAGAATGCGCGAGTAGTCCAGCACCTCGAACAAACCTTCGTCGCAGCCGGTGGCGATCATGTTGCTGTCGACGTCGACGACATCCCAGACCACGTCGCCGCTGTCGACCTGCGCCTTGATCTTGGCCAGTTCGCCGGAATACGTCTCTTCGGTAACCTTGATGCCCGTCTTGGCAGCGAAGGGTTCGAAGTAGGTGACGCGCTGGCCATCCTGATAGGTGCCGCCCCAGGACGTGATGGTGATGCCCTCGGCCAGGGCACTTCCGGTGGCCAGCATCAGCCCCAGCGATGCCAAGGCAATCTTTCTTCCGATGGTCATACAGTCTTCTCCCTTTGCTTGATGATTTGGTCGTGCCTGTTCCGCAGCGGCTTCTTCAAACTTCCGCGGCGAAAGCGATTGCCGCCCCGTCCGCCCAGACGAGATGCGTTCGCGCGTACTCGTCGGCCGATGCGGTTTTGTCGATCTTGGCAACAACGGGCGTGCCATCATCGGTTCGGAGCGATAGAAGGATGTGGTCGCCGAGATAGGTGCGCCCCTCGGTTCTTGCGGCGAGCCCTACTCCCGCCGAGGGAGACAGCGAGATGTCCTCGGGGCGGACCGCGACAGTGACACGCTGCCCGTCGGCCAACCCCGGGTCGGCCAGCCGGGCGCGCAAATTGCCGGATGGCGTCTCGATAAGGGCGAGGCTGCCGGACCTGGAGAGGATGCGTCCCTTGAACCAGCTGGTTTCGCCGATGAATCCGGCAACGAACGCATTGGCGGGTCGCGCATAGATTTCTTCGGGCCGCCCGATCTGTTGGACGCGGCCCTGGTCGAAGACGGCAATTCGATCCGACATGACCAGCGCTTCGCCCTGGTCATGCGTGACGAAGACCACGGCAACGCCAAGCTTGCGCTGCAGGGCCTTGATCTCGAACTGCATGCGCTTGCGCAGGGCATTGTCGAGCGCGCCGAGCGGCTCGTCCATCAAGATCAGGTCGGGATGGAACACCAGCGCGCGTGCGAGAGCCACCCGCTGCTGCTGCCCGCCGGAAAGTTGTGATGGCCGACGATCGAGGTGCTGCCCCAGGCCGACCATTTCCAGGGCTTCCCTCGTGCGGGTCTCGCGTTCGCCGCGGGGAACCTGTCTGACGCGCAGGGGGAAATCGACGTTCTGCGCCACGGTCATGTGCGGGAAGAGCGCATAGTTCTGGAAGACAACGCCGATGTTCCGGCGATGCGGCGGCAGGCCGGTTATGGCCTTGCCATTCATGAGGATCTCGCCTGTTGTTGGAGCCTCGAAGCCGGCCAGCATCGTCAGGATGGTGGTCTTTCCCGACCCTGACGGACCGAGCAAGGTAAGAAATTCGTGCGAGGCGACATCGAGATCGAGTTGCTCGACGACGCGATGCACGCCGTCGTACGATTTCGAGACCGACCTGAGGCTCACGAAGGCGTCGTTCATCCCGCCGCCCCGTGCAGCAACCGACCTATCTTGCCAAAGAGATCGGCAATCTGCTCCTCGGTCGAGATCAGCGGCGGGGCGAAGACGAGCGTGTCGCCGGTGTAGCGGATCACCAGATCCTGCTCGTGGAATGCCCGCAGAAAGGCGGCGCGGGCGCGCGTCGTGGGCGCCGCGGGATCGGGCTTCAGATCGATCGCGCCGGCAAGGCCGACGGTACGGATATCCGTGACGTCCGGATGGTCTCTGAGCGCCATGATATGCTTGGCGAACACCGGCTCCAGGGCGCGGGCGCGGGCATACAGGCCGTCGACCTCATAGCAATCCTGCGTCGCCATGCCGGCAGCCATGGCCAACGGGTGGCCGGAGTATGTGTAGCCGTGGAAGAGTTCGATTGCCCAGTCCGGACCGGTCATGAAGGCGTCGTGTACGCCCTTGCGGATCATCACGCCGCCCAGGGGCACCACGCCGTTGGAGACGCCCTTGGCGAAGCAGATCATGTCCGGCAGGACGCCGAAGCGAGCTGCAGCAAAGGCCTCGCCGAGCCGGCCGAATGCCGTGATCACCTCATCGAAAATCAGCAAGATACCGTGGCGATCGCAGATCTCGCGCAGGCGCTTGAGATAGCCGACGGGGGGAGGCAGAATCCCGGTTGAGCCGGCCATGGGCTCCACAATGACGGCGGCGACGGTTTCGCCGCCGTGCAGGTCGCACAGGCGCTGCAAATCGTCCGCGAGATCAATGCCGTGTTCATGCTCGCCGATCTGAAAGCGGTTCAGATCGGGCTGGTAGGTATGGCGAAGATGCGCGGTTCTCGGAAGGAGGTTTTGGAACGCCCGACGGTTGGCAACCATCCCGCCGACCGAGACGCCGCCGAACCCTACGCCATGGAAGGCCCGCTCACGTCCGACCAGCAACGTGCGCTGCCCCTCGCCTCGCGCCTGATGATAGGCAAGCGCAATCTTCAAGGCGGTGTCTACGGCCTCGGAGCCCGAATTGGTGAAGAATACGTGTTCGAGATCGCCGGGCGCGGCTTTGGCGAGCCGCGTCGCCAGATCGAACGCTGCCGGATGTCCGAACAAGAAACTCGGGGCGAAGTCGAGCTCTTTCAACTGCCGGGTTACGGCTTCGCGTATGCGCGGGTTGTTGTGACCGGCGCCGGAACACCACAGTCCCGAAACGCCATCGAATTTCTTCCGCCCGTCCTCGCCGATATAGAAGGCTCCATCTGCCGACACCAGCCGGGTCGGCGCGGCCTTGGTCGCGCGATTGGGCGTGAAAGGCATCCACAGCGCTGCAAGATCGGGCGCGTTCCTGCCGTAAGTCGCGGCGGCCGGATTGGACATGATCAGATCCTCGACATTCACTGTGTCAGTTCCGTTCGCGCGCGCTGATGCGGTGATTGATGTCCCGAAGCGCGGCGTGGATATCCCGATAGGTATCAAAGCCCTCCCGATATACGGCCGCATTGGCGGGATCGGGATCATGGCTGGCGACGATGCGGATCGACGTCTGGAGATCGGCCATAGATGTGTAGGCTCCGATACCGAGCCCGGCCACGAGCGCGCAGCCAAAGCTGGCGTCGGCGGTCTCGGGCAGTTCGATCCGCGCTTCCAGCACGTCCGCCAGAATCTGGCGCCACATGGGGCTGCGGGCGCCGCCCCCTGTGATCCGCAGCCGCCGCAGCCGTACCCCAGCGTCGCTGAACTGCCTCATTATGTCGGCCAGCGAATAGGCTATGCCTTCGTAGAAGGCGCGGACGAAGTGGCCCGGCCCGTGTTGAAAGGTCATGCCCGTAAAGCTGCCGCGCAGATCCGCATCCCAATACGGGGCCCGCTCTCCATTGAGATAAGGGTGAAAATACAACCCGTTGGAACCAGCCCGGACTGACGCCGCAGCTGCTTCCATGGCGTCATAGTCCAGCGGCGCGCCTCCGCCGTTCGAGAACATGATCTCGCGCAGCCAGGCGTGGGCCGACGCGCAGGAGTTGGTCCCGGTGATCCAGAACCATTCGCCCTCCGGCAAATAGGGGTAGCTGACCAGGACCTGGCTTGGTTCCGGCGCGGTGGCCACACAACTCAGCGTCGCGGCGGTGGCAAGCTTGACGACGCCCATGCCGGCTTCCGTCATGCCGGCACCGAGCGCTTCGGATGCAGTATCGGAGACGCCGACGATGACGGGCGTTCCGGCCAGGAGCCCGGTTTCAGCGGCAGCACGAGCGGTCACGTGTCCGGCGATGGACAGTGATCGGACCACGGGCGGAAGGATTGCAGTGGATATGCCGGCAAGTTCCGCCAACTCTTCCGACCACGTCTTGGCGACTGGATCGAAAAGCATGAGGCCTGCCGCATCCACCGGTTCCGTCAGCCAGTCGCCCGTCAGCTGTCCGCGAAGCCAGTCCTTGGCGGGCGCCAGGCGCTGCGCGGCGGCAATGGTTCGTGGTTCATTCTCGGCCAACCAGGCGAGGTGCGGCAGTGTCCAGGTGGGGCTCACGCTGTTGCCGGACAACGCGGCAATTCTTGCGCCGGCGGTCTGCTTCAGCCGGTCGACTTGCGCACGGCTTCGCTGATCGTTCCACATTATGGCCGGCCGGATGACTCGGCCGGAAGCATCGGACAAGACGGACGAATGCGCGCCGGCAGACAGGGCAACGGCGGCGACCGTCGGCTGGCCCGCTTGCTCCAGCACCCGACGCACCGCGTCACGGAGCGCCGTCCACCAGTCCTGTGGATGCTGCTCGGACGCGCCCGGGAAAGGCCGCATCGTCGGAACGGGCGAGGATGCGCTGGCCATGCAACGCCCATCCCGACGGATGAGGCTCGCCTTGAGCGAACCCGCGCCAAGATCTATGCCCAGGAAGCAATCCATCGCCCGTTCTCAACCGTTGATGACGACAGCGCCCTCAACCCGTCGCAGCCCCAGCTTTCCTGGATTGAACAGATTGTCCGGGTCCAACGCGTCCTTTACTCCCTGCATGATCTCTAGGCCCACGCCATGCTCGCGCTCCATCCATTTGCCGCGGAAGACGCCAACCCCGTGGTGGTGCGAGATCGAACCTTCGCATTCGACGGCAATCGTCTGCAGCGCATCCCAGATCGCCGCATGCAGGGGTAATGCCTTTTCGTCCGGCATGGGGGGCAGCCGGAACGTCATGTACTGGCAGGCGCCGTCCGGATAGACGTGCGACCAATGCGCCCCAAAATGGGCTTCCGCTGAAACGGCGCGCACGGCCTCGCGCATGCGGTCATAACCCTCGACAAGGCGCGACCAGGGCAGGGTCACTTCGACCGTGTCCATGAAGTAGCCCTTCTCTGTCCAGCTCGCGGACGCCGAAACGTAGCGCATGGCACGCCACTCCTGCATCGGCGCCGAAGGTCCAACCTTGCCACCTTCGCTGGCCACGATCTCCAACGCCTCTGCCTTCTCGGCCTCGGCCAGCCGGCGGCTGCCGGAGAAGGAGAGAAAGGTCATGACCGGTAGATCTCGGAAGAAGGGCAGGTTGGCCGTGCGCGAAAGCGTTTCCTCCTCGTCATAGATACGCACGATGTTCGGCCGCAATTCGGCCTGCATGATGCGCCGCGCGGCCCGCGTCGCCGAAGCGACGTCCGGGTAGGCGACAACGAGATCCTCAATCACCTCAGGAAGCGGCCAGATGCGCATCGTCAGCTCGGTGATGATGCCCAGCGTCCCCTCGGAACCTATGAAGATGTCCTTGATGGAAGGCCCGACGGCGCGCCGTGCTTCCGGTGAGATCCGGAGAATGCTGGCGTCCGGCAGGACGACGGTCAGACCTGTTACGATATCCTCGATCTTCCCGTACCGGCTGCTCGCTTGGCCGCCGCCGCGGCAGGCTGCCCAACCGCCAACGGTCGAAATATTGATGGACTGCGGATAATGTCCTGCGGTCCAGCCGGCCGCATTCAGTGCAGACTCGAAATCTCCGCCATTCATCCCCGCCTGGACGGTGACAAGCTGGTTCTCCGCATCGAGCTGCAAAATCGCGTCCATACGCGAAGTATCGACGACAACCTCCTCGCAGAGAGGAATCGCGCCGCCAAGGACCCCGGAACAGGTGCCGACGGGAATCAGGCGCTGCTTTCTCCGGCGTAGCACGGCCACAATTTCAGATGTTTCGGCGGTATTTCCGGGTCGGGCGACCAAAGCTGGCAGGGTGCCGGGCAATTCCCCGGAGCGATAGAGATACTTCGCGTAGGGAAGGCAGTCGCGGCCATATTGCAGGCGCGTTTCGAAATCGACGAGGACGTGACCCGAGCCGACGATGGCCTCGATTTCCGAAATCAATCGCGTATCGGCAACGGCGTCATCCCGATGTCGGGTCAGTCGCTGCTTCTCGTCGCCGGTAAGCGAGATCGCATGCTTCGTATTGGCCACGTAGCGCACTCCATTAGAACAATCGATTGATCAATATGGCCGTCCTACGCCTTGCTTGAGCAATCGTTTGACCATAAAAGAGACACGGCCATCGCCCGCCGTCAATAGGCAATCGTTTGTCCAACAAAAAAAGGCTCTTCGGATCATGGAACCCGGACCGAAAACGCAGCGCTTCACGTTTCGCACCGTCGCGGAGATACAGCACGGATGGGGAGCGGCCCGCTGCCTCGGCGACGCCCTCGGCGCATTCGGACCGGCAAGACGCGTGCTGGTGGTCACCGACAGG
>Ga0182743_1003244_pt1 | contig 13336 bp, 12 predicted proteins | sample eDN3rd30CKraftOP_FD_128522 | JGI IMG/M metagenome (GOLD analysis project Ga0182743, IMG submission 128522) | Enriched Organic Plus compost microbial communities from Emeryville, California, USA - eDNA 3rd pass 30_C Kraft OP (version 2) (version 2) ... | reverse complement strand
TGCCGCGACTTTCTCCAGGGTCAGGTCGGGCAATTCAGCCCAAGGGTGATCGGCGCGCATGACGGCATACAAGCTCAGCGGGCTGAGTTGCTGGCTGGCCACGCGCGTCTGATCGGCAGGGGAGCCAATAATGATGCCCAGATCGATCCGATGGTCTACGGCCATTTCTATGATTTCCAGCGCTGTGCCTGCCCGCACGGTGACGGCGATCGAGGGATGGCGCTCGCGCATGCTGGCCAGTGCTGCGGGCAGCAGGCTGGAGGCGGCGATAGCCACGGCGCCCACCGCCAAACGTGCCTGAGCGCCTTGTCGGATGTCTCCTGCCAGCCGGTCAACTGCTTCGATCCCGGCCAGCGCATTCAAGACTTCAGGTATCAACGTGCGGCCCTGACTCGTGAGCTGCAGCCGGCGGTTTTCACGGCTAAAGAGGGCAAAGCCGAGGCGGATTTCCAGATCGCGTAGCAGGGCGCTGGCAGCAGGCTGCGTCATGTGAGCGGCAGCGGCTGCGGCGGTCACCGTGCCGTGCTGGTACATGGCGCGCAACAAGGTCAGTTCGCGACGGTTAAGCATATGAAATTTGTATGAAATCAGCCAATTTATCTATTTGACCATATGGGACGCGAGCCAACACAATCCTGCTCATCCTGTTTTGTGAGATGAGCTACCCGCAAGAACCGCGGTGCTCAGCCCGAGCCGAATCAATGAGCGCTAATACGATTGTGTCCGTCGACTGCATCCCGATGCGGCTGCCTTTTTTTCACTGGAGTCCTCCCCCTTTGTTTGCGGGGCGTCCGCGCGACAAGTTGGACAGCGCACTGGTTCGTGTCCAGACTCAGGACGGTACAGTCGCTTGGGGCGAGTCCTATTGTGTGGAGCCGCGCGCGCTGCAGGCGGTATTCGAGACATTGATTGCGCCGCTGGCATGCGGCAAGGATGCCGCGGACCAGACCCTGTTGCCGCTGATGCAGCGCACGCTGCATAACCTGGGGCGATCGGGGCCTGTCGTGCATGCCCTGGCAGGTCTGGATATTGCGTTATGGGATTTACGCGCCAAGCGCGAGGGCGTTCCTCTTTATGCGTTGCTGGGCGGCAAGCGCCGGGATCGCGTTCGCGCTTACGCGTCTTTGTTGCAGTACTACGGCGATGCGCAACGTTTGCACGAAGTCGTGACGCGCGCTCTGGACGAGGGCTATGCCGAAATCAAATTACATGAGCGTACAGCCGATGCCTTGGGGGCGGCACGAGGCGCAGCCGGCCCGCAGGTTCCCATCATGGTCGATACCAACTGTGCATGGCTGCCAGCCGAAGCCCCTGCCGCCATCGCTGCGATGATGCCGCATGCCCCGTTCTGGATTGAGGAGCCCTTGTGGCCGCCGGAGGACGACCAGGCGTTAATGCAGTTGGGGCGTGAATGTGCGGTGCCACTGGCTGTGGGGGAAAACGCCAGTAGCGCGTACGCGTTAACGCGTTTGATTGAACAAGAGGCGGTGCAGTACGTGCAACCCAGCGTAATCAAGCTGGGCTTCACCGCAGCGTGGGGACTGTCGCAGCAATGCCAGGGAACGTCGGTACGGTGCGCGCCGCAGGTGGCGTTCTTTGGGCCGGGATATCTGGCGAGCCTGCATCTGATCGCCGCGCAACAGGACGAGGTGTCGTTGGAGCGCCTGTATGTAGAACTCGCGCATGTGCCTTACGGAGACACGGTGCCGATCAAGGACGGATGGGTTGCTGTGCCCGATACGCCGGGGCTGGGAGCCGACCCGGAGCAGGTGCTGGCGCAAGGGCAGTATCGGCAATAGGCAGCTTCATCGGAACCCAGCGGTGTATTGCGCAACACGTGGATGCTCAGTATCGGCGCAGCCCCGTAGATCAATGAAAAGACAGGAGACACTATGAACACATCACGCAGAACATTCATAGCCGGCAGCGCCGCGTTTGCCTTCGGTTCAATGGCAGCGGCATGGGGGCGGCCCGCTTTTGCCGCAGACTATCCCGCGGAACCCGTGCGCCTGATCGTTCCCTATCCTCCCGGGGCGGCAACGGATACCTTGGGACGGATGGCGGCCCAGACCTATACCCAGACGCTGGGGCAATCGTTCATCGTGGAAAATCGCGGCGGCGGCGGTACGACGATCGGTACGCGCACGCTGGCGACATCCAAGCCGGATGGGTACACGATAGGGATGGTGGATTCGTCTTTCACGATCAACCCGGGGTTGCTGGGAGACCGATTGCCGTATGACACGCAGAAAGATTTTGCACCGATTTCGTTGATGGCAACGGCCCCGTTTGTTCTGGTGGTGCATCCCTCTGTGCCTGTTAAGGATTTAGCTGGATTTATCCGTTTGGCGAAATCCAAGCCAGGCAGTTTGTCGTACGGATCGGCAGGTGTAGGTAGTGGCCCGCACTTAGCTGGGGAGCAATTGCGGCAAGAGGCCAATATTGATATTTTGCATGTGCCGTATCGCGGTGGCGGTACGGTCTTTACAGACTTGTTGGGCGGGCAGATTCAATTTGCGTTTGCGACCGTGCCGAGCTTGCGTGACCATATTTTGGCGGGGCGCTTGCGGGCATTGGCGGTGACCAGTGATCAACGCTCAACCCAATTGCCTGATGTGCCCACCTTTACTGAAGCCGGACTGCCTGGCGTGAATCTCTCACCCTTGTTCGGTCTGGTGGCGCCTGCCGGAGTCCCTGTTGCCGTGATCGACAAATTATCTTCGACGGTCGCGACCTCAATACAGTCCGGCAGTATGCATAAGCAATTGACCGATATGGGCTTTAATCCAGTCGGCAGCTCGCCTGCGGAATTTGCTCAGCGTATCAACACGGAGATCGCCAAGTGGCGCGAGTTGATAAAGCGCGGCGGTATTACCGTAGAGTAATCATGGCAGTGCGCCGTCAACGTTATCCGTACGGCGCACCGCTTTCAACAGTATGACGCGAATCGGCATCGCGTCACATCATAGGGTGCCTTGTATCCACCGTTGCAGCTTGTCAATGAATATCTGCCGCACCCTGGCAGGATTTCCATCAGAAAAGCCAGCGCTGTGCGGGGAGGCAATGACATTCTGCAAGTCCCATATGGGCGATTCGACAGGCAGCGGCTCGTGGTAGAACACATCCAGAAAGGCGCCAGCGAGCCGGTTGCTCTGTAGTGCCTGAATGAGCGCGGGCTCGTCAACCACATGACCGCGTGCCACGTTAATGAGGCAAGCATGCGCGGGCAACATCGCAAGCAGCTCCGCGCTGATGAGGCCACGCGTGGTGTCCGTTAACGGACAGGCCAGAATCAGCCAGGAGGCTTCGGGCAGAATGTCTCGCAGGCCGTCATAGCGTACGGTGCGCAGATCAGGGCCCGCCGGTTCTCCCCCATGCCTGGCGACGCATACCTTCAGGCCGAGGGCTTGCAGCAATTGCCCGATACGTTGGCCGATGCCGCCCCAGCCGACGATGACTGCGCATTGTCCCTGGAGATCGCGTGGGGTGTGTTCGCCGAATAATGGCTCCCACTTGTGCTGCTGTTGCGCGCGCATCAATTGCGGGAGTTTACGCGCCAGCGCGAGCAGGCCCGTCAACGCGGCTTGGGCGACAACGGCATCCGATGCACCATGGGATGCCGTGACACGAACGCCACGTTGCTGTTGCTCTTGATAAAAATCGCGATCAATCCCGGCCGAGTGCACGTGCAGCCATTGCATGTTCGGAGCCGCGCGCATCGCGTCATAGAATCGCTCCGTCTCGGGCATGATCTCGAATTTTGTCGAGCGGCCCGTGATATCGCGTGAGATAAAGGCAACCTCTGCCTGGGCCGCCTGAGTGTCGCCGGGATGGCACAGCGCGATGGCGCGCCCCAATGATCCAAGTTGAGGCGCCAGCAGCGGAGCCTCTTTTTCCGAGCAGAGGATATGTAGAGGCGAGTTCTGGGTCATCGCGCTTGTATGTTGGCCTGTTCGACGATTTTCTTCCATTTTTCGTATTCGACATGGGTGAACTTGTCGAAGTCCTCCGGAGAGCCTCCTACTGCAATTGCGCCTTCGCTGAGCATTTTGTCTTTCAGCCCGGGCAGTGCCTCGTTGACGCCTTTGTTAATGGTGTCAATGACGTTGGCCGGGGTGTTTTTGGGGGCAAAGAAACCAAACCATGAACCGGCATCAAAATCTTCGAAGCCTTTTTCTTCGACGGCTGGAATGTCCGGCAGCGAGGCCAATCGCTTATTGGTGCTGACGGCCAACGCACGCAATTTTCCTGCGCGGATCTGCGGCATGACAGAGGGAGCCGTGGCGAACATGAAGTCCAGCCGGCCTGCGATCAGGTCGTTGATGGCGTCGGCGCCTTTGTACGGGACATGGATGGCGTCTTTAGCCCCCAGGCGTTGCATCAGCATGTAGCTGGACAAATGCGACGATGTTCCCACGCCGGTAGACCCATAGTTCAGGCTGCTTTTGGATTTGGCGTATTTGATGAAATCGTCAAAATTCTTGACCGGCAGCTCAGGCGGAACGACCAGCACATTCGGCACGGTCGCGATCTGAATGATGGGGACGAGATCGGTCAGCGGGTCGTAGCTGAGCTTGCTCAGCGACGGGTTCACCGCGATCGGCCCGACTGAATCGACGATCAGGGTGTAGCCGTCGGGGTCGGCGCGCACGACGTATTCGGTGCCGATGTTGCCCCCCGCACCCGGGCGGTTTTCCACGATAAAGGACTGCTTCAGTTTTTGGGATAGTTGCTCGCTCGTGGTGCGCGTGAGGATATCGGTGGTGCCGCCTGCGGTGAATGCCACCACGACCTTGACGGGCCGCTCAGGGTAGTTGGCCGCCTGGGTGGGTAGGGCCGCAGCCAGCGTCAGAATGCCCGCGGCCAATATCGAAGTGCAACTTGTTTTCATAGGGATCTCCTCGTCTTTATCATTATTTAGCCCGGCAAGTGCGCCGGTGCGTCAGTCGCGGTAGCTGTTGTCCAGACGATCCAGCTTGCGCAGCAATGCGGGCCATTCCATGACGCCGTAGGGGCGCCGTGTGCCTGGTTGGTAGTTATTCCAGGTTTCTTCTAACACTTCAGGCGAAACCGCCTGCAAGGGTTGTTGCGTAGCCTGTGCAGCCAGCTGCGCGCGGCATGCGAGTTCCAGTCGATGCATCCAGTTAAAGGCTTCGCCGACCGTGCGCCCCACCGTGAGGGCGCCGTGATTACGCAGAATCAAGGCCTCTCCGTTGCCCAAGTCCTCGATCAGCGAGGCTTGCTCTTTGGTATCCAGCACCACACCCTGATAATCGTGATAGCCGATTTTCAGGAATCGCATGGCCGTCTGCGTGAGCGGCAGCAGCCCGCACGCGAGAGACGAGACGGCCATCGAAGCCCAGCTGTGTGTGTGAATGACGCAGTCCACCTCGTGACGCGCCCCATGGATGGCGCTGTGGATGACATAGCCGGCTTTGTTGATGCCGTAGTTCAAATCACCAAAATCGGGTTTGGACAGAATATTGCCGGCCAGGTCGACCTTGATGAGACTGGATGCAGTGATTTCCTCGTACATCATGCCGTACGGATTGATGAGGAAAGCGCCGTCTTCGTCTGGTACGCGGGCAGAAATATGGTTCGCCATCATATCGGCCATGCCATAGAGCTCGACCAGACGGTAACAGGCGGCCAGATCGACGCGGGCCTTCCATTCCGCTTCGCTGCAGTGGGGTTTCATCGACGGGATATGGATTCGACCTGTATGAGACATGCGCTTCTCGTGGTTGACGGGTTGTCGTGCATTCAGCCCTTGGCGGCTAATAATCTGGCCGGACATAGGTTGATGCTGAGTATCCGGAGAGTCTGACGGGTTCTGCGCACCCACGCATTAGGTTGGTGCAAAGAGGGCTTCGGTTTTTCCGAACACGCTATACTGGTTGCATCGGTTGATCGGTCCCTCATTTCCAGGTTTCTCATGGAACTCAGACAATTGCGTTCTTTCGTTCGTGTGGTGGAGCTCAACAGCATGGGACGCGCCGCAGTGGAACTGGGATTGGCGACTTCTACGCTGAGTCAGCAGATCAGCATGCTGGAAAGCGAGTTGTGTACGCGGTTATTGCAGCGCAGGCCGACCGGGGTTTATCCGACCGATGCCGGACTGGATTTCTGGCACCAGGCGCAAGTCATTCTTAAACAGGTCGATATCGCGGCGTCTGTGGCACAGAAAGGCAGGCTGTCCGGGCAAGTGACCGTCGGGATGACCGGGTCCACTGCGACCATGTTGGCCTTGCCTTTTGTGCAAGCGATGCGCGAGAGTTATCCCACAGTCAATGTGCGCCTGATCGAAGGCCTGACCAGCAATCTGCAGGTGATGCTTAATTCGAGGCAGCTCGATCTCGCTGTCGTTTTTGGAGGGATCGAAGCAAAACGCTGGAGCGTCATCCCATTGGCCGAGGAACGTCTGTTCATTATCGGAAGGCCCAATCTGGCAGGATGGCCCGCCTGTAGCAACACTGACGGAATCAGGCTCAGCGCCATCGAGCAGTTGCCCCTCATTCTGCCGGGGCCCGGGCATGCTTTGCGTTCGCTGGTCGATGAGGGTTTTCGGACTGATGGCGCGACGCCTAATGTGATTCTCGAAATCGACGGCGCTCATACCTTGATGAGGGCGGTGCGGGCGGGGGTGGGCGCGAGCGTCCAGCCTGGCTCGTTGCTGTCGAGCCAGGCTGGCTTTCCTACTTTTGGTTATGGCAAGGACGATGACCTGTCTGTCATTCCCGTCGCAGGCAGCCGCATGGCACGTAAATGTTTTTTGGTCAGCCTGTCTGATGATGAACTGTCACCTGCCGGACTCGCAGCGCGCGTGATGTTGACCCGCATGGCGAGAGCGTTCGTGGAGCAGGGGATATGGCTGGGGGCGACCACGAGGATCGGTTCGCCCTAAAAGAAGGAAGCCCGCCTGGGCTCTAGGCATTGAAAGGTTGCCGCAGTACCCTGTCGCTTATAGATCGTCTGTGTGTTTTTCAATTTCTTCAGCAAGGAATGTCGATGAAATACCGCCGTCTCGGTACCAGCAATTTGCGCGTTTCCCCATTGTGCCTGGGAACCATGATGTTTGGCGAACAGACGCCGTTCGACGAGGCCGAGCGCATCGTCGCGTCGGCCCGCGAGGCCGGGATCAATTTCATCGACACTGCCGACGTCTATAACGGCGGACGGTCCGAAGAGGTCGTGGGCAAGTTGCTGGCCGGACAGCGCCATGACTGGATCCTGGCCACCAAAATGGGCAACGCCGTCGCCAAAGCCCCGAACCGATCGCATTACTCCCGTCAATGGATCGTTCAAAGCGTGGAGTCCAGCCTGGCTCGTCTGGCTACTGACTACATCGATATTCTGTACATGCACCGGGATTTTCACGAAGAAAATCTCGAAGAGGCGATTCGCGCGCTGGGCGATTTGATCCGCTCGGGGAAACTGCGCAGTTTCGGCCTGTCGAATTTCCGCGGCTGGCGGATCGCCGAAGTCGTTCATTTGTGCCGCGAGCTCGGCGTGCCGCAGCCGGTGGTGTGCCAGCCCTACTACAACATGCTGAACCGGGGCCCCGAGGTCGAGATTTTGCCGGCCTGCGGTCATTATGGGTTGGGGGTCGTGCCATACAGTCCCATCGCCCGTGGCGTGTTGACGGGCAAATATGCGCCGGGTCAACAACCCGCCGCGGATACCCGCGCCGGTCGTGGCGACAAACGCATCATGGACACCGAGTTTCGTGAGGAGTCCCTGAAAATCGCCGCTGAATTGACCGTCTATGCCGAAGGGCGAGGCGTCAAGCCAGGCCAACTGGCTACGGCGTGGGTGCTGGCCAATCCTTTGATTTCCGCGGTTATCGCTGGCCCGCGTACGTTGGCTCAGATGCAGGATTACTATGCCGCCGTGGATCTGCAGATCACGCCTGAGGAGGAAGCCATGGTCAATGCATGGGTGACACCAGGTCATGCCTCGACACCAGGTTATAACGATCCTAGCTACCCGTTCTACGGCCGTCCGGTTGCCGTCGCGGACAAGGCGGCATAGGCGTTACTGAACGAGGTGTGCACGGCACATCATGTTAGAGGTAACCTGAAGGGGCCGGCATGGGTCCGGTCCCGATAGGTTTTGCTTGATGTCTCCGTGGTGTCGCTCACGCACCACATCAAAAATGTTGAGCCGCGCGGCTTGATCGCGATTCGCCCCGACCGGCTTGAAATACGCCAACTCGCCGCTACATACCTAGTATGGTTAAGAGGGCAAGCTCATGAGATCGCGAGATTTTTCATCCTGGATCTGGGGCGATGCACTATCGCTGCTAGAACACGCGGAACGCCTGCATCGACAATTGCTGCGCGCAGGCCCCGCGGATGCGCCCCACTGGGAACCTCCGGTGGACATTATCGAAACCGCTACTGCCGTCATGGTCTATGTGGCGTTGCCAGGTGTGCCGTCTGACACGCTCGTGGTGGCGTTCGATCCTGGCGGCATCACGGTGTCGGGCGTGCGTCCGATGCCGTGTGCGGCCAATGCCCGTATTCACCGATTCGAAATTCCCTATGGCCGTTTCCGCCGGCGCATCGCGTTGCCGCTGCATGCGCTGGAACCCGAATCCTCTACCTTGGCAGATGGCTGCCTGGTTTTGACGCTGAACAAAGTAAGGGAGGCTCCATGAGCGACACCCGCATTCTGCCCGACGACGCACGCATCATCATTCCGTTGCGCGACGCGGTGCTATTTCCCGGCGTACTGTCGCCAGTGACAGTGCGGCGCGAGTCTTCTATCGCTGCGGCCCAAGAGGCCGTGAAAACCGAGCGCCCCGTCGGGTTCCTCTTGCAGCGCGATCCGTCCAAGAACGATGTCGGGCCGAATGACCTTTGCTGGGTGGGCACCGAAGGGCCTATCGCCCGGTACATCACGGGCCAGGAAGGTGCGCATCATCTGCTGGTGCAGGGACAGTCGCGTTTTCGCGTGCTGGAGTTCCTGGAAGGATGGCCGTACATGGTGGCCCGTGTCGCCGAGGTCGCCGAGGCCGAGGCGCAGGACAGCCAGGTCGAGGCCCGTTTCCTGCAATTGAAAGAGCAGGCGATCGAGGCCATTGCGCTGTTGCCCAATGTGCCCGATGAGTTGGCAGGCGTCGTGCGCAGCATCGAGTCGCCCGGGTTGCTGGCCGATATGGTCACGCACATGATCGATATCAAGCCCGAACAGAAACAGGACATCCTGGAAACGTTCGACTTGTCGCGCCGTCTGGACAAATCCATCGAACTGCTGTCCGGGCGCGTCGAGGTATTGCGGCTGTCCAAAGAGATCGGCGACCGTACCCGCGCTCAATTCGATGAGCGTCAGCGCGAGACGGTGCTGCGCGAGCAGCTGCGCCAGATTCAGAAAGAGCTGGGCGAGGTTGATGACAGCGCGGCGGAAGTCGCACGCCTGAAAGAAAGCATTGAGGCTGCCGGCATGCCCGACGAGGTGCTGAGCCACGCTCGCAAGGAACTGGGCCGTCTGCAACGCATGGGCGAGGCCAGTGGCGAGTCGGCCATGCTGCGCACTTATCTGGAGTGGTTGACCGAGCTGCCGTGGAAACAGTCGCCGCAGCCGCCCATCGACCTGGCCGAAGCGCGCAAAATCCTGGACGAAGACCATTTCGGCCTGGACAAGATCAAGCGTCGTATTCTGGAATACCTGGCGGTGCGCAAACTCAATCCGCAGGGCCGCAGCCCGATTCTGTGTTTTGCCGGCCCTCCGGGTGTGGGCAAGACCTCGCTGGGACAGTCCATCGCGCGGGCCACAGGGCGCGCCTTTCAGCGGGTAGCCTTGGGTGGTGTGCATGACGAGGCGGAAATCCGCGGCCATCGTCGCACCTATCTGGGCGCCTTGCCGGGCAACATCATCCAGGCGATGCGGCGTGCGGGCACGAATAATGCGGTCGTGATGCTGGACGAGATCGACAAGCTCGGCGCCGGTGGATTTCATGGCGATCCGGGCAGTGCGCTGCTAGAGGTGCTGGATCCCGAGCAGAATCACAAATTCCGCGACAACTACCTAGGCGTGGATTTCGATCTGTCGCACGTGATGTTCATTTGCACGGCAAACATGCTGGACACCATTCCGGGTCCGCTGCGTGATCGTATGGAAATCATTCAACTTCCTGGCTATACGGAAGAAGAAAAAATCCAGATCGCACGCCGGTATCTGGTCGCGCGTCAGTTGGAGGCCAATGGGCTCAAGCCCGAGCAAGCCGAACTGACGGATGCCGCCTTGTCATCCATTGTGGGCGATTACACCCGCGAGGCGGGCGTGCGTCAGCTCGAGCGCGAGGTCGGTGCCGCGCTGCGCCACGCTGCCATGCAGATTGCAGAGGGCAAGACCGAGCATATCGTGATCGACGCTCCCGATCTGCCTGCAATCCTGGGCGCCCATCGTTTCGAGAATGAAGTCGCCTTGCGCACTAGCGTGCCAGGCGTGGCCACAGGCTTGGCCTGGACGCCGGTGGGCGGGGATATCCTGTTCATCGAGGCAAGCAAGACGCCGGGCTCGGGCCGCCTGATCTTGACAGGGCAGTTGGGTGACGTGATGAAGGAGTCCGCGCAGACTGCGTTGACGCTGGCCAAAATCTGGAGTGGTGATTCGCTGGAGAAAATCGACGTGCATATCCACGTCCCGGCAGGTGCCACGCCCAAAGACGGTCCTAGCGCGGGCGTGGCCATGTTCCTGGCCTTGGCCTCGCTGCTATCGGGCAGGCCAGTGCGTTCGGATATCGCGATGACCGGTGAAGTCAGCCTGCGAGGCCTGGTATTGCCTATTGGCGGCGTAAAGGAAAAGACCCTGGCCGCATTGCGTGCGGGGATCACGACGGTGATGATCCCGAGACGGAATGAAAAGGATCTGGACGATGTGCCGGCCGAAGCGCGCCAGAAACTGAAATTCCTGCTGCTGGACCGGATAGAGGACGCGATCCGCTATGCGATCGATGGGCAGGAGGCTCAGGCGCCGGCAGTCGAGCCGCAGGCGGCTGTGGGCTAGTAGGGATGGTCGCCGCGGCAGACTCCTGCCGGAGTTTCCCGCGGCGAATGATTGCGTTGTCCGCTATTTCGGGATGACACCGCAAGCGATACGCCCTGCGCCGCCTCCGAGCGGTTTGGGATGATCGCTGTGATTATCGCCGCCCGCATGCACCATCAGTGCGCGTCCTTGGACCTCTGACAGTTTCAGACGGGGCGCCAGCACGGGCGTGGTCGCGGTGCCGTCAGCACCAACGTACAGCGCCGGCAAGTCGCCTCGATGGCCGCCGTCGTCCCAGGGCGTACTGTGTTTTTTGGTGCCGTCCGGATCGTAATGCCCCCCTGCGCCGCCTGCAGGCACGGTCTTACCGTCTTGTTGCGTGGCATCGCAACTGCCTTTTTCGTGCACATGAAATCCATGCACGCCCGGCGGCAAGTCTTTCAGGTTGGGCGTCAGCACCAGGCCGTACTTGCTATCGGCCAGGCTGACAGAGCCAATTTCCTGGCCCGGGCCTTTATCCGTAGCCTGGTGGAGCGGTACCGTGACATCGGCGTAGGCGTTTGCCGCCAAACCGAGTAATCCTGCCAGTAACGTGACCTTCAGATGACGCTTCATAGTTCCTCCGGATGAGGTATTCGGGCGTGCAAAGCCGTGCGCCCGAATTCTGTAAACCAATAGGGCAAGTAACTAGCGTACACATTTAGTGCGAACAGCAGCAAGCTGCAAAATGCAGCAAGAACTCAATTTGCGATACATGCGAACGCGCGGCCCTTAGGTATCAATGGTCGTCGCGGCCGCCGGCACGGGGGCCATATCGGGTATGAGTCGCTTCCCCAAGCTGATGACATCATCCTGTTTGAAAGCCAGTTTTTCATAGAATGCCACCACCGCCGTATTGCCACCGCGTACGAGCAGATTGATTTTGGGGCAGCCCAGGGCAAGTAGCCGTTGCTCGATTTCGTGCATCAATGCCGCGGCGTAGCCGCGCCGCTGATAATCGGGCGCGACGGCCAGATAATTCACCCAGCCGCGATGGCCGTCATAACCGCCCATGACAGCAGCCACGATGGTATCGTCCACAGTGCCCACCAGAAACATTTCGGGTTGCACAGTGAGCTTGCGAGCGATGTCTCTATACGGGTCATTCCACGGCCGCGTCAGGCCGCAGGCGGTCCATAATTGCACGACGGCGTCTGCATCAATGGGTTGAAACGTCCGGATTGAAAATTCGACGGGATTCACACTTTGTTCCTTCAAGGTTGAAAAAACAAAGGCCAATTCGAATACCCCGAGGCGAGGAAGGCAATACACAACAAAAAGGCCACGCGGTATCGTGGCCTTTGGGGGAAACACCAATCACGGTGCTGGGACAAGACAAAGCCACTCAACGAAATCGTCGAGTCGTTCGTCGCGAATGCAGATCGCAGAAGCAGGCGTATGTGTTGTCCATGGATAAGAGCATACCGGACGATTGTCGTTTGTGAAAGCCCGCGTCGGATAACGGGAGGAGTCGCACCGCGTTTGTTTCTACAATAATATCCATATCGATAATACCTGGAGCAGAGGCATCGGATGGACGCAGAATTTTGGCTGGAACGCTGGCGTGACGGGCGTACGCATTTTCATCAGACACGCGTGACGCCGTTGTTGGCGAAGTATTGGCCTGCGCTGGAATTGCCGGCAGGGTGCAAAGTGCTGGTGCCGTTGAGCGGGAAATCGCTGGATATGGTGTGGCTGGCCGAGCAGGGGCACCAGGTATTGGGCGTTGAATTGTCATCGCTGGCCGTAGAGCAGTTCTTTGCGGAAAACAATCTGACGCCCACGGTACGCGACGCGGACCAGGGGCGGTATTACGCTGCTGGCAAGATCGAGATTTATTGCGGCGATATTTTTTCGTTGGGGGCGGATGTGCTCGGTGAATGCGTGGGCGCCTATGATCGCGCGGCACTGGTGGCGCTGCCTGAGGATATGCGCGGACGCTATGCGAAGCATGTCTATGGGCAGTTATCCGACGCGTATCGTGGTTTGTTGATTACCCTGGACTACGATCAAAGCCAGATGGAAGGCCCGCCATTCTCGGTCGGCGACGACGAGGTCCAGGCGATCTATGCCGGTCACTCGGATGCGGCCTTGATCGATCGGCGCGATATTCTGGACAAAGAACCGAAATTCAAAGAGCGTGGCCTGGCGAAATTGGATACGCTGGTATATCGGTTGCAGCGGCGGAGGTGATTCGTGAGCGTTCGCATCGTGCGATTGGGTTCCCCACGCCTGGAGGGTGAGGGGCTGCGTATCGGAACCGTGCGACGTCCGCCGCGCGGCGTGCCCAAGGCCGAGTTCGCCAGCC
>Ga0182743_1003241_pt1 | contig 13341 bp, 11 predicted proteins | sample eDN3rd30CKraftOP_FD_128522 | JGI IMG/M metagenome (GOLD analysis project Ga0182743, IMG submission 128522) | Enriched Organic Plus compost microbial communities from Emeryville, California, USA - eDNA 3rd pass 30_C Kraft OP (version 2) (version 2) ... | reverse complement strand
CTGCTGCTCGCCGGGGCCGACAGCGCCATGTACTGGGTGTTCGCGGGGATGCTCGGCGCCGTGCTCGCCGCCGTGATGAACGCCTGGGTGCTCCTGGTCGAGATCCTCCGCTAGTTACTTGACCCGGATCGCGCCGCGCATCAGCGGGTGGATCCTGCAGAAGAAGGTGTGGGTCCCCTTCGGCAGGTCGGGCGGGGTCTTCCACTCGGTGTAGCCGACCGTGGGCGCCTGACCGGGGCCCATCTGTCCGGACTCGAACTGGAAGTCGCCGTCCGGGATGGGATAGGAGATGCCGGTCGACTTGTTGCAGGGCGCCTTGCACGAGGTCAGCGAGTGCCAGACCTCGTCCTCGATGTCCTTCTGGGACAGCTTGAACGTGAACTGCTGGCCTTGCTTGATCACCGGCGGGCGACCCTGGGCCCCCGGGAGCCGGAAGTCGGCGCCGTAGTAGAAGTAGTCGGCGATCGTGAACGGACCACCGGTCTCGGTGCCGTCGGGGAGCTTCCTCGGGTCCGGGCCGACCAGCTTCGACCCGTTGACGCCGGTCTCGCCTCCGTAATCCTCGTTCTCCGGCAGGTGGCCGTGGTTCAGCACGCCCTCCGTGTCGACCCGGGTCTCATACGGGTTCGGCGCATCGGCCGCGCGGGGGTACACGTTGTCCCGTACCCAGTAGACGATGTTGATCCCCATCGACTCGGGCCACGAGGCTATCTCCGTCTCGTAGGTGGTCTGGAGCTCGAGCTTGTCGCCGGGCTGGACCCTCACACGCCAGTTCTCGTCGGTTGAGTACATCGCCATGTCCCACGAGATCGGACCGCGGGGATCGAAGTACTCGGCCTTCGAGTTGAAGAGGTGGACCCGGTTGCCGTCGTCGACCTTCGGCTGGGTCGCACGGCAGGCCGCGTCGCGCCGGCGCTCCTCGCGGTCGAGGGCACTCACGCGGTCCAGTTCCTTCTTGTTGGCGACCTTCTTCCTGTTGAGCTTCGCGATGGTCCGCGAGTTCTTCGCCTTCCGGCGCTTGAGTTTGCGGATCAGCCGCTTCGCCTTCGCCTTGCCCGCCCGCGACCTCAGGGAACGGGCGAGCCTCTTCTGGTTCCGGGTGAGCTTCCTGTTGCGGGCCTTGAGCTTGCCGATCTTCGAGACGAATCCGGCGTGCTTCTTCTTGAGCGGATTCAGCTGCCTGTCGTAGAGCACGCGCTCCGGGCAGGTGGGGCCCTGGTACGTCGCGCCGTCGCGGCGGAGGTAGAGGTTGGTCGACAGGCCACCGGTGTGGACGTGCCCCGTCGTGGCGATGAGCATGCCGGGCTGGTTGATCTGCTTGACGTTCTTCTGGACTCCCGGCGGGTACGCGTTCGGGACATCCTCTGGGTACGTGATCTCCCCGTCCTTGCCGCCGCTGTCGCGCCAGACGTCGAAGACCGGGTAGATGCCGGACTCGACGTCCATCCAGATCGGGCGCGCACGGACGATCTGGAGGGCCTGGGGCGCCGATTCCGGGATGAAGTCGAGCGTGTACTGGAAGTACAGCTCCATCGGCTCCGGCGTCAGGTTGTGGATCATGTCATTCAGGACCCAGAACTCTTCGGTCCTGTAGCGGTAGCCGAAGCCCTCCGGCAGGTCGAGGATGGTCTTCTCCTCGCCCGTCGCGTAGAAGAGCTCGTTCGTGGTCTGGTTGCTCCAGACGCCGTGGTGGAACATCACCTTGCTGGACTTGGGGACGGATCCGTCCCCGTAGACGAGATCGGGCTTGATCCGGGTGATCCAACCGTCCACGTCGGGGCGCGAGTTGCCGCTGATGGGCCGGAACGCGATCCGGTTCTGGCCCGGCGTCACGGTCACGGGACCGAGCCGGTAGGTCGTGCGCTGCACGCCGTCGGGCAGCGCCTCCGTGTATACGACTTCGGCCTCCGCACGCGCGGTGGCCATGGACAGGACGATCGCCGCCAGCGTGGCGAGCGAAACGAGCAAGACGGAAGCCCGGGCAGGACTCCTTACTGCGGACGGACGCAACTGATCAACCCTCCCCTTCCCAGGAGTAGACAGGCCTCGTACGTTATCCCAAGAACCGGCCGGGTCGCCAGTGGTTGCGGTATCGGGCGCTACCAGGAGTCGACGAAGCGGCCCGGACGGGGCTCCGCGACCCGTTCCGGGGCGGCCTCCAGGGTGGCGGCGATGATCGACCGCGTCTCGGCCGGGTCGATCACGTCGTCGATCTCGAACAGCTGCGCGGCGTTCAGGGCGCGGGCGTTCTCCTCGGCGAGGGCGGTGAGCTCACGGACCCGCTTCTCGCGTTCCTCCTCGTCGGGGATCGCTTCGAGTTCGCGGCGCATCGCGAGCCGGACGGCACCCTCGAGCCCCATGGGTCCCAGGTGGGCGCTCGGCCAGGCGACCGTGAGGAGCGGCTCGTGGAGGCTGCCGCCGACCATCGCCTGTGCCCCGAGCCCGTAGGCCCGGCGGATCACCACGGCGACCAGGGGGACGGTGAGGGCGGCGCCGGCGACGAGCAGGCGCGAGGTGTGACGGACCAGACCGGTCTTCTCGTGTTCCGGCCCGACCATGAAGCCGGGCGTGTCGACCAGCGAGATCACCGGCAGGCCGAAGGTCTCGCAGAGCTGGAGGAAGCGGGCGGCCTTGTCGGCAGCGTCGCTGGTGATGGTCCCGGCCATGTGCCTCGAGTCGTTGGCGACGATCCCGACGGGGCGCCCCTCGATTCGGCCGAGGGCGGTCACGAGTTCCGGCGCGAAGCGGGGCCGGAGGAAGGTCACCGAGCCCGGGTCGGCGATCGTCTCGACCACCGGACGAACGTCGAACGCGCGACGTTCGCGCTCGGGCACCATCTCGCGGAGCGCGGTCTGGTCGGGGACGGAACCGTCCCACTCGATGCGTCCCTGGAAGTAGCCGATCAGCTTCCTGGCGGCCGCGACCGCCTCGGCCTCGTCCGCGACTACGACGTCGATCACCCCGTTCGGTTCCTGTACCGAGACCGGCCCGACCTCGTCCGCCTCCACCTGGCCGAGCCCGCCGCCCGCGATCATGGCCGGGCCGCCCATGCCGAGGGAAGAGTCCTCGGTGGCGACGATCAGGTCGGCGCAACCGGCGATCACGGCGTTGCCGGCGAAGCAGCGTCCCTTGACGATGGCGACCCGGGGCACGAGGCCGGAGAGCTTCGCCCAGAGCGCGAAGGCTCGCACGTGGATCCCCGAGACCACCGGGAAGTCGGTGTCCCCGGGGCGGCCACCGCCGCCCTCGGCGAAGAAGATTGTCGGGAGCTTCATCTTCTCGATCAGTTCGAAGAGCCGGTCCTTCTTCAGGTGCCCGATCGCCCCCTGCGTCCCGGCCAGCACCGTGTAGTCGTAGGAGAGCACGGCACACCTCGCGTCCTCGCCGAACAGGTCGCCGTTCACGCTCGCCGTCCCGGCGATGAGCCCGTCCCCGGGGGTGCGCCTGATCAGGTCCTCCACGTCGGACCTTCCCCGTTGCGCGGCGATCGCGTAGCGGCCGTACTCGACGAAGGTGCCCTCGTCGATCAGGTCCTCGAGGTTCTCGCGGGCGGTGCGCCCGCCGCCTTCATGGCGGCGCGCGACCGCTTCCGGCCGCGCGGAATCCAGCGTCAGTTCACGTCGTCGCCGCAGCTCGGTCAGGGCGGGGCGTTCATTCGAATCGTTCGGCATCGAGCGGAATTCTCGCTGACGGAGTCGATATGCGTCATTATTCGAGGGGATGGGAGGGATTGGTTCCAGGATTTCGTTGGGGCTGGCCACTTGCGTGGCGGCCGCGTTCGCGATGTGCGGCTCCGCCGGGGCGGTCACCACGGTGGTCGCCGATCCGACCTGCTGCACCTACTCGGGGTCGCCCTTCGTGCAGGGACTGGGTGAGGTCGCGACCTTCCAGAACGCCGCCGAGGTCACCCCGCACGACGCGACCTCGACGCAGCGTGGCCCCGACGGGAAGGCGCTCTTCTACTCGCCGATCATCTCCGGCGGAGAGAGCGCGCCGATCGCCGGCACCCAGTACCTCGGCCCCGGCACCTACCCGTTCTACTGCACCCTCCACGGGGCGGCGATGAGCGGTGAACTGGTCATCGAGGACACGGGCACGGTCGTGCCGCGTCCCTCCGTGAAGGTCACGATCGTGGCCCAGAAGCTGAAGGCGCTCCGCCGCGGCGGCGTGAAGGTCAAGCTGACCGCCAGGACGGCGAGTCGGGGGATCTCCGTCGTCGCGACCAAGGGCAAGGTCAGGCTTGGCGCCAGGTCGAAGATCAACCTCGGCGCCGGCAGGTCGCGCACGTTCAGGCTCCCCCTGACCAAGGCCGGCCGCAAGGCTGTTGCCAAGGGCAGGTCCGTCAAAGTCAAGGTAAAGGCGACGGTGCCCTTCGGGAAACCGTCGACCGCGACCCGCAAAGTCAGGTAGGCCCCGCGCCTCTCCGAGTTCGAGTCGGGCCAGATGGGGGTCGGTGGGCCGCCGACCGTGAACCGGACCACCTGGTCGACGCCGAAGACCCTGCCCAAGGGCACGTACACGTTCTTCTGCCGGGTCCATCCGCTGATGCGCGGGGCCTTCAGGGTGAAGTAGCCCTCGAGGCCTTGTCCGACCGCGGGACGCTGTGGTTGCATTCGGCGTGTGGGTGACCCAGGGCACGACCTCGAGTTCGGGATCTTCATCCCCCCGGTGGCCGACCAGGCCTCGGGGGTGGTGGAGCTGGCCAAGGCGGCCGACGTGGCCGGGCTCGATCTGGTCACCTTCCAGGACCACCCCTACCAGGCGAGGTTCCTCGATTCCTGGACCCTCCTGTCCTCGCTCGCCGGCGAGACGAGCAACGTAAGGCTGGCCCTGAACGTCGCCAACCTTCCCCTGAGGCCGCCCTCCGTCCTGGCCCGCAGCGTCGCCAGCCTCGATGTGATCAGCGGCGGCAGGGCCGAACTCGGACTCGGTGCCGGGGCCTTCTGGGACGGGGTGCAGGCGATGGGTGGGCGCAAGCTCACGCCGGGACAGAGCGTCGACCAGCTGACCGAGGCGATCCGGGTCATCCGGGCGTTCTGGGACACGTCCAGTCCGTCGATCAGGTTCGAGGGTGACTACTACACGGTGAAGGGTGCCCATCCCGGCCCGGAGCCGGTCCATCCGATCGGCCTGTGGCTCGGGGCATACAAGCCGAGGATGCTCGCGCTGACCGGTCGCGAGGCGGACGGCTGGATCCCGTCGACCGGGTACGCGGACCCGCCCGACCTCCCCGGCATGAACGAGCGGATCGACGAGGCCGCCCGGGAGGCCGGACGGGATCCCGCCGATATCAGGCGGATGTACAACCTGCTCGGCAGCTTCGGATCGAACGAAGGATGGCCGCGGGGCGGGCCCGGGGACTGGGCGGAGCAACTGGCGGAGCTCACCCTCGCACAGGGCATGAGCACGTACATCGCCTCGGTCACCGACGAGAAGACCCTGCGGACCTTCGCGGAGGAGGTGGCCCCGGCGGTCCGGGAACTGGTCGAGGCCGGCCGCAGGTCGAACGAAAGGGACGGCGCCGTCGCCGGGACTGCATCCGGCGGGGGCGAGCCCACGGAGGATTCGCCGGTCGCCGTCCCGTTCGGGGAGCGGGGCGCCGAGGGCACGCCCTTCGCCGCGCGGCCCACCCCGGATGATGGGACCAGGCTCAGCGACGAAATGCCGTGGGACGAATCGGACCGCCCGACCGGACCCGAGCCGGACCCCGACCGCCTCTACTCGCCGCAGGAACAGGAGGCGGGACGCCACCTGATCGACGTCCACGACGGCCTGCGGCAGGAGCTGGAACAGCTGCGGGGACTGGTCGCGCAGGTGGAACGGGGCAAGGTCGACGCGGACGAGGTCCGCTCCCACATCAACCGCATGACGATCCGGCAGAACAACTGGACCCTCGGCGTCTACTGCGAGTCGTACTGCCGGATCGTGACCGGCCACCACACGCTCGAGGACCGCAGCGTCTTCCCCCACCTCCGGCGAAGCGCCCCGGAGATCACCCCGGTGCTCGACCGGCTCGGCGACGAGCACGAGGTGATCCACGAGCTGCTCGAGCGGGTCGACCGGGCGCTGGTCGATCTGGTCGCCGGGGAGGACGGTGGAATGGAGAAGGTGAGGGCGGCGGTGGATCTCCTGACGGACGCCCTCCGGTCCCACTTCTCGTACGAGGAACGGGAACTGATCGAGCCGCTCGCCCGGGTCGGCTTCTACTAGGCGGCCCGGGGCCGGGCGGGGAACCGTTCGACCACCTCGTACTCGGCGCCCTCCGGGCTGAGCGTGGACGAGTACAGGGTCACCGCCTCGGAGGCGAAATCCATCTGCGGGCTGACCGGCAGGCGCAGCCGCGAGGCGTCGAACCCGCGGCTCGTCCGGCCGCAGGTCAGGTGTGCGCGGTAGGGACGTTCCTGTTTCCAGCCGAGGTTCGCACCGAGCTGCCTGGCGAGGTCCCGCTGCATTTCGGCGAGCCCGTCGGTGTCGTCGTGGATCTCGAGGGCCAGCGCGCGAGGGCGCCGGCGGGGCAGCCAGACGGGTGCTCCCAGCGACAGGCCTTCCACGGGCCGCTCGGTCTCCGCCACGGCCTGCGCGATGCCGTCGATCTCCGAAGCGTCTCTTTCCCCGAGGAATGCCAGGGTCACGTGCGAGTTCCGGGCCGGGACGACGCGGAGCCCCCGGGTGCTCCGGGCCAGGTGGCGCGCCCAGGCCTCCGCCTCGGCCTTGACCTCGCAGGGAGGGTCGAGCGCCACGAACAGCCGAAGGCCCGGCCGGCGGCGCCCGCCCTTCATCGCGGTCCGCCGCCGTCGTTCTGGACCAGGGCCCGCCAGTCCCCGTCCGGGATCGCGGACGGCTCGGTCTCGGCGAGGAAGCGTTCCATCACCTCCGCCAGTCCCTGGGGATCCTCCAGGTTCGGGAAGTGCGCCGCGCGCGGCAGGGTTTCGAAGGTGCTGTGTGGGACGGCCGCGTGGGTCGCGACGCCGTGGGAGAGGGGGATCGTGTTGTCGCGCTCGCCCCAGACGATCAGGGTCGGGGTGGACTCGAGCAGGTGGAGGCGGTCGGTCGCGCTGACCTTCTGCCCCCGGATGTCGATCACCGAGCGCAGGGTCTCCAGGAAGGCCCGGCGGGCGCCGCGCGGGGAGAGCGGGCCGAGCGCCCGGGCGATCGCCTCGGCCTGCCGTCCGAGGTCGCTCCCGAACCGCTTCAGGATCCAGCCGGCCGCCGAGATTCCGCCGAGCACGACCCGGTTCGCGGCCAGCGCGAGACCCACCCCGGCCCCGGGCAGGGCGGCACCCCGGAGCATGGGGCTCACCTCCCGCCCCAGTCCTCCGCTGGAGATCAGGATCAGCCGCTCGGTGCGCTGGGGGAACTGGTAGAAGAACTGCATCGCGACGCCGCCACCCAGGGAGTGGCCGGCGATCGTCGCCCTCTCGACCCCGATCACAGTGAGCAGATCACGGATGCTGGACGCGTGCGCGCCCAGCGAGTAGTCCCCGCGGGGGGTCGAGGAATCCCCGTGGCCGATCAGGTCTGGAGCGATCACGGTGTGGGATTCCGCGAGCCTCGTGGCGACCTTGGTCCAGTGCCGGGATGAGTTGATCATCCCGTGTACAAGCACTACGGGAGGCCCGCTCCCGGCGATTCTGTAGAAGACCCGGTGGCCGTGGAGCTCGACCTGGCGAGCCTCGAAGTTCGCGCTCACCCGTGGCAGGTTAGCGAGCCGGTCCGACCTTCCAGGACAACTCGAACCGGTCGAGGCCGTCCAGGAACCCCGCGGGCTCGAAGGCGGCGGCGGGGGCCAGGGCTCCGGTGCCGACCTCGTCCCCACGGGCGAGCCGTGTCGCCCCCTCCGTGATGAGCGCGGCCGTGAGTCCGTAGACGTCGGTGCCCGTGAGCGTCCCCTTGACCTTCTGCCCGGCCGAGACGACCTCGCACCCGATGACGAATCCGGACGAGCGCCGGGACTCCTCGTCCGCGCCTTCGGGCAGGGCCGAGATCGCCAACGACATCGCCTTCCGGAGCGGGGTACGCATCGCGAGGCCGAGCACGCGACTGACCGGCGGCAGGATCACCTGCCCGGCGGCGCCGGGCGCGAAAGAAGCGACCGTGAGACCGGTCTCGACGGTCCGGGCCGGAAGGTGCTTCGGCACGGTGATGTGCTCCGCGGCGGGGTAGTGCATCATCTTCTGGATCCCGAGGTCGCCGCCGAAGTCGAAGTCGGGCCGGGCCACCGCCTGGGAGGCGGGCCGCAGCGCGTAGTCGCGCCACTCGGCGTCGCCCCCCTTGATCATCTCGATCCCGGAGCGCATCGTGCCGCGGCTCGGCTGGAACGGGGCGTGGTAGGCGAGCCGCACCCGGTCCGGCTTCTCGCCTTCGTCCAGCTCCGCGGCGGTCAGCGCGGCCAGCATGTCGCCGGGCACGTAGTCGAAACCCATCGCGGGCATCACCGCGCAGCCGTTCCGGGCCGCCTTCGGCCCGTAGACCTCGAACGCCTTGCGAATGAAGTCCTGCTCACCGGTCGTGTCGACGTAATGGGTCCCGGCGTCGACCGCGGCGGACAGGATCGGTTCGCCGTGGAGCGCGAACGGTCCCGCGCAGGCGATCACGGCGACGCTCCGCGCGAACAGGTCCCGGAGCCCGTTCCCGTCGGTGTTGGGGATGGCGCGCACCTCCGGCCGGGTGTCGGTGCCGAACCCGTCGGCCAGGGTCTCCAGCTTCTCGCGGTTGCGTCCGGCCACGATGAACGGGACCCCGCGGCGCGCGAGTTCCGCCGACACGAGCCGCCCCGTGTAGCCGGTGGCTCCGTATACGGTGATCGGTCCCGGTTCCGTTCCCATGCCGCGGATTGTTGCATCACTTCCGCGCGCCGGAGGTAGGCTCAGGTCCAGTGGGCTACGAGACGATCCTCTACAAGGCGGAGGGGGCGGTCGCGACGATCACCCTCAACCGGCCCGAGCGGCTCAACACGATCGTCCCGCCGATGCCGGACGAGGTCGAGTCGGCGGTGGGTGAGGCGACGCGTGACCCGGAGGTGAAGGTCGTCGTGATCCGGGGGGCCGGCCGGTCGTTCTGCGCCGGGTACGACTTCGGCGGCGGCTTCGAACACTGGGACGAGTACCTGGCGACTGACGGCAAGTGGGACCCTGGCAAGGACTTCGCCATGGCGACGGCGCCCGAGCTCTCCCCGACGCAGAAGTTCATGTCGGTCTGGCGGACGCCGAAACCGGTCATCGCGCAGGTTCACGGCTACTGCGTCGGAGGGGGCAGCGACTTCGCGCTCTGCGCCGATCTGGTCGTGGCGAGCGAGGACGCCGTGATCGGCACCCCGTACAGCCGCATGTGGGGCGCCTACCTCTCGGGGATGTGGATCTACCGCCTCGGCCTCGCCCGCACGAAGTTCCACGCCCTGACGGGCCGTCCCCTGAACGGTCGCCAGGCGGCGGAGGTCGAACTGATCAACCAGGCGGTCCCCTTCGACGACCTGGAGGACACGGTCGCCTCCCTGGCCGCCGACCTCGCTTCGATACCGGCCTCCCAGCTGGCCGCGATGAAGCTGGTGGTGAACCAGGCCTACGAGAACATGGGGGTCGCCTCGACCCAGACCCTTGGCCCGATCCTGGACGGCCTGATGCGCAACACCCCCGACGCCCTCGAGTTCATCGAGCGCGCCGAGCGGGAGGGGGTCGGCAGCGTGATCCGCGAGCGGGACGGACGGTTCGGCGACTACGCGTCGGCCCCGCCCGAGCTGCAGCCGAACCCGGACCACGTGATCGAACCCTGATTCACCGGTCCCGGCGAGTCACCGGCCCGGCGCCGGGTACCCGGGCCGGATGGGGCCGGTCTCCAACCGACGCGACGGTGCCGAAGAAAGCGAGGTCTCGAACCTCGAGCTGTTCTTCGACCTGGTCTTCGTGTTCGCCGTGACCCAGGTGTCCCATCTCCTGCTCGAACATCTCGGGTGGAAGGGTGCACTGGAGTCGCTGATGGTGCTGCTGGTGGTGTGGTGGTCCTGGCAGTACACGACCTGGGCGACCAACGAGCTCGACCCGGAACGGATGCCGGTGAGGTTCCTGCTGCTCACCGTGATGATGGCCAGCCTCGTCATGGCGGTGGCCATCCCGGGGGCGTTCGGCGGGGAGGGTCTCCTGTTTGCCCTCTCGTACGTGTTCATCCAGGTGACGCGCCAGACGTTCCTCACCTTCGCCGGGGCCGGCCAGGGCTCAATGGAGCGGCGGCGATCGGCCCACATCCTGACCTGGTTTCTCGCGGCGGCTCCGCTCTGGATCGCCGGCGGCCTCGTCGAGGGGGACGCCAGGATTTTGATCTGGCTGGGGGCGCTCGCCCTCGAGTACGCCGGCCCGCTGGTGGTCTACCGGGTTCCCTGGATGGAGGACGTCGACCTGGAGTCGTGGGACGTGGAGAGCGGGCACTTCTCCGAGCGCTTCCAGCTGTTCACGATCATCGCGCTGGGGGAGACGATCGTGATCACCGGTGCCTCCGCGGCGGCGCTGGGGTTCGGGGCGGCCGTGGCTCTCGCGCTGCTCGCCGCCTTCGTCAGCACGGTCTGCCTCTGGTGGCTCTACTTCAATTACATGGCGAGGGTCCTGGAGGAGGTCCTCGGCGAGGCGGAACGCCGCACCGCCCTCGGGCGCGACCTCTTCACCTACGGACACATCCCGATCATCGCCGGGATCCTCCTCTGCGCCGTCGGCGACGACATCGTGCTGGAACACCCCACGGAAGCCCTGCCGGCCACCGAGACCGTCGTGCTCGTGGCCGGGCCCACGATGTACCTGCTCGCCTTCGTCCTGTTGCGCCGGCTACTGATCGGGGGCTTCGCCTGGCGGCGTGCCGTGGGTGCGGCGGCCTGCGTCGCGATCGGGATCCTCGCCCACCTCGCGGGACCGCCCGCGCTGGTGACGACCGGCCTGCTCGTCGCGGTCCTGATCGGCGTGATCGCCCACGAGTACTTCCACCCGCAGCACCGGCCCGATCCCGAGGACCTGGACCTCCCCTACGGGCACGACGTCCACACCGTCGGTTCCTCCGACGAGTGAGTCGGGGCGGCCGGTTGACCGCTGCTGGTGGCCAGTAGATTTCCCGGGTCATGCCTGAACCAGTAGAAAGGCGATCCGGCCAGCGGTACATGCCCGGGCTGGACGGCCTGAGGGCGATCGCCGTCCTGGCGGTGATCGCGTATCACCTCGAAGTCGGCTTCGCGCCCGGCGGACTGCTCGGGGTGGGGGTCTTCTTCACGCTCTCGGGCTACCTGATCACCGACATCCTGCTGGAGGGCTGGGCGACCCGGAAGCTCAGCCTCAAGAACTTCTGGCTGGCCCGCGCCCGCCGCCTGCTGCCGGCTCTGTTCACAATGCTCGCGGTGGTGATGCTCTGGGTCTGGATCGGTAACCCGGAGCTCCTCAGCACCCTGCGGGGAGAGACGATCTCGGCGATCTTCTTCGTCGAGAACTGGTGGGCGATCTCCCAGGAGATGTCCTATTTCGACCGGTTCGGCGCTCCCTCCCCGCTCAGTCACCTGTGGTCGCTCGCCGTGGAGGAGCAGTTCTACATCGTGTGGCCGTGGCTGCTCCTGCTCCTTCTCCGGATCTCGCCGGCGAAGGACCACGGCAAGCGGGCCAAGCGCGAGCGGATCCGGCCCAACCTCGCGCTGATCACCATCGGCCTCGCGATCGTCTCCGCGATCCTGCTCGCCGTCCTCTACACCCCGGGCTTCGACACCAACCGGGTCTATCTCGGCACCGACACCCGCGCTTTCGCGTTGCTCTTCGGTGCGGCCCTCGCCATGGTCTGGCCGAGCCGCCGGCTGGACAGGAACCTCCCCGCCAAGGCGCGCCGCAACATGGATCTGCTCGGGGTCGGCGGCCTGATCGTAATCTTCATCCTGATCTGGCAGACGAGCGAGTTCTCGCCGTTCCTGTACCGGGGCGGCATGGTGATCCTGGCCCTGGCGACCACCGTGGTGGTCGCGGTGCTCGCCCACCCGGCTACCCGGCTGGGAGCGGTCATCGGTTGCCGGCCGCTCCGCTGGATCGGCGTCCGCTCGTATGCGATCTATCTGTGGCAGCTGCCGATCATCGGCCTGACCACGCCTGTCAACGCGCACGGGTTCAGCCTCGTCCGCTCCGTCCTCCAGGTCGGCGCGACCTTCGCGGTCGCGGCGCTCTCGTGGAAGTTCATCGAGGATCCGATCCGGAAGGGCGCGATCGGCCGGCTCTGGAAGCGGTTCCGGGCGGGTGAGTTCAAGTGGAAGAGGTTCGGTCCGGAGGGCAAGGGGTTCACCGTCGTCGGGGCGGCCCTCGGTTTCATCCTGGTCCTCGCCCTGGTCGGCGTGGCGCCCTCCAAACCGATCGTCCCGATCGCGGCGCAGGGCGGGGAGGGACAGAAGGAGGTCGAGCAGATCGCCACGGCGGGTCCCGTCGCGAAGACGGTGGTAAGCGAGAAGGACCGCAACGCGTTCCCGAAGAGCCTCTGCACCTCGGTCGCCTACATCGGGGACTCGACCTCGGTCGGCCTCATCGACCCGGCCTACCTGCCGGAGGGCCAGCGGATCGACGACCGGCTGAAGGAGGTCGGCGTCTACGAATCCCAGATCGACATCTCCGGGGCGCGTTCCACGGTCGAGGAAGTGAACGGCCAGCCGAATGCCGAGGCGGCCGCCCAGGCGATCGCCGACTCCGGCTTCGACGGCTGCTGGATCTTCGCGATGGGTACCAACGACACCGCCAACGTCGCGGTCGGATCGACGGTCGGCACCACCGAGCGGATCGACAAGCTGATGGCCGTGGCGGACGGCAACCCGGCGCTCTGGATCAACGTCCGCACCCTGAACCCGGGCAACCCCGCCTACTCGGAGGAGAACATGGAGGCCTGGGACCAGGACCTGCTCGAGGCCTGCGAGCGCTACCCGAACATGCGGGTCTACGACTGGGCCAGCCGGGTCAAGGACGATTGGTTCATCGACGACGGCATCCACTTCACCAGCGAGGGGTACCGGGTCCGGGCGATGGCGATCGCCAACGCCCTGCCGAAGGCCTTCTCGGTCTGGTCCAGTTTCTGGGACGAGAGCGGCTGCCTGATCAAGTAGGCGCGAGATGGCTAGTTGTGGCCGCTGTCGCCACAAATAACCATCTCGCGGACGATTCTCAGCGGGTCAGGCGCTTGTAGGTGATGCGGTGGGGCCGGTCGGCCTCGGCGCCGAGCCGGTTGCGGCGATTCTCCTCGTAGGCCTCGAGGTTGCCCTCGAACCAGACCACCTGCGAGTCACCCTCAAAGGCGAGGATGTGGGTGGCGACGCGGTCGAGGAACCAGCGGTCGTGCGAGATGACCACCGCG
>Ga0182743_1003240_pt1 | contig 13342 bp, 10 predicted proteins | sample eDN3rd30CKraftOP_FD_128522 | JGI IMG/M metagenome (GOLD analysis project Ga0182743, IMG submission 128522) | Enriched Organic Plus compost microbial communities from Emeryville, California, USA - eDNA 3rd pass 30_C Kraft OP (version 2) (version 2) ... | reverse complement strand
CCAGGCCGGGAAGTGACCGGTCAGCGGATTGCGCGGCGCGAGTGGTCGGCCCGCGATGACCAGGCGCAGCGTGTCGCCCGCGCGGAACAGCGTCGACGACGGGCCGAGCGCGATCCGCACCGGGACGACCCGGCCCGGTGCGAGCGGCTCTTCCGCGCGCAGCGTGTGCACGGGCGCGTACGGGGTGGATGCGGTCTCGTCCAGGGCGCGCAGCGCCGCGCGCTGCCATCCGAGCGCGATGCGGTCGCGTCCGTACCCGTACGATCCCTCGAAGGGCACGTAGCGCCCGCCCGCCCACTTCTCGACCCCCGCGAACAGGCTCACGTCTCCCCCGGCGGGAAGCGAGACCCACACATCGAGCGCCGCGGGACCGGTGAGCTCGGTGTCCGCGCCGAACGTGTGCGCGAACGAGAGTCCGGAACGTCGCGTGTGGAACGTCGCCGAGCCGGCGGCATCCGGGATCTGTGCGGTCAGAGCGCCGCCCTCCGACAGGTGCAGGGGCGTCCAGCGGGTGCGTGCGAGAGGCCACTCGCGCTCCTCGCGCACCGCCGTGACGGCGTCCCCGCGCTCGCGCACCTCGAGCCGCACGCGGGGCAGGGGCGCGGCATCCTCGCCCTTGAGGTGCCGGTCGAAGAACGCGCGCTGCACGCGCTTGGCCTCGTCGCTGTAGAAGGTCGCCCACTTGCCGGCGCGGTGCGTCCAGGCGTGCTTGTCGGCGGATGCCGCCCGCTCGAACGCGCGGAACGAGCCGCGACTGTGCAGATTTCCGTCCGAGAAGCTCGTGCACACGAGCATCGGCACGTGGATGCGCTCGATCTCGGGCACGAGCGCCTGCCACCACGCGTCGCGCAGGGGATGCAGGTGGCGCTCGTGGGCGAGGTCGTCGGAGAGGCGGTCGGTGCGGCGCATGACGGTCTCCCACACGCGGGAGAAGCCGCGCTCGACGACACCGCCGGGCGTGAAGAAGTCGCGGTACGCGTCGGTGAAGCCCTCCCACGGGCAGATCGCCTTCAACGACGGCGGATGCATGGCTGCCGCGCGATACTGCGACATCGCGAGGTACGACACGCCGATCATGCCGACCCGACCGGTGGACCACGGCTGGGCGCCCGCCCATTCGATGAGGTCGTAGACGTCCTCGCCCTCCTGACGCGACATGAGGGCGCCGGCACCCTCCGAGGTGCCTGCGCCGCGCAGATCCGCGTTGACGACGACGTAGCCCTGCTGCGTCCACCACGACGGATCCGGCCCTTCCCACCCCGTCTCGGACGAATGCGTCACAGGCGCGGGCTGCCGCATGATGCGGTACTGGAAATCGGGCCGCCATCCGCGCCGCGTCCGTCGCGGCAGCGACGCATCCTTCCCATAGGGATGCGCGCACAGGAGCACGGGGAAGGGTCCGTCACCCGCGGGGCGGTACACGTTGACGCGGAGACGGATGCCGTCGCGCATCGTCACGGGGACGTCGGACTGCTTCGTCATGCTCGGCGACGGCGCGGTCACCGTGACGGGAGGCCGGAGGATCGTTCGCACCCGGGCGCGCGCGTAGGCCGCTGCTCCGGGGCGATGCCACGGACGATCGAGGGTCATACCCTCACTCTGGCGCATCCCGCGGGGGCGGGCGCCGAGCGCAGCCGATGTGCCCGGGCGCGTCGCTGCGCGGTCGCGGGTTCAGCGCCGCGCCACGATGCGGCGCAGGCGTCGTCGCACGCGCTCGAGCCCGCGACGCAGGCGCCCGAGTCCCCGGCGCGCGACCGTGCGTATTCGCCGTCGCGCACCGCGCACGAGGCGCGCCAGATCCATGTCCGCCCCCGGTGCGTGCCACGCTGCCAAGCGCGGGCTCGTCGTGTGGCGCGCATCGAGCACCCACCAGCCGCCGCCCGCGACGAGGTCTCCCACGCGGAGTCGGTCGACCGGCGCGGGGAGATCGGCGGTCAGCCACGCACCTTCGCCGTCGGCCACGATCCGCGCCGGGACCGTGCTCGGCCGGCCCAGCCGGAGGATTCTCCCCAGCGGACCGCCCGGCAGCGCACACATCGAGGTGTGCACCGTGCCCGCCCGCGCGACCTCGACGCCCGGCAGCGGAACGCGTACTCGCACGACGGGACCGGCAGCGATCGCGACGCGGCGCACATCGGGGCGGAACAACCGCACCGCGCGTCCCTCGTCCGGACCCATCGCGATCGACAGCCGGCCTTCCGTGGAGGAAGCTACTAGGATGTCGTCTCCATCGACCACGGCGGTCGGGGCACAATGAGACCGCACGTCGCTGTGGAACGCCGCGTCTCCCACGGAGAACCGCGCGGTGACATCCCACGCCCCAGCGCCTAGCGGGTCGCCGAAGACCGCGTGGTCGACGTCGATCTCCGCCTCGATGTTGGCGCCGACGCGCAGATCGCGATTTTCGCCGCTGACCTCCACGGGATACGCCTCGGGCAGCATCCACACGAGGTCCGACTCCTGGGATCGCAATCCGAGGTACACGCGGGCCTGTGCGAGCTCATCCGTGACGTCGCGCAGGTCGTCGGGCACCGCCGCCTCGTAACCCGCCGGAAGGACTTTCAGGATGCGGTCGCCGCGTCGCTCGAGCGCGGGATGCCGACCCGCCGCGTCCGCCCAGTCCACACGCAGCGAGATCCGCAGGAGTCGCCACTCCCACGCCACGGCCGTGGCTCGCGCGCTGGGCGGTAGCACGGGATCGTGCAACGGCAGAGCCTCGAGCAGATCGCGCTCACCGGCGCGCAGCAGGTGCGCGCGCAGACGGTTGCTGCTGCCCAGGCGGCTGTCAAGCGCCTCGTCGACGTACGCCGCTTGCAGCGCCCGACCCTCGCCGTAGACGAGGTCGCGCACGATGGGACCCCGGCGCACGAGACGCCCGTCGAACGCCGCCAAGACACGTGAGCGGTACTGGTGAAGCACGAGCGGATCGCGCTGCGAAGCCCACTGCTCTCCGTTGAAGGTGTCGTCGATGGCGGCGAAGACATCGCGCAGACCCTGCCAGTATGGCGGAGCGGATCGGACGAAACCCTCCGACTCGCTGCCCGGCGTCCGGTTCCACCGGTAGTAGGGGACGCTCGCGAGCGTCGCGATTACGCGAGCGTGCCGCTGCACCTGGACGTTGAAGAGGATGTCCTCCCACATGACGCGGCCGCCCTCAGGGAAGCGGATGCCATGTCGGTCGAGGAACTCGCGGCGATAGAGCTTGTGCGGATTCATGGGCAGAAGAGGGTTCTCGCGGATGCCGGTGACCTGCCCCTCATCCGCCCGATACGTCGAAAGGGCCCAGCCCGGGTCTCCGACACGCACTTCTTTGCCGTTGACGACGTCGGCACCGTGCCGCGTCGCGAACTCGTGCGCTGCGCGCAGGGCGTCAGGGTACAGCTCGTCGTCGTGATCGAGGTACGCCACGTACTCGCCGCGCGCCATGTCCGTGCCCACGTTCCGAGGACGCGAAGGCCACCCCGAGTGCGGGATCCGTTCGACCCTCATGTACGGCCGGGCGGCGGCGAGACGGCGTAAGCGATCGTACGTGCGGTCCGGCGAGCCGTCATCGACGAAGATCGCCTCGAACCGCTCCGGAGGCAGCGTCTGGCGGTCCAGCGACGCGACGAGGTCGTCCAGCTCCGGTCCCGACCGATAGGTCGGAACGACGACACTCACGCTCAGCACAGTTCGCATCGTAGCCATACGGCGTGCCGCGCCGATGTCAGCACACCACGACGCGCGGTGCCAACTGCTTGAATGACGACATGCCACCCGCACAGCCGCGATTCCCCACTCCGCTTCATGTGGGGCGACCCAACATCGTGGATGTGGAGCACTTCCTGGACCTCGCGCGCAGCGCGCTGGATCGCGCCTGGCTCACCAATAACGGCCCGCTGGTTCAGGAGCTGGAGGCGCAGCTGGCCGAGCGACTCGGAGTTCGTCACTGCATCACGATCACCAACGGCACCCTGGCGCTTCAGATCGCCATCCGGGCGCTGGGCCTCACGGGCGAGGTGATCGTCCCCTCGTTCACGTTCGTGGCGACCGCCCACGCGCTGACGTGGCAGGGCATCACGCCGGTCTTCGCGGACATCGACCCGGTGACCCATTGCATCGATCCGGATTCGGTCCGCGACCTCATCACCTCCCGCACCACGGGGATCGTTGCGGTGCATCTGTGGGGAGGAGCCGCGGACGTCGCGGCGCTCGACGCGATCGCCCAGGAGTTCGGGCTTGCCCTCCTGTTCGACGCCGCCCACGCGTTCGGCTCCTCGGCGGGATCGCGGCTGATCGGTTCGTTCGGCGACGCCGAGGTGTTCAGCTTCCACGCGACGAAGTTCTTCAACACGGTGGAGGGTGGAGCAGTCACGACCGACGACGACGATCTCGCCGCTCGGATCCGGCTGCTGCGAAACTTCGGATTCGACGGCGAGGACTCGGTCGTCTCGGAAGGCGTCAACGGCAAAATGAACGAGCTCAGCGCCGCGATGGGCCTGGCGAACCTGCCCGGCATCGATGCGATCGTCGCCGCGAACCGCCGTAACCACGACGCGTACCGTGCGGGACTGTTCGAGATCCCTGGGGTGGAGCTGCTCCGCTTCGACCGCTCTGGACCGTCCAACTTCCAGTACGCGGTCGCCCTCGTCGACGATGAGTGCCCGCGGTCGCGCGATGAGATCCTGTCGGCGCTACGGCGCGAGAACGTCCTGGCCCGGCGCTACTTCTGGCCGGGATGCCACCGCATGGAGCCCTACCGGAACGCCGCGCGCTCGGTGCCCGCCGCTCTCCCGGTCACCGAACACGTCACGGAGCGCGTGCTCGTGCTGCCCACCGGTCCCCACCTGGACGAGCCCGACATCGCGGCGGTGGCCGACATCATCCGTACCGCGGTGACCAAGTCATCCTGAGCTGTCCGGTCAGCGACCGGCCGGTTCACGAAGCGGGTTCTCGCGCTGCAGACGTTCGAAGACCAAGTCGTAGAGCTCGACGACGCGCCGGTTCTCGCGCCGCAGCTCGTCCAGCTGGGACTGGAGATCGTGCAGTTGCTCCTCGTAGCGCAGCAGGATGTCGGAGACGCTGCCGTCGCCCTCATCTAGGACCGACAGCCGACGCAGGCGGCTGTACGCGGTAGGCGCGATCGTCTCGGCCAGCTTGCGGAGGTACTTCCTCATGCCACGTCCTCATCTCTCTCATCGGTCCACGCGCTGCGCGCGGCGCGATCCGTCCCGCTGAAGCGGATGACCGCCCACGCGTACCGGCGCCACCCCAGTTCGGAGCGGCGCACGCCGCGATGGAGCTCCTCGATCTCCAGACCCGCCTCTGTGATCTCACGGCGGAACTTGCCTAGCCCGTAATGCCATGACCGCGGATCCGGGCGCGAGTACCGGCTCGTCCGGTGCGTGTCGAAACTGACCACGGCGCGACCGCCCTGCCCCAACACGAGACGCATGAGCAGATAGACGTTCTCCCGGTTGACGAAGGTGAGCCCGTGCAGGACGTCCGTGCACAGAATGTGCCACTGCTGCCGCGAATCGACGAGGTTCGCTCCCAGCTCGAGCAACGCCACCCGGTCGTTGGCGTTGATGCGCCAGTACGTCACGTCCTGGTCGTCATTGGACTTCGCGACACGCAGCGCCTCGAAGCTGAAGTCGACTCCCACGACCTCGTGGCCCGCCCGCGCGACCTCCTGGCCCCAGCGGCCGTCGCCGCACCCGAGATCGAGCACGTGACCGCGGGCGGGGAGCCGGCGCTGGAGCGCCCTGACGGGACGGCCTGAGCCGTGCGAGCCCTTCGCGAGGTCCTTGCCCTGCCAGTGCTTCTCCCAGAAGAACCGGCCGCGGTTGAAGACGCCGAACCACGACTCGAAGCGGTGCTTCGTGCCGTACTCCACATCGAACTTGAAGGTCGGGTCCGGCACTCGCCAGTTCTCGCCGTACGCGTACGCGAGCCATGCCTCCGGGTTCGCAGGAGCCGGCAGGGGCACGCCGTTGACGATGATGTCGCTGGTGGGAACCAGATCCTCCCGGCGGATCAGGTCGCTGCGCAGCGCGAACGGCTGGCAGTAGAGACCTTCGTGGAAGAACCCGGTGAAGATATCGATGTAGTGGTCGACCTGGCCGGCGTCGTCGAAAAAAACGATCTCCAGCTGGGCAAGGCTGTGCCGGGCGACCGCGTAGCCCGCGTCAGTCAGTCGACGCTCCATCTCGAAGCTCACGAGTCCCAGATCGGCGGGGTCGGTGGCGTCGGAGAGGAACGCGAAGTCGATGTCGTCGTCGTGGGGCAGCAGCTCGCCACCGCGTACCATCCCCAGGAGCGTGCCGCCGACCAGGTACAGCGGATACCCCCAGCTCTGCATGTCGTCGGCCAGGCGACGTGCGCTGCGCACTAGACGAGACGCGACGTCGTCGTCACTGCCCTCAAGCACCGGACCGAGTCGGTCCCACTTGGTCATCGCGAGCCACGTCCCGCGCTTGTCGGTGATGGCCAGGCGATCCCGCGAGCCGCCGAAGCGCATCTCCTGCTGGCCCAGCAATCGGCCCGTCACGGTGTCATGCACGCTGAGGCGCGTGCGCCCACTGAGACGATTGCGGATCGGTTCGGGCCATTTGATGGAAACGACGCCCTCGGTGGCGCGTGGAACTGCGACGGACCACACACGATGGTCGTCGAATCTGACGTCGACGGTTGCTGCGCCGCCGACCTCTTCGAGGGTCAGCTGAAGGCGTCGACGGTCGGCTTTCACTCTGACGATCCTAGTTGCCTCATTCCTGAGCGTGAGCCGCACCTCGAAGGGCTTGCGCAGCGGGGCCCACTTATGCTTATCGGATGCCAACTTCGCCTCTCGCGGTCGACGCCGTCTCCGTCGCCGTCGACCCCATCGAGACGAAGCGCTCGACATCGCTGAGCGCTCTCTATCCCGTGGTAGCGGTCCTCATCACGGTCGCGCTGGCGGCCATGCGTCTCTTCTGGAACGGACGGTTCTACTTCGCAGACGACACGCAGACCGGATCGGTCGGCATGTGGCGCGAGGTCGGCACGATGATCACGTCCGGGCAATTGCGGATCCTCGACCCGGGCGCGCTCACCGCAGGCAACTACATGGCGGAGGGCCAGTGGGCGCTTATGAGCCCGCTGCAGTGGCTCATCGGTATCGGCGCCCTCACGGTCGACAACCTCGTGGTGTTCGTGACGGTCACCAAACTCATTGCTCTCGCGGTCATGGCGTTGGGGACCTACTTTCTGGCCCGATCGTTCGGCGCGTCCGAACTGTGGGCGCTCTTCGCAGCCGTGAGCGCCCCCGCGGCCGGATTCACGGTGTATATGGACGCGACCAGCTGGGTGACGGGCCTGTTCGACGCCGCGCTGTTCGTCTGGGTGTGGTGGGGGCTGCGGCGTCTCACGTCCGGCAGGTCGCCGCTCCTCTTCCTGGTCGCCACCTATTTCCTGGTCAGCTTCGGCTACGTCTTCGGCGTCGTCATGCTCGCGTGGCTCCTCGTGCTGTCGCTCGTACGCGCGATCGCCCGGCGCTCCCGCCCGCAGGTGATGCGTCTGCTGTTGGCATCCGCCTATGGAGGGCTCCTCACCATCGCGATCTTCCTGCCGGGGGTCCTCACGGCGAACGCGACCGTGCGCGGGTCTGCCGCGATCGCCCAGAACTGGGTGCTGTCGGCCGATCTGACCGACCTGGCAGGCATTGTCGCGCCCACCGCCGACCTCTCGGTGCGCGTGTTCTCCGGCCCGCTGAGCACCGTGCCGCTCATGTACATCTCGTGGGCGCTTCCGCTGCTCATCCTCGTCTGGCCGGCGACACGATCGGTGTGGCGGTCGGCGCCGGAGCTGTTCATCTTCGCCGCCGGCGTCCTGGCTCTCGTCCTCGGCCCCAGCGCGATCGGCCCGATGCGCTGGCCGGTCCGCCTCATGCCCTATGTCGCAATCGCGCTGATCCTGATCCTGGCCGTCGCGCTCACCCGCGGCTTCCCCCGAGACGTGAGCGCGCACCGCATCGGCATCGCTGCAGGCACGACGATCGTGCTCACCTATCTCGTGTGGGGTCAGAATCCCGCCCAACGCAGCATCCTCGTCATCGGCGTCGTCATGACCGCTGCGCTCATCGTCGTTTACCTCCTCGGCCGCCGCGAGCTCAAGCGACCCGGCAGGGGCCCGCGCGGATGGCCGGCGACCGTGTTCGCTCTTGCCGTGACGTGCGCACTCGTCCCGATCCAGATGCACTATGCACGACACACCATGATGCAGACGGTGGCGATGCCCGACCGTGCGAGTGCGATGGAGACAGTGCTCCCCGACGGCGTCGACGATGCGTTCGTGGTCGGCGCTCGCGGGCTCAGTTGGCTGCACCGGGAGGACGCATTCGAAGAGGCCCTCATCGCCAACCTCTGGTACTTCTCCCCCACCACCGTGAGCAACCTCTACTCGGTCATGCGCTCGGCGGACTTCTCGAAGGATCTGTGCACCGACCTTCGCGGACAGACCTGCCCCGAGGCGTTCGACACCCTCGTCTCGGAAGATCCCGAGACCGGAGTCGATGTGGCCACGCTGCTCGGGGTCAACACGATCGTGTACATGCACGATCCCGAGGATGTCGACCTGCCGGCCGTCCCCGAAGGATGGCGGGTCCTGTCGCAGGGTGAGTGGACCTGGGTTGTCACGCGCGAGCAGCCGGTGAGCCGCGCAGGCGGCGTGTCGGCCACGAGCCCGGGGACCGAGATCTCCGTAGTCGATCAGTCCGACACCGCGCTCACGCTGCGGGTCGAAGCGCTGGGCGGCGACCCGTGGGCAACGCTCTCCCGGATCGCATGGCCCGGCTACACCGTGACGGGGGCCCAGTTCGCCGCTCCTGCACGCGGCTACCTGCTCTCACTCGATCTCTCACACGCCCGAGTCGGCGACACGGTCGTCGTGAAGTTCCAGCCTCCGGGGTGGATCCTGGAGGTCACGGCGTTCGTCGCCGCGCTGCTGCTCGCGCTGATCTGGGCCATCGCGTTGCCCCTGATCCGACGGCGATCCTCCACGGGTTCCGTCAAGGGTCACAACGTACACTTGTGACGACCTTGCGCATCCGCGCGCACGCGTCAGAAGCGATTCCCCTCAGCAACCCCATGACGACGAGACAGGTGGCCAGTAGCGTGCCGGACGAATCCGAACGGGTGCATGCCGACCGTCACGCACAGTCGGCGCCTGAGGCAGCCGTCGGCGGCATGACCGGCCCCGACGGGCCGCTCCTGCGCATCATCCGGGACCGGCGCGTCGCGTTCCTCATCGTCGGCGTTATCAACACCGTGGTCGGCTTCGGCTGGTTCGTGCTGTTCGAGCTGACGATCGGCCGCCTCTGGGGGTACATGGCGACCCTTCTGTTCGCGCACATCGCGAGCGTCCTGTGCGCCTTCGTGCTCTACCGCAAGTTCGTTTTCCGGGTGCGCGGTCACGTGTGGACCGACCTCGTCCGATTCGAAACCGTCTATCTGACCTCGCTGGGGATCAACGCCGTCCTGTTGCCGCTGTTGGTCCAGTTCGCTCACCTCCAGCCGATCGTCGCCCAGGCGCTGATCGTGTTCGTCACGACGCTGGTGAGCTACTTCGGTCACAGCCGCTTCTCGTTCCACCGACGCGAGGGATCTTCGTGACCGGCCCCACGCTCAGCGTCGTCATTCCGGCATACATGAACGCCCGCACCATCGAGGAGACCGTCGACTCCGTGCTCTCCCAGACCGGAGTGGACTTCGAACTCGTCGTCGCGGACCACGCGTCCACCGACGGTACCCGCGAGGTCCTCCAGCAGTACGCGCCCGACGACCGCGTGCGCCTGCTCGACACCCCAGCGGGTGGCGGGGCGCCCCGCAACTGGAACCGCGTGACCGCTGAAGCGACGGGAACCTACCTCAAGCTCGTCTGCGGAGACGATCTGCTGCGCCCCGGGGTCCTCGCCCGACAGGTGGACCTGCTGTCATCCACCGGCGCGACACTGACGGCGTGCCGACGCGACATCATCGACATGCGCGGAAACGTGCTCTTCGCGGGCTGGGGACTGCACGGACTGTCCCAGCCCATGTCCGGCGCGAAGGCGATCCGCAAGGCGGTCCGGGCCGGATCGAACCTCTTCGGCGAGCCCGCGTCGGTCACAATGCGCCGCGACGCGCTCGAGGCGGCCGGCGGGTGGTTCGATGCCTTCCCGTACCTCATCGACCAGGCGACGTACAGCCGTGTGCTCGTCGACGGCACCTTCGTCCCCGATCCCGAGATCGGCGCGACGTTCCGCATGAGCGACACGCAGTGGAGTGTCGCGCTGACCAACGCCCAGTCCGCGCAGGCACGAGCCTTCCATCGCTGGATGCGCTCGCAGCACCCTTATGTCGTCGGCGGCGCCGACCGCGTCATCGGCGATGTCCGGGCGAGCATCATGGCACGGGCCAGGAGAATGTCCTATGCCCTACTGAAGCGGAGGATGCGATGACCGACGCCCCCTACGTCCACAGCATCAGCATCGTGGTCCCCGTCTACCAGGGCGAGCGCACGCTTCCCGACCTCATGGCGGAGATCGAACCGCTCACGGCTGGCTTCACCACGTCCGCCGGCAATCACGCGCTCGTCACCGAGGTGCTGCTGGCCTGGGACCGCGGCCCTGACCGCTCCGACCAGACGATCCGCGAACTCGCGAGTCGCTTCACGTGGGTGCGTCCGGTCTGGCTCAGTCGCAACTTCGGGCAGCACGCGGCGACCCTTGCGGGCATCGCGAGCTCCGGGGGCGAGTGGGTCGTCACGCTCGACGAGGACGGACAGCACGACCCTCGAGACATCGGCGGGCTCCTGGATGCCGCCCTCTCGGGCCAGTCCGACCTCGTCTACGCCGAGCCGGTCAACCGCCCGCCGCACGGATTCGTGCGCAACACGGCATCGCGCACCTCGAAGCGCCTGCTCGAATCCGCCCTCGGCGGTGGACGCGCGTCGCACTTCAACAGCTTCCGCCTGATCCTGGGCGAGATCGGCCGGAGCGTGGCGGCGTACGCCGGGACGGGCACCTACCTCGACGTCGCGCTGAGCTGGATCGCCGCGAACCCCACCACTGCGCCGGTCGAGCTGCGCTCCGAGGGCGACCGTACATCGGGCTACTCGTACCGCAAGCTGTTCGGCCACTTCTGGCGGATGGTACTGACCTCGGGGACGCGCGGACTGCGCTTCGTGACCGCCGTCGGCGTGCTCTTCTTCGTGGGGGGCATCCTGTTCGCGCTGTACCTCGCGATCGTGCGCCTCGTCGCGGGCGACGTTCCCGAAGGATGGACGTCGCAGATGGTGCTCACCGCCGTGGGCACCGGCGTCATCCTCGTTTCTCTCGGGATCATCGCCGAGTACCTCGGCGTGGCTGTCAACGTCGCCCTCGGCCGACCCACGTATCTGATCGTCCGCGACCCGGCCGCCGGACCGCTCGGACACCGCTCGCCGCAGACCGAGACCGTCGAGACGACAGCCGATGACGGCCCGTAGGTGGATCATCGGTCGTGGACTGCTCGGGAATGCGATCGCCCGGGCGCGTCCTGACGTGCCCTTCCAGCGCCGCATCCGATGGTCCGCCGCGGAGACGGCCGTCGCGGATCTGCGCGCGGCGGCGACGGAGTTCCTCGCGCTGCCGGGACCGCTCGAGATCTACTGGTGCGCAGGACGCGCCGTCACATCGAGCCCGCAAGAGGTCCTCGACATCGAGCAGGCGGTGTTCGCCGCGGCGCTCGATGCGATCGAGGAGGTCGGCTCCTCCGCGGCCGACCGCGTCGTGTTCTTCCTCGGCTCGTCCGCAGGCGGCGCCTACGCGGGATCGCTGCGGCCGCCGTTCACCGAGTCGACGCCGCCCGTGCCGGCCTCTGCTTACGGGCGCACCAAGCTCGCCATGGAGGGCCTTCTACGCGACGCGGCGACGAAGAGCGGATGGCGTGCCGTGATCGCGCGTATCACGAACATCTACGGCCCCGGGCAACAGCTGGGCAAGGGACAGGGGCTGATCTCGACCCTCATCAACGGGAGCATCACCGGCCGCCCCGTCTCGATCTACGTGCCGCTGGACACGCTCCGGGACTACATCTACGAGGACGACGCCGGAGCGCTCGTGGAGGCGGCGATGCGTCGCGCGCACACACTCGACCGTGGCGAGACCGTCGTCAAGGTGGTGGGAAGCGGTCGCGCGGTCTCGATCGGCGCGCTCCTGAGCGAATTGGAGAGATTGCGCCGCCGCCGCGGAGCGATCGTGCTCGGGCAGGGCGACGCGACCGGCCAGGCCCTGGATCTGCGCGCGCGCACCACCGTCTGGACCGATCTCGACCACGTGGTCCGCACGACCCTTCCGGAAGGACTCGGGAAGGTGTTCCAAGCGAGCCTGTCCGGCCTCGCCCTGCACGGCGTCGCCCGCTGAGCGCACACGGGGCGCGGCGACTCACCTGACAGAATGGATTCCATGAAAGGCATCATCCTCGCGGGTGGCTCGGGGACCCGCCTGCACCCGATCACGCACGGGATCTCCAAGCAGCTCATCCCGGTGTACGACAAGCCGATGGTGTACTACCCGCTGTCGACGCTCATGCTCGCGGGCATCCGCGACATCCTCGTGATCACGACGCCCCACGACGCGGAGCAGTTCCATCGGCTCCTCGGCGACGGATCGCGCTTCGGCATCTCCCTCACGTTCGCGCAGCAGCCCTCCCCCGATGGTCTCGCGCAGGCGTTCACGATCGGCGCGGACTTCATCGGCGACGACAAGGTCGCCCTCGTCCTCGGCGACAACCTCCTGTACGGCCCGGGCCTGGGCACGCAGCTCAAGCGCTTCGCGGATGTCGACGGCGGCGCCGTCTTCGCGTACTGGGTGGCCGAGCCGCAGGCGTACGGCGTCGTCGAGTTCGACGCGGCGGGCCGCGCGGTGTCGCTCGACGAGAAGCCCGCGGAACCGAAGAGCAACTACGCCGTGCCGGGTCTGTACTTCTACGACAACGACGTCGTGGAGATCGCGCGCAACCTGACCCCCAGCCCGCGCGGCGAGCTGGAGATCACGGACGTCAACCGCACGTATCTCGAGCGCGGCAAGCTGCGCGTCGAAGTGCTCCCCCGCGGCACCGCGTGGCTGGACACCGGGACGTTCGACCAGATGTCGGATGCCGCCGAGTACGTGCGCACGATGCAGCGGCGCACGGGCATGAGCATCGGGGTGCCGGAGGAGGTCGCGTGGCGGCAGGGGTTCCTGTCCGACGCCGAGCTGCGCGAGCGCGCGGAGCCCCTCGTGAAGTCCGGCTACGGCCGCTACCTGCTGAACGTCCTGGAGAGAGGACTCGGATGAGCCGTCTGCTCGTCACGGGAGGAGCCGGCT
>Ga0182743_1003239_pt1 | contig 13343 bp, 2 predicted proteins | sample eDN3rd30CKraftOP_FD_128522 | JGI IMG/M metagenome (GOLD analysis project Ga0182743, IMG submission 128522) | Enriched Organic Plus compost microbial communities from Emeryville, California, USA - eDNA 3rd pass 30_C Kraft OP (version 2) (version 2) ... | reverse complement strand
GGAAGCCGCTTTAGTCCAGCGTATATCGGAGCGACCTCACCTCGATGAGGGGCTGGAGCAGGCCGGCTTCGGCGTAGACGGTCAGGTCGAAGGTGTAGGCGCCGCCGGGCGGGAGGGTCTGGCCTGCGCGCCAGCCTTCGATGGCGGCCTGCACCTGGCTGACGAAGCTGTTGGGTTCATTCCAGTCGCAGTCGGTGGTCGGGTTGAAGTCGACCCCGGGGACGAGGAGGACCGGCACGACGACATCGAGGCCGGTGCTGCCGGGCTTCGCGATCGGGTAGGTGTAGCCCGCCCCGAGTCGCAGGTAGATCGTGTCGTTCGGCAGCCAAACATCCTTCGCGGTGAAGAACTGCTGCAGGAATTCGCCGAGCACCTGCGCGACCGGTGTGGGTGCACCGCCGAGCTGAATGGGCCGGTCGGCGACGACGCGTGGCATCGCGCTGCTGGTGAAACGCGTGAGCGGCGTGCGATAGACGAACGCGGGGTTGGTGGCGAACCCGGGGACGAGCGCCTGGTTGCGGATCACCGATGCGGCCGCGATCGCGGTCTGGCGTGCGAGCGGGTCGACGCCGGTGAACACGATGGTCTGCGGCAGCGCGACGCTGTCGGGCGCAAGCGGCCAGGTGTCGTCCTGGTTGTTGTCCGCGGATGGCATCGCGGCTGTAATAGTCGCCGGGCCTGTCCCGTCGGGCCAGGCGAAAACGAGCCGGTGCGCGATCGGCGTATCGGCGGGGATCGCGGGCGTGGTCGGGTAGCGGAAGCTGACGCTCGTATCGGTTCTTTCTGCAAGCTCGAGCGTGACGGTCCTGCGCTGGTTTGGCGCGTCGGGATCGTGGTACGTCGCGGTGATGGCGGTCGGCCAGAGCGCGGTATGACCGGGGTTATGGTCCGGCGCCTGAGGCCGCGCGGTCACGAGGTCGACCGACGTGACCACGAGTCGCGTCAGCATGCCGGCTTCGTCCTGATCCTTGTGCAACTGATACGCGTAGGTTTCGGGGACGAGGGCACGTCCGGCCAGCGTAGCTCTCGGCCTGAACGCGTCGGTGACACGCTGAACGAGCTGCGCGAAGGTGCGGACCGCGGCTTCGGTCGCCGGTGTGCTCGCCTCGAGATGTGCGAGCACGGCGAGGTCGTCGCGCAGGGCGGGGTAGACGCTGATGAACTGCGCGAGCGCGTCGAATACCTGCGTGAGCGTGCCGGACTGCGGGGGTGCCATCGGCGCGGCGGGTTCGCCATTGAAACCGATCGCAATCATCGGCGTGTCCTGCCCCGCACTTTCGTGCTGATAGACGAAGCCGAAATCCCAGCCGAGCAGATCGGTCGCACGCGACGGTTGCGCAACCGATTGCCGCGCGACCTGCGTGACGATCGAGGTGGGTCCCGGATACGCACGCAGCGGAATCGGGATCGTGACCTGACCGATCGGTTCGGGTTCGAGCGGGTCGATGAACTGCAGCCATGACGAACCCTGATATTCGCCGATCACCATGCCCGGATCGGGCAATTCCATCTCGGTGATTGCGTACTGCAGGTTGAGCTGCGCCTGTCGATGATCGGCGGGCGACTTGACGGTGAACAGGAATGTTGCGGTCGATGCGCCCTCGGTCAGCGACACCTTCGCGGTCGAGAAGCTGAACGCATCCGGAATGCGCGTTCCGTGTTCCGCACCTCCACCGACAAGTTTGCCCGAGAGCCGCGGCGCGGAGAGCGTGTCCGTGCCACCGCTCTTCACATCGACGGGCACCTGCACGATCGCATCGATGGTGTAGGCTGCGTTGAGCTGCGTGAGCAGCGCCTGGTAGAGCGCGGTCTGTGCATCCTCGAGCGAGCCCGTGGTTCTGCCTTCGAGGATCGGCAGCACGCGTTCGGAGAACACCTTCGCGAGCGTCCGCTTGTTCTCGACCACACTTTCGACAATCGAATCAGCGGCGTGTCCTCTGAATGCAGGGACGGCGCACGCCGGGCTGAGGAACTGATCGACGGCTTCCGTGAACGTGTTGAGCCAGACATCGAGGTCGATGTTCTGGAATGTGCATTGTTCCGCATCGCCGCTCAGTCCCGTACCGGACACGTACGGCGTGATGTCGACGGTACCGCCGAACAGCGAAGTCGAGAGCGGCGGAAGCGCGAAGTAGTTCGTCTCCTCGCCCCTGAACGTGTATTCGAGCTTGCTGCCGGCGTCGTTGCCGCGGTTCACGCACCAGAACGTCGATGCGCCGCCCGCTTCCACTTCGGTCAGCGCCGCGCCGGTCGCCACCTCGAGGCCGGGCAATGCGGCCTGCAAGGATGCTGCGAAGTTTGCGAAGGACAGCGTGCCTTGTGCATCCGGCTCGGGTGAGATGGCCGATGTGACCGCGAGCACGGACGGGTTGTCCGCGAAGTCGGGGTCGAGCTTCGCCGGGTCGCGCGCGATCACCACACTCACCGCGAGTTGGAACACGCGATCGCTGAACTTCGGCGTGATCGCCTGGTGCAGCGTCGCAGGCGACGGCGGCGGGACCGGCAACACAATCGATTCCGCGGAGATCAGGCCGGGTATGTCCTTCAGCGCAGCGGCGACCTCCGCGACGGACATGATCGTGCCCAGTTGTGCGAGTCGGTTCACGATCGAGTTGAACGTTTCGTTCGGTCCGGTCGTGAGCTCGCCGATCGGCAGTGCGACTCCTGCGGCGAGCAGCCCGAGTGTCGCCGCGTTGGCGGTTGCAAGACTCGCGACATCCGTGTTGTACGCCTGCGCGAGTCCCGCGAGGCTCAGGTCCCTGTTGTTGCCGAACGCATCGCCGCGCATCGCGGGGCAGATCCAGAGACCGGCGGATCCGGGCAGTTCGGGGTTGAGCGCTCGCAGCTCGTCAGGCGAGGAGCCGAACAGTGCGGCGATGTGTTCGATGGTGTCGTCCGGACGCGCGCTGTAGGTGCAGTACTGCGATGCGCCCGTGTGTTGCAGCACCGACGGAATCACGAGTTCGGCGGCCGGCACGACGTCGGGATTTGCCGCGGCAAGCTGGTCTACATTCACATGATTGTCTGCCGCGAAGCTCTCGATGGTGTCCGAGCCGAGCGGCATCACCGCGATCGAGTCGACCTGGATCGACGAAGCCGTGGGCCAGAGGTTCTGCACGTCCTCGTTGCCACGGATCAGGTCGGCGATGCTGCTGTCCGTGTAACGGCGTGCAAGCGTCTGCAACGTGTCGGTAGCGGCCGGCACGATGCTGTTCACGACCAGCGCCTTGCGGGTGAAGATCCCGGTCAGCCACTGGTTCGCTGCTGCAACCTCCGCGACCGTGCTGTCCAGCGCCTTTGCGATGACCTCGAAGCTGTCGTTCTCTCCCGTCGTGTAGACGCTCGTGCCGATCGCAAACTCGACACCTGCTGCGAGCAGCCCCGGCACGCCAGCGTTGGCCTGTGCCAGCGCGGTTACCGATGTCTGTGCCGCAGCGGCCGCACTCATAAGCGAGGTGTTTGCGTCCGGTGTGAAAAAGCGAGCTGCCGAAGTCAGCTCCGCCGCGGGGTCGAGCGGAATCGTCGCATTGGTCTGCGCGATGGTGAGTGCGTCGCTTCCACGTTTGCGCGCAATCGCGGCGAGGGAATCGCCGGCGACGGTCGAGTAGATAACCGGCACGTTGAGCGTCGCGTCGCCGAACAGCTCGATGCAGTTGCGTTCGCGGTTGGCTTCGAGAAGCTGCGCCACTGTGATGCCGTACGCATCCGCGATGTTCGAGAGACTGCCCGCGCTGCTGCCTGCCGTGACCGGCGCCATCGTCGACAGCGCCTGCAGGTAGATGTACGCACCCTGCGCGTAACGCACGAAGGCGCTGCGCTCGAGCGTGTACTTCGGCGCGCGTCCCTGCGCTGCAGCAGTTGTTGAATCGACATCGAGCGTCGTGCGCAGCTCGAACGTGAGTTCAGGGTCGGCGAGCTGGTAGACGATTCGCGTGAAGCTGGTGAGGTCGGCGGCGATGGCGGCCTGCGCGGCGTCGACCGGAACCGCTGTCGACGGGATGTAGCGCGCCTGCTGCATCGACAATACGAGCGTCAGCACCGGTGCATTTGCCGCGCCGGTGACCGTGTAGCCAGCGGCGACAGACGGCCAGCTTGCGAGCCCGATCACATCGTCGAAGTAGCCGACGGGCGATGTCACCGGAGATGCGCTGGCGGCAAACGGCTGGATGTTGCCGTAGATGTCCTGGAACTCGAGGTCGATGGCGACGCTGTTGCCGATGCCGTTGTACGGATTCGCCGCGGGCGATGGCAGCGCGGCGCTGCTGCTGCCGCTGTGCTGCTTCGCGAACGGCGCGACCATCAGTGCCTGGCTGTAGCGCCACTCGTTCGAGGCTGTGTCTGCATCGTTCTGCGACAGCCCATCCGACCCGCTCAGGCTGTCCGCCGGCGTTACCGGCAGCCCCGCACCGCTCGGCAGGAACGTGTCGCTGCCGGCCAGTGCCCAGCCGATCAGGTTGAACATCGTGCCGAGCAGTTGTGCAGGCGTAAGCTGGTCGGAGGGCGTGTTGTCCGGGTCGGGGTTGGCCCTCGTGATCTCGAAGCCGACGGTCCCCGGCGAGACAATCGCCTGCGGGCGCAGCACATCGGCTGCAAACTGCATCTGCGCCTGCGCGGCCAGGATCTCCGCACCGGCATTGCTGTTCGCGAGGGTCTGCACGTCCGTGTTGTACCGCGCGGCGATGCTGGCAAAGGTGTCGCCGTATGCGATCTGGTGTGTGTCGCCCGGCACCTTCATCGTCGCGCCGGTCCGCAGCAGCAGCGGCACCGTTGCATTGAACCGTGCAGCATCCGTGGCCGTGTACCTGGTGCCCCACGTCCTGTTGAACGCAGACGATGCGCTGTTCAGCGAATCGCCGGCCTGCACGGTGTAGGTCGCGGGTTGCACGAACACGCTGGTCACGGTCGTGTCAATGTTGTCGGTTACGACCGCGCAGTTATTGAACGGCAGCATGGTCGCGTCGCGACTGTTGCGCTGCGAATCGAGCAGCACGACGAGCGACAGCGTTGCGGTGTCGCCATTCGCGAACAGCGTCTCGGGCAGTGGCGTTGTGCCCGTCCCGCCGCCGTAGTTCAGGTAGAACCCGCCGCTCCGTGTGATGCTTGCTTCCCAGAGCAGCGCAATGAACGACGCCGGATCGGTCAGGTCGGCTGCATTGATGCTGGTCGGATCGCCGGCCGCGAGCAGCATCAGCGGGTTCCCGCCGCTGTGGGTCAGCGTCGAGAGATTCGTGCGCAGCAGATACGTCGAGTTCGCATCGATCGCGTCGGACGCGAGCCCGGTTGGATTGGCGCCTGCAGGATTCGGCGAGTAGAGCAGATAGATGCTCGCGTTGTCGCGCGCCTTTCCGGTCGCGTCCGGGGCGAGGTGCCGGTAGAGCGCCTGGAGAATGGCTGCGCCGCGGTCGTCTGCGCTTCCCACCACGTACGCGTTCGCGATTGCAGGCGCGGGCCCTTCGGCTGCAGGCAGTGTGATCGTGAAGTCGACGATGGTGCCCCAGGCGTAGCGACCGACTTCGCTGGTCGTGACCGGTTGTCCCGGATCCGTGTGTCTGGCTTCGACCAGCTCGTACAGCAGCGGCGCGCTGTTGTTGTTCGCCGCATTCGCGAGCTCGTTCACCAGCACATCCGGGAACAGCCAGATGGTCGGTGTACCCGTCGCAGCCGGCGATTCGGAATCATTCGACGCGTCGATCTCCGGCGGCACGGCCGCCTGCCATGCGATCTGATTCTGCAGTGCAGTGCGCGGAGGCACCATCCGGAACAGTGCAAGGCGCGAAGGTTTGTCGACGGCCGGATCGAGCGCGCCTTCGGCGATGTCCGTGAGCAGCTTGCGTTGCCGTTCGGTCAGTGCGAATTGCAGCGGCTGCTTCGGATCGATGCCGATCCAGTCCGCCGCCTGCGGATTCGCGATCGTGATATTGTAGTCGTCTGGCAGCGGCAGTGTGACCGCGTACTGCTGGCCGGTCAGTTCGAACAGCGGTTTGGTCGCGATGTCCGCCAGGTTGCGCGGGTCCTGCAAGTCCTGCACGGTCAGCTTGCGGAACACGGGATCGCGCGGGTCGGGCAGGCGCAGCCCCGACAACAGGAAGCGCGAAACCATCCCGGAAGTCTGGTTCCATTCCCCCTGCTCGAGCAGGTCGCCTCTCAGCCGATCGACCGCGATGACCTCGACCGAATCGATGGTCAGTTGTTTGCCGGCTGCGAACAGCGGGTCATTCGCGTGCAGCACCGGCAGCGCGAGATCCTGCAGCGCCAGGTTGAAGCGCTGCGCGATGTCGTTGAACGTGTCGTCCGGCTGGATCGCGTAGCGCAGCGGCGCATGCAGCACCGCGAGCGGCGCCAGCAGCGCTGCCGATTCATCGTAAGACGAATCGCCCGATTGATTGCCCGATTGATTGCCCGAATCCGCAGCGGGATTGTCCGCCGCCAGTACAGACGATTCGACAACATCGATCGATGTAAGCAGTGCTGCTGCGATCGACTCCATCGAATCGCCGACTGCAAGCGTTCGGGTAACCGCCGGCACCTGGACCGCGGTGCCTGCCGGTATCGTTGCGTTCGCATCGGGCAGTCCGGGATTCGCCTTGACGAATGCACTGGTGTCGAAGCGGTTCACCGCCGCTGCAATCAGGTACGCCGCGACCAGCGTGAAGCTGTCGCCGGCGACGGTCGTGTACTTCCCGTCCGGCGGTAATTGGACCGCAACGTCGGCGGGCAGCGTCAGCTCCGTGCCCGGCTGCAACACGGTGTTGACCGTGACGGGTCCTGCGGTGGCGTTCGCGGGCGGAGCGGTCGGATTGGCCTGCAGCAGCGTGAGCGCCCCGTTCGACAGGCCGGGCAACATGTTGAGCGTGCGCGCGCCGGCCGCACGCAGCCGGAACCGCGTCGCCACGATGTTCAGTGTATCGTGCGCCTGTGCCGAATACGCGATGCCCGACACCGGCAGCTCTGCGCCGGGTGCAAAGATATCGGCGGCCGCTGTGTTGGCCGCGATGAGATCGGCCGCACTGTACGGCTGGCCTTCACCGTTCAGCGCCCCCGCGTCGGCGAGGGTCTTCGCGATGCTGCTGAAGGTTTCGCCGGCGCGCACCTGGTGCACCACACGGTCGAGCGCGAGTGTGCTGCCGCTGACCAGAACCGCCCGCTCCGCGTTCGGCAGGATGACCCGCATCGGATCATTGGCGAGTCCGCTGTCGCCGATGTCGTCGGCGAGCGTGTCGAGTTTGCAATCGGCCGCGGGTGTGTAGGGATAATGCGCGAGCAGGTTGTTGGCTGCTTCCACACCCTGCGCCATCAGCATGTTGAAGTATCGGCCGAAAATCAGCGTCGCCATCGACACCGAACCGTCCTCGGCGGCGGCTTTCAGTGCTTTCTGCTTCTCGCGCTCCTCGAACTGCGCCTGCAGCAGCTTGAAGTACTCGCGCACCTTGGCCTGGTACGTGAGATCGACCACGTTCTGCTGAGCGAAGCTGATCTTCGTACCGGCAGTGTCGCTCAGTGTGAGCGCGGGCAAAACCGGGAACAGCGCGACACCATTCGCCAACTGCGTGTCGCCCGCGGGCTGCACATCGAATCGGAAGTTCGCGGCGAGGAACGCGGTAAGCGTGGCGTAGTCGAATGCCTCGGCGACAACGGTCGGGTCGTTAAGCTGCTGTTGCAGGTCGGCGAGTTGCAGCGCCGTCACCGAGTCGGGGAGCACGCCTCCGTTCTCCGCGGCGATGCCCCACGAGAGCATCGCCTGCATCAGCAGGTTGAACGGTTTGCCGGCGGGATCATCGCCCGCCAGCGCTTTCAGTTGCGCATGCGAGTCGGCAGCTTCGGCGACCGAGGTCTCTACCGCGAATATCATGATTGCGCGGGTTGCGCTGCTCCCGGCTTTCGCCGAACCGCCAGTGCTGTTCGCGGCCGCCGCGGTCTGCGCGAAGGTGAACGACCGCGGCGTCGGTCCGGCACTCACCTCGTACGTGCCATTGAACGACGCATCGGCAACGCCTGCAATCGTGACCCCATCGCCGGGCAGGAAGTCGTGCGCGGTCGAGGTAGTCACGGTGACGACATTGTCGGCGCGTACGATCGAGTCGATCCTGAACGTGTCGGCTTTGGTGAATGCCGAAACCGCCCAGACCGGAACGGTCTGCACCGAAGGCAGCACGCGCAGCGGCGTCCATTCCAGTGGCTGACCCTGCGGCAGCGTGGCCAGCAGCAGTGCCCGGTTCATGCCCGCGTGCATCCGCAGCGGCGCGTGCAGTGTGTCCTGACCGCGCAGCGTGCGCAGTTGTGCTGCCTTCACGCTGCCCGGGGATGCGAGTCGCCACGGAGTCTGTGTGGCTCGCCCGATCGTGAACTCCGCCTTGATCGTTGCGCGGAAGGAGAGGTGGACCCTGATGAAGATGATCTTCACGCTCAGTTTGAGCGATACGCCGGCACTGATCCCGATGAAGATGGGCTGGTGCGCCTCGATGGTCAGCGTCACGCTCGCGAACGCGGTGACATCGACGCTGGCCTGGATGATCGCGAAGTCGACCATCGCATACAGCCGTCCGACAATCGCGACCGTGCCCTGAACGCGGTAGTACGTTTCCTTCGGCGATGCATCGGACGGATTGAACCAGGCGAGCACACCTTCCACGATGCCGATCACGGTAACCGTGATCCCGCCTTTCAGAATCCCTGCGTTGACCGTCTTGCCGACACCGAGCGAGAGTGCGATCCCGAACTCGACGACCGGGCTGAACGTGCCGTTGGTGATCTTCGGCACATTGGACGAGGTCGCGCCGTCGAGGAGCGCGAAGTACAACCCGCCGAAGCCGACGAACGGGAACACCTGCACCGAGAAGGAATTCGAAAAATCGAGTCCCTTCGGGAAACCGAAGTCGACGCGGAAATTGCCGTTCGTGTAGATGTCGAGGACCACGATTGGCAGCGTAATCGAGACCTGCCCCAACTGCAGGCTGCGCATCGCATCGGGCAGCTTCAGCTCGATGTGATACACGCCGATGTTGTCGGTGACCTTGCGGTACAGGATCTCGAAGGAGAGGCCCTTGAAGATGCGGGCCTTTTCTCCCGAGAGCTGGATCAGGATGCCGTAGAGGTCGGGGTCGTTAAAGATCGCGCTGATCGCAACCGTGTCCATCACGCTGAACTGCGCGCCGATCAGCCAGTGGCTCTGCGGCTTGAACTCGAGCCCGTTCTTCCCGAATGTCGGCAACTGTCCCGCTTCTCTCGGGATCACGGATTCCCGCAGCGCGGTCATGACCTGCGTGATGGTTTCGACCGGCACATCTGAACCGAACCCGATGTGTTGTCCCAGACCGATGTACTGCAGGTCGAACGTCGACGTGCCTTTCCCCGGGACTGCGGGTGGCGCCTCGTTCATCGGATCCCAGCCGAGCGGCGGGTTGTCCTTGCCGGTGCCGAACTTCTGGCCGAGGAAGGTGCCCTCGAGCTCGATCCGAACCGAATTGGCCGCGTTCGCGCTGCCCTTCTCGTAGCGCAAGCCGATCTGCTCGATCGACATGAAGCCGAGGTCGAACAGGCGCGCATTGTAGACGAGCTCGACGATGTTCTTGCTCAGGTTGACCTTGAGCACCAGCGCATCGAGGCTAATGTCGAGCAGACGATTCCAGGGGTCGCCGAGGTCGAGGTTGTAGCCGGGATCAACCAGATGGATGAAATGGCCGAGCATCGAGCCGACCGTCTCGTTGACGAGATGCATGCTGAAGACGGTGTCCACGCCTTCCGCATTGCTGATGGTCGCGTCGGCCTGCACCGTGATCGGCCCGAGCGAAACCTGCCCGTTCAACTGGGCCGTGTACTGCGTGTCCGTCTGCGAGCTGTCGATCGTGACTGCAACCGCCATGTTGCGAATCGCAAGCAGCGGCGTGTTGAACGGCGCGATGCTGGCGTTCACCACACCGGCGATCACGAGCTGCTTCTGCGGTACATGCAGCTCGATGTTGAAGTTCTCGACCGATACGGAGAGCAGGCCCGGCGGGATCGGCAGCCGGCCGTCGAACAGATCGCGGTTCAACGCATCGAGCGAGTAGCTGAGCGGTCCGCCGCTCTGTGTGCCGGAGATGAACAGATCCGGCACCCGGACCTGTACGGCGAACTGCAACTGCTTGAAGTCGAAGTCCGCTGCGATCAGCAGTGTCTGGACCGAATCCTTGCCGAGAAAAAGGATCTGCCAGTCCGCACGCAGGGCGAGCGTGTAATCCCCCCAGAGCGGCCACGGGTTGTCCGGGTCGGTACCGACCGACAGCGCGATGCTGGTGATGTTGCCCGAACGCGGCCAGAACAGCATCGAGTAACCGAGCAGCCCGAAACTCTCGAAGTATTTCTTTAAACTCGCCGCCTCGCCGCTGAAGAAGTTGTCCCAGGTCTGTCCCGCGATCAGCGAACCGAGCCGGTCGAGTGATGTGGTGAAACCATCGGCGGGCAGAATCGTGAACAGCAGTGCACCGCTGCTGCTTCCGTTCAGCGGCAGATTCGCGCGAATCTCGAGCGGCAGCTTCGTGCCGCTGCTGTTCTCGAACGTGACCTTCCCGCCGAGATACAACTGGATCAGTCGTTCGGTGGTGGGTTCGTTGTCGGCGCGCAGCAATCGAGGAGGTTGCGTCGTTCGGGCAGGCAAGTCGGGGCTGCGATCCGCTGGCAGATGATCGGCCTGCACGATTCGGGCAGGCAGGTCGGAGCTGCGGTCCGCTTGCAGACGATCGGACCGCGGTCCGCTGGCAGGCAAATCGGACGTGCGACCCGCTGGCGGCAGCGCGGCCAGACTGTCTGCTTTGCGCGTGATGACCGTACACGCGACGCCGACACCGACATCCTCGATTTTTACAACGCCGCCGAGTTCGAGTGGCGGCACGCCGAGGTCTGCGGTGAGCTCGAAGCTGAGGTCCGGAGCATGGCTGCTGAAGGCGCCGCGCAGCCGATGTTCTGCGCCTGCACCGGTCAGCTCGAGCACGGTGGCAAAGAATCCCTCGAGCACCAGCGTGCCATCGAAGTACAACCCCGGTTTCGGCAGCGCGGGTGCGCCCGTAGAGAGCCTGAGCGCGGGCGTGTCGATGGTGAGGTTGTCGTACGGCAGCAGCGTCAGTTGCGGAAAGCTGTCGCTGAAGGTCCACTGTGCAGCTTTACCGTCCGCAGATCGCGGCAGAACGGTCAGCAGCACCGTGACCTTGCCGTTCACCGAGAACTCGATGGTCGCGTCGCGGCCATCGAGAAGCAGGAACGCATTCTCGCCGGTCGGCACCCGCGCGTCGAGTGTGAATCCGGTTGCCGGCGGAGCTTGTGGAATCGTCTCGGGATCGATGTCCAGCAGGATGTTGCGCGGGTCGCGGCGAAGCTCGTTGAAGGCGAGGTCATCGAGACCGGTGGTGCCGAGCAGTTCATCGGTCAGCGTGACCGTGTTGTTGTTTGCCGCTGCCTGGGCGCGCAGCAGGTCGGCGATTTCCTTGGCGGTTTTCATCACACGATCAGAAAAATGGGGAGGTGATCGCTGGTCCCGATCTGGTACGCCGGCGGGCCGATATGCCCGAAGTTCGGCATCGCCCGGAAGACGTCCTCGATGCGGGTAACGGCCGTGATCGTGCCGCCTCCGCTGTTTGCGGGACCGAACTGGCCGTAGTGCGGCAGTCCAATGAATCGATTCGCATCGAGGACGGCGGCCACCTGGTAGTAGTCGTTGAACGTCTGATCCACGACGTTGTCGGCCAGCACCCATTCCATAGGCACCAGGCCGTGTTGCTCCGTGGTAGCGAACAACACAATGACCCGCCCATCCAACACGTTCCGGTATGCGCCTGGCTGCTCTATGTTGAAGGTCGTCTGGAGGTTGCTGATGTTGGCAAGCGACTGGTTCATGTCGGTCGTGAAATCCGGCAGTCCGTTCTGCGTGTTCATTCCGGAGACGCGATCCACGACAAGACCCGGCAGCACCGGGTTCGGCCGCGCGTTCTGACCATAACGCACAAACGCGTAGTCGAAGATCTCGTTCGTGTGATACGCGTTGGGCTGGGCCTCGGCCCGTCGGAGATAGCGGCTCGGCCTCGGCTGATGAATCTGACGAAGGGAAAAATCCTCCCAGGTGAACAGCGCGAGTGCGGCCTGCTCGAGCGGGGTGAGTGCGAGCAGGTTCAGGTTGAAGTCGCCCGCGAACACAGAGACTTCGTTGTCAGCGGGGGTCCATACCGCAGGATCGATGGCGAGCATACGGGCTGTTGCGGTTTGCGCATCGGTTCCGGGCTTCGTATGCACAGAGAACAGCTTCAGCGTGCGGTTGCCATCGTTGAATGTGGTGAGGTAGGGACGGCGGCTGAGCGGGTTGGGAAACGTGAGTTCCTCGCCGTTATCCCTGTGAAAAATGCACTGCGCCGCGGCCGTGACATTGCCGCACGCGGCGGCCCAGGGATCCGGGTACGCCGCCGGCACCGCGTTGGGGGCCGAGGGCCCGTTCCCACCCGGCCAGACCCACGGACCCGTGAAGTTCAGCCGATCGCTGCGCCAGAACACACCGACGCTCTCCGTGTAGGTGTGCCCATCGAGGATTTCGCGCGGGTTGCAGCGCAGCGGAGGCACCACGCGCCACGCTGCATTGACCTGCTGAAGCGCGGCAAGCACGGTCAGCAGGCCGTCGGGGCCGTTACCCGTCCCAAGTGTTCCGAGATTGCCCTGTGAACTGAGCGTCTCGAGGATCACGAAGATATCCGCATCCGCCTCCGCGACCGTGCTCGTGATCAGATTCAGATTCGCCTGAGCGGACTGCTGGTTGGCCAGCGTTTCAGCGGGGTTCGCACCCTGTTGCCCGATGACGCGATTGTTCGTGAAGAACTGGATGTTCCAGATCAGAATTCTCATGGGACGTTGGTCGTCGCGGGGAGTTGTGGTTTTGTAGTACCAGCCTGCTTCTTGTCGCTCTTCGCGTAGGCGGCGTACCAGCCGAGGTTGGTGCCCGCACCGCTCTGACCGGGGTCGCCGAAAAGCACGAAGTTCACCTGCCCGGACGGCGGGAAGCTGAAGCTGAGAAACTCGAAGGCGATGCCGTAGAGGATCAGCACGTATCCCGAACCTTCCGGTGTTGCGATGATCGCGAGATTGCGGAACGTGATCTCGAAGATGCCCTGGATGCGGATCACCCTCTTCGCGCCGCTCGAGCCGGGCAGTCGCAGCCCGATGAAAACGGAGTAGCTGCTTCCGCTCGATGGACTCCAGGCGAGTGTCAGCGTGGCGACGAAGTCGGCCTGTGCGGCGAGGCCTCCCTGCGATCCGAGATCGAGGTTGAAGTCGAGCGAGTACCAGGGGAACTGCAGCGTGGTCTGCGAGAGTGGCGTCTGCACCGCCAT
>Ga0182743_1003237_pt1 | contig 13346 bp, 10 predicted proteins | sample eDN3rd30CKraftOP_FD_128522 | JGI IMG/M metagenome (GOLD analysis project Ga0182743, IMG submission 128522) | Enriched Organic Plus compost microbial communities from Emeryville, California, USA - eDNA 3rd pass 30_C Kraft OP (version 2) (version 2) ... | reverse complement strand
CGCAGCGTCCCACAGGCGGTCGAGGTCGAGCTGGTCGACGAGCGCAGCGACCTCTTCGAATCGTCGAGCGAGGTCGTCGATCTCCACCGCTTCCAGAGCAGCAGCGTTCGCTTCCGCCTCGTGGTTCTCGATCTCGGCGGTCAACCGAGCCTGTTCCTCGCCGAACTGGTCGGCCGAGATGAGGTCGTCGTAGTGGAGCTGAAGAAGCTTCCGCCGCCGGTCGTACAGCTTCTGCAGGTGCTCCGCCGCTCCTGAGGGCCGCCGGCGCCGTCCTCCGGCCGGCTGCCGGCGGTCCTCCAGGTGCTGGCGGATCGCATCTCGCAGCTCCGAGTCGCACAGCAGCCGAAGCGCCAGACTGAACGACGCCAACAGACCTCGGTTCGAACGAGCCGGTTGCTTGCACCCCGAGCCTCGATGCTTGCATCGGTAGTGCTTCTGGCCCTGTCCGTTCTCCTCGACCGACATGCGGCGCCCACAGAGCCCGCAGACGACCCGACCCGACATGAGGTCCCGGCCACGCTTACGGCCCGGCACACGGCCACGGTGGGCGGCCTCGAACAGCTCCGGGTCGATCAGCGGCTCGTGAAGGCCCGGCAGCCATTCGTCACCCTGCTTGATCTCGCCGAGATAGTGGCGGTTCTTCAACGCAGCGACGACGGTGGAGTGCTTCACCCCGGTCGCCCTGGAGATGTCGCCCTGGCTCGCCCCGTCCGCCCGCATGGTGAAGATGCGCCGCACCGTGGCAGCGTGCTCGTTCGGCGTCAGGATGCCGTCTCGGAGGTCGAACCCGAGCGCCGGTCGGCTGACGAACCGGCCGTTGCGCCGTGCCTGCGCCATTCCCATCGAGACGTTCTCAGAGAGCGCCTCCCGGTAGTACTGGGCGAACGAACCCAAGATGTTGAAGAACATGCGGCCCGTGGCGGACGAGAGATCGAGCTGCTCGGTGAACGAGTGCAGAGCGACGCCCGCCTGGCCGAAGCGGTCGGCCAACAGGATCAGGTCGGCGAGGTTTCGGGACAGGCGGTCGAGCCGCCAGAGCAGCACCGACTCGACGTGTCCCGCCTCGACCATCTCCAACAGCTTGCGGAGCCCGGGCCGTTGCAGGTTCTTTCCCGACAGGCCTGGATCGGCCACCACGACGACCTCCCCGAGGTCATGGAGCTGGGCGTAGGCCCTCAGCTTCTCCGTCTGGCCCTCGATCGAGAATCCGTCGGTTGCCTGTTCGTCGGTCGACACTCGGCAGTACGCCACCGTCAACATCGCCGTCCCCTTCCCTGTCCATCACGAGCCGCAGGCTCACCGTCACGAGCACCGCAGCGACCCGGGCGTAGTTCGGGACCCTCATCGCCGGGCGTCCTCGGCCACCAAGTTGGCGACCCGGTCCTCGAACATCAGACCACGTCGAGCTTCGTCACGGTGGACCAGATGCCGGACGGCCCCCAGGGTCGAGGGCAGATCATCCGTCCCGACCAGGGACGCCGCCCGAGCGAGGTACCCGATGAGAGCGGGAGTGAGCTTGCGCAGCTCACCCCGACGCCGCCCCGCACGGACTCGATCGAACCCGACGGCTTCACCTCGCAGGGCCGCTCGTTGGATCGTCGCCCACTCCGCAGCCACCGGCCATCGGGAGCGGGTGTCGTCACGGGTCGGGACCCGGTAGCTCAACCAGTCCGACGTCACCGACGCCCACACCCCTGGCGCACGTTCGAGCCCGTCGGTCGGCAAGTTGATCCCGTACTCGACGAGCCCCTGGCGTCCGATCTCCACCTCGACCCGCAGCACCGGCTTGGCCCGGTCGAACGACGATCCCCACACGTCCGGCCACCAGTCGAGGCCCTTGGTCTTCACTTGCAGCGTCTTGTCGTAGATCCGAGCACAGACGGTCTTGGTGGTCCGCCGACCGAACTCGAAACCGGTGAACGCCTCGCCCTCCTCGTGGAGGTCACGCCGTTGAGCCCGGCAGACGAACCGTCGCCGGTCGTCGCCCTCGAGCTGCCAGCCCTGCACGTCACAGAACAGGTCGAGGCGGGAGAGCGTCCACTGCACAGGTCCACCGGCCAGGTACTCGCCGAACCCCTCGAAGTGGCGCAGGACGCTCAGAGGTCCCACCCCATGGAGGAACTCCGCCCGAGGCTGCACACGGAATGTCGGCAGGTACTCCGAGGTGGTGATGCCGACCAGCCCGTGAGGGTGGGTCAGCCGGTAGCGGTAGCGACCGAAGCTGCGGGGCTCGACCGACCACTCGACGCCGCCAACTTCGAACGGCACCGGGTCCTCCGCCACCTCGGCGGCCGTGCGGCGCTCCTCCAAGGCAGCGAACAGGGCAGGGGAGAGGTCCGCCCGACCGGACAGGTAGAGAGCGTCCACGCCGGAGGCCAGCTCGGTGAGCTGCCCGCCGCTAGAACACTCGTTCGCTGTCATGAAGTGGCAGCGTAGCGCCGCTGCCAACTCTTGTCAGTACACTTCGAGGGGCGACGCTGACAGCGTCGTCACCGGCAGTGAAGGGGACACCGTGGCGAAGCGACAACGACCGCCCACCTGGCTGGAGGTAGCGATCGCAGGTGCTGGGCTCCGCACGGCGATCAAGGCCACGACATGGGCGTACGAATGGGCTGTGACCCGTGAGGCCCTCGGTCACGAGCCCAGCGTCGAGGAAGTCGCCGACTGGTGGAAGCAGTCGCATCGCACCGCCTACCGAGATCAGGCGGAGTTTCGCAAGGCCTTCCCCATGCTCGACACCCCCGCCAAGATCTACGAGAGCGAGGAAGCCCGAGAGTCCGTCGCCGGGCTCGCCCGCCTCGGCGAGAAGATCGACAAGTGGGGCGAGGAGCGCCGGGCCCGCCGGGAACTCGACGCCATCAAGGCCGTCATGCTCAGGGCCGACCAGTAGGTCCACAACCCAGCCGCACCCCTCAGCTAGGTTCCGATGCAGTTTGCGGGTGCTGTGTTACACGGAGCGCACCCGAGGGAGATCGACGTGCAGGCGCCGCTAGAACTAAAGGGACTGGCAGCATGGGTCGTTTGGCTGGCCGGATTCCTTGTGACCTGTGCGGTCGTCACGGCCACGATTACTTCGTCTTTCGATGGGGATACTCAGAAATGGATACGGCTCGTTACGCGGGTTTCGGCATGGTTGCTCGTTCCGCTCTTCTTCTTCTACATCCTGCACTGGGTACTCGTGGGGCTCGAACGTAAGCGCCGTCAGGGCCTTCCAGGGGGCGCCCAGAGTGAGCATCGTGGCACCGTCGAGATTCTCGCAGCATGGTATGGCATTGGGGAAACCTGGGTTCGAGTCGATTCCGAGGTGAAGTCGCTCCTCGTGCCTGGCAGGGGACTGGCGTTTACTTCCAGTCACGACATCCTCGGTATTAAGGACCCGGTGCTAGGCAGTGAGAAGCGCTTAGACATCGACTGGGCGTTGGATGGAGTCCAGCAGCAGAAGATGTTCTTCGTGGAAGGCACGGCAGTCCTGTTGCCGCCTGGCGATCACGTGGAGTACGCGTCGTACACCTGTTCACTGAATGGCAACAAGCTCATTGGTCCAACGGGCGGTGGGCACGCAGCCGCCACTCCCAGTTGAGTCGGGTCCCCCCTCCGACACGAACCGCCACGCGTCATGGGGCGAGCGGCGTCCGATCGGGAGCTGCGGGCTCCGGATGATCCTTGCGGGCTGGCCTGGTCAGGCCCGCTCAGCGTGTCGAAATGGCGTCTACGCGACTGCGGCCGCGAATGCGGCGTAGAGGTCGCCGGGTAGCGGGACCTCGAGCTCCCATGTGATCGCCATCGGCTTCTCTCCGGTGTGGCTGATGTAGCGGGCTGGACCGAGGAACCAGAAGGCTCGGTCGTCGGCCCGCGCCCGTGCGAAGAGCAGGATGCTGCGCCCCTCGCGTTCGTGGTGGCGATATCGCAGTCCGGTGTCGCTGTCGGCGCGAGTGGCGGACTGGCTCTCCCAATGGATGAGCGAGCGGCTGATCGCATAGTCGCGATAGCGGGTCGTGGGGGAGAAGCCCCCGCTGGTCTTGTCGAGCGTGAAGGCAAGCAGCTCAGCGTTGGCCGGCTTCGCTTCGTAGACACCGCTCTGCCAGGACGCGATCTTCGCCCGGTCTGGCCTGAGCCCCATGGCGGCGAGGATCTCGATGCGGCTGTAGCGGGCGTGGATCTGGAGCGGCGCCTCCGGGAGAGTGCTGAGCGGTTGGTGCAGGTGGTCGATGCGGCCGTCGAGGACGCCGAAGAGCTCACCCAGCTCGGTGACGACCTGCGGGTGACGCCACAGCAGCTCGACGGCTCCCTGCAGCGTGTAGTCCTTCGTGATCGCTTGGTCCGTGACCGAAGCGACAAGCATGTGCAGGAGACGGCGGGCCCGCTCGGGCAGCTCGTCGACCCGAGGGGCGACGCGAGAGGCGAGGAACCGGCGATAGGTGGTGATTCGCTCGGCGTCGTCCACATGGAGTTGCCGACCGACGGAGCGACGAAGCGTGTTCTCGCTCGGACCGGCCGGCTCTATGGGTGCACCGGCGGCCTCGAGGAGCTCGGACCAGCTCCGGTGGTTGGCGTAGAGGTCGTCGAGATCGAGCCCGGTCTCATCCAGGAAGCCAGCGAGGTTGATGTTCGGGCGGACCTGCCGGAGCGAGCGCAGCTCGTCGACTCGTGTCGGCCACCGGGACGGGATGGCCTCTCGCAGGCTTCGCAACACGATGTCTGACGCCTTCTCGTCGAGCTGCATGTTGCAGCCCGTCGGCAAGAAGGGGAACTGCATCTGAACCGCCCGCTCGACGTCCCGCCGAGTCCCGCCGAGCAGCGCCCGGTAGCGGCGGTCGAAGCGGAACTCCTTGCGATGCAGCCCGACGAAGTCGAGAACCGTGCAGTACGGCTTGTCCTTGGCCTTCCGCAGCCCGCGCCCGAGTTGCTGGAGGAACAGGACCGGGCTCTCAGTCGGGCGGAGCATCAGGACGGTGTCGACATTCGGCACGTCGACACCTTCGTTGAACAGGTCGACGGAGAAGACCGCCTTCACCTGACCGCTGCGAAGGTCCCGGAGCGCCGCTTCTCGCTCGGCGCGTGGGCTGTCGCCCCACACGGCCACGGAGGAAATCCCGGCATCGTTGAAGTGGCGGGCCATGAATCTGGCGTGATCGACGCTCACGCAGAAGCCGAGGCAACGCATCGACCCCGTGTCGGTGTGCTGGTCGAGCTGCTTCACGACGAGCCGCGCCCAGGCGTCCGAGCTCGTGTACCGGTTGGAAAGTGCCTCGACGTCGTAGCCACGGCCTCGCTTCCAGGGCACGTCGCGCAGATCGAGTCCGTCGTGGATCCCGTAGTAGAGGAACGGGGCGAGGTGCTGCTGGTCGATGGCGTCCCACAGGCGGAGCTCCGCGGCGATGCGGTCGTCGAACCAGTGCAGGATCGGGAGACCGTCGCTGCGCTCGGGTGTCGCGGTCAGCCCGAGCAGCTCAGCGGGTTCGAGGTGGTCGAGCACCTTCTCGTACGAGTGGGCGGCGGCGTGGTGGAACTCGTCGACGATCACCACGTCGAAGTGATCCCGCGGCAGTAGGCCCAGATCCGCGGCGTTGAGACTTTGGATCGACGCGAAGACGTGCTCGTACCGCGTGGGGCGAGCACCGCCCACCCACTTCTCCCCGAACGACGGATCGCGGAGCGCGTAGCGGAACGTGGCGAGCGACTGGTCGAGGATCTCCTCGCGGTGTGCGATGAACAACAAGCGCGACCGATCGAGCCGCTCCACGAGGCCGCCGTAGTCCAGCGCAGCCATCACGGTCTTGCCGGTGCCGGTGGCCGAGACCAGCAGATTCCGGTGATGGCCGTGCTGTCGAGACACCTCGAGCAGCTCGAGGAGCCGCTCCTGGAAGGGGAGTGGCCGCAGCTCGATCGGACTGAGGACCACGCTGGGTCCGGAGTCCGTTCGTCCAGCCCGATCAGCTTCGTCGACGAATTCCGCGGCGTCGTATGGCCGGTAGTCGCCGCTCTCCCAGTAGCTGTCGAAGACCGCGCCGAACTTGGCGATCACATCCGCATTGCGTGCCTCGGAAGCCCGCACGTTCCACTCGATGCCCGTCACCTGGGCTGAGTGGGTGAGATTCGATGACCCGACGTACGCCGTGGAGAACCCCGAGGCCCGGTGGAAGACCCACGCCTTGGCGTGGAGGCGTGTGGTGCTCACGTCGTAAGAAACCCGGACGTCGGCTCCCAGGTCGATGAGTCGTTCCAGCGCAACCTGCTCCGTCGAGCCCGTGTACCTCGTGGTGAGGACCCTGAGCTGGCGGCCGTCAGCGCAATGGCGGCGAAGCGCGTCGGTCAGAGGGGCGATGCCGCTTCGGCGGATGAACGCCATGATCACGTCGACGCGATCCGACGACTCGATCTCGGACCGAAGTTGATTCCACAGGTTGGGCTCGCCCGGAGCGTTCGTCAGAAGGGTCGTGTCCAGGAGCGGGATGATCGGCGGCGCGATCGGCGCCGGACTTCCATCAAGTCGCCGCCCGAGAATCGCTTCCAGCACGGTTCCGGGATCGACCGGGGCTGCACCGGCCTCGACGTCGATCAGATCGCCGAGGCGGTCGATCAACGCCCGTGCGACCTCGATGCCCACCCGTGCCCGGTCCTTGTCGGACACATCGGTGAGCGCGCGTTCGATCTCGCGGCCGAGATGCCACGCGATCAGATCCGGGGTCTCGGCGGCGTGCAGGGCTCGTTGCACGGACGGCCGAGAGTCCGCCATCGCATCGAGGCGCCCCTTCAGGCCTTCGGTGACCATGACCTCGTACAGGCCCGCCGCCAGCTCCTTCACATAGTCGGACGCTATGGGATCGACGGATCCGTTTCGGGGATCGGCGGCCCTCGTTGTCGGCGGCCGATCAGGGCTCTGGTCGCGCCACGACCTTCCTACCGAGGTACTCGTCGCCGGTGAGGTCGAGGAGGAGGCCCAGGTACTCGGAGCCGACTTCGTCGAGGCGGTCTTCGACCTGTGGGTCGTCGTGAGCAGTCTCGACGTCATAGAGCGGCCGGCCGTCGTCGTCGAGCACGCGCCGGATCCGGAGCGTGAAGCCCCAGTCCTCGTTCATCTCCCCTTCGGTCTCGAGAGCATCGGCGCCAGGGAGCACCTCGGCGACGGCTGCGACCGCCATCTCGATGGTCAGCGGGACGAGCGCTTCGACAGCCTCGTCAAGGCGACCACGAGCTGTCTCGAATGCGGCGATCAGCTCAGCGGCAGGCATCTCGACACACTGCTCGAGCTTCGTTCATGGCGAGGACGGTAGGGCTGCCGTGTGACATCCCTTGCGGCGCTGGTCGTGCGTGCGTTCCGACCTCGCCTTCGAGGAGGAGTACGAATCACGCCGAGGCGGCTTTGATCCTCCGCAGCGGCGGCTCCGTGCGCGGCGGCTGACGGCGCGGTGGGAGCGACGCGAGGAGGTCTGAGGTCGCCTCGGTGACCCTCGCGACCGCGAGCTCGAAGGCCTCCTCGGTCGCTGCGGACGTCGCCTGCACGCCGCTGACCTTTCGCACGTACTGGCGGGCGGCTGCCTCGATCTCCTCGGGCGTCGCCTCGGGCTCGAGACCACGGAGGGTCGTGATGTTGCGGCAAATGCCCCAGATGGTTGCGCGTCGGGCCCGACGCGTCGACCCCCAAGCGCTCCGGGAACGGCGCACCTTCCGAGCGGGGCGCTACTCCACCCACCCGCCCGTCGGCGGCGTCACCTCGACACGCCCACTGCGCTCCAGCGACTCCGCTGCCTCGACCATCACCCGGTGGGCCTCACGCCACCCGACGACCCGGAAGCGTCGCGACACGATGTCGCCCGGTCCCCGATGCACCACCAGCCAGGGCCGCCGGAAGAGCACCCGGAACGCCCACACGAGCGCGCCGAGGAGCACGGCCAGAAGCACCTCGAGCAGTCCCCACGCGAGCGGCAGCACCACCACGATCAGGAGCGCCAGCGCGACGAAGAGGACGACGGCCGCGAACAGGTCGTCCACCGCCAGGCACCCCTCGCCGATGTCGGGGCCCTCGGCGCCGTCCGCGGCTCGCCGGCCCACACGCCGCACGCGAGCACGGAACTCCGACGGCGCCCGCCTGAGCTTGTTTCCGATCCACTCGATCCGAACGTTGTGCCGGCTGCCGTCAGGTGCCGTGACCGACCGCACTCGCTCTCCCTCGCTGACTCTCGCACGCGACGCCGTTCAACTCGACGGGCGGTCGCTTCCGGACACGAGCGAGCAACGGTAGCGGTGCGTTCTCGCCGTGGGGGACTGCCAGACTGCTGCCATGCGCGCGCCCATCGACGGCTGGTGCGCCCCGGGCTTCGAGGGGGTGCGGGACGCCTTCGCCGCCAACTTCTTGGAGCGCGGCGAGGTCGGCGCCGGGGTTCACGTGATCGTCGAGGGCCAGGTGGCCGTCGACCTCGTCGGCGGATGGGTGGACGAGGCTCGCCTCGTCCCGTGGAGGCACGACACGCTCGTCAACATGTACTCGGTCGGCAAGGCGTTCCTGGCGCTGCTGGTCCTCCGACTCGTCGACGAACAGCGGCTCCACCTGGACCAGGCGATCGGCGATCTGTGGCCGGAGTTCGCCACCGGGGGCAAGGAGAGCGCCACGATCGCCCATGCGCTCAGTCACCGGGCGGGAGTGCCGGCTGTTCGCGAGGTGCTCACGGACGGGGACCTCTTCGAGTGGGACACCATGGTGAGCGCCATCGCAGGGACCGAGGCGTGGTACCGGCCGGGAGATCGGTTGGTGTACCACACCAACACCTACGGTCACCTGCTGGGTGAGATCGTTCGCCGAGCGAGCGGCAGCATGCCGGGTGCGCAGCTTCGGGCGATGGTCGAGCCCCTCGACGCCGACGTCTGGTTCGGCGTTCCCGACGACCACCTGCATCGTTGTGCAGAGGTCATCTGGGCCCCAGCGACGCCCGTCCCGACGTTCTCCACCTTCGACGGGCTCGAGGGCGATCTGCTCCTGAACGTGCTCGCCCACTTCAATCCGCCCGGCTACTCGTCGGTCGGCGTGGTCAACTCGCCCGAGTGGCGCGCCGCACAGATCGGCTCGACGAGCGGCCACGCCTCGGCGTCGGGCATCGCCCGCATCTACGCCGGCCTCATCGAGCCGCCAGGACTGCTCTCGCGAGACCTGCTCGCCGAGGCCACCGGTCCCCGGTTCACAGGTCGCTGTCCGATCCTCGACGACGAGATCACCTACGGGTTCGGCTTCCAGCCCACGACGCCTCGTCGTCCCTTCGGCCCGAATCGGGGCAGCTTCGGACACTTCGGAACCGGCGGTGCGCTCGGCTTCGCGGACCCCGAGCGCGGCGTGGCGTTCGGATACGCCATGAACCACGTCGTTCCGAGGTGGCAGAGCTCCCGCAACCGAGCGCTCGTGGATGCCGTCTACGACTGCCTGACCTGACGAGGGTCGACCGGTCCACATGAGCGAGCCGGTCCCCCCCCAGCCGCAGGGTGCGCGCCGTGCGGATCGATCGTGCGATCAGGCGAGCGCCCGGGGTCGTGCCGCGCTGCGGGCCGGTCGAGGGTCCGTCGAACCGTCAGCGGCGGCGGCCGACCACCACGAGCCAGAGGACGGCGAGCACCGCTGCGATCACGATCAGCGTGCGCACGAGGCTGATGACGGCGCCGACGAGCCAGCCGACGATGCCCAGGAGGACGAAGAGGACCGCCGCGCCGAGCAGCAGGCGCACCGCCAGACCACCGGCGGTGTACGGAGGGCTCGGCCGCTCGACCATGGCCGCAGGCTAGGCGCTCGCTCCCCTGAGCCCGCCGCGCATCGACCGGCGATGGGCCCCAGTGCCGAGCTCACACGGGGTGCGCGACGCCCGCGTCCTGCTGGCGTGCGAGGAAGCGCCAGCGAGCCGCTCGAGCGTCCCATGAGTAGACGACTGTCGTGCCGCCGACCAGGTCGTGCAGGGCTCGGTGGTGCCGGCCCAGCAGGATGGGAAGGAACCCGATCCCGAGCGTCAGGAACGTCAACGGGAGCGCGAACGCCCGGAGTGCGGCGTGTCGCGGCGCCGCGGGGTCGCCCTCGGCGGTGACGACGCGTATGCCGACGAGCGCCATGCCGGGCGTCCGGCCGCTCACTGCCCACGGGTACGCGTAGTACGAGAACTGCCAGACGACGAACGCCGCGGCGGTCACCCAGGCCGAGACCGACCAATGGACCTCGCGGGAGGTCACCAACGACACTCCCCACACCACCAGGGCGGTGCCGGCGGCGAAGAGCGCGACCACCAGCGACTGGTCGACCACGTACCCGAGCAGCCGGGTGACGGGACCCGCGTAGTGCCCTTGGAGGGAGACGGCGTCGGTGGGACCTCTGGGTTCTGTCGCCGTCACGACGCAACACCTTCGTCCTCGTGACCCTCCGGTGCTCTGTCGAGCTCGAGGTTCGGTGCCGGAAGGGCGAGCGGAGGGCCGGTGAGGTGAGGTGGCCCCGGGGGGAGTGCGGCGAGATCGCGGCGGAGCGCGCGGTTCACCACCCGCATGATGACGCTGTCGAGCCCGACTCCCTGGCTGCGCAGCGCATCGAGCGCCTCCGATGCGACCCCGCTCGTGGAACGAGCCACCAGGCTGCCCAGCTCGGTGTTGGCCACCAGCGCGTCGGTGTCGATGCGCTGCACCATCGCGTTCACGTCGACCCCGGCCAGCACCGCGTCCAGATCGACCGAGGCGAGGAGGGCGTCGAGGTCGATGCGGTCGAGCAGTGCCTGGAGGTCGACCGAGGCCAACAGGGCGTTCAGGTCGATGCGGTCGAGCAGTGCCTGGAGGTCGACCGAGGCCAACAAGCCGTTCAGGTCGATGCGGTCGAGCAGTGCCTGGAGGTCGACCGAGGCGAGGAGGGCGTTCAGGTCGATGCGGTCGAGCAGTGCCTGGAGGTCGACCGAGGCCAGCAACCCGTTCAGGTCGACCCGTGCGATCAACGCCCCAACGTCCACGCGATCGATGAGGGCCTGCACGCCGACCCGGGAGACCAGCGCGTCGACGTCCACCTTCGCGACGACCCGGCCGACGTCGACGCGATCGACGACCCGGTTCACGTCGATGCGGTCGAGCAACAGGTCGACGTCGACTTCCGAGAGGATCGCGTTGATGTCGACCGCGCGCGCCACACCGGGCGTCACCTGGCGCAGCACCTCCTGTGCGGCCGGTGCGGCCTGGTCCTCGATGCGGGCGCGCACGTCTTCGCCCTGGCGTGAGAGCGGGCGGGTGATCCATCGCGCCGCTGATCCGACGGCACGTCCGGCCCCGGATCCTCCGACTGCGCCCGCCACCCCTCCTGCCGTGCGAGCGGCCACCGACGCGGCGCCGATTGCCGCGTCCACGCCCCAGTGGTCATCGGCGTCGGACCGTCGTCCCGCGCCCGGACCCTCCGGCTGCTCCGGAGCTTCCGCTTCCTCCCTGGAACCGCCGCGTGGCGACTCGTCCACCCGCGAAGTCTCGCGAATCCGGCATCCCCGCGCCGCGCGGAACGACGGGTCGATCAGCTCCGTTCGACCAGCCCGAGGTGGTGTTCGACACGCCCCCCCGCTACCCGTCGAGGTCGTAGTGCTCCACGACGAAGGCTGGGACGTGAGCGCCCGCTGAGGCGCAGTGCCGCCCGAACGGTCGTTGCTGCTCCGAGGACGGCGTGCTCAACTGACCCGGTGGAGAGCCGGGCGACGCGCGCATCGATGCCGCGCGGGCGATGACGTCCGGCATGCCCTGCAGCGCGGGCGCCCCGCTGCTCGGCACGAAGCTCCACCCGCCGCGGCGGCGCCGAACACTCGTCGCCCGACCGCGCCTCGACGACCTGGCCGCACGAAGCAGGCACAGCGCGCTCACGTTGGTCTCCGCGCCGGCAGGCTTCGGCAAGTCCACCCTCGTCGCCGAGTGGTTCGCGGACGAGGGAGCCGCCGCCTGGCTCTCACTCGATCCCCGCGACGACGAGCCCACCCGGTTCTGGACCTACGTCGTCGCCACACTCGAAGCGGCCGCCCCAGGCCTCGGGACCGACGCGGCGACGCTCCTCGAGGCCCCGGGCGTGCCGCTCGAGGACGTCGTCGCCACGCTGATCAACGACCTCGAGACTGCGTCGGCGGAGCTCGTCCTCGTGCTCGACGACTACCACCTCATCTCCTCGCCGGAGATCCACGAGTCGGTCGCGTTCCTCCTCGAACACCTCCCGCCCCAGATCCGCGTCGTGATCATCACCCGCTCGGATCCTCCACTGCCGCTCGCTTCGCTCCGCGCCGCAGGCGAGCTCCTCGAGGTCCGAGCCGGCGACCTCCGCTTCACCCCCGACGAGGCCAGCACCTACCTGTCCGACGCCATGGGCCTCGACCTCGAGCCGGTCGACGTCGAGACGCTCGAGGAACGCACCGAGGGCTGGATCGCAGCCCTCCAGCTCGCCGCCCTGTCCATGCAGCGACGCGACGATCCCGCCGCGTTCATCGAGGAGTTCGCGGGCGACGACCGCTTCATCCTCGACTACCTGGCCGACGAGGTCCTCGAGCACCAGACGCCCAGGATCCGCGACTTCCTCCTGGCCACGTCGATCCTGACCCGCCTCGCCGCACCGCTGTGCGCCGCCGTCACGGGGTTCGACGACGCCAAGGCGATCCTCGAGGAGCTCGAGCGCTCGAACCTCTTCCTCGTCGCGCTCGACGACCGCCGCACCTGGTACCGCTACCACCACCTCTTCGCCGACGTGGTCCGGGCGAAGCTCCTCGACGACCGACCGGATCGTGTCCCGGAGCTGCACCGCCGGGCGAGCGACTGGTACGCCGCGAACGGCGAGCCGCAGGAGGCGATCGCCCAGGACCTCGCCGGGGGCGACGCGCTCCGTGCCGCCGATCTGATCGAGCGGGCGGCGCCGGAGATGCAGAAGACCCGCCAGGAGGGGCTGCTCCGCCAGTGGCTCGAGTCGCTGCCGGCCGCCGTGTTCGCCGACCGCCCCGTCCTCGCGGACGCGCTCGCCGGAGCCCGCATGGCCACCGGCGACCCCGCCGGGGTCGAAGCCCTGCTCGACCTCGCCGCGTCCCGCATCGCCCGGGACGAGGCGCCCGTCGTCGTCGACCACGAGGCGTACGCCCAGCTGCCCGCCATGCTCGAGATCCACCGCGCCGGCCTGGCGCTCCTCGCCGGCGACACCGACGGGACGGTGGCGCATGCGACCCGGGCGCTCGACCTGGCGGGCGACGGCGACGCCCTCCAGCACGGCGCAGCCTCCGCGCTCATCGGGCTCGCACGCTGGGCACGGGGCGACCTGGTGCAGGCCGAGGCCCGGTACGGCGACGCGGTCGACTGGTTCGAGCGCGGCGGCTACCTCGCCGACCTCATGG
>Ga0182743_1003234_pt1 | contig 13352 bp, 11 predicted proteins | sample eDN3rd30CKraftOP_FD_128522 | JGI IMG/M metagenome (GOLD analysis project Ga0182743, IMG submission 128522) | Enriched Organic Plus compost microbial communities from Emeryville, California, USA - eDNA 3rd pass 30_C Kraft OP (version 2) (version 2) ... | reverse complement strand
TGATGAGCACGAGAAGATGGTCCGCGACCGGCGGATGGCGACCCTGAGCAGCCTCGTCGAGATGACCCTCCCCCGGGACGCCCGCCTCACCCCGGTCGAGCACGTCTGCCTGCACACCGCCCTGGACCGTGCCGTCACCACCACCGGTGACCAGCCCACCCTCCGCGCGGTGCTCGCCGAGCTGACCGCGCTCGCGGCGTCCACGGATGCGGCGGATGCCGAGATGCGGACGGCGACGAGCAGGCCTCGGTTCGTGCTGCAGCGGTTCGTGCACGGCGACCTGTCCGGGCTTTTCGAGGACGAATCCACCGTCGAGTTCGACCCGGACGCGCCCATGGTCGTCGTCGACACCTCGGAGCTGTTCGCCCGAGGGGAGTTCGTCGCGCAGCTGACCCAGGTGTGCACGACAGCGTGGGTGCAGGCGGTGATCTCCGACCGCGCCGCGAAGCGCACCCGGTACGTGGTGCGGGAAGAGGGCTGGCGGGACATGGGATCCCTGGCGAACCTGCAGATGTATCAGCAGTGGCTGAAGCTGTCCCGGCACTATGGCATCAGCAACATCGTCATCCTGCACAAGTTCACCGACCTGGACGCGGTCGGCGACGCCCAATCCCAGGAACGCCACCTCGCGTACTCGATCGCTGGGGACATCGAGAACAAGTTCATCTTCCGTGTCAACCACCAAGAACAGCAGTCGCTGACTGCACGGCTGAACCTGCCGCCGCATCACACCGAGATGGCCCGCGGACTGCAGTCCGGCAGGTTCCTCGCCTACGTGGGCCAGTTCTCCTACCTGGTCGACGCGTTCTGTACCTCGACCGAATGGGAGCGAACCCTGTTCGACACCGACGATGCCATCACCGACCCCTCCGCCGCAGCCGAACCACTCGCGTTCGACCCGACGGTGCTGGATGCGGTGTGGCCCGAACAGTAGGAGTGGACATGACCAGAGAAACCGTTCGAGTGACCGTGAGCGGGGACCGGGCCACCTACCTGGGGCCGGCCAGGCAGATGAAGTTCATCACTCCCCACGACAGCCAGGACATCCGCGCCGCGATCCTGGACCGTGCCCTCAACGACGCCGTCGGCGCCGGGATCGAGCTGGAGGTGATCATCTCCGGCGACCGCGGCGAACACCGCGTCGCCATCACACCCGACGGCCAGATCCAACCGCTCCCCAAGCTGGACCCGGATCCGCCCACGGGCCCCACCGCCGTCTCGGCCGTTCCGGCTCCGACGTTCACGGCCCCGCCCGTCCCGGTCGAGCACGTGTCGGTTCCCCCACCCCCGCTGCGGCGCCGGATCTCGTTCGTGGAGACGGAACCGGCTCCGCCGCGGCCACATGGCGGCATCCGCGGCGTCCTTGCCGCAGCAGGTTTCCCGGTGGCAGCGTCCCGGCACGAGCGGGCGCACTGGGACAACGTGCGTGCGGTCTCCTCCCACTGGCCCGGCTGCCGGGTCGTCGCGGTCGGCAACGGGAAGGGCGGATCGGGCAAGACCATGACCACGGCGATGCTCGCCGCGGTGTTCGCCCGCCACGGGGGTGCCGGGGTGCTCGCCTGGGACAACAACGACACCCGCGGCACCCTGGGTTGGCGCACCGAACAAGGCCCCCACCACGGCACCGTGCAGGACCTGCTGCCCGCCACTGACAGGCTCCTCGCACCGGATGCCGGGGCGGGGCAGATCGCTGGGTACGTGCACCATCAGCGCGACGACAAGTACGACGTGCTGCGCTCCAACCCGCACTTGCTGGCCGTTGACCAGCGCATCGGCGGCACCGAGTTCGACCGGCTGATGCAGGTCGCGGTCCGCTACTACCGGATGGTGATCTTCGACTCCGGGAACGACGAATCCGCCGACCGGTGGCTGCGCATGGTCGACCACGCCCACCGACTCGTCATCCCTACCTCCGCCGCCCCCGACGCTGCCGAATCCGCTGTCCTCCTGCTCGACGAACTCCGCGGCCGAGACGCGCACTCGGCGCAGCTCGCGCAGGACGCCGTGGTGATCGTCTCCCACCCCGAACAGGGCGCCACCAGCCAGGTCCAGAAGGTTCTGGACGGGTTCCGGGAGCTCGGGGTGCGGGTGGAGACCATCCCGTTCGATGCGGCGTTGAAGTCCGGGCCGCTGCGGTTCAGCTCGCTGCGCAAGGACACGCAACGGGCATGGATCGCCGCGGCCGCCGCGACCACCACCCACCTGGACTGATGGACAACGACCGGCTCCTTCCCCGACTCGCGTTCGCGCTGGCCGCGACCGTCCTGGTCGTGCTCGCTGGAGCCAACGCACTCGTGCACGCCGTGACCAGCGCGGCGTGTGGACAGCCAGCACGATCGGGGAACCTGGTCGCCGGGATCTGGCTGATCCTCACCGGAGACGGCCTTGGGCTCCGCACCGGTTCCGGCTGCGAGATGCCGGTGATCGCGATCCGGGTGCTCGGCATCGGTGCGCTCGCGCTCCTCGTCGTCGCGGTGACGGTCGGGGCGGTGTGGTGGGGACGGTATCGGAAGTCGGACCGTGCGTTCGTGCGCGACCTGCACCGTCGGACCGGGTTCGCGTCCGCCAGCGAGATCACGACCCATCTGTCCAAGAAGGCGGTGCTCCGCCGGGCACCCCAGTTGCGACCCGGGCTTGCGCGGCCAGAACCCACCGACGCGGGCTGGCGGGTGGGCAGGTCACGAGGCATCGACGTGTATGTGTCCATCGAAGACTCCGTCGCTGTGGTCGGCCCTCCCCGGTCCGGGAAGGGGTACCGGGTGCTGATCTCCGCCATCCTCGACTGGGCCGGCCCCCTGGTGACCACGTCCACCACGAACGACAACCTCACCGCCACGATGAAGATGCGTCAGCAGCGGGGACGGGTGCACGTGTTCGACCCGCAGGGAATCTCCGGGATCCGCAACACGCTGCGGATCGACCCGATCGCCGGCTGCGCGGACCCACTGGTCGCGACCCAGCGGGGGGAGGCGATCGTGACCGGCACCGCGCTGGGTTCCAGCAGTCACAACCAGGAATGGGCGCAAGTCGCTGCGACCGTGCTCGCCCGGCTCCTGCACGCCGCCGCCGTCTCCCACCGCACCGTCACCGACCTGCACCAGTGGGGCTCCAACCCCGCCCTGGCCCGCTCCGCCGTCGGGATCCTCCGCACCGACGGGGCCCCCGGGTGGGGGGACGGGCTGGACGCGATCCTCGCCGGTGACGAGAAGCTGCTCTCCTCCACCTGGTTCGGGGTCCAAGCAGCAGTCGCACCCCTGGCAATACCGCAGATCCGTGAAGCCCTGCAACCCGGCCCGGGCGACCGGTTCGACCCGGCCGAGTTCCTCGCCGGCGAGAACACCCTGTACCTTCTCGGCTCCGGATCCGGCGCCGGCGCGATGGGCGGATTCCTGGGTGCGCTGCTCGACGACGTCGTCGAGGTCGCCCGGCACACCGCGCTCGCCTCTCCCGGTGCCCGGCTCTCGCTTCCGCTGGGGCTGATCCTCGATGAGATCGCGAACATGTTCCGGTGGGCGGCGCTGCCCCGAGTGATGGCCGACGGCGGCGGCCGCGGGATCTGCACCTTCGTCGTGCTGCAAGCCCTCTCCCAGGCCGAGACCGCCTGGTCGAGGGCTGAAGCGGAGACCATCTGGGCCTCCGCGACCGCAAAAGTCCTCCTCGGCGGTGCGTCGAACGTGTCCCACCTGCGAGACATTGAGCTGCTCCTCGGCTCCCGCACTCGCGCCCGCACGCAACGCTCCTGGTCCTCCCGCGACGGCGGCTCCTCCACCACCGTGCAGGAAGACCGCGTGCCGCTGCTGACCATCGACGAGCTGCGCAGGATGCCACCTACGGTTGGGCTGCTTGCCTATCGCAACCGGCGCAGCGTGCTGCTCGACCTGGAGGGGTGGGACCAACGCACCGACGCCCCGGCTATCCGACGGGGCAAGACCACCACAGAGCAAGAACAGCAGAGCGTCTTCACCGCCCGGTACAGCCCGCCGCCGCCCTCCCCGGATGAGGAGGGTGAGCCGTGAGCAACCGCCGCCACCGGACCGCCGCGTACCGGGACGGGTATCTGCGCTCCGTGGTGTGGTTCCGACGCCGCGACCGCTGGTTCGGGTACGAGCAACGGCGGCGCGGCGGGCTCGGCTGCGCCGCCTGCGGAACCCCGGCCACCCGCCGCCAGTTGGAACTGCACCACCTCGACTACGCCCGGGTCGTCTGCACCGACCGCGGATGGCGGGCAGGCGAGCGGCACGACGACCTGATCGCTATGCACCCCTACTGTCACGAGCTGCTGCATCGGCTCATCGACCGGGACCAGGTGCTGGCCGAGCACCGGGATCGCCGCACAGCCACGATGCTCGCACTCGCCCGGCTGCGGGTCGCGCTCCAGATGCCGGGAGGAACGGTCGAACATGGATGACGAGGACGAGGAGATGTCGGTCGCGGAGATCGTCGCCGCACTCGAGCTCGACAACAACCCCGGCGACCGTGGCGGCGACTCCGCACCGTTGGGCGCCACTCCGGTGCGGTGGCGCGACCTTCCCGACGAACAGGCACGTGAGCACTGGATCGCACTGCGGGACTGGGTGCAATGGGTCACCACCCGCTACGACGTACCCGTCGCCCTCGTCCCGCCCTGCTGGTGGAAGCACGGGGCACTCGTCGAGGAGCTCTCCGCCCTGCACACGGCGTGGAACGCGTCGTTCGACCGCACCGACGCCGGATTCGGCCCCGTCGGCTGGCACGAACGATGGGCGCTCGCCCCGGCGCGGCTGCGCGCCGCCTACAGCGGCTCCTGCAGCAGCGGACACCAACCGGTCAAGCCCCGCGCCTGGGCCGCGCCGACCGACGGGGACGAATGGGACGCGTGGACCAGCCAGGCCCACGGCACCTGACACCCGAGCGGGTGTCAACGAATGGAAGGAAGTCAAGGATCATGTCCACACGAATCCCGGTCACCCTCGAGGGAAACCTCACCGGTGACCCCGAACACGGCACCAGCGACGCCGGCACCGAATACGCCCGGTTCACCGTCGCAGTCAACGACCGCCGCCGCAACGAGACCACCGGTCAGTGGGAGGACGCCGGCACCGTCTACCACCGTGTGGTGGTCTTCAACCAGCAGGCCCGCAACGTCGTCGCCTCGCTGCGCAAGGGCGACCAGGCCATCGTCAACGGGGAACTGCGGTTCTCCACGTTCGAGGACTCGGACACCGGCAAGACCCGCGAGTCCCGCGACGTGATCGCTGACACCGTCGGCGCGTCGCTGAAGTTCGCCTCCGTCGCGGTGCAGCACGTCCCAAAAGCTAGCGGCCCCGCGGCATACGCAACGGGGCCAGTAGCCGAACCGGCTGCCACCGGTGTCGGGATCGCACGCTGAACCCAACAAGGGGTGCGGGCGGGAGTCAGTGTACTCCCGCCCGCACCCCTTCTTCATGCCCCGCTGACCTACAGCGACCGCCCTGCCGAGCGCGACGGTGCAGGCGGCGGTGTCGTTGCATCGACTCCCGGGCCGCGTGGGTGTCCGCTTGCCGGCATGCCCTGTGGCGGTGCGGCCAGTGCGGGTGCCTCTCCCAAGAGCGGCACGGGGCGGCTGTCCGCCTGCCTGATCACCGCCTGCAGTTGCTCGTGCTGATGCCGGAGTTCGGCAATGCGCTCCCTTCCCTGGTCGACCTGGTTCGGTGAGTGCGTGCGCGCGTCCAGATGCGCGATCCGTGCCGCGAGACTCCGAGCTGTCTGACGAGCCCGCACAACGACGCCAGCGCGTCCGTCACGGCCACCATGCGGCAAAGAGCCGGCTCGCACGTGGTGCTCGGGTGGCGCCACACTGTCGCGGGCGGCGCGGCCGAGCTCGCGCCTTGCCTCACGGATGCTCTCGCCCAGGCTGAGTTCGGGCATGCCTCGTGTCATGATCGCTGCGACCCGCACTGCCGCCTCCGCGTCATCGCGCGCGATCGTGACGACCTCATTGCGTGCCCGTCCTCTGGTCATCCCGACATACAAACCTGCCGCGTCGACGTCCGGGCCGACCACGGACGCGTGCGTGGTCTCACCTTGGATGCCATGCACGGTCGACGCATACGACAAGTGCACATCCGTCGCGCAGTACGCCCGCGACACCACCCGCACGTCACCAGGATCGGTGACACTCCCGAGCTGAACGCCGTCGGCAGTGAGGGCGGTGATCACCCAGATGGCCCGGTTGTCAACACCTATCTGCCGGTCGTTTCGACGAGTCTGAACGACGTCGCCCACGTGGAGAGGCTGCCCGTCGCGGCCTGCAGCGACGTGTCGGGGATCCAGTTCGCCGCGTTCGAGGCGCCGTCGCTGGATCGCTTCGTTGATCACGTCCGCCTCCGCGTTGCTACCGACCACCAACGCCACCCGCTGCCCCCGCACCGCGGCATGGAAGTAGCGATCCACCATGTACTCACGCGCCTCATGCCCGTCCTGCACCCGACGAACCAGGCCGCGGTCCACGAGCGCGGCTGCGACCGCAAGTGCGTCCGGCTCGCTGCCCGGGTTGCGCAGGCGCAGGGTGAGGGACGCGTAGCCCTGGTCGTTGAAGCGGTGGACATCGGTGAGCTCCACGACTCGGTTGCTGCGACGTTGGATGATGCCCATCGCTCCCGAGTGCCCCACCGGGCGGGCTTGGAGCGCATCGCCCAGCATCGCGATCCCGACACCGGTCTGCTCGGCGACAATCGCGAGCGCCCTCGCCGCATCCAGGTCGACCATGCCCGCCTCGTCGACCACGACCCGATCGCGCGCGCGGAGCGGGTACCGGCGTGGCCCTGAGTAGACGGCCCCTGTGACGGGATCTCGTTGTCCTCGACGCAACTGCGTCCAGATGACACGGCCCGCGGCATCGGGCGCGAAACGCCACCCGTGGTCCACGAGCAACGCATGCAAGGACCCTGCCGCGGCTCCCACCTCGCGACTGGCCACAGCGGCGGCCTTGCGGGTCGGAGCGACAACGACCATCTTTCGCCCCTGACTGGTGATCGCCGCCTGTGCGACGCGCAGCATCGTGGTCTTCCCGGTGCCCGCAGGTCCGGTGATCGTGACCAGACGATCCGTCCCGGCGATCGCCGCGGCCGCCTCGCTCTGCCCGTCATCCAACCTCAGGTCCCCCGCCAATGCGGCCAGCTGTGCTGCCGGGAAGGCCTCCCCTGGTCCGCTCAGCTCGGCGTACCGGTCGGCAAGGTCCGTCTTCAGTGCTGCGGTAGTGGCCGAGAGGTAACGCTTGATGTGCGACGGTGCGTCGCGCTCGCCGTCCAGCAGATCGACCGTGGCGCGAAGACCGCGTGCTGTCACATCGTCAATCAGCTCTTCGAGGATCGCCCGATCCGCAATGACACCGGTCGCCGCGACGGCGCGCGTTGCACCAGCGCGGACATCGATTCTGCTGAACCGGCCACCGGTCGATGCCGCGCGCCGGTCGGCCTCTGTCACGGCGATCGCCGCCAGCAACTTCCGATCAAGGCTGCCCAGGCGGGGAGAACGCGGAACCTTCCCTCTGAGGCGAGGCGAGCCGAGCGTGGTCAACTCGTCCCGGATCATGGCCTCCCACTCGTCCTCCGCGAACGGTGCAGGCTTGTCCGGACGGGCATGCGCCCACGCCCACCGGTCGATGCTCCGCATCACGATCGGACCCGGTTGTTGGCGGGGATGATCCGCGCGCCACTGCGCGAGCTTGACGGCCCGGTTGGCATCAATCTGGGCCGAGCGTCGCGACAGCGGACGTACCATGTGTGCCAGCTCTGCGATCTCCCCACCAGCATCGATCGAGTAGCCGAAACCGGCCAGTGCGGCCCGCCAGGCAGGGTCGGTGCGCGCGAGCAGCTCACCCTCGGCGTTGATCAGCGTGTGCAACCTCATCGCGACCCGCGAATCCACATTGGACCAGCGCCCATCTCGTCCCTGCACCTTCACGTTCAGCCACAGATGCCGGTGCACGTGCGGATCCAGCGCCCGGGATCGACGGTGCTTGAGTTCCACGACCTCTATCCGCGACAACGACTCACGCACTCGGCCGCCGGCACCACGGCGGGCATTCAGCTCCCGCTGCCAGATCAGCAAGATCCGGTCACGGAGACGCTCCTGCAGCGCCTCGAACTCGACTGCCAGCTCGGGATGCATCAATGCGGCGATGCTGAACGACTTGGGCGCGTTGATGGTGCCATCCAGAACGAGGTCCGCATCGGGCGAGGTCAAGTCCCGACCGCGGCGTTCACCCGAGATCGGCTCGCGACCGTCGACCCATCGCGTCAACTGGTCGACGCTCAGACGGTCTCGCGCGACCAGACCGTCGACGACCACGAACCGGTCAGCAGTGCCCTCTGCATAGCCGGCGACAGCGTGCACGCCGGCTTCCGGGACCGGTGAGTCGCATGCGCCGTCGATGGCGTAGGCGATCGCCTGGCGCACGCCCTGCGACGCCTGACCGCGCTTCCATCGCTCCAAACCCCCTCGCATAGCCGAAGCCTACGCACGCTTGCTAACTCGCGTCGCGAATACGCAATCAGGCCATGATCGGTGAGGATCAGCCGCAACGAAGTCGTCCGAACGCACGGAGTCTCACAGAAAGTGCCTGCGTGCATCAGCTCAAGTCTGTTGCTCTCGCCGCGGATCGGAGGGTTGGTCGGTTCTGGCCGCGATACTCTTCGGCTAGGCAGCTCAACCATGAGGTGGAAGGGGTCATCGATGGCGGCTCGTGGTCGCGCCCTGGGCGAGGGGGACGAGCTCGACGGGGACCGGATCGATGGCCGGCGGGCACCGTCCGAAGCCCGGAAGCAGAATCTGCCGAGCCGTAATCACACTGTCAACAAAGCTCATCTCGCCCGCTTCGCTCGAGGCTCCTTGCTCCACCGTGTGCCAATCGATGGCATAGGCAAGCCGATCCCTCTCTCTGTGGATGATGCTGCCGTGCGCAAGTTCTTCTACGTTCCGGAGGACCCGGAAGGCAACCGTGACTTCGCGTTTGAGGGGTGGGCGTCCAAGTTCGAGGGCGCCGCGACCGCTGCGGTCAGGTCGATCGTTGACGACGGTGTGTGGCCGCCCGGCTCTGAAACACGTATGGCGCTCGCGGAGTGGATCGCGCTTCAGAACGTGCGAACTCCGACGAGACGCGCGTACTCCGCCAAGATTGCCGCGGTGCTCATCGGGCAGTTCCAGCAGGAAGGCGCCCTCGACAGGCTGGAAGCGAAGCTTGCCGCCGTGGGCTGGGAGTTCAGCAATGCCGAGCGTGAACTCCTGCGAGAAGAAGTCGAGTCCTACGACGCGACCGCGGGTCAGGTGTCGACCGGGATGCATCTGGACATCATCAAGGCCAGCATGGCCGGTGTCGTCCCCTCACTCCTAGCGCGTGGTTGGGTGCTCGTGCGATTCGACCGGCATTCTCTGTGCACCTCGGACAATCCCATCGGTATGGCTGGCGAGGACTTCTCCCCGTCCTGGCTGCCGCTCGGCCTCACCGACACTGCCTATGTCACGGTCGCGATCGACCGATACGCAGCGCTTGTGCTGCCGCTGGCGCCCGGAGACGGGCAACTCGACGGCGAGTACGCGTACGCGAACGCGATCAACCTGGCCACCCTGTGGAACGCCGATGAGGTTCTCTTCGCTCATCCAGACGACGATCTCGCAACCATGCTGCCGCCGATTCCACCCCGTCGACCCCGCCCATTCCCAGCCGAGGCAGAGTTCCTGGACTTCTCCGAGTGGCCCGTAGACACTCTCCTCGGGTTCATTGGCTCGGCGAGGAAGCGAGCCCACCAATGAGCGACGAGTTCGCGGACCAAGTTCGCGCCAAGCTCAGTGGCTCCACGATGCGCAACGCCCTCACTCGCGCTGGCGCATTGCTGACCGGCTACGAGCTGGTGAAGACCTCCATCGTCGATGATGTCCGCGCCTTCTTCACACTCGGTTTCGACACCAGTCATCTACAGGAACGTTACGAATCGGAGGTGCTGGCGCTGGACGCTAAGCGCGGCGGCGGCAAGCCGAACGCATTGATCGCTTCGCTTGCCTGGCTTCAGCAGGAAGGTGCGTTGTCGACTTCTCAGGTCGAGACGTTTGAGAGTGTGCGCATCCACCGAAATGAGATCGCACACGAACTTGCGCGGTTCCTGATCGACCCTCAACACGATGTCCGTGACGATCTGCTCGTGCAGCTTTACGAGATCATGCTCGCACTCGACCGGTTCTGGGGTCCGATCCACATGGGCACCAACCCCGACTTCGACAACCGCGACCTTGACGAAGTGACATTCCAGAGCGGCACAACCTTGCTCTTCGGTCTTCTCCTGGGTCTAGGCCAATCGGAGCAAGTCGACGATCAGTGACCGCTGTTCGTTGAGCCATGCGACGGTGGTCGCTTCCGACCGGCCGGGGATTCCCTCGACTGTTGGCGCCGCATTCCTCCAGCTGCTGACAGGTGGGTCGCCCGTTCCGGGCTCCCACTCATCGTCGAATGCGACCCGGACCATTGTTGCGTGTGGCGGCGGAACATCACTCTTCCGATCGGTGCCAGCGTCCGCTTGTGGGCGCTGAAGTCAGTTCAGACCGGTTTTGCCAGCAGCGGAAGGTTGTCGCCCGTAGCGAAGCGACCGGGACCGCAGTGGAGGCATCCGGGTCGCTTCTTCGGTGCATGCTCGACCACCTCATCGGTTCGTGGGAAGTAGGACACCCAGTGGTCATGGGGAACGTCCTCGTCAACGAGCGCACCCACGGTCATGAGCCAGTCATCGACCGCTCGGGCGGCAGCGACAGCGTTCAGGGAAATGACGCTGGGGGCGTGCACATCGTCGTCGTTCACGTAGCGTTGACGACGACGCTGCGTTTCGCTGGTCGCCTCCTCCGTCAAGCGGCTCGCGGGGATGAGCCCGTTGCATTGGAGACATCCGCTGCCGGGGCTGCTCATTCGCGACACGGAGAAGATGTCGGCGAGCGCGCCGTCCACGACGGTGACCTTCGACCCGACTTGGGTGTGCGGCACCAGGTACTGGTGCGTGATCGAGTTGACGAGACGACGTGCAAGCGCGGAATCCGCCGCGAGAAAGATGTGATCGCAGTCAGTCAGCAGGGCGGCGACATCCGCGTCGACGACCGACCGGGGGATGCTGGTGACACGGGTGGTCGCGGATGCCTGGTGCGCGACTCGTGCGGCGATCTTCACCTTCGGTGTGGCGAGGCGTTCGCCAAGCTTCCGCATCCAGCGGGGAGCGCTTTCGCGGCGCAGCCATCCCATCGCATCGAGGCGACGGGATCCGACCACTCTAGGCAGGTTGGTGGGGTCGAGCCGATCCGGGTCGATGAGGATGAGCTCGCCGACCCCCAGCCGGGCGAGGTACTCGACGATGAGGGAGCCGATACCGCCCAGCCCGACCACGGCGACGCGGGAGCGGGCGAGGATCTGTTGTCCACGGTCGCCGAAGATGCGGGTCTGGCGGTCGTAGCTCGGGTCCGCAAGCGCCGCGGCGACGGGCTGCGGAGTGAGGGTGCGCTGGGGGCGCCCGGCGACACGGAGGTGGGCGATGCGGTGACGTACACCGGTCCCGGACCAGATGTCGCCCGCGACGGCGTTCGCGGCGAAGACCAGGGCGCCCACCGGGACACCGGCGTTGATATCGAGCAGGGCGGGGTATCCGCGTTCGTGTGAGGCCATGTCGGTGTCAGAGAAGTCGACGTCGGTGGTGCCACCGTGGTTGTGGATCGCCAGGTAGGCCAGTCCCTGCTCCGCGCAGACGTCGATGTTCTCGGCGACGAATCCGGCGGTGAGCTTGCGGTACCCACGGTCGCCGGGAATGTAGTCGACGCCGTCTTCGGCGACAACGACGTCGCGGACAAGCAGACGCGTGCCACGTGGGCTGCGTGCAATTCCGCAGCGCAGGACGGCGCCGTGCTCATCCCGGTCGCCGGGGAACAGATGGGCACGCAGCGTCACCCACTGTTCCCCGGTCATCACGACCGACCACGGCACGGTCACTGCTGTGCGAGCCATCGCAGCACCTTTAGGACCTTGGTGGCGGCGGTGTCGACGGTGGGGTCCAGCCGGTTGCTGCGCCGCGACAACTGGGTGCCCGTTTGCTCGTGCGGGCCCCAGGTGACCGATCCGAACCCTTCACCGTGGCCGGCGCCGTCCTTGCGGTCGAGGTCGGGCCGCACGAACAGCGGATACACGTCGGCTTCGGGATACGGGAAGGTGATCTGGAACGCGATCCACGACGTCGACTGGATGTACGCCGGCCCGAGGGGGACGGGATCGATCAGGACCCACGCCCCGCCGTCGCCGTCGCTTTCGACGGTGACGGTCGCGTCGGGGAACGTTTCGCGCAGTTCGTCGATCGCGTCGCTGACTGCCGCAGTGATGGTGGTGGTGCTCATGAGTTGTCGTCCCCGTCGAGGGCGCGGAACTCGTCATGCGGACGAACGCGGATGTGCTCGTCGTCGTCGACGGGGGTGAAGGTCTTGCCGTCCTTGCGGGACAGCAGGAAGTCGGGCTTGATCGGCACGCCCTGCGCGATCGCCGCGACCTTGATCGACCGGCCGGTGTGCCGGACGCCGTGGAGGGTGACGGGGCGGCGGTTCACGGTGACGGGGACCTCGTGCTGTGGCAGCGGCCTGGTGAAGAACCGGTCGCCGTCGGAGATGGGAACGAGTTCGCCGACGCCGATGGGGTCATCCAGCTCGTCGATGAGGTCTTTCCAGATGCCATGGTCCTCGGGCACCGGCGGGGTGGGCAGGTGCCGCAGCTGCATCTCGGAGAGCACGGCGGTGCGCACCATGTACGGCGTCTTGTCGATGAAGATCGTCCGGGGCCGGTCGGTGAAGAAGCGCAGACCGTCCTCGAGCGCGACGGTCTCGGTGGCCGGGATCGGGTGGTCCTGCGCGTCGGGAACGTCCAGCCACAGGTTCTCTGCCGGGGGCTGGACCAGGTCGCGCAGCTGCGTGCCGGTGAGGCGGCGCTGTGCGACGGTGATCGGTTCGCTGTCGATGTAGATGGTGATGCTGTCTCGGGGTGCCACTGTGGGCTCCTCTCTGTCTCTTGGCGCGGTGGGTGCTGTTCCCCACTCGGAGGCTAGAGACGGGACAACTCGCGATTCGTCCAGACGGGTCAGCCCGCGCAGTCGACACAGGTGTCCGAGCCGAGCGCAAACTGGCTGCGGTGCTTCTCGAGGAAGCAGACCGCGCAGGTGATCTGCGCCGTCGTCGTGCATCCGCAGTGACCGGCGGGGCATCGAGGCTGACGGCATCGCGGGCAGATCCAGCCGACGATGAAGCTGCGTGCGCACGTTTCACACTCTTCGAAACGATCGGCCGTGTGTTGCGCGGTGCCGTCGCGCGGTGGGGAGAACGACAAC
>Ga0182743_1003233_pt1 | contig 13354 bp, 10 predicted proteins | sample eDN3rd30CKraftOP_FD_128522 | JGI IMG/M metagenome (GOLD analysis project Ga0182743, IMG submission 128522) | Enriched Organic Plus compost microbial communities from Emeryville, California, USA - eDNA 3rd pass 30_C Kraft OP (version 2) (version 2) ... | reverse complement strand
GGTGCGTTCCATCGCCACTTGCACCAGGCGTCTTTCCACGTCTTCCAGGGAGATGCCGAGGGTCGGGTTGCGGCCGGAGACGAAGGCGAGCAGGCTGGCCAGTTCGGGTTCTTCCACGGCCTTTCCGGGGGCTGCCTCGGGCGTCGCTGGCGCTTGCGCGGGTTGTTCGCTGGCGGTTTCGGCGAGAGGGCGGGACAGTCGGCCTTCCGCCGTCAGCCCTATGGGCGCGGCGATCGGCGCGGCGCCGCTTTCGGCCAGGTGGATGACGTCCATCACCTCGCCATCGGCGGCGGCGATGACGCCGCGTTCGATGAGGTTCTGCAGCTCGCGGATGTTGCCGGGGAAGCGGTAGGTCAGCAGCGCGTTGACCAGGCGCGTGCTGAAGCCCGCCAGCTGGCGGCCGTGGCGCAGGCTGAACTTGCGCAGGAAGTAGCTCATCAACAGCGGGATGTCTTCCCGGCGCTCGCGCAGCGGCGGCAGGTGGATGGGGAAGACGTTCAGGCGGTAGAACAGGTCCTCGCGGAAGCGCCCGGCCTCCACCTCGCGGCGCAGGTCGAGGTTGGTGGCCGCGACCACCCGCACGTCCACGCGGATCGCCGTGGTGCCGCCGACCCGCTCCAGCTCGCCTTCCTGCAGCACGCGCAGGATCTTGCTCTGCGCGGCCAGGCTGAGGGTGGCGATCTCGTCGAGGAACAGGGTGCCGCCGTTGGCCCTTTCGAAGCGCCCGGGCCGCGAGCGCTCGGCGCCGGTGAAGGCCCCGCGCTCGACGCCGAACAGCTCGGCCTCCACCAGGTTCTCCGGCAGGGTCGCGCAGTTCAGCGCCACCAGCGGCCCCTGGCTGCGCTTGCTGGCCTGGTGCAGGGTGCGGGCGAAGAGTTCCTTGCCCACGCCGGATTCCCCGGTCAGCAGCACCGTCGCCTGGGTCGGCGCCACCCGCTGCAGCAGCTGGCTGGCGGCCATGAAGGCGGCGGAGATGCCGACCATCGGCTGGTCATCGTCGGGGCTGGGCAGCGTGGCGACCGTGGTCGCCTGGCTGCTGCCGTAGGTGCTGCGGCCGAGGAAGTCGCTGGCGTCCAGGTGGGCCAGGTCGGCGTCGATGTCGTCCCATTCCTCCGCCGGCTTGCCGATGATGCGGCAGGCGTGGTGGCCCATGGCGCGGCACTCCACCTCGCGGAACACCACCAGGCGCCCGAGCAGCGACGAGGCATAGCCGCTGGCGTAGCCGATGCCCATCCAGCACGAGGGCTCGCTGCCCAGGCCGTAGGTGGCGATGTGCTCGTCGGCTTCCAGCGAGTTGTGCCAGAAGAACTCGGAGTAGAAGTGGCCGATGCTGGTGTCGATCTCGAAGTTGATCGGCTCGACGTTGACCATCCCTTCGAGCATGTGCAGGCGCGGCCCGGCGCTGTACAGGCTGGCGTGGTCGCCCTCGGGCCACTGCTCGCTGACCTGCGCCGCGTCGCGCGCGCCGGCCTGCCAGCCGATGCGGGTGAGCAGGCCGCGGGCCTTGTCCAACCCCTGGGCCTCGATCAGTTCGCGGCGGATGGCGCCGAAGGCAGAGCCCTGCAGCAGCATCATGCGCTGGCCGCACAGCCAGATGCTGCCGTCCTGCGGAGAGAAGGCCACGGTCTCGGCCAGTTGCTCGGCAGAAGGCAGGCCCCGTGGATCGAATTGGCAGGCGCGGTCGACGATCACGCGTTTCTGCCGGCTGAGCATGTGCCGGAAGAACTCTTCGTCCACCGCGCGCCCGTGCTTGCCCGGATTTGTAATAGTCATAAGGCAGTTCAAGAAGACGCAGGCTGGTCTGGGGAGTATGCCGGCCCGGCCACGGCGGTCAATCGGATTCCAGTCTTACGGGGAGGGGCGGCGAGCGCAAAATGTACGATAACCGCACGAAATCCCGCTTTTGGCCGCGTCCGTCGAGCTTTCTCCAGCGCCGCGATTTTCTCTGCACAAAATTCCGCGGCCGCCGCGCCGCCAGCGCGAAAGGCGCCGCAGAAATCCCTCGATAAAATATCAACTATTTGTTTTTAAAGGATATTTTTATAGAAAGCGCAGCTGGCACGATAGTTGTTAATGCCGAAACACTTGCAACTGAAAAATCCATAACAAGAAACCGGTGATTTCGACATGAACATCCTCCGCGCTTTCCGCCATGCCCGTGCGCTAGCCCATCCCGCCCTTGCCCGGCGCCGCCCGGCCCGCCCCGGCGACTGACCTTCGCCCAGCCCGTTTCCCTGTTTCCGTGGCCTTCGCCCAGGCCGGCGGCGGCCGTCCCTCGTCCAGACAAGAGGCACCAGCAACGATGAGCACCAGACCCCAGCCCTACCAGAACCTCGACCTGCAGCCGATCGCCGGCGCCTGGCGCGCCGGGAGCAGCGGCCGGCACATGGAAGTCGTCGACCCCTACAGCGGGCAGAGCCTGCTGCGCCTGGCCCTGGCCGACCGCGCCGACCTCGACGCCGCCTATGCCAAGGCCGCCGAGGCCCAGGTGGCCTGGGCCGCCACTGCGCCCGCCGAGCGCGCCCGGGTGATGCTCGAAGCGGTGCGCATCCTCGATGCGCGTCGCGAAGAGATCATCGACTGGCTGGTCCGCGAATCCGGCAGCACCCTGCTCAAGGCGCAGATCGAATGGGGCGCGGCGCGCGCCATCACCCTGGAGGCGGCCAGCCTGCCGAACCGCGTGCACGGGCGCATCGTCGCCTCCAACGTGCCAGGCAAGGAAAGCCGCGTGTACCGCGTGCCGCTCGGGGTGGTCGGGGTGATCAGCCCGTGGAACTTCCCGCTGCACCTCACCCAGCGTTCGCTGGCCCCGGCCCTGGCCCTGGGCAACGCGGTGGTGGTCAAGCCGGCCAGCGACACCCCGGTGTCCGGCGGCCTGCTGCTGGCGCGCGTGTTCGAGGAGGCCGGGCTGCCGGCCGGCGTGCTCAGCGTGGTGGTCGGCGCCGGCAGCGAGATCGGCGACGCCTTCGTCGAGCACCCGGTGCCGGCCTTCATCTCCTTCACCGGCTCGACCCAGGTCGGGCGCAACATCGGCCGCATCGCCAGCGGCGGCGCGCACCTCAAGCACGTGGCCCTGGAACTGGGCGGCAACAGCCCCTTCGTGGTCCTGGCAGACGCCGACATCGAGCAGGCGGTGAACGCCGCGGTGGTGGGCAAGTTCCTCCACCAGGGGCAGATCTGCATGGCGATCAACCGCATCATCGTCGAGCAGCCGGCGCTGGAGGCCTTCACCCGGCGCTTCGTCGAGCGCGTCCAGGCGCTGCCCTACGGCGACCCGCGCAAGCCGGAAACCGTGGTCGGCCCGGTGATCAACGACCGCCAGCTGCAGGGCCTGCGCGAGAAGGTTGCCAAGGCCCTGGACGAGGGCGCGCGCCTGCTGGTCGGCGGCGAGCCCCAGGGCAACGTCATGCCGCCCCACGTGTTCGGCGACGTGCACGCCGGCATGGAGATCGCCCGCGAGGAAATCTTCGGCCCGCTGGTGGGCATCCAGGCCGCGCGCGACGCCGAGCATGCGCTGGAGCTGGCCAACGGCAGCGAATACGGCCTGTCCAGCGCGGTGTTCACGTCGAGCCTGGAGCGCGGCGTGCAGTTCGCCCAGCGCATCCACGCGGGCATGACCCACGTCAACGACATGCCGGTCAACGACGAACCCAACGCGCCCTTCGGCGGCGAGAAGAACTCCGGCCTGGGCCGCTTCAACGGCGACTGGGCGATCGAGGAATTCACCACCGACCACTGGATCACCCTGCAGCACTCGCCGCGGCCCTATCCCTTCTGAGCGGCCGCCGGCCCCACCAATCCAATAACAAGATGGAGTACGAAATGTCCTTATCCTTCGACAGCCCGGCTGTGAAACGGACCTTCGCTGCTTGCCTTTGCGTGCCCTTGCTCGTGCTGGCCGGTAGCGCCTTCGCCGACGGCGACGGCGTGTGGAAAGGCGGCGCCAACGTCTACGAGAAAGTCTGCGGCCGCTGCCACGAGACCGGCATCGGGCCGGAACTGAAAGGGCGCCAGCTGCCGTCGCCCTACATAGTCGCGGTGGCGCGCAACGGCCTGCGGGCGATGCCGGCCTGGCCCGCTTCCTTCATCGACGACAAGGCGCTGCAACAGGTCGCCGACTACATCTCGCAGGCGCCCGCGCCGGCGGCCAAGCCCTGAGGAGCGCGCCATGAATCTCGAACGTCGTTCCCTGCTCAAGGGCATGGCCCTGGGCGGGCTGGCGGGCATCGCCATGGGCGGCTCCGGCCTGGCTCTGGCGCGTGGCGTCGCCGGCAGCGCCGCGGCACAGCCGATGCTGGTGCTCATCAGCCCTGCGGTGGCCGGCTCGGCCTTCCTCCAGGGCCTGGCCGCCAACCCGGCCGCGGCCCGGGCCGAGCTGCTGCGCAGCGATGCCAGCCTGGCTTTCGCCCGCGAGCTGCAACAGCGCCTGGAGGCCGGACGGCCGCAGCGCATCGTCGGCCTGCTGGACGACGCCAGCGCCGCGCTGGTGATCGACCTGGCGCGCAGCGCCGGCGCCCGCGTGCAGTGGCTCGGTGAGCACAGCGCCGATGCGCGCGCCTCGCGGCACCGGCTGATCACCGCGGACGCCGCCCACGGCCACGCCCTGCAACTGGGCCTGCAGCTGGACGCCTGCGGCGCCGGCTTCGACCTGCGCGAGCAGTGCCCGCTGGGCAGCCGCCAGCCCCTGCGCCTGGGCGCCGCCGGCCGCAGCGCCGGCAATGCCGAGCAATGGGCCGCCACCCTCGGCTACGGCCTGGCCTCGCTCGGCGCGCAGCCGCCGGCGCCCGCGCCGCTGGTGGCCGGCCGCCCGAGCCCGCTGGCCGGGCATTTCGTTTCGTTCTCGATCCAGGCTTGAAGGAGCACCTCCCATGACTGACGCAACCAACAAGGCCGTGCTCCCGCGCGGCGTCGACGCCAGCCACTTCCAGCAGGCGCTGGCCAAGTTCCGCAAGCTGCTGGGCGAGGACAACGTCCTGGCCAAGGACGACCAGCTGATCCCCTACGGCAAGATCATGATGCCGGTGGACAACGCCGAGCACGCGCCCTCCGCCGCCGTCACCGCCACCAGCCTCGAACAGGTGCAGGGCGTGGTGAAGATCTGCAACGAGTTCAAGATCCCGCTGTGGACCATCTCCACCGGCCGCAACTTCGGCTACGGCTCGGCGGCCCCGGCGCAACGCGGCCAGGTCATCCTCGACCTGAAGAAGATGAACAGGATCATCCACGTCGACCCGGAGCTGTGCACCGCCCTGGTCGAGCCCGGCGTCACCTACGGCCAGCTCTACGACTACCTGCAGGAAAATAATCTGCCGCTGATGCTGTCGTTTTCCGCGCCCTCGGCCATCGCCGGCCCGGTGGGCAACACCATGGACCGCGGCGTGGGTTACACCCCCTACGGCGAGCACTTCCTCATGCAGTGCGGCATGGAAGTGGTGCTGGCCAACGGCGACGTCTACCGCACCGGCATGGGCGGGGTGCCCGGCGACAAGGCCTGGCAGGTGTTCAAGTGGGGCTACGGCCCGACCCTGGACGGCATGTTCACCCAGGCCAACTACGGCATCTGCACCAAGATGGGCTTCTGGCTGATGCCCAAGCCGCCGGTGTTCAAGCCCTTCAGCATCGTCTACGACGATGAGGCGGACATCGCCGACATCGTCGAGATGATCCGCCCGCTGCGCATCGCCCAGATCATCCCCAACGCGGTGGTGATCGCCAACGCGCTGTGGGAGGCCGGCGGCATCAGCGTGCGCCGCTCGGACTACATCAAGGAGAAGGGCGCAACGCCGGATTCCGTGGTCCAGCAGATCGTCAAGGACAAGGGCCTGGGCCAGTGGAACGTCTACGCGGCGCTGTACGGCACCGCCGAGCAGGTGGAGGTGAACTGGAAGATCGTCACCGAGGCCGTGAAGAAGTCCGGCAAGGGCCGCATCGTCACTCAGGAACAGGCCGGCGACACCCAGCCGTTCAAGTACCGCGCCGAGCTGATGAGCGGCGTGCCCAACCTGCAGGAATTCGGCCTGTACAACTGGCGCGGCGGCGGTGGCTCGATGTGGTTCGCCCCGGTCAGCCAGGCGCGCGGCAGCGAGTGCGACAAGCAGAAGGTGCTGGCCAAGCGCATCCTCAACAAGCACGGCCTGGACTACACCGGCGAGTTCATCGTCGGCTGGCGCGACATGCACCACGTGATCGACGTGCTCTACGACCGCACCGACCCCGAGGAGACCCAGCGCGCCCACGACTGCTTCGCCGAGCTGCTGGATGAGTTCGCCAAGGAGGGCTACGCGGTGTACCGCGTGAACACCGCCTTCCAGGACCGCGTGGCGCAGATCTACGGCCCGGTCAAGCGCCGGGTGGAACACGCCATCAAGCGCGCCCTGGACCCGAACAACATCCTCTCGCCGGGCAAGTCCGGCATCGACCTCGCCAACAACTTCTAGCAACCGCAACGGCCCCGCCGGCAATCGCCGGCGGGGCCGTTTCGCACAGCTGGATCAACAGGCCCGTTCCGCGCACGCCGGGTGCCGGGGGCCCCGGAACGGGAGCGACTCGCGCCATGCGCAACTGGTTCGACAACCTCGGCGTCACCTACAAGCTGGGGCTGGGCTTCGGCCTGGTCCTGTGCCTCACCGCGCTGCTCGCGGTGGGCGACTGGATCAGCCGCGAGAGCCTGTTGCAGCGCAGCCGGGCCCAGGAGGTCTACGGCGCGCTCAACGAATCGCTGGCGGAACTGCGCCTGTCGTTGCAGGACTATTTGCTGGACGGCGCCAAGGCGGCCAGCGAGCAGCGCCTGGGCGCGGCGCTGGATGACTTCGAGCGCCAGCAGGCGGCGATGCGCGCGCGCAAGCTGTTCGCCCGCGCGGACCTGCTCGCCCTGGAGCAGCAACAGGGCGAACTGGTCGGCGACTACCGCCAGGCCCTTGGCAAGCTGCAGGCCGCCAACCATGCGGCCAGCGCCGTTCGCGACGAGATGGCCGAGCGCGCCGAGCGGGCCTTCAAGGCGCTCAGCGCCCTGCAAGCGCTGGCGGCGGGCCTGGACGAACACGACGAACGCCGCTTCGCCTACTACCAGGCCGGCACGCAGCTGATGCAGGACCTGCTGCTGGTCCGCTACCGCGCGGCGGGCTACGTGGCCCACCCCGGGCCGGAGTCCGAGCGGCTGCTGAACGAACAGATGCGCCTGGCCATGGAAAACTTCCCGCGCCAGGCCAAGGTCTTCGGCGCACAGCCCCCCGCCGAACTGCTGGCGGTGGCGGCGGACCAGCAGAGCTACGCCAAGTGCATCGAGGCCTACCGGGCCGCCACCGCCACGGTGGAACAGGCCCGCCAGGTGCTGGTCAAGGTCGCCGAGCAGACCCGCGAGATCACCCAAGAGCTGACCCGCCAGCAGATCGAACTGCGCGACGAGGTGGCGGCCTTCAGCCGCATGGCCCAGGCCAGCGTGGCCTTGCTGGCGATACTGGCCAGCGCCCTGGCCGCCTGGTTCATCACCCGCCGCATCACCCGGCCGCTGCACGAGACCATGCAGGTGGTCGAGCGCATCGCCTCGGGCGACCTGTCGCAGAACATCCAGGTCCGCCGCCGCGACGAGCTGGGCAGCCTGCAGCAGAGCATGCAGCGCATGAGCGGGAACCTGCGCGACCTGATCGGCGGCATCCGCGATGGCGTGACGCAGATCGCCAGCGCCGCCGAGCAGCTCTCGGCGGTCACCGAGCAGACCAGCGCCGGCGCCAACAGCCAGAAGGTCGAGACCGACCAGGTGGCCGCTGCCATGCACGAAATGTCCGCCACCGTGCAGGAAGTGGCGCACAACGCCGAGCAGGCCTCCCAGGCCGCGTCCGCCGCCGACCGCGAAGCCCACGACGGCGACCGCGTGGTGAACCAGGCGGTGGAGCGCATCGAGCGCCTGGCCCGGGAAGTGGAACGCTCGGCCGACGCCATGCAGCGCCTGGAGCAGGAGAGCGAGAAGATCGGCAAGGTGATGGACGTGATCAAGTCGGTGGCCGAACAGACCAACCTGCTGGCGCTCAACGCCGCCATCGAAGCCGCCCGCGCGGGGGAAGCCGGCCGCGGCTTCGCCGTGGTGGCCGACGAGGTGCGTGGCCTGGCCCTGCGCACCCGGCAGTCCACCGAAGAGATCGAAGCCCTGGTCGCCGGCCTGCAGAACGGCACCCGCCAGGTCTCCAGCGCCATGCTCGGCAGCCGCGAGCTGACCGCCAGCAGCGTGGCCCTGAGCCGCCAGGCCGGCGAGTCGCTGGGCAGCATCACCCGCACGGTGTCCAGCATCCAGGCGATGAACCAGCAGATCGCCACCGCGGCCGAGGAACAGAGCACCGTGGCTGAGGAAATCAGCCGCAGCGTGGTCAGCGTGCGCGACGTGTCCGAGCAGACCGCCGCGGCCAGCGAGCAGGTCGCCGCTTCCAGCGTGGAGCTGGCGCGGCTGGGCGGCGAGCTGCAGGCGCTGGTCGGCCGCTTCCACGTCTGAGCCCCGAACGCCGCCGGGGCCTGGGCACGCCCTCAGTCGTGCCCGTCGTCGTGGCCCCGGGCCGGGAGTGCCCCTGGCGGGAGCAGCGTGTCGATCTCGCGGAAGATCGCCTGCCATTCCGCCTCGCTCATCTCCATCAGGCCGAAGGAGCGCAGCAGGAAGGCGCCCTTGGCGGCGAGGAAGGCCAGGCGGGCGTTGCGGCTGCGCTCGTCGTCGCCGCCGTCCTGGATGAGCAGAGGGCGGTACCAGTCGCTGGAGCGCTGGCGCAGCTCCTCGCGGCTGAGCATCGCCGCGAGCACGGCCGCGGCGCGCTTGGCCAGGGCCTCGTCGCTGGCGGCCAGCAGTTGCACGTGGGCGCGCAGGTTGTCGAGCGGTTCCGCTTCGTCTGGGGCGTTGTCGCGCACAGCCACCTCGAACTCCGCTTTCCATCGGTTGAACATGGCCTCGATCAGCCCATCCTTGGTGCCGAAGCAGGATTGCACGCCACCCTTGCTGATCCCGGCGGCCTTGGCCACCTCGCCGATGGACAGCGCCGCAACGCCTTCGCGCATGACCAGGCCTTCGGCGGCATCCAGGACCTTGCCTCTATCAATGACGGGGCGCTTACTCATCAGGCCTCTTCTGCATTAGAATACGTTCGTATTTTAAGGTTGGCCAGCCGTGCGGCCGCCCGTGCCCGTTGTGCCCCGCTGCGCCTGGCAGCCTGGGGACGGCACGGTCCTTCTCGATTCGCAGCAGCCGCTAGAGCTGCGCGCGTGCGGTAATGGCCTGGGACCCTGTCCGGCAGGGAGGCGGTGGCTTCCATTCCTGATCGATTCGTCAACGCTTGCCACCCGCCTGGCGAGGGGCAAGTCATCACTGTTCATGGCAATGGCGTTTTTTTGACATTGCCGGTCTTGCGGGTGAACGTCGCCGCTATGTGGACGGAAGGCTGACGCTTTCACCCAATGGGGAAGCATAACGCGCCCAGCGGGAAAGGCACGTCAGACATGCTGGCAATTTACAGGCGCCATTGCCGATGCCGCCTGTCGACCCTTCGCCGAAGGCCGTCTCTGGATTGATGTATGGAAATGGAAAGCAGTACTTGCGCCGGTATCGCCTTCGCCAGGCGCATCTACGCGCCACGCAGCCTGGGCTGTGGTCTCAGCTTCGTTTTCATCGCGGTGCTCACCTATCCTGGGCACCCCGCGCTCTGGGCCTGGATGCTGGTCAACGGCTTCCTCTGGCCGGGCCTGGCCCGCTTCATCGCCGTGCGTGCCGCCGAGCCCTACCGGGCCGAACTGCGCAACCTGCTGCTGGATTCGCTGTTCGCCGGCGGCTGGGTGGCGCTCATGCACTTCAGCCTGCTGCCCTCGGCGCTGCTGCTGTCGATGGTCACCATGCACAACGTGGCGGCCAACGGCCCCGGCTTCATGCTCAAGGGCCTGCTGGCCAACGCGGCGGGCATCCTGGCGATGGGCTTGCTGACTGGCTACCAGGTGGACCTGGAGACGCCCGGGCGGGTGATCTGGGCCTGCCTGCCGATGCTGTTCTTCTACCCGCTGGCGGTGGGCTGGACCAGCTACAGCCTGGCGCGCCGCCTGCACGCCCAGCGCCGCGCCTTCTCCCTGGTGGACTGCTTCGACCAGCAGTTGCTGCTGTCCTACGACGTCTGGCTGCACCGCCTGGCCCAGGAATTCGGCCGCTGCCGGCGCGGCGGGCCGCGGGCGACCCTGGCGCTGATCCGCATCGACGACCACGCCCGCCTGCGCCTGCGCTATGGCAACCTCACCGCCGAAGCCCTCAGCGTGCGCCTGGGCCACCTGATCAAGGCCGAGGTGCGCAACACCGACCACGTCAGCCGCAAGCACCCGGACGAATACCTGGTGCTGTTCCGCCAGACCCACGGCGCCGGCGCCCGGGCCTGCGTCGAACGCATCGCCCAACTGTTCGGCAACTTCGACGAAGCCTCGCTGCCGCCGCTCTCGCTGAGCATGGGCCTGGCCGACTACTCGACCGACTTCGCCAGCGAACACGACTGGATCGAACACGCCCGCCAGGCCCTGGCGCCGTGCGCCGCCGCCGAGGACGCAGCCCCGTAGGAGCGGATCCCTTCCGCGAACCACGCCGGTGGTTCCGGTTATCGCGGATAAGATCCGCTACGGGGGAGGAATACCGTGCTCCCCAGCAACCTGTAAGCGGGCCCTGCCCGCGAAATCGCGCGCAGGGCGCGCTCCTACAGGGGAATGGCGCGGGTGGGGCAGCGTAGGAGCGGATCCCTTCCGCGAACCGCGCCGGTGGTTCCGGTTATCGCGGATAAGATCCGCTACGGGGGAGGAATACCGTGCTCCCCAGCAACCTGTAGGAGCGGGCCCTGCCCGCGATTTCGCGCGCAGGGCGCGCTCCTACAGGGGAATGGCGCGGGTGGGGCAGCGTAGGAGCGGATCCCTTCCGCGAACCGCGCCGGTGGTTCCGGTTATCGCGGATAAGATCCGCTCCTACGGGGGAGAATGCCATGCCTCACGGAAACCTGTAGGAGCGGGCCCTGCCCGCGATTTCGCGCGCAGGGCGCGCTCCTACAGGGGAATGGCGCGGGTGGGGCAGCGTAGGAGCGGATCTCATCCGCGAACCGCGCCGGTGGTTCCGGCCATCGCGGACAAGGTCCGCTCCTACGGGTAACTCTGGATTCGCCATTCGCTCCGAACGGCCCCCTCTCCCTTCAGGGAGAGGGTTGGGGAGAGGGCGCTCTTACCCCCAACACCACAGTCACCGGGAAACTCCCTTCGCGAGCAAGCTCGCTCCTACGAAGAGCGCCTTGGCGCGATGCTCAGCCGGCTGGTATCCACCAACTCCACCACCCGCGCCCGCAACTGCCCGCAACCACCCTCCACATCCTGCCCGGCGCTGTTGCGCACCTTGGTCAGCACCCCCCGACTGTGCAGGTAGCGCACGATCTCGACGATGCGCTCGCCGTCCGGGCGCTGGTAGGCGTCGCCCTCCAGGGCGTTGAAGGGAATCAGGTTGAGCACCGCGAACTTGCCCCTGAGCAGGCGCAGGATGCCGTCCAATTCATCCTGGCCATCGTTCACGCCCTTGAGCAGCGTCCACTGGTACTGGATGGGGTAGCCGACCTGGCGGGCGTAGGCTTCGCCCAGCTCCACCAGTTCGTCCGGGGTGAGCTTCGGCGCCTTGGGCAGCAGGTGTTCGCGCAGGTCCGCGCGGGTGGTGTGCAGCGACAGGGCCAGGGCCGGTTTCACCCGCTGTTGCGGCAGGCGCTCGAACACCCGCGGGTCGCCCACCGTGGAGAACACCAGGTGCTTGTGGCCGATGCCGCCGTCGCCGCCGAGGACATCGATGGCCTCCAGCACGTTGTCGAGGTTGTGCGCCGGCTCGCCCATGCCCATGAACACCACCTTCTTCACCTGCCGCAGGCGCCGCGCCAGCACAACCTGGGCGACCATCTCGGCGGCGCTGACCTGGCGCAGAAGGCCGCTGCGGCCGGTCATGCAGAAGCGGCAACCCACCGCGCAGCCGACCTGGCTGGAGACGCACAGCCCATCGCGCGGCAGCAGCACGCTCTCCACCATCTGCCCGTCGGCCAGGCTCACCAGCAGGCGCTCGGAGCCGTCCCCGGCGGGGTGGCGGGAGTGCAGGCGCGCCAGGCCTTCCAGCTGCGCGGCCAGCTCCGGCACGGCGTTGCGCACCGCCAGCGGCAGGAAGTCCTCGCTGGCCTGGCGCTTGGTCCCGGCGTCCAGCGCCCGGCCCTGCAGCCAGGCACGCAGCATCCGCCCGCGATGGCGGGGCAGGGCGCCGAGGTCGGCGAGGCGTTGGTCGAAATCGGTCAGGCGCATGGGGCGCGCATGCTAACACCGGCGCGGGGTGTGGCGAAGGCGGGCTGGGCCGGGAAGCGGGACGTTGAGGGAGAGGCCCAGGCAGCGTGGGCCTTCAGCTGCGTTTGTTGGCGAGGTCGTAGACCTCGCTGTCACGGCGCGCGCCCACCGCAATGATCAGCACTTCGATGCGCGCGCCATCGACGCGGTAGACGATGCGCGTATTGCCGACGCGTATGCGCCGACAGCCGGCCAGTTTTCCGGCGAGTGGCTTGCCCAGCTTGTCCGGTTCACCCTCGACGATGCGCTCGGCGATGGCCCGGAGGATTCGCCTGGCGTCGACCTTGCCCAGGCGAATCAGGTCGCCCATTACCGCTTTGTGATAGATGACCTTCCATGCCATGCGTATCCGCCTTCCTCAATCGGCGAATCGGGCCACCATGTCCTCGTGGCTGATCGCCTTGTCCCTTTCGAAGCTGTCCAGGCGGTCACGGGCGACGCGTTCCACGCGCAGGTCTTCGAGTTCGTCGAGCAATTCCTGATAGGCCTCGACGTTCAGGATGACCGCAGCGGGTTCGTTGTCCTTGAAGACTACGAGCTTCTCGATTTGCCGAGTTGCGATTTCCCGCAGCTTCGCGCTGAAACTCCGCGCCATTGTCGTGACGGACACTGCCTGCTCAGCCCGGTCCATGAGTGCTGCCATGTTCGGAATCCCCGTCTGTGGTCGTGCGTAATGTTGCTAATCAAGATGTGTGGAATTATGCGCTTGATTGTGGGTATTGCAAGTGGGGTGTCGTCGGGACGTCCGAACAGGGGCGACCGAGTATCCCGAAGATGCGGCCTTTGCGGGGCCTTGTAGCTTTTATTCGGAAGTTTCACGCGGTGATATGCGCGCCCGGCCTACTCGGTTCGTCCGTACGCTTCGCCAGCCACGGCCGATCCGTGGCCGGGTTTGACGACCCGTGGAACAGGCGCGATCGCGCCGATGGCGTATGCGAAAACGGCGTAGCGTTTTTTGCAGGCCCCCGTGCGCAGTTCGATCCATCTGCCACGCTTCATGGCG
>Ga0182743_1003230_pt1 | contig 13361 bp, 18 predicted proteins | sample eDN3rd30CKraftOP_FD_128522 | JGI IMG/M metagenome (GOLD analysis project Ga0182743, IMG submission 128522) | Enriched Organic Plus compost microbial communities from Emeryville, California, USA - eDNA 3rd pass 30_C Kraft OP (version 2) (version 2) ... | reverse complement strand
GCCATCAGCCGCGAACATCCTTCCCGTGTCGTGCTCGGGGCCGACCAGATCCTGGCCGCCGGCTATGAGCGGCTGCACAAGCCGCGCTCTCTGGTCGAGGCGCGGCGTCAAATCCTGCGCCTGCAGGACGGCACGCATTCGCTGCATTCGGCGGCGGCGATTGCCGTCAACGGCGAGATCCTCGACACCTGTGTCGATAGCGCCCACCTCACCATGCGGGCCATTTCCGAGGAATTCCTCGACCGCTATCTCGCGGTTGCAGGAGACGCCATCCTGGGCTGCGTCGGCGGCTATCAGCTCGAGGGAGCCGGCGTGCACCTGTTCAGCCGCATCGAGGGCAACCACTTCACGGTGCTGGGCCTGCCGCTTCTCGACGTGCTTGCGATCCTGCGCAAGAGGGGCTTCATCATCCGATGAACATGATGAACCTGCCATCGAAAGCCTGTGTGATCGGCCACCCGATCAAGCATTCCCGTTCTCCCCTCATCCAGAATTTCTGGCTCCGCGAACACGGCCTTCAGGGCTCGTATGAGCGCGTCGACGTGGCGCCGGCCGAGCTCGCGGAGTTCCTGGCGGAGCTTCCGGCCACGTTCCGAGGCTGCAATGTCACCGTTCCGCACAAGGAGGCGGTCTTCCGCCGGGTCGTGGCCGACGAGACGGCCCGTGCCGTCGAGGCGGTCAATACGGTCTGGGTCGAGAACGGCCTTCTACGCGGCACCAACACCGACATCTATGGCTTCCTTGCCAATCTGGACGTCGGTGCACCCGGCTGGGACGGGCCGTCTCCTCCGCGCGTGGTCATCCTCGGCGCCGGCGGCGCCGCGCGGGGCATCGCCTATGGCCTACTGCAGCGCGGGGCGGAAAGCGTGGCCGTGGTGAACCGCACCGCGTCGCGGGCCGACGCAATCGCGCGGGCCCTGGGCGACCCGGTCAGCGCCCACGACTGGGACGAGCTCGACGTGCTGCTCCACGACTGCTCGCTGCTCGTCAACGCCACCAGCCTCGGCATGACCGGCCAGCCGCCGCTCTCGATCGACCTCTCGCCGCTGCGGCCGGACGCGGTCGTCACCGACATCGTCTATGTGCCGCTGGAGACGCCGCTGCTCGCGGCCGCGCGCAAACAGGGCAACCGCACGGTGGATGGGCTCGGAATGCTGCTGCACCAGGCCGCGCCGGGCTTCGAGAAATGGTTCGGCGCGCGTCCGCGAGTGACGGACGAGCTGCGCCGCCTGGTGGTCGCCGACATCGAGGCGCATCCATGATCGTGCTCGGCCTGACCGGCTCCATCGGCATGGGAAAGTCCACGGCCTCGGCCATGTTCCGCGACCGCGGCATTCCGGTCTTCGACGCCGACGAGGTGGTGCACGACCTCTACCGCGGCGCGGCGGCGCCCCTGATCGAGGCCGCCTTTCCCGGCACCACGGCCGACGGCGCGGTGGACCGCGCCAAACTCGGTGCGGCCGTCGTCGGCAAGCCGGAAAAGCTCGCTCTGCTCGAATCCATCGTGCACCCGCTGGTGCGCGAGGCGGAACGCGCCTTTCTCGACGCAGCCGAGCGCTCCGGCGCGCGGCTGGCCGTGCTCGATATCCCCCTTCTCCTCGAAGGTTCGGGAGCCGACCGCTGCGACCTCATCGCGGTGGTTTCGGCGGGCCCGGAAATCCAGCGCGAACGGGTGCTTGGCCGGGAGGGCATGACCGAAGAGAAGTTCGCCGCGATCCTCGCCCGCCAGATGCCCGACGAGCAGAAGCGCGCGCTGGCCGACATCATCATCGACACCAGTTCGGACATCGAGAGCACGCGCCGCACTGTGGATGGCCTTATTGTGCGGCTCACGACCGGCGAATCGGCATGATAGGTGTGGGGCAGCGGGGCTGAACCATGCGCGAAATCGTCTTCGACACCGAAACCACGGGCCTCGATCCCCTCACGGGGGACCGGGTCGTCGAGATCGGTTGCGTCGAGGTCATCAACCTGATCCCGACCGGGCAGAGCTTCCACGTCTATCTCAATCCCGAGCGCGACATGCCGGAAGAGGCCTTCCGGGTGCATGGCCTCTCCAACGAATTCCTGAGCGACAAGCCGCTTTTCGCCGATCTGGTGGACGATTTTCTCGCCTTCGTCGGCGAGGATTCGAAGCTCGTGGCGCACAACGCCTTGTTCGACATCGGTTTCCTCAACGCCGAGCTGGCGCGCTGCGGGCGGCCGGCGCTGCTGCACGAGCGCGTGGTGGACACTTTGGCGCTGGCGCGGCGGCGCCATGGCGGCGGCTCCAACAAGCTCGACGACCTCTGCGCGCGCTACGGCATCGACAATTCGCGGCGCACCAAGCACGGCGCGCTTCTCGATGCGGAACTCCTGGCGGAGGTCTATGCCGAGCTGCGCGGCGGCCGGCAGGCGAGCCTTGGCCTCGCAGTGGTGGCGGGGCGCGATTTCGGCAGCGCGGCCGGCGGCACGGCGATCGTGCGGCCGCAGCCGCTGCCTCCGCGGCTGACGGAGGCCGAGCGCCTGGCGCACGAAGCTTTTGTCGGAAGTCTCGGGGAAGACGCCCTCTGGCGTCTCTATGCGGCCCCCGCTGCCGCAGAGGCCGCAGAATAGATCAGGACATCGCCGTCGGCGGGGACGGCACGTTTTCCTGCATGCGCTGGCGATAGAGCGCCGCGAAATCGATCGGATCGACCAGCAGGGGCGGGAAACCGCCATTGCGCACGGCGTCCGCGATGATCTGTCGCGCAAACGGGAAAAGCAGCCGCGGGCATTCGATGAGAACCAGCGGCGGACGGTTCTCTTCCGGCACGTTCTCGATGCGGAAGACGCCGGCATAGACCAGCTCGAAGCGGAAAAGCGTCTCCGCGCCCTCGCCGGCGCTGCCTTCGATCTTCAGCTCGACATCGACGTCGGTCTCCGACAGACCGCGCGCGGTGACGTTGACGCCGATCTGGATGTTGGGCGCCTGCTGCTTCTGGATCAGGGACTGCGGGGCGTTGGGATTCTCGAAGGAGAAATCCTTCACATACTGCGCCATAACGATGAGGTTGGGCGCTCGCAGATCCGTCTCCTCGGGGCCGCCATTGGCTGACATATCGTTTCCTCTTCCTGGCCGATGGTCCTTCGGCGGGCAAACGCGCTAACACGGCATGGTGCGCCGCCGCAAGGTTGGCGGGGAAGTACCGATCAACTAGGTTTGCGCGGCGTGCACTGGAACATGGATGCAAAGGCGTCCATATCTTCACACAGGGTTTTTCAGTTTCGGACAGGGAATGAGCGACGCATTCGACATCTACACCGTGGTTTTTCTGGTGCTGGCGGTGTTCATCGTTCTGCGGTTGCGTTCGGTTCTCGGCACGCGCACCGGGAACGAGCCGCCGCCCTACGATCCCTATTCCCGTTCCGAGGCCCAGCCGAACACGGCCTCGGCCAACGAGAACGTCGTCAAGATGCCTTCGCGCAACGGCGAAATCCCGGGCTCCGAGCCCGAGTCCGTGCAGCCCTGGAAGGGCATCGCTCCGGAGGGCTCGGCGCTGGCGTCGGGGCTGGACGCCATCCATGAGCACGATGCGAGCTTCACCGGCCAGGATTTTCTCAAAGGCGCCCGCGCCGCCTATGAGATGATCGTCACGGCGTTCGCCCAGGGCGACACCCGCACCCTCAAGGGCCTGCTGGCGAAGGATGTCTACGACGACTTCACCCATGTCATCGGCGAGCGCCAGAAGCGCGGCGAGACGGTGGAGTCGCGCTTCGTCTCGCTCGACGAGGCGGTGATCCAGGACGCCGGCCTGCAGGGCCAGACGGCGCATGTCACGGTGCGCTTCACCTCGAAGCTGGTCACCGCCACGCGGGACAAGGACGGCGAGGTCGTCGACGGCAACCCCGACACCGTGACCGAGGTCCACGATGTGTGGACCTTCGCGCGCGAGACCGCCTCGAACGATCCCAACTGGAAGCTGGTCGCGACCGGCGATGCCTGACCGGCGCAGCGCCGGTCTTGTCCTTGGTGTGCTGCTGGTCGCTCTTTCATGGGCGCAGGGCGGCAGCCCGGCGCGTGCGGAAACGCGGCTGGAGGCGGTTCCCTTCGCAAGCCTTCCCGGCTGGGACCGCGAGGATCATGCCGCGGCTTTCGCGGCCTTCCGGCACGGCTGCTCGGCTCTTTCCCGCGATGCGAAGCTCGCCCCGGCACCGCGGGCCGCCTGTGCGGCGGCCGCGAAGCTTGGGGGGCCCGCTGGGGCGCGGGCAGCCAAGACCTTTTTCGAGCGCAATTTCCGGCCGATGCGGGTGGAAACCGCCGGCGGCGGCTTCTTCACCGGCTATTTCGAGCCGGAATTCCACGGCTCCCTGCGGCGCAGCCAGCGCTTCGACACCCCGCTTCTGGCGCGCCCCGACGATCTCGGCACGCGAAAGCCCTATTTCGACCGCGAGGAGATCGAGCGCGGCGCGCTGGCGCGGCGGCACCTCGAACTCGTCTGGCTCGACCCGGTCGACGCCTTTTTCGTGCACATCCAGGGCTCGGGGCGCATTCGCCTGCCCGACGGGCGGGTGCTGCGGGTCGGTTTCGACGGCCGCAACGGCTTGCCCTACACCCCGATCGGCCGCACCCTGATCGAACGCGGCGCGCTGACGGCCGACACGGTGTCGATGCAGACCATCCGTGCCTGGCTTAAGGCCAATCCCGCGCAGGCGGCCGAGGTCATGCGCGAGAACCGCTCCTACATCTTCTTCAAAATCCTGGCGGAGCGCCCGCTCGGCGAAGGGCCGGTCGGCGGGGCGGGGCTGCCGCTGCTGCCCCGGCGCAGCCTGGCGGTCGATCACCGGTTCTGGCCCTACGGGCTGCCGGTCTTTGTCGATACCGAACTGCCGAGCGGCGCCTTCCGGCACCTGATGATCGCGGAGGACACCGGCACGGCGATCCGGGGGCCGGCGCGCGGAGACATCTTCCTTGGCAGCGGTGACAAGGCCGGTGAGGAAGCCGGATTGATGAAGCATTCCGGGGACTTCATCGTCCTGATGCCGCGCGAGGCCGCCCGATGAGCCGCGAGGGCTGGCGAACCCGGCGCCGGCGCGAGCTCTCCTCGGAAGAGCGTGTGCTGTGGCGCAAGATCGCCGAGACGGTGACGCCGCTTGCCGGGCGCCGCATCCCGCCGCCGGACGAGATCGTCGAGGAAATCCTGGGCGCGCCAAGTGCGCCGCCATCTCCGCCATCTCCCATGGTGAAGCCTCCGCCATTTCCGCCACAGAAACCGAAGGCGCCGCCACCCTTGCAAGGGCTTGAGCCGCAGGTGGCGCGGGCGCTCAAGCGCGGACGCATCGAGGTCGACGCGCGGCTCGATCTGCACGGCCTGTTCCAGGCCGAGGCCCATGCCCGGCTGACGAGCTTCCTGCGCGGCACGCAGCAGCGCGGCGGGCGGATGGTTCTGGTGATCACGGGCAAAGGTCGGGCCGGCGGCCCGGACGCGGGCGTGCTGCGGCGCATGGTGCCGCACTGGCTGGGCGATCCCTCGCTGCGCTCCATCGTGGTCGGCTTCTCGGAAGCCGACGCGCAGCACGGCGGCAGCGGTGCGCTCTATGTGCGGCTGCGGAGGGCCGAGCGCGGCCGGCCCTGAGGGAAGTCTGGAACAGGGTTCAGAAGATCAGCTTCAGCACTCCGGTGACAACCAGAAGGCCGATGATGAAGATGATGATCACGGCCCAGAGAAGAAGCTTCAGCACGACAAACACCTTTCACCTGTTTTGGCTAAAAAGCGCGCAGAGTGCGATCGGGTTCCACCAGAGGTCCAAGTTTTAGGCTTTTCCGGCGTTTCCCTCCGTCATTCCCGGCAATGACCAAGCCTTCAGGCTTACAGCACGAAGCGGCTGAGATCGGCGTTGGCGGCGATGTCGGAGACGCGGCTGCGGACATAGTCGGCGTCCACGCGCAGCACCTCGCCCGAGCGGTCGGTCGCGGTGAAGGACACCTCGTCAAGCACCCGCTCCAGCACGGTGGTCAGGCGGCGCGCGCCGATGTTCTCGACGGTGGAGTTCACCTCGGCGGCGACGTCGGCGATGGCGTCGATCGCATCGTCGGTGAAGTCGAGCGTCACACCCTCGGTCGCGAGCAGGGCGACCTGCTGCTTGATCAGGCTGGCCTCGGTCTCCGTCAGGATGCGGCGGAAGTCGGCGCGGGTCAGGGCGTCCAGCTCGACGCGGATCGGCAGGCGCCCCTGCAGTTCCGGCAGCAGGTCGGAGGGCTTGGCCACGTGGAACGCGCCGGACGCGATGAAGAGCACGTGGTCGGTCTTCACCGGGCCGTGCTTGGTGGCGACGGTTGTGCCCTCGATCAGCGGCAGGAGATCGCGCTGCACGCCCTCGCGCGACACGTCGGCGCCGCTGCGGCCCTCGCGGGCGGTGATCTTGTCGATCTCGTCGAGGAAGACGATGCCGGTCTCCTCGACGGCGCGGATCGCCTCCTGCACGAGCTGTTCCTGGTCGAGCAGCTTGTCGGATTCGTCGTTGATGAGGATCTCGTAGGAATCCCGCACCGTGGTGCGGCGCGTCTTCTTCTGTCCGCCCATCTTGCCGAAAATGTCGCCGAGCGACATCACGCCGATCTGCCCGCCCGGCATTCCCGGAATCTCGAAACTCGGCATGCCGCCGCTGCCGCCCGAAACCTCGATCTCGATCTCCTTGTCGTCGAGCTCGTTGGCGCGCAACTTGCGGCGGAAGCTGTCGCGCGTGGTCGGGCCGGAGCCGGGGCCGACCAGCGCGTCGAGCACGCGCTCCTCGGCGGCGGCATGAGCGCGGGTGCGCACATCCTTGCGCTTGGCCTCGCGCACCAAGGCGATGCCGATCTCGACGAGATCGCGGACGATCTGCTCGACATCGCGGCCGACATAGCCGACCTCGGTGAACTTGGTGGCCTCGACCTTGATGAAGGGCGCGTTGGCGAGCTTGGCCAGGCGGCGCGAGATCTCGGTCTTGCCCACCCCGGTCGGCCCGATCATCAGGATGTTCTTGGGCATTACCTCGTCGCGCAGGCTGCCGTCGAGCTGCTGGCGGCGCCAGCGGTTGCGCAGGGCGATGGCCACGGCGCGCTTGGCCTTGGTCTGGCCGACGATGTGGCGGTCGAGCTCGGAGACGATCTCGCGCGGGGAAAATTCGCTCATCAGGAGATACTCACAATCCTGCTTGCCAGTTTTTGATCGCCGCGACCGGATGCAGCAGCATGATCACGTTGAGGGTGAGGTTGTCGCGGATGGTGATGCCCACCCACACTTCGAGGAAGATCGCGACGGCAATGGTGCCCCATGTGGGGAGCCGTGCCGCGAGAAGGAAGCCGACCAGCGCGGCAATCGAATCCGAGACCGAATTGACGATGCTGTCGCCGAAATAATCGAGCGAGATGGTGCCGGCGCGGTAGCGCTCGATGATGAAGCTCGAATTCTCGGTGATCTCCCAGGCCGCCTCCACACCCAAGGCCAGGGCCAGGCGCAGGCCGAGCGGGAGCTTGGGGAAGGCGACGCGCAGCGCGGCGTAGAAGATGAAGCCGTGGATGATGTGGGAGAAGGTGTACCAGTCGGTGAGATGCTGGGAGTTCTCCGAGCTCTGCACCACGCCCCACCACAGCTTCACCGTGCCGCAGGTGCAGATCGGCACCCGCCCCATGGAATAGAGCGCGATGGCCTGCACCGCGAGAATGGCGGCCGCGAGCGCCAGGCCGAGCCCGAGGCGGTTGCCCTGCGCGGAGGCGGTGGTCTGGGTTGCTGCGGTCATGATGCGGGCGCGACCAGCGGCGGCAGGAGCCGGGAAAGGCGCTCAGGCAGCCGCGACACCAGGGCGGCGCGCAGCCGCGCCCAACCCGCGCTCAGCAGCAGCACGAAGGCGCCGAGCACCAGCAGAGTGAGCGGCAGCAGGATGTCGCCGAAGGAATCCTTGATCAGCGTGCCGAACGCGATGCCGGCATAGGCCAGCCCGGCGACGAGGACGGCGCGGCGGTTGACCAGGACGGCGACGAAGCCGAGCGCCAGGAAGATGGCGAGGACGAGCCAGGCCGACGCGGCCGAGATCGGCTCGCTTCCGGGCCAGAGGGTGCTGATCAGCGGATGCACGATCAGCGGCGCGGCGAGGAGATGCAGCCAGAAGGCGATGTCGGTGTTGCGTGTCAGGCGCGCCGGGTCGCGCGTGTCGAACCACATCGCCGCGGCGAAGATCAGCACGCCGCAGAGCAGGAGCAGCGGATCGAGCGCGGCGCGCGTGAACTCCGGGGCCACCAGGAACGACAGGCTCACCGCAAGGGCGGCCAGAGCCGCGGCGGCCGCGGCAATGGTGATCGGAACCCGGAAGCGTCGGTAGTGCACGGCCGCGGCGGCGGTCGCCGCAAGGCTGGCGTAGATCGCGCCGGGGACATTGGTGATCGACCAGGGCTCGCGCAGCCAGTGATCGCCGAGGAAGAACAGGATCGTCGCGAAGAACACCGCGCCGACGAAGGCCACAAGCAGGACGATGCTCGGCAGCGCCATGCGCTTGCGCCGCGTGAAGAACTCCGCGAGCAGCCAGGCCGCGGCGGCGGTCAGCGCGGCGGCCGCGCTGCCCAGAAGCGCCATGTGGCTGAGCGTGAACAGGGCGCCGAGGAACAGCACGACGCCGATGGTGACGAAGATGTCGCCGAAGCCGGTGACCAGCCGCAGCTTCTCCTCGTCCTGCGGCTCCTGCGGCGTGGACGAGGCCTCGATCTCCCGTAGACGCGCGAGCTGGGCGGGGGTGATCACCCCGTCCTCAAGCGCCCGGGCGAGGGTCGGCTCGGAGATCATCGGGCCTCGTCGAGCACTTCGAGGGTGAGGTGGTCGTTGGTGTAGACGCAGATCTCGGCGGCGATCTTCATGGACTTGCGCACGATCTCCTCGGCGGACAACTCGGTGTCGGCCAGCGCGCGGGCGGCGGCCAGCGCATAATTGCCGCCCGAGCCGATGGCGGCCACCCCACCCTCCGGCTCCAGCACGTCGCCGGTGCCGGTCAGCACCAGGCTGGTCTCGGCGTCGGCCACCAGCATCATGGCCTCGAGGCGGCGCAGATAGCGGTCGGTGCGCCAGTCCTTGGCCAGTTCCACGGCGGCGCGCAGCAATTGCCCGGGGTGCTGCTCCAGCTTGGCTTCCAGCCGCTCGAACAGGGTGAAGGCGTCGGCCGTGGCGCCGGCGAAACCGCCGATGACCTTGCCGCCGGCCAGCCGCCGCACCTTCTTTGCGGAATGCTTCATCACCGTCTGGCCCATGGAGACCTGGCCGTCGCCGCCGATGGCGACCATGCTCCCCTTGCGGACATGCAGGATGGTGGTGCCGTGCCAGGGCGCGCGCGTCTCGTCCATGAAGGGTCCTTTTCCAAACGGTGCGGAGATTTATCTAGGCGCTGGGGGCGCGGCACGCAAAGCGGTCTTTGGTGGTATTCAAAATATGGCGTACACGGCCCGCTCCTGCTAAAGGATGCCCGCGTGGAGGCTCCGGCGACGGAGTTTTCACTTCTCTCGTGCTTGGCTGAAGGCGCCGCCTCGTCAGAGGATGAAGACCTTTCGCCTCGGAGTTGCCCCCGGAGTAGCCGATGAGCCGCAGCGCCAGCATTGCCCGCAAGACGGGCGAGACCGACATTTCTGTTTCCGTCAACCTCGACGGGACCGGCGCGGCGAAGGTCGCGACCGGCATCGGTTTCCTCGACCACATGCTCGACCTGCTCGCCCGGCATTCGCTGATCGACCTGGACGTGCGCGCCAAGGGCGACCTGCACGTCGATTTCCACCACACCACGGAAGATGTCGGCATCGCGCTCGGCCAAGCGGTGCGGCAGGCGCTCGGCGACATGAAGGGCATCACCCGCTACGCCGATGTCTGCCTGCCCATGGACGAGACGCTGACGCGCGTCGCGATCGATGTGTCGGGCCGCCCCTTCCTGGTCTGGCGCACGCAGTTCGCGGCGCCCAAGATCGGCGAGTTCGACACCGAGCTGGTGCGCGAGTTCTTCCAGGGCTTCACCACGCATGCCGGCGTCACGCTGCATGTCGAGACGTTCTACGGCGCCAACGCGCACCACATCGCCGAATCCTGCTTCAAGGGGCTGGCGCGTGTGCTGCGCGCGGCGCTGAGCACGGATCCGCGCGCGGGCGACCGCGTGCCTTCGACCAAGGGCCGGCTGGGAGACTGAAGCCCATGCGCGTCTGGACGCTGCATGAACCTCCGGCGGAAGCCGGCCTTTCGCGCGACGAGCGGGCGGACCGCGTCGTCGTCGTGAAGGACGGCTTTGCCTGGTGGGGGCTGGTGTTCGGCATTCTCTGGCTGCTCTTCCACCGCCTTTGGCTCGCCACCCTGATCTATCTCGTCGTTTCCTTCGCGCTGGCGGCTCTGGTCTATTTCGTGCCGCTGGACGAGGACTGGGCGAGCTGGCTTCTCCTGCTGCCGAGCATCTGGGTGGCGCTGGAGGGCAACGACATGCGCCGCCGCAAGCTGGCGGGGAAAGGCTTCACCCAGGCCGCAGCGGTGCTGGCCAAGAGCCGCGTCGAGGCCGAGCAGCGCTTCTTCGCCGAATGGGATTCTGCGCATCCGGCCACGCCCGCCGCCGCGTCTACCCCTGCGGCGCGCGGGCCGCAGGCGCCGCGCTACGGCGCGGGCGAGCCGCAGGTCCTTGGCCTCTTCCCGGAGCCGGGGGGCCGCCTGTGAGCACGATTCTGGTCGATTACGGCGCGGGCAATCTCCGCTCGGCTGCCAAGGCGCTGGAGGTTGCCTCCACGTTTGCGGGGCTGGAGCCGCATGTCGAGGTCACCTCCGATCCCGACCGCGTGGCGCGCGCCGAGCGCATCGTGCTGCCGGGCGATGGCGCCTTTCCCGATTGCCGGCGCGGCATCGCGGCGGTGGATGGCCTCGACCAGGCGCTGCGCGAGGCGGTGACCGACCGCGGCGTGCCCTTCTTCGGCATCTGCATCGGCATGCAGCTTCTCGCCACTTATGGCGAGGAACATGGCGGCGCCGACGGGCTCGACTGGATCGGCGGCCGCGTGGTGCGCGTCACCCCCTCCGATCCGGCGCTTAAAGTTCCGCATATGGGCTGGAACACGCTGCAGGAGCGGAAAAAACATCCGCTGCTGGAGGGCATTCCGCTCGGGCCGCAGGGCCTGCACGCCTTCTTCCTGCACGCCTTCCATTTCGTCCCCGACAATTCCGCCGATGTGCTGGCCGTCGCCGATTACGGCGGCCCGGTCACGGCGGCGGTCGCCCGCGACAACGTCGCCGGCACCCAGTTTCATCCCGAGAAGAGCCAGCGCCTCGGCCTGACGCTTCTCGCCAATTTCCTGCGGTGGAATCCGTGATTCTTTACCCGGCAATCGACCTCAAGGGCGGCAATGTGGTGCGCCTGAAGCAGGGCGACATGGCCCAGGCCACCGTCTACGGCAACGACCCCGCCGAGGTGGCCCGCGGCTTCGAGCGCAGCGGCTTCGAATATCTCCATGTGGTCGATCTCGACGGCGCCTTCGCCGGCACCAGCGTCAACGCCGCGGCGGTGGAAGGCATCCTGACGCGCGTGAAGATGCCGGTGCAGCTCGGCGGCGGCATCCGCGACATGCGCGGCGTCGACGCCTGGATCGGGCGCGGCATTTCCCGCGTCATCCTCGGCACCGCGGCGGTGCGCGACCCCGATTTCGTCAGGCAAGCCGCCAAGCGTCATCCGGGCAAGATCGCGGTCGGCGTCGATGCGCGTGACGGCCGCGTCGCGGTCGAGGGCTGGGCCGAGGTCTCGGAGCTGACCGCGCTCGACCTCTCCCGCCGGTTCGAGGATGCGGGCGTGGCCGCGATCATCTTCACCGACATCGCCCGCGACGGCCTTCTCAAGGGCATCAACATCGAGAGCACGCGCGAACTGGCCGAGGCCATCTCGATCCCGGTCATCGCCTCGGGCGGGCTGGCCGGCATCGAGGACGTGCGCCGCCTGCTGCTGCCGGAGAACGCGGCGATCGCCGGCGCCATCACCGGCCGCGCGCTCTATGACGGCCGCCTCAAGGCCGAGGAAGCCATGACCTTCGTGCGCGCCGCGCGGGATGCGGGCTGATGCTGAAGGTCCGCGTCATCCCCTGCCTCGACGTCAAGGACGGCCGCGTCGTGAAGGGCGTCCGCTTCGTCGACCTGCGCGATGCCGGCGATCCGGTGGAGGCCGCCAAGGCCTATGACGCGGCCGGTGCCGACGAGCTCTGCTTCCTCGACATCACCGCCAGCCACGAGGAGCGCGCGATCCTGCTCGACGTGGTGCGGCGCACGGCGGAGAACTGCTTCATGCCGGTGACGGTCGGCGGCGGCGTGCGCACGGTGGAGGATGTCCGCGCGCTGATGCTGGCCGGGGCCGACAAGGTGTCGATCAATTCGGCCGCCGTGGCCGACCGCTCCATCGTCGGCCGTGCCGCGGACAAGTTCGGCGCGCAGGCCATTGTCGTGGCGGTGGACGCCAAGCGGGTGTCCGCCCCGGGCGAGGCCGGCCGCTGGGAAATCTTCACCCATGGCGGCCGCCGGCCGACGGGGATCGACGTCGTGGCCTATGCCCGCGAGGTCGCGGAGCTGGGCGCGGGCGAGATCCTGCTGACCAGCATGGACCGCGACGGCACCGAGGCCGGCTACGATCTGGCCCTGACCCGCGCCGTTTCCGACGCGGTGTCGGTGCCGGTGGTGGCCTCGGGCGGGGTGGGCGCGCTCGATCATTTCGTGGACGGCGTCGCCAGCGGCGGCGCCAGCGCCGTTCTGGCGGCGAGCGTCTTCCATTTCGGCACCTTCACCATTGCGCAGGTGAAGGATCACATGGCGCAGGCGGGCGTCGCGGTGCGGCGCGATCCGTCATGGCGGGAGCAGGTGGCATGAGCGAATTCACCCTGGACATGCTCGACGCGGCTCTGGCCGAGCGGGCCAAGGCCGACCCGTCCGAATCCTACACCCGCAAGCTTCTCGACGCCGGTCCGGAAAAATGCGCGCAGAAGCTCGGCGAGGAAGCCGTCGAGGCGGCCATCGCCGCCGCCATGAACGACCGCGCCAACCTCGTCTACGAGGCCGCCGACGTTCTCTACCACCTGCTCGTTCTGCTGCGTTCGCGCGATGTCGCGCTTGCCGAGGTCATGGCCGAGCTGCAATCGCGCACCGCGCGCTCCGGCATCGCCGAAAAAGCCTCGCGTGGTGCCTGACGGGAAACAGCCCGGGAAGAGCTTGATGGACATGCAGACCCCGAAGACCGCCTCTCCCTTTCGCGTCTTCTCCCGCGAGGAATGGGCGACTCTGCGCGCCGACACGCCGCTGACGCTGAACGAGGGCGACATCGATCGCCTGCGCTCGCTGGACGACCCGGTGGACGTCAGCGAGGTCGAGCAGATCTATCTGCCG
>Ga0182743_1003227_pt1 | contig 13370 bp, 7 predicted proteins | sample eDN3rd30CKraftOP_FD_128522 | JGI IMG/M metagenome (GOLD analysis project Ga0182743, IMG submission 128522) | Enriched Organic Plus compost microbial communities from Emeryville, California, USA - eDNA 3rd pass 30_C Kraft OP (version 2) (version 2) ... | reverse complement strand
TATCCGCGAATCGCGCCGGGACGTCCGGTTATCGCGGACAAGGTCCGCTCCTACAATGGAACGCCATGCCTCCCGGCGGCTGTAGGAGCGGGCCCTGCCCGCGATTTCGCGCGCAGGGCGCGCTCCTACATGAGAATCGCGCGGCAGGTCAGGCTTTCGGCAGGGGCGCGAAGAGGGCGTCTATATCGCTGTCCTGCAGCTGAAGACCGCTGTCCTTGCCTTCTTCCAGCACACCGGCGGCCAGCGCTGCCTTCCTTGCCTGCAATTGCTGGATCTTCTCTTCCAGGGTGCCGCGGGCGATCAGCTTGTAGACGAACACCGGCTTGTCCTGGCCGATGCGGTAGGCGCGGTCGGTGGCCTGCTGTTCCACCGCCGGGTTCCACCAGGGGTCATAGTGGATCACGGTGTCGGCGGCGGTGAGGTTGAGGCCGGTGCCGCCGGCCTTCAGGCTGATCAGGAACAGCGGCACGCGGCCCTGCTGGAAGTCTTCCACCGGCTGGCGGCGATCGCGGGTGTCGCCGGTGAGCAGGGCGTAGGGGATGCCGCGTTGCTCCAGCTCCGCCTGGATCAGTTCGAGCATCGAGGTGAACTGCGAGAACAGCAGCACGCGGCGGCCTTCCTCCAGCAGTTCGTCGAGCATTTCCAGCAGGCCGGCGAGCTTGCCCGAGCCCGCCGCCGACAGGGTTTGGTCCAGCAGGCGCGGATCGCAGCAGACCTGGCGCAGCTTGAGCAGGGCTTCGAGGACCACGATGTGGCTGCGCGCCAGCCCCTTGCGCTGGATTTCCGCACGGACCTTGCTGTCCATGGCCAGGCGCACGGTTTCGTAGAGGTCGCGCTGGATGTCGCTGAGTTCCACCCAGTGGGTGATCTCGCTCTTGGGCGGCAGTTCGTTGGCCACCTGTTCCTTCTTGCGCCGCAGCAGGAACGGCTTGATGCGGGCGTTGAGGTGGGCCAGGCGCTGGCTGTCGCCGGCCTTTTCGATGGGGGTGCGATACAGGCGGGCGAAGCTGCGCGCATCGCCCAGCCAGCCGGGCATGACCAGGTCGAACAGCGCCCAGAGCTCGCCCAGGTGGTTTTCCAGCGGCGTGCCGGTCAGGCACAGGCGCTGGCGGGCGTCGAGCTTCGCCGCGGCCCGGGCCGACTTGCTGCTGGCGTTCTTCAGGTACTGCGCCTCGTCGAACACCGCCAGGTGCAGCGGCTGCCGGCTCAGCGCCTCGATGTCCCGCGGCAGCAGGGCGTAGGTGCTGAGCAGCAGGTCGTACTGGCCGAGTTCGTCGAAGCCCTTGTGGCGGTCGCTGCCGTGCAGGGTGAGCACGCGCAGGTCCGGGGCGAAGCGTTGTGCCTCGTCCTGCCAGTTGGCCACCAGGCTGGTGGGCATCAGCACCAGGGCCGGGCGGTCCAGGCGCCCGGCGCGTTTTTCCGTGAGAACGTGCGCCAGCACCTGCAGCGTCTTGCCCAGGCCCATGTCGTCGCCGAGGATGCCGCCCACTTCCAGTTCGCGCAGCGCCTGCATCCAGGCCAGGCCCTGCAGCTGGTAGGGGCGCAGCTCGGCCCGCAGGCCCTCGGGGGGCCGGCACGCTTGCTGGTGGTGGTCGCGCAGGCGCTTGGCGAAGCGCAGCAGGCGTTCGCCGCCCTGCCAGTGCAGGGGATGTTCGTCGAGCGGGGCGAGCAGCCCGGCGTCGGCGCTCGACAGGCGCAGGCTGTCGCCGTTGTTTTCCGGGCTGGCGAGGTACAGCCCCTCCAGAACCTGCAGTATCGCCTTGACCCGCTCCAGCGGCAGGCTGACCTTCAGCGGCTTGCCGTCGGCCTGGCGATGCGCGTGGAGCCGTATGGGCAGCTCGGCTCCGGGGGCGTTGGCTGCGCCATCACGCAGCGCCTCGGGGCGCTGGCGGAGCAGTTCCAGCAGCGGTTGCAGCAGGCTGACTTCCTGGCCGTCGACGCGGATGCCCAGCTCCAGGTCGAACCAGGCGTTGCCGGCCTCTTCCTCTATGTGGACGAACCAGTCCTCGACTTCGCTGAAGTCGAGGAGGAACTCGTCGGCCATCTCCACCACCCAGCCCTGTTCGCGCAGTTTCGGCAGGCCGCGGAGAACCGCGGGCCAGCGCTCGGCATCCGCCGAGAAGACTTCGGACTTGTACTCCAACTGGCGGGGAGTGTCGTATTTGCCGAGTTTCTCCAGGCCCAGCTTCTGCAAGCTCTTGCGCAAGGCCTGCTCGATCTTGGGTTGGCGCTCGATGGTGACGAAGCTGCCATCGACGTGGAAACGGATCGGCTGGTCCTTGCGCGCAGGGCCATGCACCCGCTGCCCTTGATAGGCGAAGTCCAGGGCGGCGAGGTGGCGCAGTTCCTCGACGAAGCCATAGCGTTCCCTGCTGTAGGAGCGCTGGGTCAGGCTGGTCAGGTACAGGTGGGGAACGGGGCGGACGTCTTCCAGGCGCTGTTCCGCGTAGCTCACCGGCAGGGGCGCCTGGGGCGCCAGTTCCTTCAGTTGCAGGGCGAACAGCATGGCCTCTTCCTCGCTCACCGGCGGTGCGCTCGGCAGATAGCTGGCCAGGGCCTCGGGCAGGCCGTGGTGCAGCGGGCCCACGCGCAGGTTCTTGCGGTCGAGGTACCAGGGTGGCGTCAGTTGCGTCAGCAGTTGTGGCCGGGGCTCGGCGTCGGTATCCCAGGCGACCCTGTAGTCACCGTACTCGTCCCTGCGCCAGGCGAGCCGAGCGGGCAGTTCCGGGCCTGCGAGCAACTGGCTGGCCGGCGGGCCCAGGTCGAGGAACAGGCGCCCGCTGCGCAGGATCAGCTCCAGCAGCTCGGCGCCCTTGCGGCCCTTGAGCGCTATTTCGCTGGTGTGGGGCTGGGTGCCCGGGGCGTCCAGTGCGCGGACCAGGATTTGCTGGTCCACGGCATCCACGCAGGGCAGGCTCTGGGCTATCGAGGAGATGCGCAGGTAGCCCTGGAGCTTGCCGCCTGCCGTATGGGCGGCGGTGTGGATCAGTATTCGGCCGCTCTTGGTCAGGCGGTAGTACAGGGGCGACTCGTGCAGCGCCGTGCCGGGCGGCTGCTCCCTGAGGACGGCGGGCAGCTTCCTCAGCCAGTGCTGCAGGTCGTAGGACAGCTCGGTGGCGGTCCTCTGGGGTGGGCGGGCGGCTGGCGCGGGCTCCGCGGAGGTCGAGGGGGGCAGGCCTTCCAGCAGGTGCAGCAGCGCCGCCGCGCAATGCTTGCAGTCGAAGCCGACCGGGCAATCGCACTGGCAGTCGAGGGTGTCGCCGCTGGCGGAAAGGCCGATGCGCTGGCGGTAACGATTGCTGCCCGAGCCATCGCACACGCTGTCCAGTGTGCGCTCTGTCAGGCGGGTGATCTGTATCCGGCCCTCGCGGGCGTAGGCTTCGCCGCGGACCAGGGTGACGCTGGGGAACAGGCGGCGCCAGGGAATGCGTCGCAGATGCTCGATGAACGGCGGCATGCTGCCCCCCTTTGCGTTTACTGCTGGTCTGGCTCGCTCGCCGGCGGGGCGTCGAAGCCGCCGTTGGCCGGGGCTTCCGGGGCGGGTTGCTGCGGTTGCCCGGCCGGCGCCTCTTCCTGCATTTCCGCCGGCGGCGGGGTGGTCGGCTTGGCGTTGAGCGGGCTGACGCGGATCAGCATGCCCAGGCTGGGATGGTCGAGGTAGGCCAGCACGTCGTTCTTCAGGCTGACGTCCTGGACCATGTGCTGGCTGTTGGCGAGCAGGCCGTCGGCGCCGAACTGGTTGATCCAGAAGTCCACCTGGGTGTCGACGAAGCGCTGCTGGCGCAGGCTGATGGTGCCTTCCACGGGGAAGTGGTCATCCTGCTGGCGGCCTTCGCTGAGGGCGATCTTCACCGGCGTATCGCCGATGGACTGTTTCCAGGCCTTGTGCATCAGCACGTGGTAGCCCTGGGCCTGGGCCAGCTTGTTGGCCTGGGCGTCCATCGCCGTCGGCCGGCGGGCGTCCTCGCCCAGCGGCTGGGCGCCCTTGGCCCAGTCGTCGGGCGCCGGCTGGCTGGAGTAGACGACGTCGCCTTCCTGCTGGAACAGGATCAGTTCGACCTGGTAGAGGTCGTCGGCGAAGCTCGCCGGGGCGATAAGGGCAAGCAGCAGCGGCAGGTAGCGGAACATACTGGTCCTTTCAGGATGCGTTGGGCGCGAGGCGCTCGAACAGCGCCTCGAGGGTGTTGAAGCGTTCTTCCGGGCGCTCCATGGGCACCTGGAACTTGAACAGGGTCGCGCCTTCGAACTTGTAGCGGTTCGGCTGGCTCTGGATCAGCTTGATCAGCACCAGCGGGTCGACGCAGGTATCGGCGGCGAATTCTACCCGGCCTCCCTGGGGCCCGGCATCCACCTTGACGATGCCGAGCTTCTCCGCCTGCAGTTTCAGGAGCGTCAGACGCACCAGGTTCTTCGCCGGCTCGGGCAGCAGGCCGAAGCGGTCGATCATCTCCACCTGCAGTTCGCGCAGACCGTCCTCGTCCAGCTGGTTGGCGATGCGCTTGTAGAGGATCAGCCGGGCGTGCACGTCGGGCAGGTAGTCCTCGGGGATCAGCGCCGGCACCCGCAGGTTGATGTCCGGGCCGCCGCCCAGGGGCTGCTCCAGGTTGGGCTGCTCGCCCTTGCGGATGGCCTTGACCGCGCGTTCGAGCATTTCCATGTAGAGGGTGAAGCCCACCGCCTGGATCTGCCCGCTCTGGCCTTCGCCGAGCAGTTCGCCGGCGCCGCGGATTTCCAGGTCGTGGGTGGCCAGGACGAAGCCGGCGCCCAGGTCCTGGGCGTTGGCGATGGCTTCCAGGCGTTTCTCGGCGTCGGGCGTCATCTGCTTGCGCGGCGGCGTGAGCAGGTAGGCGTAGGCCTGGTGGTGGCTGCGGCCGACGCGCCCGCGCAGCTGGTGCAGCTGGGCCAGGCCGAACTTGTCGGCGCGCTCGATGAGGATGGTGTTGGCGCTGGGCACGTCGATGCCGGTCTCGATGATGGTCGAGGCCACCAGCACGTTGAAGCGCTTGTGGTAGAAGTCGCTCATCACCCGTTCCAGATCGCGTTCGTGCATCTGCCCGTGGCCGATGCCGATGCGTGCCTCGGGCACCAGTTCGGCCAGGTCGCGGGCGCACTTCTCGATGCTCTTCACCTCGTTGTGCAGGTAGTAGACCTGGCCGCCGCGCAACAGCTCGCGCAGTAGCGCCTCCTTGATCACCGCGTTCTGCTGTTCCATGACGAAGGTGCGCACCGACAGGCGGCGCGCCGGCGGCGTGGCGATGATCGACAGGTCGCGCATGCCGGCCACGGCCATGTTCAGGGTGCGCGGGATCGGCGTGGCGGTGAGGGTGAGGATGTCCACCTCGCTGCGCAGGGCCTTGAGCTGCTCCTTCTGGCGCACGCCGAAGCGGTGCTCCTCGTCGATGATGACCAGGCCGAGGTTCTTGAAGCGCACGTCCTCCTGCAGCAGCTTGTGGGTGCCGATGACGATGTCCACCTTGCCTTCGGCGAGCTGGCCGATCGCGCCTTCGACCTCCTTGGCGGTCTTGAAGCGGCTCATCACCTCCACGGTCACCGGCCAGTCGGCGAAGCGGTCGCGGAAGCTGTTGTAGTGCTGCTGGGCGAGGAGGGTGGTGGGCACCAGCACCGCTACCTGCTTGCCGCTGTGCACGGCGACGAAGGCGGCGCGCATGGCCACCTCGGTCTTGCCGAAGCCGACGTCGCCACAGACCAGGCGGTCCATCGGCTTGTCGGCGAGCATGTCGGCCACCACGGCGTCGATGGCCGCCTGCTGGTCTGGCGTCTCCTCGAAGGGGAAGCCGGCGGAGAAGGTGGCGTAGTCGGCCTGCGGGTCCTTGAACGCATAGCCCTTGCGCGCGGCGCGGCGGGCGTAGATGTCGAGCAGTTCGGCGGCGACGTCGCGGACCTGCTCGGCGGCCTTGCGCTTGGCCTTCTGCCAGGCCTCGGAGCCGAGCTTGTGCAGCGGCGCCAGGGCGTCGTCGCTGCCGGTGTAGCGGGCGATCAGGTGCAGGTTGGCCACCGGCACGTAGAGCTTGGCCTCGTCGGCGTACTCCAGGGCCAGGAACTCGGCGTTCTGCCCGTCGATCTCCAGGGTGATCAGGCCCATGTAGCGGCCGACGCCGTGGTCGATGTGCACCACCGGCGCGCCTTCGCGCAGCTCGGTGAGGTTCTTGATGACGTTCTCGCCGCCGTCGCGGGTCTTCTCGCGGCGCCGGCGCTGCATCACGCGCTGGCCGAACAGCGGGCTCTCGGCGATCAGCGCGACCTCGTCCTGCAGCAGCAGGCCGTCGTCCAGCGGCGCGATGGTGATGGCCAGGCGCTCGGGCTGGGCGAGGAAGGCCGGCCAGCCGTCGACTTCGCCGGGGCGCAGCTTCAGCCGCGCCAGCAGTTCCAGCAGCACCTCGCGGCGCCCGGCGGATTCGGCGCTGAACAGGATGCGCCCGGGGAACTCCTCGATGAAGCGGCGCAGCCGGGCCAGCGGCTCGCTGGCCTTGGCCTCGATGGCCAGGTCCGGCAGGGGCTCGGCGGGGAAGCTCTCGCGGCCCACGCCCGGCTCGACCGGCTCGGCGCTGACCACCACGCGCGGCCAGCTCTTCAGGCGGGCGAAGCAGTCCTCCACCGGCAGGAACAGCTCGGCCGGCGGCAGCAGCGGCCGCTCGGGGTCGTAGCGGCGGTCCTCGTAGCGGCTGCGCACGTCGTTCCAGAACTGCTCGGCGGCCTGCTCGATGCCCGGCAGGGAGAACACCTGGGTGTCCTGGGGCAGGTAGTCGAACAGGGTGGAGGTCTCGCCCTCCTCGAAGAACAGCGGCAGGTAGTACTCGATGCCGGCCGGGGTCAGGCCGCTGGCCAGGTCCTGGTAGATCGGGCAGCGCCGGTAGTCGACGTCGAAACGCTCGCGGAAGCGCCCGCGGAAGCCGGCGACCGCCTCCTTGCGCAGGGGGAATTCGCGCGCCGGCAGCAGGCGGATGCTCTGCACCTTGTCGATGGAGCGCTGGTTCTCCGGGTCGAAGGTGCGCAGCGTCTCGATCTCGTCGTCGAACAGGTCGATGCGGTAGGGCAGCTCGCTGCCCATCGGGAACAGGTCGATGAGCGCGCCGCGCACGGCGAACTCGCCGTGTTCGTAGACGGTGTCCACGCAGCGGTAGCCGGCGGCTTCCAGGCGCAGGCGCATCTGCTCGACGTCGAGCTTCTGGCCGACGTCCAGCACCAGGCTGCCGCCCAGCAGGAACTTCACCGGCGCCAGGCGGTGCAGGGCGGTGGCGATGGGCGCCACCAGCACGCCGCGGCGCAGCTCGGGCAACTGGTAGAGGGTGGCGACGCGCTGGGAAATGATGTCCTGGTGCGGCGAGAACACGTCGTAGGGCAGGGTTTCCCAGTCCGGCAACTGCAATACCGGCAGGTCCGGGGCGAAGAAACGCAGCTCCTGTTCCAGGCGCTCGGCGCTCTGGCTGTCGGTGGTCAGCAGCAGGGTGAAACGGCTGGCCCGGGCGGCGGCCTCGGCCACCGCCAGGCTCAGGGCGGCGCCGGGCAGGTTGCCCCAGGTTTGCTTGCCGGCCGCGGCCGGCAAGGCGGGAATACGCAATACGGACACGGGCGTAGCGGGCTCCGGTCGGAAATTTGACCGGGTGGATTGTAACTATCCCGATTGACGGCTGTCAGTCTTTGCAGCGCTGCAGATTGCCGGCGATGGCCTGCACCGTCATAATGTAGCCCCTTTTTTCTTCTCCTACATGTGGAAGGTAATGCCCGTGAATCAGAAGCCCGACCAGTGTCTCGGTGAGTGGATCGATCGTGAAGCCCTCGCGGAAGCCATGATTCCGCTGATCGGCCAGCTCTACCGCAACAACAACGTGGTGACCTCGATCTACGGCCGTGGCCTGATCAACCGTTCGGTGATCGACATTCTCAAGGCGCACCGTTTCGCCCGCCACCGCCTGGCCGACGAAGCCGAGCTGTCGGTTCACGACACCTTCCCCGTCCTCAAGGCCATGAGCGAGCTGAAACTCGGCGCCGCCTCGGTCGACCTGGGCAAGATGGTCGCCAAGTTCAAGGCCGAGGGTAACGGCCGCAGCATCGAGCAGTTCACCAAGGACGAGCTGGCCGACGTGGTCGGCAAGCAGAACGGCGCCGCCCGCGAAGGCACCGACGTCGTGCTGTACGGCTTCGGCCGCATCGGCCGCCTGCTGGCGCGCATCCTGATCGAGAAGACCGGTGGCGGCGACGGCCTGCGCCTGCGCGCTATCGTCGTGCGCAAGGGCGCCGAGAACGACCTGGTCAAGCGCGCCAGCCTGCTGCGCCGCGACTCCGTGCATGGCAAGTTCGACGGCACCATCACCATCGATGAGGCCAACAACACCATTACCGCCAACGGCAACCTGATCCAGGTGATCTACTCCAACGATCCGTCCTCGGTGGACTACACCCAGTACGGCATCAAGAACGCCCTGCTGGTCGACAACACCGGCAAGTGGCGCGACGCCGACGGCCTCGGCCAGCACCTGAAGTGCCCGGGCGTCGACCGCGTGATCCTCACCGCTCCGGGCAAGGGCGCGCTGAAGAACATCGTCCACGGCATCAACCATGGCGACATCACCGCCGACGACAAGATCGTCTCCGCCGCCTCCTGCACCACCAACGCCATCGTGCCGGTGCTCAAGGCAGTCGATGACCAGTACGGCATCGTCAACGGCCACGTCGAAACCGTTCACTCGTACACCAACGACCAGAACCTGATCGACAACTTCCACAAGGGCAGCCGCCGCGGCCGCAGCGCTCCGCTGAACATGGTGATCACCGAGACCGGTGCCGCCACCGCTGCCGCCAAGGCCCTGCCGGTGCTCAAGGGCAAGCTGACCGGCAACGCCATCCGCGTTCCCACCCCGAACGTGTCCATGGCCATCCTCAACCTGAACCTGAACAAGTCGACCTCCCGCGAGGAGATCAACGAGTACCTGCGCCAGATGGCCATGCACTCGGACCTGCAGAAGCAGATCGACTTCGTCAGCTCGCAGGAAGTGGTCTCCACCGACTTCGTCGGTTCCCGCCACGCCGGCGTGGTCGATGCCGAAGCCACCATCTGCAACGACAACCGTGTCGTGCTGTACGTGTGGTACGACAACGAGTTCGGCTACAGCTGCCAGGTGGTCCGCGTGATGGAAGAGATGGCTGGGGTCAACCCGCCGGCCTTCCCGCGCTAAGCCAGGCCTGAAAATCGAAAACGGGAGCTCTCGGGCTCCCGTTTTTCGTTAGTCTTCGCGCTTACCCGCGCACCATAACGATAAAAATGCCAACCCCTCTACCGAGGAACCCCGCAATGGATGGACACCCCCATCTGCATGAAGGCTCGCTCAAGCGTGGCCTGAAGAACCGCCACATCCAGCTGATCGCCCTGGGTGGCGCCATCGGTACCGGCCTGTTCCTGGGCTCGGCCGGTGTACTGCAATCCGCCGGCCCGTCGATGATCCTCGGCTACGCCATCGGCGGCTTCATCGCCTTCCTGATCATGCGTCAGCTCGGCGAGATGATCGTCGAGGAACCGGTCGCCGGTTCCTTCAGCCACTTCGCTCACAAGTACTGGGGCGGCTTCGCCGGCTTCATGTCCGGCTGGAACTACTGGGTGCTGTACATCCTGGTCGGCATGTCGGAACTGACGGCGGTCGGCAAGTACATCCAGTTCTGGTGGCCGGAGTTCCCCACCTGGGCCACGGCGGCGATCTTCTTCGTGCTGATCAACGCCATCAACCTGTTCAACGTGAAGGCCTTCGGCGAGACCGAGTTCTGGTTCGCGATCATCAAGGTCGCCGCCATCATCGGCATGATCCTGCTCGGCATCTGGCTGCTGGCCAGCGGCCACGGCGGCCCGCAGGCCTCGGTGAGCAACCTGTGGAGCCACGGCGGTTTCTTCCCCAACGGCATTTCCGGCCTGGTGATGGTCCTGGCGATCATCATGTTCTCCTTTGGCGGCCTGGAGCTGGTGGGCATCACCGCGGCCGAAGCGGCGGAGCCGAAGAAGGTGATCCCCAAGGCGATCAACCAGGTGATCTACCGCATCCTGATCTTCTACATCGGCGCCCTGGCCGTGCTGCTCTCGCTGTACCCGTGGGACGCGCTGCTGCAGAGCATCAACAGCTCCGGCGACCCGTACAGCGGCAGCCCCTTCGTGAAGGTGTTCTCGCTGCTGGGCAGTGATGTCGCGGCCAACGTGCTGAACTTCGTGGTGCTGACCGCGGCGCTGTCGGTCTACAACAGCTGCGTGTACTGCAACAGCCGCATGCTCTTCGGCCTGGCCGAGCAGGGCGACGCCCCGCGCGCCTTCGCCAAGGTCGACGACCGCGGCGTGCCGCTGCTGGCCATCGGCGTCTCGGCCTTCATCACCCTGGCCTGCGTGGTGGTCAACTACGTGATCCCGCACCAGGCGCTGGAGCTGCTGATGTCGCTGGTGGTGGCGGCGCTGGTGATCAACTGGGCGATGATCAGCCTGGCCCACCTGATGTTCCGCCGCGCCAAGAACCGCGAGGGCGTGCGCACCAGCTTCCGCGCCCTGTGGTACCCGTTCGGCAACTGGCTGTGCCTGGCCTTCGTGGTGTTCATCCTCGGCATCATGCTGCAGATCCCGGGCATCGACGTGTCGGTGTACGCCATCCCGGTATGGGTGGTGCTGATGGGCATCTGCTACCTGCTCAAGCGCAAGGGCGAGGCACGGGCTACCGCCTGATCCCGTCGGCGCTGGACGAGAAAGGGCCGCATTCCTACCGGGGTGCGGCCTTTTTGTTTCCAACGGCGGATAACCGCGAACGGTCATGCGCCCTACGTCATGGTTGGGCATTGCGTAGGGCGCATAACGCCTACGGCGTTATCCGCCGTTTGACCGTGATTCCAGGCGCGTTCCGGGTTCGAACCCGGAGCACCTGTTCCCGAGCACTCCGGGCCCGACCCGCCATGGCGATGGGTATCGCTTCGCTCAACCCATCCTACGGGGGAATGGCGTGGGTGGGGCAGCGTAGGAGCGGATCTCATCCGCGAACCGCGCCGATACCTCCGGCTATCGCGGACAAGGTCCGTTCCTACAGATTGCCCGGAGACATGGCGTTCCCACCCGTAGGATGGGCCCCACCGGCGGCGCTGTAGGCCGGCCAGCGCCGTACTACAGCTGCCCGTCGCGATAATCCCGCGCCACCGCCTCCAGCCCCGCCTGGGCGAACAGCTGCAGATGGCGGGCGAGGTCTTCCGGCGGCTGCTCGAACAGGCCGGTCAGCGGCGTGGGGATTTCCCGGCTGATCACCTGCAGCGTCAGGTAGGGCGCTATCACACTGAACAGGCAACGCAGCAGCGCCGGCTCCTGGGCGGGGATGCCGGTGACCTCGCCGAGCAGCGCCAGCACCAGGCGCACCTTGGGCATGGCCTCCTGGTCGATGAGTTCGGAGAGGAAGGGCGAGGGCGTCAGCAGCTCGCGGGCCCACAGGCGCGCCTGCCAGCGCTGGCCGTTGGCGACGTTGAGGGTCAGCGCCGCGATCAGGTCGGCGAGCTTGTCGCGGGCCGGGCGCTGGCCGCAGGTCAGTCGTTCGAGCTGGTCGTAGCCGATCAGGTGCTTGTGCATGTCCTGCAGCACCGCGCGGTAGAGGCCATCGCGGCTGCCGAAGTGGTAGTTCACCGCGGCCATGTTGCACTGCGCGCGCTGGCAGATGGCCTTGCTGGTGGTGTCGGCGTAGCCACGCTCGGCGAACAGTTCGCCGGCCGCCAGGAGTATCCGGCGACGAGTGGCTTCGCCGTCCTGGCGCGGCGCGCGGGGCGGCTCCTGGCGAGCCTTGCGGGGTGGTCCAGGCATGCTTGCACCCTGCTGGATGGGAGTCTGTGCAGACTAGAGCCGGGCTAGATCAAATTCAAATTTGAATTCGTTGTCTATGCTTGCCCCTTGTCGTCAACCGATAGCGGGTCGTCATCATGCGCAAGAAGCTCGTCGTTGTCCTGCTGCTGCTCGCCGCGGCGGGCCTGGGGGCCTGGTACTACTTCCACTCGAAGGCCGAGCAGGGCGGCGACCTGGTGCTCTACGGCAACGTCGACATCCGCCAGGTGTCCCTGGCCTTCACCGGCAGCGAGCGCATCGCCGAGATGCGCGTGGAGGAGGGCGACGCGGTCAAGGCCGGGCAGGTCCTGGCCAGCCTCGACAGCCGCACCCTGAAGCTGCAGATCGACCAGGCCAAGGCGCAGATCGCCGCCCAGGAAGCCAATGTCCTGCGCCTGCACAACGGCTCGCGCCCCGAGGACATCGACCGCGCCAAGGCCCAGGTGGACGGCGCCAGGGCCCAGGTCGAACTGGCCGGCATCCAGCTGCGCCGTCTGCAGGGCATCCGCGCCAACAGCCCCGGCGGGCGCGCCGTCAGCCAGCAGGACCTGGACAACGCCAGCGCCCAGCTGAAGGTCGACCAGGCCCGGCTGGAGGATGCGCAAAAGGCCCTGCGCCTGGCGAAGATCGGCCCGCGCGCCGAGGATATCGCCCAGGCCGAGGCCCAGCTGCAAGGCGCCCGCGCCCAGCTCGCGCTGCTGCAGCACAACCTCGACGAAACCCAGTTGCGCGCCCCGCAGGACGCCACGGTGCGCTCGCGCCTGCTGGAGCCGGGCGACATGGCCTCGCCGCAGCGCGCGGTCTACGCCCTGGCCATCACCGATCCGAAGTGGGTGCGGGTGTACGTCAACGAAACCCAGCTCGGCCACATCAAGCCAGGCATGCGCGCCAGCGTCAGCACCGACAGCCATCCGCAGCAGCCGGTGCAGGGGCACGTCGGCTACATCTCCGACGTCGCCGAGTTCACCCCCAAGGCCGTGCAGACCGAGGAGCTGCGCACCGCGCTGGTCTACGAGGTGCGGGTGATAGTCGAGGACAAGGACAACCGCCTGCGCCTGGGCATGCCGGCCACGGTGCGCATCGCCGAGGGCGACCAGCTGCGCGACGGGAAGGCCGACTGATGGACCTGGTGATAGACGCCCGCGGCGTCGCCAGGCGGTTCCTGGTCAAGGAATCCGGGCAGATCGTGCAGGCCCTGCACGGCCTCGACCTGCAGGTGCGCAAGGGCGCGCTGACCGCGCTGGTGGGCCCGGACGGCGCCGGCAAGACCACCTTCCTGCGCCTGGTGGCCGGGCTGCTGCGCGTCGATAGCGGCGAGCTGGAGGTGCTCGGCATCGACGTCAAGGCGCACCCGCAGCGCGTGCAGGACCTGATCAGCTACATGCCGCAGCGCTTCGGCCTCTACGAAGACCTGAGCGTGCAGGAAAACCTCGATCTCTACGCCGACCTCCATGGCGTCGGCGCGCAGCAGCGCCGCCAGCGCTTCGAGCGCCTGCTGGCGATGACCGACCTGGGACGCTTCACCGACCGC
>Ga0182743_1003225_pt1 | contig 13376 bp, 10 predicted proteins | sample eDN3rd30CKraftOP_FD_128522 | JGI IMG/M metagenome (GOLD analysis project Ga0182743, IMG submission 128522) | Enriched Organic Plus compost microbial communities from Emeryville, California, USA - eDNA 3rd pass 30_C Kraft OP (version 2) (version 2) ... | reverse complement strand
GCCCGCCCTCGGGCACCTGCCGGTCACGCAGATCACCGCCGGGATCATCGACCGCACCATCGATGCCTGGGAGAAACGCCACGGGGCGTCAACGATCAAGAACTCCATCGCCCCGCTCGTGCGCGTCCTCGACGAGGCAGTCCGCGACGGGCTCATCCCGATCAACCCCGCGAAGAACCGCGCCAAGCGCAGCCTAAACCGCAACGCCTTCCGAACCCAGCCCGCCGAGCAAGCCTCGCCCCGCGCGCACGCCATCCCCGACATGGGCACCCTGACAAAGCTCGCGGACGCCTGCGGAAAGATCCACCAGTCCTACTCCGACTTCGTGATGCTCGCCGCGCTCCTCGCCGCTCGATCCTCAGAAGTCTCCGGGCTCCAGGCCGGCGACGTCCGCTTCGACAAGAGAATCGTCGTCATCGCCCGCCAGACCTACCCCGGCAAGGGCGGACTCGTCACCAAACAGACCAAGGGCCGCAAGGAGCGGCGCGTCCCGATCCTCGACCCGCTGCGACCGATCCTCGAACGCCTCACCGAGGGCAAGGAGCCGGAGGAGCGTCTGCTCGTCGGCCCGAAAGGCGGCGTCCTCACCACCGCCACCGTACGAGACGCCACGAACTGGGACCAGATCGTCAAGGATCTCGGGCTGACCGATATCACCAGACACGGGCTCCGGCACACCGGAGCCACCTGGATGGCCGACGCAGGCATCCCGCTCCACGTTCTCCAGGACATTCTCGGCCACGCCTCTGTCGAGACCACCCGTGGATACCTGCACCCCGACGACCGACACCTCGCATCAGCCGCGGAGCAGGCCAACGCCTTCCTTGCCCGATCCGGCAAGGAAGGCAGACCGAGCCGGCGCGAGGCGTCGAGGTCGCTGTGACGGGTAGCCAGGAGGCACGATCGGAGGCTCTGGTCCCCTTTTGGTCCCCTTATCCACAGGCTGGAGCCTTCGGACACTCGAATCAGCCGTCCGGAGCGCCGGGAGACGCACGGGTTCCTCGGCGAGGGGACCAGAGGGGGACCAACAAAAACTCGTCGCCAGACATGACGAAGCCCCGATGAAAATGGCTTCTCATCGGGGCTTTTCTGTCGGGCTGACAGGATTTGAACCTGCGACCCCCTGACCCCCAGGTGCCACGAGAAGGGCTTGTAACCCACCTGACCGGGATTTTTGCGTTTCAGGAGCGCGCTCCGCGCGTCACGTTTCGCAGGGTTTGCAGGCTGTTGGTCACTTGATTGGTCCACTCTCCCCCGCACAACGACATCTCGGCGCGCGTCGGTCGCCGTCAGGCCACGTTGACGTACACCCGCACGATACGGCCATCGTGCTTCTCGGCGAATACGGGGTACATGCCATCCCCCCAGGCTGTGCCGAATGTGACCCCAGCTCCCGCATGGCCCTTCGCAAACGCAAGTTCGCCATGTCCGCCACCGCTCAGAGTCGAGCGACAAGCGCCATCGTATGAGTAGTTGAACAAGGCGCCTTCCTTGCGTTCGATATCCCCCACGATCGCGAACGGCTCTCGTTTCCACTCTGCATCGATGTAGCTGGGGTCAGTGACCATCAGTTGACCGCTGTCCACGGCTACCTCGCCAATGAGCTCGACCTCGATGCACGGGGATGGATTAGCAATCTCAAGCTCATCGTCGCCAACGACAGGGTCTGAGTCCTCGTACCCTTCTTCCTCCAGCGCTAGCATCGCCCGAAAACCCTGAGTCCGAAACAAGTCCTGCTCCAGTTCCGCCTTGTCGATTTCTAAGGTTCGCACGGCGATGGCGTCGAACTCCTTGTCAGCCTTTAGACGCGCGATCTCTCCATCTCTGATCTGGATGCGTTCGGCAAGCGCCTTCTCAACAACCTCGGGACTACGCTTCTCCAGCTCCTGAGCTTTGTCTTTCCACAGATCGCGACTCTTCTCGACGGTTTCGATGGTCGCATCTTTCGCTTTGACTGCAGCGCGCAGATTCTCGACGTACAGCCTCCAGATAACAGCACCACCAACGATCGCCGCGGCATTCAAGATCAGTTGCACTACAGCTACCGTTTCGCCAATCCATTCCGGCACGGCCTTACCTTCTCCTTCTATAAGATCCGCACGCCGCGCGGACGCCGCCGCTTGCGATGCGATGCTGGGCGTCGGGCGACGCAAGCGCAATCAATCGATGCGCGCACGTCAGTACGCAAGCAACGAACTCTGGTCATTGGTGACAAGCGCCGGGCCGACGACTTCCCCTTCGCCGGCCCGGCGCTCGCGGGTTTCTAGCCCTTGATGTTGCGTGGGTCGTGCGCTGGAGCGATCGTGTTCTTGTCACGAATCCGTCCATCGCGGCCGTGAATCAAGACCTCTCCACCGCCGCGGCCGGCGGAGTAGTCGCGCGCCGCGGCATAGGCATCCGCCTGAGTGCGGTGGAGCGATGACGCACGGGAGTTACCGTGGCCAACAGCCGCCCACCCGTCTCCGCGCGGGACGACCGAATAGTCGCCGTTCTTGCTCATGTCTCACCTCCTCTCGCACCGGGCGAAGCCGACGAGGGGCTGGTGGACCGGACGCCGAGCTATCGCATCATGCTTGGTATCCTCCCCTACGCATCGAATACATGTTCGACCGACACGCCGGTTGCCGGTTCGACGTCGAAGCGATCAGGGGCGGCACGCCACGAGTGCTCGGTGGGCGGAAGTGGCGCGGCGGTGTTAGGTCCTCAGTACCAGTGGGAGGACGACGAGCCTCTTGTGCGCACCCGCGTCCGCGCACGCTGCACGGGCCGGAGGGCTCCAAATCGTGTACGGATTGAGTCGTACACGTCGGTTGTTCCCGATTCGTCAACGACCGAGACGAGGAGCGCGAAGGGAATCTTGGTGGGCGAGTTGTCGAGGGCTCCACTTCGGCGCGCGACGTAGGACAGCTCAAGTCTTGGCAGCTCGACCTCGCTGGGCTTCAAAGCCACTCGGTAGTGGCGGACAGTCTCCCACTTCCCACTGTCTCGCAGTTGCGCTTCCGAGGCGCCTCTCTTCGCAGCACCGAGCGTCTTGGTGACGGGTTCCTGACTGGGCGTCCATCCCCGAGCGAGAAGCGCGCGTGCGGTGTCGCCACCGATGTCCAGAGTTTGCTTCTTGTCAGGTAGCCCCTTCGGCGGGGTGAACGTGTGGATTCGGTGATGCGGTCGCAGAACGAGTTCGAGAGAAGCGCTGGTGTACTCGGTCGGCTGCGTCGGATCGACGGGTGATGCGTAGGCAAGCGTGATTTGGAGTTGCACGTCGGTGGTGGCCGGATCGGCTACAGGAACTTGATATCCAAGAAGGTCACCGCGCTCGATTTCATCGACGTACAGGACGTGTGCCTCGTTGGGCGCGCAATCCAGTACCTCATCGAAGCTGAGTGGCTGGCGTCCGTAGCCCACCTCGTCGCGGAGCTTCACATGGTTTCTCGGGCGTTCGGCGAAGTGGGTAGTGAAGGCTCGGAGGACGCTGCTGTTGACCCGAGGAAGTCGTGTGACGAGGTCAGCGAGAGCGTGCGTTGTCACTGGCGCAGCGAAACTTGTTCCGGCTGCTTCAAGGAAGCTGCCGTCTGCTCGGACAACGTTGAACATCCGATTGTCGCTGCCGCCGAACTGGACGCCGAGGGGCTGGACGCGTGCTCCGTGGCGGCCCGGCCCCATCGACGAATATGGAGCCCGCGCCCAGGGCTTCTCCGGAGCGGGGGCATCGCATGCGCCGACAGCCACCCCGTTGGCCATATCAGCTGGCACCTGGACGCGATGCAGGCCGGTCATCTGGTCCTGATCGCCGTCGTTACCGGCAGCGACGACGAACAGCACGTCCTTCTCCCAGGCCAGCTGATCGAGTTCGCTCGTCCATCGGTTTGGCTCCATGTCGTCCTCCACAGCGAGAGTTGGACCAAGGCTCAGGTTGACGAGGCGATGACCCTTGGCCTCGACTTCCTCCTTGATTCGGTCGAGAACCCAATAGCCTTCAAGGTCTCCGGGAATGTTCGGAGCAGGGAGGACTCTGTAGCTTTCAACGGGAAGTGGGGGCGTTGGCGCTTGCTGGCCAGGTGCGACGAGACCGTAGAGAACGGCTCCCGTGACCCCTGTGCCGTGATCGAGTTCGTCCTGATCCGGCGCCTCTGGTGTGAGGTCGTGCGTTGGGATGACGAACAGGGAGCCGTTCCTGCGGGTCGTATCCACGCCCCCGTCGAATACCGCGACCGACACGCTGGAGAGGACAGGTTGGTTCGTCGGCGGCGCGGCCAGTCGCTGGACGCTGCGAGTGCCGAAACGCGGTCGGGGTCGGATCGCTGGCATGGGACGGAGTACGCGCAGCGGATTGAATCTGGCAAGAGAGGATGCCCGCTCGACGTCGAGGCTTACTGGAGTGAAGGTCAACCCGCCGACACGACGGACGTAGTCACGGTGAACCTCACCGCCTTCGTCCAGGATAAGCGCAAACCAGCGTTCGAGTGTTTCTTCATCGAGCGGTATCGGCTCACCAAGTCTCGAAGTTCGTGGGTGCAGGACCGCTTCCCAGACTCGCCGCGCAGTGGACTCGACCTGCTTCTCGGACGCTTCCGGCGCTCGCAAGACATCGGATTGACGCGGCAGCGCTATTTCGCTTAGCTCGCGTATCTGTGCGAAGGCTTGGTTTTCGGTCCGGTTTCGTCCGCCTTCCGTGATGAGCCGTCGGAGCTCAATCAGGCCGCCGTCCGAGACAGTGAAGATGAGTCGTCGCGTCTGGGCTTCGACGCTCTTCGCTTTCGTGACGTATAAGCCGACATCTGCCCGTGAACCGACCGGAGATGCGCCGACATGTGCCAGGAGCTCGGTCGGAAAGTACGATGCTGCGAGATAGTTCGGGAGCAGCTTGGCCTCGACGTAGACACGATCACTTGCCCGAAGTGTCTGTGGCAACGTCGCAACGGCTTCGGTCGCAGCGGCCACCTGGGGAGCGAGAATGCTCTGCGCCTGCTCGACGGTCTGTGGTTCGTGCTTCTCGCCACCACCGGAGCGAGGCGCTTGAACATCAAGTTTCAGTGCTTCCCCGTTGACGAGAAGCGGTCGCGATACAGCTTCATTGCTTCGCACGTCCGCCACGCTGGACTCCTTCTGCTCGTTTGATACCGGCGGCGACGGTCGGATGACTCACACCCATAAGCGCGGCGATTTGCCTGTTCGACATCCCCAACTTGTCCCGCATGATCAAGAAGAGCCTGTCACGGTGGGGGCCGGCCTCCCCGATGTGACGCGCCAGCTGGCTAAGAAGTTCGTCTGTGACCGCGGAGCCGTTGAGGATCGAACGTCTGTGCGCGAGTGCCCAGAGTCGTGTGAGGTCGGAACTCGTCGTCCCGGATGTGAGCTCGGTCGCGAGAACGAGAGCGTCCGTGTCGACGCCCTCGAAGCCCGTGGCGAGGTTGTCCAGGATGGCGCGACGTTCCTCGTCAGCTGGAAGAGACAGAACCAGAGAGCGGTCGAAGCGCCGCTCAACTGCCGTGTCGAGGAGTTGCGGGTGATTGGTCGCTGCGATCAGCAAACTGGTGTCGGGCCACCGGTCGAGTTCGACCAAGATTACATTGACAATGCGCTTGAGTTCACCGATGTCAGAATCGTCGTCCCGACGCTTAGCGATGGCGTCGAACTCGTCCAGGAGCAACACACAAGGACCGCTCTTCGCGTAGTCGAGAACGGACTTGATATTCCGTCCGGAGCTCCCGAGGTAGCTGGAGACAACGGACGACAGGTCAAGGGACAGCAGTGGCAGTTGGAGCGACTGGGCCAGCCACCGGGCCGTCATCGTCTTTCCGACACCGGGGGGTCCGCTCAGGAGGAGCGTACGAGTCAGGCCCGCGCCCGCCCGTCGCAACTCGTCGGCACGGCGACGCTCCAGCAGCACTTCACGGAGCTCGGCCATCACGTCATCGCTGAGGACGAGTCCCTCACCATCTGGCAGGAGGTCGATGTCCACCAGCGGTTGCGCGCTGTCCCCCTCTGTCGGGACGGCACCCGAAACGTAACGCAACTCGGTCGCATCGGAACCAGCCGCGATAGCCTGATGCACGGCGTCACGGAATGACTCGATATCCTGAACGCCGGTCGGGACCGACCGCATCAGCCGTGACGCGAGTTGCCGCACGCCCGCACCATGACCACGCGTACCGACGCGAACGAGGTCGACCACAGCACGCTCAAGTCCATCGGGAGCGTGGTAACTCTTGTTCCCTGCAGTCGCCATGCTTACCATCCTATCGAAGCACCCGATCTCTGAGTGTCAGGTGCGCCCGGTAAGACAGTGACATGAGGCACCGACACTTACCAGTCGGCGTCTTGCGCCTACCTCGCTCACGGCAGGACGAGGAGCTCGCGAACCTCAGTGCAACGCCCGGGAAGAGACCGACACGCGACCAGCCCGAACGGCGTCTCGACGCGTGACTGCCTCTCGGATGCGGGCACGGATGAGTAGGATCACGGCCATCGGCCCGTTGAGGGTCAGCTTGATCGAGTTCCACGCGCACAGCAGCAGCACCAGGTTGAGCCAACCGGGGCCGCCGGTCTCGATGGTGGTCGCGCACCAGTGGGCAGCGAGGAGGTATGGGCTCGCGGCGAGCATCGCCGGGATCCCCCAGCGCAGTCCGCGGCGGGTCCGGGTCGCGGCGATCAGAAGGTTGGTGGGCGCGTAGCTGAGGATGTTGTGGGTGTGGACGCTGGCCGCCCAGATGAGCCGGAACATGGGCACAGTCCTTCCAGGGGTTCGGCGACAAGAACCTGAAAGAACCGCCCAGCGTGCGGGGTGATCATACCGTCGCGGGGAGCGACAGCGCCAATATAGAGGCCGCCTCGTCCTCCACTGTAGGACGGTGGCTTGACATCGGGAAGGGCACCGGGCTCACAGCGAGCGACGGACCGGCTCTCGTTGTGGCCTACGCGGCGGCTCCTCCCCCGCTCCCCGCGCGAGGCTGCGTACCCGATCGAGCGCGGCCTTGGCTCGGGCGGCGTCGACCTTCTGCGCGTCATCCTCGGCCGGGGCGCCGAGCGGGGTTGGGTCGGCGATGCCGTAGCGGTCGCGGTAGGCGGCGACGGTACGAGCCAGTCGCCGCCAGGTCGCCTTGGTCTTGACATCCTTCGGCGTTGTGCCGAGCGCCTTCGTCCAGGTCTGTCTCTCGGTGAGGGCGGTATCGAGGAGCGCGGTGGCGCGGCTCTCGATGAGGTCACGGCGTTCGGCGAGCGCCTGCCGGAACTCGTCGCTCATCGTGCCGACGGCTTCGGGCATGAGGCCGGCGATCAGTCGGGGTGTCTTTCGGGCGCGGCCAGTGCCGGCGGGGCGGGCGGCGGCTCGCTCGACACGGTATTGGAGGACCGCGGCGATGTCATCGGCGTCCGTGAAGCCGCGTGCTCGCACGAGGCGCAGCAGCAGCGTCTCGACGTCGTGGTGGTTCGCTTCGGCGCGGCGGAGCTCGGCGGTGAGCGCCCCGAACGCCGGGGAAGCGATCGCGTCCTCGGCCTCCTCATCGGTGAGACCGGACGCGCGGACGAGGCTTGCCCACCTCTCATGTTGCGCTGCGGCCGCGATCGTCTCGTACTCGGCGGCGAGCTGGCCGATGCTCGCCCATGCCTCCTGCTCGGAGGTGATCGTCTCGTGTGCGGAAAGCTCGGCGCCGACGTGCTGGAGCACTCCGAACAGCACCGAGCGTGCGGTGACCTCCGTATTGTCTCCGGGGTGCGGGCCGTGGTGAGTGTCGTCGGGCTTGTCCACGGCGACGAAGGCGCGGTTCGTCTCCCGACCACGGGTGAGCGCGACGTACAGGTTCTCTCGCGTCATGCTCGCGTCGACCAGCACGTGCGAGGTGTCGGTGGTGATGCCCTGTGCCCGGTAGGAGGTCACGGCGTAGCCGAGGTCCAGGTGCTCGGCCACATAGTCAGCGGGGAGCACGACCGACGCGCCCCACTTCCGCCCCGCGCGGCGCAGAGTGAGAGAGCCGTCGTCTCGGACCTCGGTGACCGTCCACCTGTCGCCGTTGCGGACCCACCCTCGCCCGGCACGGAGCCGGCGGTCGTTGTGGCGGGTGATGACGGTATCGCCTACCGCGGCGCGGGTGCCGTCCCGCAGCTCGACTTCGCGGCGGGCGTCCACCGCGCCGTCGAGGATCAGGTCCGTGCGGGCGCGCTGATTGAGCGCCTGGACGGATTCGTTCGAGTCGGTGACCAGCACCGTCGCCCGGCCGGCTTGCCAGTCGGCGCGCCATGCGGCGTAGGCGGCATCGATCATCGCCTCCGTCTCACCGCCCTGGATGCGGCCGTGGTCCAGGTAGGTGTCGATGACCTCGACGCGGCCGTGGCGCAGGCCGAGCGACGCGGTCTTCTCCCATTCGTTGGCGAACCTGTGCACGTCGACCAGCTCCGGGGCATCCTCACGGTCGTGGACGAGCAGTGAGAACGCGCCGCCTGCATCGACGGACTGGAGCTGTGCGTAGTCGCCGACCAGCAGCACCTTCGCCCCGGCCTCGGCCGCGAGGTGGGTGATGCGGTCCAGGGACAGGGTGCCCGCGAGGGAGGCTTCGTCCACGATGACGAGCTGGCCCTTGCGGAACGTATCGCCGCGGACGAGGTGGTTCTGCCACCACTTCGCAGTGTTCTCCGTCTGGATGCCGAGGTCATCGGCGAGAACCTGCGCCGCGACCGCGGACGGCGCGAGCCCGACCACGCTGCCAGCGCCGTGCTCGTGCTCCCACATCCGCCGCAACGCGGACATGGCCGTCGTCTTCCCAGCGCCGGCCGGCCCGACCAGGACATCGACGATGCGGCCGGAGACCGCGATCTTCGCCAGCGCAGCGGCTTGGTCGTCGCCGAGGGTGTGTCCATTTCGATCCGGGCGCGCCGCGATCCGTTCGATCAGTGCGAGGGGCACGGTCGGCCCGGTGGTGGTGCGGGCGCGGTCGAGGAGTCGGTCTTCGGCCTCCAGCAGCGCCTCGGAGGAGAACGCGGCGGAGTGCTTCGGCCGGAACACGCTCGTGCCATCGGCTCGCTGAAACACGGCGGGGCTCGTCGCGAGCTCGGGCGGAGTCAGCCGCAGGGAAGCAGCTTCGGCGGCGTCCACGACCAGGCCGACGACCGCCTCCCGGTCTGTGGTGGTTGCGAAGCGATAGCCCATCGTCTGCCGGGCTGCCTCGGCCGTGAGGTTCCACCGTCGCCAGGTGGACCGCTTCTCACCCACGGCATCCACGACCAACTGTCCGAGGGACGCGATCACGTCCAGCGGGATGTCATCGGCGCGGAGCAGCAATGGCGTCTCGTTCGCCGTCACGCCCCGCGCCCACGAGGTCGCATCCGTGCCGAGCAGGCGGCCGGCGCGCCCGCGCCACTCCGAGGTCAGGTCCGCGAGAGACCGGACCTGCTTCTCTGGCCTCGTGATCAGGGTGGCTTGCGCGCGGAGTTTGATGATCGTCGCCGTCGAGGGTTGCCGGCCGTGCTTCTCGACGTACTCGGCGATGAGGCGGTTCTTCTCCGCGTCGATGTGCCGGGAGCGGGATGAGAACTCGGCCACCAGCTCCTCCGGCACCGCAGCGATCGCCCAGGCCGGGTTGCGGTCACGGCCGATGTCGCGGGCCTCCCACTCCACGCCGAAGGCGCGGGTGAGGTGGTCGGCGAACACTGCCTCGTGCAGCTCGGAGAGCGCGACCGTCGCGGCGTGCATCGGCCGCCCGTCGAGAGAACGCCATTTGCCGTCGAGGACGGTCTGCACCTTGTTCGAGATGACGACATGGGTGTGTAAGTGCGGGTCGCCCGCGCGAGAGTCGTAGTGGTCGAACGCGGTCGCGATCAGGCCCCGGACATCGACCTGCGCGACGGCGCCGTTGCGGGCGGTTGCGCCGGTACGGGTGGCTGCAACCTCCCGCTCCATGAACGCAACCACCTCCGCAACCGCCGCATGATGCGCATCCGCGATCAGCGCCTGCGTCCCCGCATCCGCAACCGCCCATAACACCGAAGCGGACTTCGGAACCGAGAACGTGAAGTCGTATCCCGCGACGGCGCGGCGCGTCCCGTGTGCGGCTTCCCCGGCCTCGATCTGCGCGAGCGCCTCGACACGTGAGACCGGCCCGAGCGCGGGATCGAGCGCGGCGGTGCGCTCCTCGACACGCTCGGCCACGGTCTTGTAGGCGGGATAGGCCAGACCGAGTGGGTCACCCGTGACCGGGTTCCGGCCCATCCCGACCAGGAGCTGGAGCTGGGATTCAGAAACCTGATCGCCTTCCACAATCAGCCCACCGAGCGCAGCGACGCCCGTGCCGAGCCACCGGCCCGGCGGACTGCCCTCCTCGGCGTAGTAGCGCGTGAGAGGCGTCGAGAGCGACCTGTCGCCGTCGCCGGCCGCGACGGTACGCAGCAAGTACCGGTAACCATCACCCGCACTCATCAAGCGCATCGATACCGTCACGTGCACAAGGTGTGCAACCGCAGTAACGGGCGACGGTGCCCCTATTGATGCTCAAGCCTCGCTTCGCTCGTAAGGCTCTGGCGCCGACGGCAGTTCGTCGGCTGACTTACCCGCCTCGATGCCACGCCGTCGCGCATCAACGGTATTGAGCGCAGCAAGCACCTCGTCATCTGTCCTTTTCCGAGCCCTCCATGCAACTAGAACTCGTCTGACTGCGGCGTACTCAGTAGCCTGTGCGTCCTCGTCCTTGATGAACGTGAGTTCGTAGAGCACTTGTCGCGCTCGCTCGGCAACTTTCCGTTCGTTGCCTGCCGTCAGCACGATGAGCGCTTCGACAGCAGTGTCTATGCCTGCTCTATCCGGTCCGGGCGGGGGCATCTCGATGGCGCTAGGGACCCCGATTCGCTGTGTCGCGTTCACGCTGTACGCCTGCAGCTCGACGCGCCATCTTCGGAGCCGATCAGAGTACTGCTGGATCTCGCGAATGAGCGCGACAACAGCGAGATCAATCTCTCCTTTGCGTCGGTTCGACACCTCGTGCCGATACAGGGCGATGCTGACGACTCCCGCGACGAACGCTCCGATGAGAGTTGCAATCAGTGTTGCCAGGAAGCCGTTTATGTCGAACCCCGTGAGCTGATCCGCGATCCGGTCAAGCTCACAACTGATCGTCGCGGGTGCGCAGTCCATAACTCGCAGAGTATCGGCGAGAGAGTATGGGTTATCGCTTCTACGCCCGCGCGTCAGCGGCACAACCTGTTCCCGCGACGGGCGGCTCTACCTCGACCTGCAAGACGCGTGGCGACTCTGGGACGAGGTCGGAGACGGCAGCTCCGGCAGATGCCGGGCGGCCTGCGCGAGGCCGGGCGCGGGAGGCGGCGCGAGCACCTGGCAGGTGACCAGCCCGGCATCGAGTTCACGAGTGGACGACGGCCGGGGATCACCGATCCGCTGGAGCCCTCATGCACGAGCCGAACGAAGCGAGCAGCGACCGCCGTCTGCGGGTCGGGTCGCTGTTTTCCGGCTATGGCGGGCTCGACCTCGCCGTCGAGCAGGTCTTCGACGCCCGCACGATCTGGTTCTCGGAAATCAACGAGCCCGTCGCCCGCGTCTTCGCCCACCACTGGCCCGCCGTCCCGAACCTGGGTGACATCACCACTATCGACTGGAACTCCGTCGAACCGGTCGACTTGCTCTGCGGCGGGTTCCCATGCCAGGACGTGTCCACGGTCGGGACGATGACCGGCCTCGCGCCCGGCACCCGCTCCGGCCTCTGGGCGCACATGGCGACCGCCATCGACAGGCTGCAACCCGAGTGGGTCGTCATCGAGAACGTCCGCGGGCTGCTCTCCGCCCCCGCGATCCGCCCAAGCTCGGAAGGAGACGACGATGACCGATGCAACCCCACAGCCGCAACCCCCGGCGGCGCGACCCTTCGCGGTGTGGAACCCGACCCGTGGGGTCTGGGAGACCAGCCAACCCGACCTCTACGGGCACTTGGCGCCGTACTCGGAGACCTGGCCGACCTCCGGTACGACACGCGATGGCTCGGCCTACCCGCTTCCGCCATCGGCGCACCACATCCCCGGTTCCGCATCTTCATCCTCGCCCACAACCAAGGCACTATTCCGGACGCCTCTCGCCAGCGACTCATCCCGGGGCGGCGAGTCGCTAGTACAGGTGCGAGCGCGACGAGGGACGATCGCGCTCTCCACCAGATCATCGACCTAGCCTTGAACGGACCCGCTGGCTGGCAGAACAGGAACAGCGAATCGGAGACGCTGTGGTCGCTGATCGAGGACATCTTCGCCGATGGGGACGCTACGCCGACGCGATAGCCCAATGGGAACACATCACACGGTGGCCGTGGCGACGAGGGGCGTGGGCGTCATGAGCGGTCTCCTTGCTGATGGATGATCGGATGAGATGGATCGGATTCGCCGCGGGGCGCGGACGTCGAAGAACCTGCGGCGTGTTCCGCATATTCCGCGAATGAAGTCAGCTGGTCCCGCCAGTGCGCCTGCACCTGGTCCACCCACGCCTGCAGCGCGACGAAGGGCTCTGGTCGCAGACGATAGACACGTGCGCGGGCGTCGTCCTCGGTCCCGCCCACGTCGAGCACACCGGCCCGGCGCAGGACTCGCAGGTGTCGGCTGACGGTGGGGACCGAACTGTCGAAGCACTCGGCGAGGGCGCCCGCACGCCGGGGCCCGCCACGCAGGAGTTCGACGATGCGCAATCGCGTCGGATCGCCCAGCGCGGTGAACAGGCCCTCGATTGCTGTTGCCACAGGCTAATTATTAGTCGCTTGGCTAATGAAATACAAGACCCGCACTCCCACTCACGAATCCAGCACGCGCGAGATGGTGCGCAGGCAAGAGACTGCTGCGCTCAGCTCTGATGGAGGCACGGCATCGAGCTGGGCGGCGACGCGCCCGAACACGGGTGGGAGGGTCGGCGCGAGGGCTTCTCCGCGTGAGGTCAATGTCACAGTGAGCGCGCGGCGGTCGTCGTCGCGGGCAGAACGTTCGATGAGACCGCGATCGGCCAGCCTGTCCAGCAAGCGGGTCATGCCCGCGGCATCCATGCTCATCGCCTTTCGCAACTCGCGGACCGCGGTGACTCCCGATGCCATGTGCAGCAGGACACCGGCCTGTTGCGCGGTTACTCCGTGCGGGGCGAAGTCCTGATCGAGCCGAGTGCGCACCACGCGAGCAGCGGTCGTCAGCTCGGCCAGGAGCTCGAACGCGTTTGCCATACCTCTCCGATTGCTGTCTAGGCAAATATTGTCTAGGCTTCGATCTATGCATCATAACTCCGCATCTCTCCAGATCGTCGTCGCGGGCGGTGGTCTGGGCGGACTCACCCTCGCGCAGCGACTCCGCGATAGCCGCCACCGCGTCACCGTTCTCGAATCCCGCCCGCGCAACAGCACCGCGCACGGATACCG
>Ga0182743_1003224_pt1 | contig 13383 bp, 8 predicted proteins | sample eDN3rd30CKraftOP_FD_128522 | JGI IMG/M metagenome (GOLD analysis project Ga0182743, IMG submission 128522) | Enriched Organic Plus compost microbial communities from Emeryville, California, USA - eDNA 3rd pass 30_C Kraft OP (version 2) (version 2) ... | reverse complement strand
GCGCGTAGGAACGAGTCGTTCGCGGTGTTTTCCAAAAGCCGACGGACGAGATACGCCATGCCGGGGATCAGGTCGCCATACGGCATATAGATCCGTAGCCGCTGGCCCCGCTCGACGAGCGCCCGCTTCTCCGAATCGGCCATGCCGTAGAGCATTTGCAGTTCGAGGCCGTTTTGTGGCACGCCGAGCTGCTCGGCGAAGGCGATCCCTTGGGCGATCGAACGCAGGTTGTGGCTGCCAAGCGCCGGACGCAGGTGCTCGCGATTGCGAAGCACGAAACGCGTCTGCCGTTCGAAGTTGGCGTCCGACTGCCACTTCTTCTGCCACACGGGAATCGGCCAGCCGTTGGCCTTGGCCTTGAGCGTTTCGTAGTCCCAGTAGGCCCCTTTCACGAGACGCACCCAAACCGGCGTCCCGCGCTGGGCTGCCCAATCTCGCAGCTCGTGCAAATCTCGCTCGGCGTCGCGCAGGTAGCACTGGATCACGATTCCCACATCGGTCACATCGCGGAACTCGGGTTCGGCGAGCACCGTTTTGAAGATGTGGAGCGTAAGATCCTTCTTCTCGTACGACTCCATATCGACATTGATGAACGCCCCCTGCTGGCGAGCGACGCGCAGCAATTCGCGGAGCCGCGCGCCGCTTTCGCGGAGCGCTCCTTGCGGGTCGATAGCGTCGAACTGGCTATCGAGCGCCGAGAGCTTGATCGACAGGTTCATGCGCGGCAGCGGGCCGCGGTCGTCGCGATCGACCTGCGGATCTTCCGGCCACGCGCGCACTTCGGGCGAGACCGTTTCGAGCAGTTCCAGGTAGGCGCGGAAGTACTGCTCGGCTTCGCTCTCGCTGGTTACTGCTTCGCCGAGGATGTCGAGCGTGAAGCCGCGGCGCAAATCTCGCTCGCGCCGGGCAGCCCGCAATACGGTCGGCAGGTTCTCGCCGGCAATAAAGCGGCGGGCAAAGTTCGAGGCGCTATATCGCGCAGCAATCGCTACCAGCGAGCGCGTGAGCGCAAATCGATCGGCCAGATGGAGCGCCCGGCGGGCGGCGCCTGCGACTCGCCCCGGCGCTCGGTCGAGATATTCGAGCAGGTGGCCGGTGATCGCGTCCCCCGAGTGGAGCATCGGCAGCACGTCGACGAAGCGGAACAGCTGCACCTTCAGCCGTTCGTCGCGCATCGACCAATCGAGAATGCGGTCGTCCCAATATCGCCACTGCCAGATGTGGGCTTGCCGCCGCTCCAGACTGCCGAGCAGCTCGCCGCCGATTTGCCTGGCCCGGAGGTCGAGCTGCGCGCGCTCCGCGGGGGAGAGATCGTCGAGCCAGTCGAGGTTGGAGTCCATGGTGCGGAGCAAAGTCAGGTTCCCTCTCCCGAATAGGAGAGAGCCGGGACGCGAAAAGGGCCCTGCGGTTTGGAGCAAAATGCTTCCGCAGGCGGCCCGTCGCTCCCAAGTCTCCCTCACTCCGGCCCTCTACCAGCGAGAGGGTGGCGGAGCGGGGACTCGCTCGCGCCAGGGTGGTTACGACCCGAACAGGCGGCGGAACAGGTGAACCGTCGTCGCCCGTCCGATGCGGCCGATCGAAGTGGTGAGCGGAATCCTCTTCGGGCAGACGGCCACGCAATTTTGGGCGTTGCCGCATTCCTGAATTCCGCCCTCTTCCATTAATGCATCGAGACGTTCGTTGGCAATGTTCTTGCCCGTGGGATGCATGTTGAAGAGCTGGGCCTGGCTGATCGCGTGCGGGCCGACGAAACCCCTCTTGTACAGCTCCTGCTTGCGAGCTTCGTAGGCTTCGTCGGTTTCCCCTTCCAGCCGTTCCACTTCGATTTTCAGGTACTGCGGACAGGCTTCGAGGCAGCAGCCGCAGGTCATGCACTCGCTCAGCGGGTACATTTCTTCCTGAACGTTTTGCGGAATCCGCGGGCCGGGGCCCATGTCGTAGTAGCCGTCGACCGGAACCCAGTCTTTGACTCGCTTCAGCGCCGTGAACATGCGGGAGCGATCGACGCACAGGTCGCGAATGACCGGAAACTTGGTCATCGGCTGCAGCTCGATCTCGCCGGGATGCTCTTCGAGCAGGCGGTCGACGTTGGCCGAGCACGATTGCCGCACCTTGCCGTTGATCAACATGGTGCAAGCGCCGCAGACTTCTTCCAGGCAGTTGCAGTCCCAGGCGACCGGGGCGACCTTCTTGCCTTCGGCGGTGGTCGCCTGGGCGGCAATCCGCTGCAGCACGCTGATGACGTTCATGTCGGGCTCGTACTTCACCCGATGACGTTCCCAGTAGCTCGCCTTGCCAGGGCCGTCTTGCCGCAGGATTCGCACGTCGAACGATTCCGGCGCTTTGCGGGCGGTTGGGCTGCCGCCGTTGTCTTCGTGCCCGTGGCCGTTGCTATGCGAGTGAGCCATATCTTCTAAACGTATTTAGTGGTGCTCGGGTTTTGTGTTTGCACGCTCCGCGAGTGGGCGTCGGAATCGTGGCTCGGAGGAAACGGGGAATAAGACGATTTTGGATTGACCGCAATATGAATCGGGCGTCTTGGACACGTCCTCCGCCGCCGACCTACTTTGCCCCCGCCATGGCTGGCCTGGCCGAGCCGCCGTTTTCAGCGGCTTCCTTTGCGGCCTGACGCTCTTTCCAAACCTTCTCAATCTCTTCTGCCCCCACGAGGCCGTAAAGCCGCGGCCGCGGGGTGACGAGCGACGTGTCGACGTCTTCGTACGTGAGGTTCACCTGGTTGCCGTCCCAGGTGGCGATGGTCGACTTCAGCCACTTGCGGTTGTTTTCTTCGAACTTGTCGCACCACTCCTCAGCCTGACGCCGCCGCTCGGCGGGATCGGTTGCCGTGAGCGCGCCCATCGAGAAGTCGGGTTTGTAGTGGGCCCCGCGCGATTCGTCTCGCTGCAGCGCCCCTTTCAGGATGGTCAGGGCGAGCGGGAACATGTCGATCAGCGCCTTGGTGAATACGACGTTTTGATTCGTCCAGTTGCCGGTGTCGGAGAGCGAGCAGCGCTTGGCCCGCTCGTACAGGTCGGACACCTTGTTGAGCGCCTCGGCCAACTGATCGTTGCGGCGGACCACGGTGGCCGCTTTGGTCATCACATCGCCCAGTTCCTGGTGGATCAGGTACGGGTTTTCGCCGCCGGCTGGGCGCTTGAGCAATTCGTTGTGGCGGTCCTGTTGCTTCTTGCGGGCATTCTCGAAGAGCGAAGCGGGTAGCTCGCTCGCGGCGCCCTTCGAGCTACGCAGTAGCGTTTCGACGCCGGGGGCGACGATCAGCCCGCTGAAGATGCAGCTCAGCAGCGAGTTTGCGCCCAGGCGGTTCGCGCCGTGATACTGGTAGTCGCATTCGCCGATGGCGTAAAGGTTCGGGATGTTCGTGACCTGGTTCTTCGGCGAACCGACCTGCAGGCCGCCGTCCCCGCTCTTCTGGTAGTCGCACCAGAGACCGCCCATCGAGTAGTGAACCGCCGGGAAGATCTTCATCGGCGTGCTGCGCGGGTCGACCCCTTGGAACTTCTCGTAAATTTCGAGAATGCCGCCCAGCTTGCGGTCGAGTTCCTTACGCGGAATGTGCGTCAGGTCGAGATAGACGCAGAGGCGTTCCTTCTCGACGCTGAGACCTTCGTTCACGCAGATGTCGAAGATTTCACGCGTCGCGATGTCGCGCGGCACGAGGTTCTTGTACTTCGGATAGCGCTCTTCCAGGAAGTAGTACCGCTCGCTCTCCGGAATGCTCAGCGGATCGCGCGGGTCTTGCGGCTTGCGCGGAACCCACACGCGGCCACCTTCGCCGCGGGCCGATTCGCTCATCAGACGAAGCTTGTCCGCGCCGGGAATCGCCGTCGGATGCACCTGGATGAATTCGCCGTTGCCGTACTTAGCGCCTGCCTGGAAGCAGCGGCTGGCAGCCGAGCCGGTGCAAACCATCGACATGGTCGAGCGGCCGTAGATCAGGCCCGGACCACCCGAAGCGATGATCACCGCGTCGGCTGGGAACGCGCGAATCTCCATCGTCACCAGATCCTGGCCGACGCAGCCGCGGCAGACGCCGTCGTCGTCGATCACTGGACCGAGGAAATCCCAGAATTCGTATTTCTTGATCTTGCCGGCGACTTCCCAGCGGCGAACTTGCTGGTCGAGGGCGTAGAGCAACTGCTGCCCCGTCGTTGCGCCGGCGAAGGCGGTTCGCTTGAAGAGCGTGCCACCGAAGCGGCGACGATCGAGGAAGCCTTCCGGCGTGCGGTTGAACGTCACGCCCAGACGATCCATCAGCTCGATGATCTTGGGGCCCCAGTAGGCCATTTCTTTCACCGGCGGCTGATGCTGCAGGAAGTCGCCGCCGTAGACCGTGTCGTCGAGGTGCAGCCACTCGCTGTCGCCAAGCTGGCGCGTGGCGTCGTTGCAGCTATTGATGCCGCCCTGAGCGCAGACGCTGTGCGAGCGTTTCACTGGCGTGAGGCTCATCAGGTCGACATCAATATCGAGCTCGGCCAGCTTCATCGCGGCAGAAAGCCCCGCGAGACCACCGCCGACGATCATCACACGCTTCTTAGCCATCGTTCGAACGCCTTCGATCTATTTTCTACAGGCAAGCAGGTAGCTTGGGTGTCGCGCCCCGGAGCGAAGCGAAGGGCGGGGAGCGCTGCCGGGCGACTTGTCGCGTCCTTCGCTTCGCTCCAGGACGCGCCGCGCTCCGCGCGTTTAGTTCGCTTTGGCCGGTTCGTCCGCAGCCGGCGACTTGGTTTGCTCTTCGGCGGGCGAAGCGTCCGATTCCGCGGCGGAATCCTTGGCTTCGGCTCGCTTGTGCGGCATGTCCGTGAGTTCGCCGGAGGCGAGTTTCGACTGGTACAGCTTGTCTTCGCTAATGCGGGCGGCCTTGATCTCGTCCTTCGACATCGTCGCCAGCCGGCCGAGCGACGTCAGGCCGACGAGGCCGAGGATGATGCCAAACGCCAGGCAGAACCAGTCGGCCCGCCGCTGCGTCTTGGGCGTGACCCACAGACCCCAGGTAATGCCGAACGTCCAAATGCCGTTGGCCAGGTGAAACACGCACGACAGCACGCCAATCGCATAGAGCAGCGGCACAATCGCCGAAATCTGGATCGCTTCAGCGGCCGTCGAGGTCGCGTTGTACGGCCGGAACATGTGGCCATACATGCGCTGGGCGACGCCGTGCGTCCACCAGTCGGCATGCAGCCAGCCGTGCATATGGAACACGTGCCAGGCGATGAAGGCGAACGCGATCATGCCGGTCGCCCGTTGCAGCGTATACCGCACGTTCGAAGCGTAGCGGTAAGTGCCGCTGTTCGGCTGGCTTTGCCGCAGGATCATCACGCCGTAAATGGCGTGGAACAGGATCGGAATGAAGATGAAGACCCACTCCACGACCGGCAGCAGGCGGCCGATGCTGTGGATCTGGTACACGCTGGCCTGAAACGCGGCGGGGGAGTCAGCGGTACGGGCGTTCACCAGCAGGTGCACGACCATATAGGCGCCGACCGGGATAATACCGCTCAGCGAGTGCAGTCGGCGGAGCAGAAACTCGTTCCGCGCCATGAACGAAGAAGACGAGGGGGCAGCCGCTTCCACAGGCAACCTTTCGTACTGCAATTCCGTCAGTCGTCGCCACCGGGCGTAGGTGCTGGCCAGGCGGGCTGGGCGAGGCGTAGCCGCCACCAGCAAGAACCGCGACGGATAGATGGTATTAGCCATCGCAAAGGTAAGTCCGCTAGGGACTTCGCACACGAACCGCCGCGTCTATGCACAGTATAGAGGTATGGGGGCTCGTGACAATCGGGCGCAAAGTGGCCACAAACCGCCGAATTTCGAGGTCGGTGGGCCGCAAAAGGGCGCTAATCGCCCTTAGCCGGGACGTAACGCGACGCGGAGAACGGCGAGTTGGGCCCGTAGGGGCGAGTGGGGCTAGGGCAACTCAACCCTCTCGCCATCGCCTGATGGTCAGCGTTGCAGCTTGCGGCTAGGGAATCGTGACTACCGCACCATCGTCAATCGTGATTAGCTTCCATACCTGATCGGCGGTAAGTCCGTCTGGCAGAAATAGAAGGCCCCCATCAACCCACGCCGCGTTGGCCCCGCCCGTGTGCCCGCTGCCAATCCCCTGTCCTTGCCTGGCGTTGATCGTCGGGGCCATCTGCGAGATATGGAGGTCGCGCGGTTCCATCCAGTGAATGCCGGAATTGTGCACCTCAACGAGCAGGAGCGAATTGGAAACGCCATCCAGAATTTGTGGCAGTGACCTGCTGGATTCACCGGGCCAGGTGGTGTGCGGACCGATTACCGCCACGTAGGAAGTCAATTGCGCACCGCGGCCCACATCGCTGGGGCAGCCGAAGGTACGCGGCATCCGCGAATGCAATTTGCTGTTGTTTGGCCCGTCCCAAGGCTCATCGAAGCGATATTGCTGGTAAAGCTCGCCCTCTTCGATGTACGGCAGGATTAACACCCGCCAGCTGTGCATCGGTTTGCCCTGAGCGTCGGCAACGTAAGCAGGGGGAAAGCTGCCGAAAGTTTCGTGGTAGTTGTGCAGGGCTAGAGCGAGTTGCTTGAATTGTCCGCTGCACGCCGAACGCCTGGCGGCCTCTCTGGAGGTGCGAACCGTCGGCAGGAAGGCCAGGAGGATTAACAGCAGCGCGGCGGCGACAGCGGTCGATTCCCTGAACCAGCACAGCCCAAGCCGCCATGGCGCGTACGCGATCAGCGCCAATATGGCCAGGCAGAGGCCGAAACACCCCAGCCAATAGAGGGCCGCCAGGCCGGCGCAAACGCCGGTCGTCCAGAGCAGCAGTTCCGCAAGGCCGAAGCGGGGCCCGGATGTCGCCGGCGACGGCGCAGCGGTGATCGACTCCGTCGTGTCGGGCGGCAGATCGCTCATGGAAGTCGCAATGTCGAAGACGAGAGAGAAGAGGAGCGTCGTCCATTAGCCTATCGCGGCGAACTTTCAGCTTCCACCGAAAAACCGCCTGCTGCCCGTTTCCTCGGGAGCCGCGAAACCGAGCGAAGCTCGCTGGAAGGACTAGCTTCAACGGCTGAGCTACCGGACAATGAAAACCCGCGTCGTCCGGCGCGCGACGATCCTACATCACCTGAGAAATCTCTGAAGGTCACAGCGACTGATGCGTCTTCCTTGCTCCCTTTTTCTGCCTTGGCGGCTGCAGCGATTCGCCGCTTGTATTTGTCTGGCGGCTACGCTCCTGATCGGCTGTGCTCCGTCACCCGCGCCGGAGACGAGCGAGTCGACGCCAGCAGCGGCAAATGAACCCTCCGACGCGGTCGCCAACGAACCGGCTGCCACTGCAGCTGAGCCGCAACCGACGGACGCCCCGGCTGAGACCCCTGTCGCCGCCCCGCAAAAGTTGGCCGTCGAGCACTTGCCCAACGCCTATCAGGTCCACGCCAAAGTGATCTCCGGTGGATTGCCCGAAGGGGATGCGGCGTTTGAGGAGCTAAAGTCGCTTGGCGTAAAGACGATCATTACCGTCGACGGCGCGAAGCCCGACGTGGAAACGGCCAAAAAGTTCGGCATGCGCTATGTGCACCTGCCGCACGGCTACGACGGCGTACCGGAGGATCGGGTGAAGGAGCTGGCCAAGGCGGTGCGCGATTTAGACGGGCCGATCTACATTCACTGCCATCACGGCATGCATCGCAGCCCGGCCGCGGCGGCTGTGGCGTGCGTTTCGGCCGGGCTCATTGCGCCTGAAGCCGCCAAGACCATCCTGGAGACAGCCGGCACAAATCCGCGGTATCGCGGCCTCTACCAATCGGCGGAAGCGGCGCGGCCGCTCGACGGCAAGCTGCTCGACGAGCTGAAGGCCGACTTTCCCGAGACCGCCCCCATTCCGCCCATGGCGGAGGCGATGATTGCCATCGAGCATACGCGCGATCATCTGACAGCCTTCGCGAAAAACGGCTGGGAGCGACTGGCCAAACATCCCGATCTCGACCCTGCCCACGAAGCGCTCCTGCTCCGCGAACACTTCACCGAATTGATGCGTACCGACGCTGCCCGCAGCGAGTCGGAAGGCTTTCAGAAGCTGCTAGCGGAAGGGGAAGCGGCAGCCCAATCGCTCGAAGACGCTGTGCGGGCCTGGCAGGCTGACCAAACGCCGGAGCTTGCAACCAAAGCCACCGCCGCGCTCGATGCGGTCAACAAGAACTGCGGCGCTTGCCACCAGACCTACCGCGACGTGCCGCTCGGCGAGAAGGCGAAGCAGTAAGGCGGCAATTGAAATCTTTCGTTCTGAACATGGTGCGTGCGATGAAGTTTCGGCTCTGTCTGGTCGTCGCTGGTCTGCTTGTTCCGGTGCTGGCGCTTCCGCAATTCGCAGCCGCCGGCATGCGACAAACGGCTTCGGGCAGCGCCGAATACCGCCCCGCCGCCCCCGAGCTGGAAGCCAAGGTTCCCAAGCGGTTTCGGATGGACGCCCACACGTTCACCTGGCAGGCCCAATCGCTCGGATTGGATAGCGAGAACCTCGAGATTTGGGACGTCACGTTCCCCTCGCCGGTTCAGACGCCCCACGAAGTGAATAACACGGTCCACTGCGAGTACTATCAGCCGAAAGTTGTCGGCCGGCGACCGGCGGTGATCGTGCTGCACATCTTGGGGGGCGACTTTGCGTTATCGCGCGTCTTCTGCAACGCCTTGGCGCAAAAAGGGACGGCTGCCCTGTTTCTGAAGATGCCCTACTACGGCCCGCGCCGGCCCGAGGGGGTGAACGAGCGGATGGTCAGCCCCGATCCGGAGCAAACCGTCGCCCGCATGACGCAGGCGGTGCTCGATATTCGTCAGGCGGCCGCCTGGCTCGCAGCCCGCGAGGAGGTCGACGAGCAGCAGCTCGGCATCATGGGCATTAGCCTGGGGGGCATCACGGCGGCGCTGGCTGCCGGCGCCGAGCCTCGGCTGCAGAACGTCTGCCTGATGCTGGCCGGCGGCGACTTGGGGCGGATTGTGGCTGAGTCCAAGCTCCTCGCCAGGCATCGCGCCCAGTGGCTAGCGAGTGGGACCGATCCGAAAGCTGCCATCGAGAAAATCCAGGTCATCGATCCGCTTACCTACGCGCCGAATGTCCGCGGCCGACGGATCCTGATGCTCAACGCCAGGTCGGACGACGTCATTCCACCCGCTTGCACGCAGGCCCTGTGGGAAGCGCTCGGCCGGCCGCCCATCCGCTATTTCGAGGGCGATCACTACTCGGTCATCTGGCACATCACCAAAGCGCTGTACGACGTGTCGCACTTCTTTGCGCAGGCGAACTAGGACCGCGGCGTCGAGTTTCTGCCGCTCGCCTTTCTTTCACCCGCCGCGCATCGCTCGCATGATTCGCTACCGCTGGCAGTCCATTTGCTGGCGGCCTCTCCGCCGCGCGTGCGGCTGAAGGTCAGCCACGCTGAGCGGCAAGGCACCATGCGCGTTCGCCGCCTCTCGACCTCCCTTACGCGTCAATCGCAGCGACCGGGCCGTTAGATCGCCCATATCGCAGCACATGCGTCGCCGCTAATCGCGACGAGCGTCGATGGTACGCAAGGTGCATCGCCGTGGCCGTGCGTTACACAAGGTTCTGCGCGCGGCGCTGCTGGCGGGACGCCGGTTTTAAGACCGTAGCGTCTGGCGTTTGCGCGCAAAACGCGTCAGCGGATTCACAAGGGGAAACACGGTATGCGTTGGACATCGAAGCACTTTTGGCTCGTGGCGCTTGGCGCCGGTCTCGTCGCCTGGCCAGCGTGGGGGCAGAGCTCGAGACAGTACGACGACTCCGAGTCGTCGATCAGCAGCCAGCAACATGACGACGAATCGGGCACGCCCAGCAGCCGCTCCGGTACGCGCAGCAGCGCGGCCCAGCGAAACGCAGCGCAGCGGGCCAACCAATCGCAGTTCGACCGCGACGACGACCAGCAGCACAGTCGCTCGACGACGAGCCGCTCCGCAAACAGCGCCACGCAGCCGCGCACTCGCGGCGCTCAGGCGGACGACCGCTCCAGCGAAAGAGGCTGGTTCGGAGAAACGACGCGCGGCCGCTCCGATCGCGACGAGCAGTGGAGCGACTGGGACAGCAAAAAGGACATTCAGGAAGCCGGCGTGTGGCGCGCCAGCAATCTGATCGGCCGCACCGTTCAGAACCAACGCGGCGATGACCTGGGTGAAATCAAGGACATCGTGGTCGACATCAACAGCGGCAAGATTCGCTACGTGGCGGTAAGCCATGGCGGCGCTCTGGGCATTGGCGAAAAGCTGTTCGCCGTGTCGCTCGATCAATTGGCCATGGACCAGGACGACGACGGCGAAGAGTTCTTCGTCCTCAACATCGACTCCGACGCCCTGGAAAACGCCGAAGGCTTTGAGCAACGGAGAAGCTGGCCCGCCTACGCCGATCAAAACTTCGCCCGCAGCCGACGGGCGCAAACCGCCACCGCTCGCCAACCGGCGAGCCGCGCCAATACGCAGATGGCTGGCCAACAAGGCGAGCGCACCTTCCAGGGGACCTTTGAAGGGTACGACGAAGACTCCGACCAGCTCATCGTTCGCACGAGCGACGGCCGCCGCCGCGTGTACAACGTGGAGCCCAACGTTCGCGTGACTGACGGTCGCCGCCGCGTCTCGCTCGACGATCTGGAGGAAGGCGATCAGCTCCGACTCAGCTATCGCCTGAGCCGCGACAATCGCACGACCATCACCGGCATCGAAAGCAACCCGCAGACGGCGGCTCGAACCGCCGCCCGCACTCGGACGCAGGGCTACAACAGCGCGTCGTACGACCCCGAGGACGACGATCGGAGCAGCATCGATGAACGTCGTTCGTCGGGGCAGTTACGCTATGGGGAGGGCTCGCAGCGCAACTCGTCGAATAGCATCCGTTCGAGCAGCGACGATACCGATTACGGTCGCGGCGTTTCGGACGTCCGCACTCGGTCCCGTCAGCAGGACGAATCGTCGGACGACGACTCATCCAACCGCGATTCGTCCGACCGCGATTCGTCGGATGACTCGGACAGCTCCGAGAGCTTCGACGAGTAGCAGCGTCGGTTCGCAACATCGCTTAACGTAACGCAGGCCCCCGGCTTCGCGAGAAGTCGGGGGCTTTGTGTTTGCGTCGCGATGCGTTCGAGCTCGCCGTGCATCGCCACCGCCGCTGTGACTCCTCAGGTCGCCTAGCGCAGCGCGTCCACAATCGCTTCACAAAGCTCGCCGACCATCGCGTCGCTATGCCGCCACGTCAGACTGATGCGCAGCAGCGATTCTCCCGGCGGAACGCTCGGCGGGCGAATCGCTGGAACCAGCAGCCCACGCTCACGCAGCGCCGCCGATGCCTGCACTGCCCGCACGGGATCGCCGACGATCACGGGAATGATCTGCGTTGTCGATCGGCCCACGTTCAGCCCAGTGCGCGTCAGCCGCTGCCGACATTCGGCGGCTCTAGCCAGGAGCGTTTTTCTACGCTCAGGTTCGCTCTCGACGATTCGCAGCGCCGCCAGCCCGGCGGCTGCGATTGCCTCCACCGGCGCGGTCGAAAAGACATACGGCCGAGCCCGATTCGCGAGCCAGTCCACCAGCATCTGCGAACCCACGACAAACCCGCCCATCGACCCGAACGCCTTGCTCAACGTGCCGACGCGAACCACGCGACTTGTGTCGATTCCCGCCAGCTCGCAGCCGCCGCGTCCATGCTCGCCGAGCACGCCCGTCGCATGCGCTTCGTCCACCAGCAGCATCGCCTGATGCCGTTCGGCGAGTTTTGCAATCTCGGTCAGCGGCGCTACATCGCCATCCATGCTGAACAGGCTGTCGGTCACAATCAGCCTCCGCCCCGGCGAACCGGCGGACTCGGCGAGCAATTGCTCCAAATGCTCCGCATCGCCGTGGCGATAGATGCTCACCGCCGCCCCGCTCAGCCGGCAGCCGTCGATGATGCTCGCATGGTTCTTGGCGTCGCTGAAAATCCGGTCGCCGTCGCCCACGAGCGCCGCAATCGTCCCCGAATTCGCCGCAAACCCCGTGGGAAACAGCAGCGCCGCCTCGGCGTGCTCGAACTCGGCCAGCCGTCGCTCCAGATCCGCGTGTAGCCCCCCTCGGCCCGTGACGAGCGGACTCGCGCCAGCCCCCCAGCCGGCCCGCTGCAACGCTTCTCGCGCCGCCTCAACCACGCGCGGATCGTCCGCCAGCCCGAGATAGTCGTTCGAGCCAAAGTTCACCAGCTCGCGGCCATCGACGACGACGCGGTCGCCTCGCTGCGCCGTCTCACGCTCCGTCAGACGCCGCCGCAAACCCTGCTCGTCGAGCCTCTCCAGCGACTCGCTCAGCCAATCGTATGGTCCTGCCATATCCCCGTTCAGTGCGCCAGCGGCGAGAAGTAGTACCAGATCGCAATCACGCAGCCGACCAGCACCACCGTCCAACCGACATTCACTTGATGCCGCCGCCGCTCCTCGGGCGTCGCTTCAAATTTCTCCGCCGGCGGCGCCGTCGCCACGGTCAAACCGGCCAGCTTCTTGTCGTCCTCCGGCGGCGTAAGCAGGCTGATCGAAACCAGCAGCGCGACCGACACGCCCAGCAGTAGAATTGCGAAATGCAGAAAGTTGATGTCGGCCAGCCAGAACAGCAGCGAGCCTTCCGGCAGCCTCGCCTTGTTAAGCTCCAACACTAGTCGCCCCATCCCCAGCACAAAACCCACGACCAGCGACACAATCGCCCCGTGGCCGTTGATCCGCTTCCACAGCAGCCCCAGGAAAAACACGGCTGTGATCGGCGGAGCAATGTATGCCTGCACGCTCTGCAGATAGTTGTAAATCTGTGGGCTCACTCCTTTCATCAGCGGAATCCAGGCCAGCCCGAAGCCTACCATCACCGCCGTGGCCAACTGGCCGACGAGCACCAGTTCGCGCTCGCTCGCCGTCGGCTTGAGCTTCTTATAGATGTCCCACGTCACCAGTGACGAGCAACTGTTGTACACGCTCGAAAGCGAACTCATGATCGCCGCGAGCAACCCCGCCACGACCAGGCCCCGCAATCCAACCGGAAGCAGACGGTGCACCAGCGTAGGCAAGGCTTGGTCCGCATGCCTGGTCAAATCCAGGTTCAGCTTGTCGCTCTGCACCAGACAGTAGGCGATTACGCCTGGCAGCACGAACAGAAACAGCGGCGACAGCTTCAACATGCTGGCAAACAGCGCGCCTTGCCGCGCCTGTTCCTTATCGGGCGCCGAAAGCACCCGCTGCACGATGAACTGATCGGTACACCAGTACCACATGCCGAGAATCGGCGCTCCGAACGCGATACCCGTCCAGGGAAAGCTTGGGTCGGACATCGGCTTCCACATGCTCAGCCGATCGGACCCCGCGACTCGCACCAGCTCCCCCCAGCCG
>Ga0182743_1003223_pt1 | contig 13385 bp, 10 predicted proteins | sample eDN3rd30CKraftOP_FD_128522 | JGI IMG/M metagenome (GOLD analysis project Ga0182743, IMG submission 128522) | Enriched Organic Plus compost microbial communities from Emeryville, California, USA - eDNA 3rd pass 30_C Kraft OP (version 2) (version 2) ... | reverse complement strand
CTCGTTCGATCCATGAATGCGATACAGTGAGGAGCCGAGATAAAGCGCGCGGGCGCCGAGAGGATTTTCCGGCCCTCCGGCCATGTAGTGCGGCAGGTCAGGGCGACGGGCGAGCATTTCCTTCGGCGGCACCCAGTCGGGCCATTCCGCCTTGCGTGTCACCGTTTTCACACCGGCCCAGGTGAATCCCGGCCGGCCAACACCGATGCCATATCGCAGCGCGGTGCCATCGTTCTGAACGAGATAGAGAAAACGCTGCGGCGTATCGACGATGATCGTGCCCGGCTTTTCCTTGCCGGAATAAGGGACCACCTGCTTGGCGAAACGTGGGTCGAAGGCGCGGGACATGCCCTGATCCGGCCCTCGGTAAACGAGCGGCGGGGTCGCATTCGGATGTTGATACAGGCCCGGCTGGTAGTAGCCCGGCGCACGCCCATAGTCAGATTGCGCGTTGGGATCCGCCTGTTGTTCCCGGTATCGCGGCTGCGCACCTGCCTGGCCGCCGCCGAACAGAAATTCGATAAATCCGCCACCCATGTTTTGCGCGTGGGCGGGTGATGAGAGGACCGCAGCGCCCGCAAGACCGGACAACGCTGCGGCAAACGCAAAACCATAACGCTTCATCGACGCTACTCGCACTTGGTGGTTACTGCGCGATCGGACGATCACCATCGCGCGCCGTTCGCACGGACGACTACATGAGAAAATTCGATGCGAATGGTAAACACCGGCGCGGCAACGACCTGCTAACCACGTCGATGCGCTCTTTACCTGCAGTTAGCGTTTATTTTGCGTGAAGGGGCGTGGTTAACGCTTCCCTTCGACCGGCAATATCAGTGCAGACACAGCCGATGAACCGGGCGTTAAGTGGGCGCGCGCTAAGTCGTTTTCCTCAGGGGACCAGAATGCCCGTGCAGCGCAAGATTTTCAGGGTCGAGGAAACATTGCTCGCCGACGGCGAGGCGCACGATGCGCTCGCTGCGGATCAGGCGGGCTGCCCACCCGAAATCATCGACGAGCTGCGCGCCCTTCGCTCTCTCATTCAGCAGCATCTGCAAGGCGGTCAGCGGCCAGCGCCGAACGACAATGCATCGCGCGAAATGCGCAAGCTCAAGATCGAACTCGACGTGATCGGCGATGCGATCAAGCAGACGCGTTCCGAGATCGTGTCGCTGCAGGATCAGGGCTTCGATGCGTCACGCGTTGTCCGCATCACCAGGGAGCTGGAAGCGGTGTCCGCCGATACCGCGCAGGCGACCGATCGCATCCTCAAATCCGCCGAAGAGATCGACCAGCTGGCGCAGACGCTGATCGCCTCGCTCAAGGCCGGTCATGAGCAACAACTCGCGCAGGATATCCAGGATCGCGTCACTGCAATTTTTGAGGCCTGCAATTTCCATGACCTGACCGGTCAGCGCCTCTCCAAGGTGGCGGGCACGGTCAAGATGGTCGAGGAGCATCTCGCCCGCATGATGGAAATCTGGAGCGTGATCGATCGCTTCAATGTCGAGGCTGCGCAATCGGCGGCCGGCCATCTGGATGGCCTGATCAATGGCCCCAAGCTCGACGGCGATGAGGGGCATTCGTCTCAGGACGATATCGACAAGCTGTTTCACTGAGCGGCGCCCTCGCATTTGTGACCCTTTCCGGAAGCGATTGAGCGCGCAGGCAGGCGTTTGCCTCGTGGTATAAGAGGCCCATTGCCGGGACGCTTCTCACGCCATGACCGCCCTGTCGCCCGCTACGTTCGATGCGCCGAAGCCGGTCCGCACCACCCGGCTGAGCGCGGTCGCGCGCATGATCCGGTCCTATGCCCGGCTGACCAGCGGCCTCGTGCTGTTCGCCTTCGTGGTTTGCCATTTCGGAAGCCATATTGCCCTGATCGGATCGGTGCCGGCCGCTCAGCGGACGTTCGATGTGCTGATGTGGTTCTGGCTGACCGGTCCCGGCGTGCTTCTGCTGATCGCTGCTTTCACCGTCCATGTGCTGAATGCGCTGTGGTCGATCTACATCCGCCGCTACTTGCGGATGCCGGCCTGGGAGGTAGCGCAGATTGCGCTGGGTCTCCTGATCCCGCCGCTGATCATCATCCACGTCACCGGCACGATGGTTGCGGACGAGGTCTACGGCACCGAAAGCAGCTATGCTTCCGTGCTGGCGTCCCATTGGCTCGGTCCGCCCCTTCTCTTCGGCGCGCCGTCATTCGTTTACCTTCATATCGTCGCCATTCTGACGGTCTGGATCCATGCCTGCATCGGCCTGCATTTCTGGCTGCGCACCAAGCGCTGGTACGCAAGATGGCAGCCCGCCCTCGGACTTGTTGCGATCCTGATCCCGACGCTGGCGATTGCCGGTTACATTTCGGGTGGAAACCAGATCTTACGGGAGGCCGAAGATCCTGATTTCCTGCGCGAGCTGATCAAGGAGGCCAAAGTCACGCCGGACATCATCGCCCGTGTCTGGCACGACATCCGGATCGCCTTCATCGCTTATGCCGGGCTGCTTCTGCTGCCGTTTCTCGCGCGCGCAATCCGTCACCTCGTGCGTACCGTTCATCGCGCGCCCCGGCTCACGCATGCCAGCGGACGCAGGATGCCGATCCTGCCGGGGGCGACGGTACTGGAAACGCTGCGCGCCAATGGCATCTCGCATGCGGCGGTTTGCGGAGGCCGCGCGCGTTGCACGACGTGCCGCATCCGCGTCACCGACGGAGCGGACGCCTTGCCCGATCCGGCCGGGCTCGAAGCGGCCGCCTTGTCCCGGATCGGCGCTCATAAGGGTGTCCGCCTCGCCTGCCAATTGCGCCCGACGAAGGATATCGCCGTGCTGCCTCTGCTGACCGCCGACGCCACGGCGACTTACGGGTTGATCCGGGCGGGCGGTGAGGGCAGCGAGCGTCAGGTCACGGTGATGTTCATAGACCTGCGTGGTTCGACGACGCTCGGCGAAGCGCGCATGCCCTACGACGTGCTGTTCATCCTCAACCAGTTTTTTGACGAGATGAGCAAGGCGCTGACGGCGACCGGGGGACATTATTCCAACTTCACCGGCGACGGGCTGATGGCGATCTACGGCCTCGACACCGCAGATCCGCGGACCAGCGCAATGCAGGCGCTGCGCGGCGCGCGCGAAGTGCTGATGCGACTCGGCAGGGTCAACGCCAAGCTGAAAGCCGATCTGAAGGAGCCGCTGCGGATCGGCGTCGGTATCCATTTCGGCGAAGCGATCGTCGGTGCGATGGGTCCTCCCGGTTCGCAGATCATCACGGCGATCGGCGACACGGTGAACACCACCGCGCGGCTCGAGGGGCTGACCAAGGACTATGATTGCGTGCTGATCCTGTCGCAGGCTGCGGCCGTCGCGGCGGGTATCAATCTCGAAGCACACACATTGCATCAGGCGCCGGTCAAGGGACGCATGGAGCAGGTGGCCTTCTATGCCCTGAACGCCGTCCCGGACGACATTCGCTAGCGATCAGGCCTTACGCCGCCGGATCGCGAAGAGGCATATCAGCGACACCACGCAGAAGGCCGCAGTGACGACAATCGCGGTCCCATCGCCGTTCCGCTCGACGACAAAGGCAAGCGCGACTGGCGCTACGGCCTGCATCAGCTGGAACGGCTTGGCGATGCGGCCCAGGACGCGCCCGTATCCGGTTGGACCGAACAGCGCGAGCGGCACCGCGCCCCGGGCGATCGTCAGGAGACCATTGGCCGCGCCGAACATGATTGCGAAGGCGATCGCAGCCGGGAGCGTGAATCCGAAGACAATGATCAGCGCAAAGCCAGCCAGCACCAATGCCACGGCAAAGCGGGCGAGGTTGAGCGGATGGGCCCGTCCGCCAAAGGCCAGTTCGCAGATCCGCGCGGCGACCTGGGAGGGGCCGAACAGCGCGCCGATTGTAACTGCGGTCGCCGGATCGATTCCGGCTCGGCCGAACATGGCGATCAGATGCGCCGCAAGACCTGACGGTACGAAGGCGTAAGCCGCGAAGGCTCCGGCGACGAGGAGGAATGTCAGCCCGCTCGCCGGCATATAAACAGGCGATGCTGTCGCGTTGCCCTCAGGCGCAGGAGGCGGCGCAGCGCGCGTACGCGGCAGCGCGAAGGCATGGAGCGGCGCTGACACAAAGGCCAGCACCGCGGCGAACAGCAGATAAGTCCCGCGCCAGTCGGTGTAGGTGAGCGAAAGCTGTGTCGCCGGCCAGCTCACGGTCGAGGCAAAGCCTCCGGCGAGCGTCAGATAGGTGATCGGACGGCGCGCGTTCACACCGAAGATCCGGCCAAGCGTCGCGAAGGCCGGATCGTAGAGGTTGGCCGCGATCGCAACGCCGAGGATCACCCAGACCGCGAGATAGGCGGCCGGATGCGCGGCAACGGCCAGCAGCGCCACGCCGCAGGCTCCGACCAGAGATCCGGCCGCCATCACCACATGGCCGCCGAAACGATCGATCCAGCCGCCTATGGTCGGCGCCGTCGAGCCGGCCACGACCAGCCCCAGCGAAAACCCTGCCATTGCGAATGACAGCGACCAGCCGCGATCGGCCGCTATCAGCGGCATCATCAGAACCGGTGGATAGAACAGAATGCCCCAGGCCAGGATTTGCGTGACGCCGAGCACCAGGACGGCGCGCCACGGACCTAACAGAAATTCGCGAATTCGGGACATGTTGGCGCCGGCAGGACCCCGGCACGCTAGCACATCGCTTTCGCGATGCGGACTGCTGGCGGCGCATTGCAGCGCCGCTCCGCGGCGCAAAACGCGACCGGCCGTTGGCGACCGTCAGAGGGTTTCTGGACGGTCGGCCGAGATCAGGCGCGCGGTGCGCAGCGGACGAAGACCTGGGTGCCGTAGCGACCGGCCACCTCAGGATCGAGGAAGCGGACTGTCATGGTGCGGCCATCGAACGAGGTGATTTCGCGGTCCTGCATCCCCCCGGCGGGCTCGCCGGCCGGCCCGATATAGGTCTTGTTGCCGGGTCCGCCCTTCAGACGCAGCTCCTCCGGCTGGGCCTTGTCCGGCATGTGCATGATGACGCCGCCATTGGGCCCCATGCCGATATTGTAAGGCTGCCGGCAGCCGTTCCGCGCCGCGGCTTCCGTGCGCTTCAGGTCCTGCGGATTATGAAAAGCCGCCAGGCCCCATCGGCCGGTGATTTCCTGAGACTTGATGGCTGGCGGAATTTCCGCAGCAACCGGTGCCGTTGTGGTGGGCGTATTCCCGGAACCCGCACAACCTGCCACGGCGAGCGCAGCAGCGAACCCCATGATCGACTTGATCGGCAGGCGAAGCCGTACAAAAAACATAGCTCGACCTCGTTCGCGAGAGGTCCCCGGCCCCTCGCTCTGTCACTTTGCTGTCAAGATCGCTCCGGCGCAAGCTTTTGCTTGGTTCGATTGAGGAGAGCGCGATCCGGGAAGATTGATACGAAGATGACCCGGCTCCGTAAACCCGGTCTTAATTGAAAAGCGCCGGATGACGGCCTTCCTGAGGGCCATCACGCACCCCTGGCCGTGCCATGGCGCTTGACACCGGGGGCGTTCGCCTCCTATCACGCTCGCCGCTGGCACTCATTTCAAGGGAGTGCCAAGTAACTGCAGCATAAGCACTTTTTCAGGCCTGCAGTCCCAAGCCCGCGAGGAAATCATGGCCAAGACCAAATTCCGCCCCTTGCATGACCGCGTGGTCGTGCGCCGCATCCAAGCCGACGAGAAGACCAAAGGCGGCATCATCATCCCGGACACCGCCAAGGAGAAGCCGCAGGAAGGCGAAGTCATCGCGACCGGACCCGGCGGACGCGACGAAAGCGGCAAGCTCGTCCCGCTGGACGTGAAGGCCGGCGACCGCGTTCTGTTCGGAAAGTGGTCCGGCACCGAAGTCAAGCTGGACGGCGAAGAACTCCTGATCATGAAGGAGTCCGACATCATGGGCGTGATCGGCTGATCACCCCGCGATCCTTGTACTGAGGAGTGCCGAAGGCGCGCCTCGAAGGATGAGACCACGATCACGCATCTCTCTCTTCGAGACGCCCGCTGCGCGGGCTCCTGAGGATGAGGCCCGCAGACAACGGAGCAATTAAATGGCTGCCAAGGACGTACGATTTTCAAGTGATGCCCGCGAGCGCATGCTGCGCGGCGTCGATATCCTCGCCAACGCGGTGAAGGTCACGCTCGGCCCGAAAGGCCGCAACGTCGTAATCGACAAGTCGTTCGGCGCCCCGCGCATCACCAAGGACGGTGTGACGGTCGCGAAGGAAATCGAGCTCGAAGACAAGTTCGAGAATATGGGCGCCCAGATGGTGCGCGAGGTCGCGTCGAAGACCAACGACCGCGCCGGCGACGGCACCACCACCGCCACCGTACTGGCGCAGGCGATCGTGCGCGAGGGCGCGAAGTCCGTCGCAGCCGGCATGAATCCGATGGACCTCAAGCGCGGCGTCGATCTCGCGGTCGCCTCCGTTGTGAAGGACCTCGAGAAGCGCGCGAAGCCGGTGGCTTCGTCCGCCGAGGTTGCCCAGGTCGGCACCATTTCGGCCAACGGCGACAACACCATCGGCAAGATGATCGCGCAGGCGATGCAGAAGGTCGGCAACGAGGGTGTGATCACCGTCGAGGAAGCCAAGGCGCTCGATACCGAAGTCGAGATCGTCGAAGGCATGCAGTTCGACCGCGGCTATCTGTCGCCCTATTTCGTCACCAACGCCGACAAGATGATCGCCGAGCTCGAGGACGCCTATATCCTCCTGCACGAGAAGAAGCTGTCCGGCCTGCAGGCCATGCTGCCGCTGCTGGAAGCGGTGGTGCAGTCTGGTCGTCCGCTGGTCATCATCGCGGAAGACGTCGAGGGCGAAGCGCTTGCGACGCTGGTCGTGAACCGCCTGCGCGGCGGCCTGAAGGTGGCGGCGGTGAAGGCGCCGGGCTTCGGCGATCGCCGCAAGGCCATGCTGGAGGACATCGCGATCCTGACCGGCGGGCAGCTGATCTCCGATGATCTCGGCATGAAGCTCGAGAATGTCACGCTGAACATGCTCGGCCGCGCCAAGAAGGTGATCATGGAGAAGGAAAAGACCACGATCGTCAAAGGCGCCGGCAAGAAAGCCGACATCGAGGCCCGCGTCGCCCAGATCAAGGCACAGATCGAGGAAACCACCTCCGACTACGACAAGGAGAAGCTGCAGGAACGGCTGGCGAAGCTCGCCGGCGGCGTTGCGATCATCCGCGTCGGCGGTGCGACCGAGATCGAGGTGAAGGAGAAGAAGGATCGCGTCGAGGACGCGCTGAACGCCACCCGCGCCGCGGTCGAGGAAGGCATCGTGCCGGGCGGCGGAACGGCGCTGCTGCGCGCCAAGAAGGCGATCGGCCGTCTGAACAACGAGAATTCGGACATTCAGGCCGGCATCAATATCGTCCTGAAGGCGCTTGAGGCTCCGATCCGGCAGATCGCCGAGAATGCCGGCGTCGAAGGCTCGATCGTGGTCGGCAAGATCCTGGACAACAAGGTCGAGACCTTCGGCTTCGATGCGCAGAACGAGGATTATGTCGATCTGGTCGAGAAGGGCATCATCGATCCGGTGAAGGTGGTGCGCACGGCGTTGCAGGATGCGGCGTCGGTCGCCGGTCTCCTGATCACCACCGAGGCGATGGTCGCCGAGCTTCCGAAAGAGCCGGCGCCTCCGATGCCGGGTGGCGGCGGCATGGGCGGCATGGGCGGCATGGGCTTCTGATCCACCGCTTCCACGTCTTCGTGAATCAAGGCGCGGCGCAAGCCGCGCCTTTTTTCTGTGCCGTGTCGGCCGGCGTGCTAGCATGTTCGCATACGGATTGGCGGAGGCTTGACGATGCGCGTGTTGTCGGTTGCAGCACTCTTTCTGTTGTGCAGCGGATTTGCGGCGGCCGCACAGAGCAACGTCCGCTATTTCAACGGCGTGTACGGACTGCTCGGCGACATCGAAACCGATGCCTTCCTGAAAGAAACGCGCCAAGGCAACAAGGTGGTCTCGGCGGAGCTCGACGTGTGTCACGCGATCTCGCCTGGCTCTCCGTTGCGCGACCGCTTCGTCATCGCGCTGAAGCCGCAAGGCAACCGGCTGGTCGGTTCGGGCCAAACCCAGGAAGGCAAGCGGCCGGTATCGGTCGATCTCAAGCGCTCGGCGACCGGCAACAGTTTTTCCCTCGAAGGCACCGTAAAGCTCGGCGATCAGACTCTCAACGCGTCCTCGGACGATCTCGCCGACATGAGCGCCAAGGAATTCGAGGAGCAGACCGCGGTCGAAGAATCGATCGTGGACAATCCCGCGGAATTTCGCGAGGTGACGCCGGGCACGCTTGCGATCCGCGTATCGCGCGCCGCGCTGATCGATTTTCTCAAGGCTTTGCGCCCCGAGAATGTAAAAGTTCAGGCCTACAGCATCTCACCGAGTTGCGAAGCGTTGCGGCGCGGTCATGTCGACGTGCAGATCGATGTCGATCCGGAACGTGCGCTTGATGTTCTCGGCAAGGCCAAGGCGCTTGCGGGCGTGACCAAGGCCGGATGGACCAGCGGCGGCGTCGACCTCACCCGTGCCGTGCGAATTCCGGCGGGTGCTTTCCGCGACAGCGCCGGGAAGCTCGAACGCGAGAAGCTCGGCGCTGCCATCGCCGCTGTCGCTGCCAAGGTGTTCTCGGCCAAGCCTGACGCGACGGAATGGGATGACGTGACCGGCGAGCTTGCGATCACCGTCAAACGGCCGGACATCACGATCCCGGCACTCGGATTGACCGAAGTGATCGGCATCCCCTTCGTGGTCAGTGGCGAGAAGCCGGGCGCGAAGGACACGCTGGTGATCCGCATCGGCCAATCCGAGAGCGAGCTTCAGGACGATGGATCCGGGCCGCGTCTGACAATCGCCTCAAGCCAGAGCGACGAAGCCGCCGCCGAGCCCGCCGGCATCGAAAAGCTGCAGGCGGCGCTGGCCGCGGAACTGAAGGGCCAGATCTGGGACGCCGACAAGGAGGACTGGACGAAGTAGCGTCCGGCATCACCGGACACGGCTGGCATCACGCTAATTGGAGGCCGGGCGCCAGCGCAGAATATCCGGCCCTTCGAGGACCAGCAGGAATCCGTCCCAGCGCCAGGCGGTGACCTGCATCAGCTTCGTCAGAAGATCCTTGTCGGCTTCGAGCTGCTGCTGTGAGCATTGGTTGTTGCGAAGGCCGGTGGGTACGATGGTGATGCTGCGATCAACGATCACGGCGTTGCCCTGACCGCTCGCGCACCACAGATCGATCTCCACCGACCCGTTCTCGGAAAATTGCAGCCAGGGTAACCGCTTCGATCCCTTCATCGGATTTGCGTCGAGCCGCAATTCCGCACCGTAAGGAAATGGCTTTTGCGCCACCGCAGGCCCGGTCAGCGACAAACCGAACGCTGACGCCAGCAAAGCCAAAGCAAGGACTGCGGTGCGAAATGGTGCAAGGACCATGCATTCTCCGAGACGGATGTGGGAAGATGAAATTTCGGCAAGGCGTGGATTAGCAGCGGCCGGCAAACTATAATGCCGGGCCGAAACGGACAACGACATGACACGATTGATTCTGGCCTTCGTGGCGCTCACGGCCCTCGTATCCACAGCCCCGGCTCAGCAGGAACGGCTGCGCATTGTGACCACCACAGGCGATCTGCGGGCTCTCGCCAAGGCGGTGGGTGCGGAACGTGTCATCGTGACGAGCCTTGTCCCGGCCGGCGAGCGCCCGGAGCGCTACCAGCCGCGGCTGCAGGAAACCTCGGTGCTCAAAGGCGCGCGCGTCGTGGTCCGCGCCGGCCCTGCGATCGACGGATGGTTTGACAAGCTGCTGGCACGCTCGGCCCAGAAGAACGGCCGCACCGGCATTGAGCGCGGCGAGAAAGGGCATGTCGACGCGTCGGTGGCGGTGGCCGCCATCGATCCGACGCTGGTGACAGCCGGCTTTGCCGCGCGAAACCGCCGCTCGCAGCGCGGCGCTGCAACCCTGCATTACTGGCTCGATCCGAAGACTGCCGATGCCATCACCGCCGCCATGGTGAAGACGTTTTCCGAAGTCGATCCCGAAAACAAGAAGTATTACGAGCAGAATCGTGCGGCCTTCCTGTCGCGGCTCGATCAAAAAATCGGCGAATGGACGTCGCGCCTCGCGCCGCTCAAGGGCGAGCCTCTGATCGCCTTTCACGACGACTGGGACTTCTTCGCGAAGCGCTTCAATCTAGACATCGTTGATTTCATCACGGAGCGCGATGGAGCGCCGCCCAAGCTCGGCCGCATCGGACAACTGGCGAAGCTGATGAAGGACAAGAATATCCGCCTGATCCTGGCCGAAGCCAACCAGCCCGAGCGCCACTCCAATATGCTGGCGGAAAGGACCGGCGCGAAGGTCGTGCAACTGGCCGGCAGCGTCGGAATGCTTCCTCATACCGACGACTATATTTCGCTGTTCGATGCCAACGTGAACGCGCTCGCGAACGCCTACAAGGAAAAATAGGCCGTTCCCCCTGCCCGCTCACGATAGCTCCCCGACGGCGCGAAAGGCCTGGTCGATCGCGGTGTGGGCATAGGCGCTGCCGCCCGCATCGCTGTTTGCAATCGCCACCCGGCCATGCGGCTGTCGCGCCTTCTCCTGGGTCTCGTCGAGGTCATCGGGATCGAACAGGGAATTTCCGCCATAGCTGTAGCCGTGCGCCCAGCGGTTGACCGTGATCGCGGCGATGTCGCGGCCGCTCGCAAAGCCGCCGGGACCCAGCATGCGATCGAGTTCGTCGCGGACGCGCTCCTCGAAATCGGCGAACGTCGTCTCCAGCAGCTTCATGCGCCCGATCCGGAACATGTCGCGCGCCTCCATGCCGGGATTGCTTTCGTTCGGAACATGGACGAGGTGAAGCCCGATCGGCTCGGAGGGCGCTTTCGCATGACGGTAGCCGCCCATGCTCACCGGGTAGTCGAGCTTCACGCGGCAGTGGAACGACATCGGCCCCGATATCTCGTGCACACCGAGATTGGCCCATGGCTGCCAGTTGCGAACGACGACCTTGGTGTAGACGAGCGGCGCCTTGACGTTGTGGAGGAGCGCGTTGCGCTGCTCCTCGGGCAGCCCCGGCATCATGTATGGGATCGCCGAATTGAAGCAGGCGAGGATCGCGCTCTTTGCGCCAACGCGGTGCACCTCGCCGGCCCGGATATAGGTCAGATCGACGCCGCCCTTGCGATCCTGCACGTTGACGCAGGTTGATTGCAGTCGAATGCGAACGTCATTCCCGCTCGCATCGAGCCGCTCGTAACGAAAAAGCGCCAGCACAATGTCGTCCATATCGGACCCGGGCGCGACCCCCGGCACCAGAGCCCGCACGAGAAGGCGCGCGAGTGAAGCATTCCCGTCAGGGAAATGATGGATGTAGGGCTCGTCCCGTTCCGGATTGTCGACGCTGTCGAGACCGAGCCCATCGAAACCGGGCAAACCCATTTCATGCGCGCTTTCGGCGGAAATCAGGTCGCTCGCCAGCGCAAGAAAATCCAGCGAGCGTCCATGAAAGCAATTTGCCGCCAGCTCGCTCAGCCCGCAGATTTTCATCAGATAATCGCGATAACTTGTCTTCGCGAGAATCTCCTCCTTCTCGCCGCGCGTCTTCCCTGACAGCGGGTCGCGCTTCTCATCATAGAGCGCGAGGATCTGCGCCTTGTCGGCGTCGCTCAGCGGAAATTGGGACACAAACGCGGCGATCGGCTTCGCATTCAGAAGACCGGGACCGAGATCGTCGGCGGCGGTATGCGTCGGGTCGCCGCTGACCAGCACATCGCGGCCGAACGTCTCGCGCGGGAAGAAGACGCCGCGCGACAGCCCGAGCGACGGATAGAGCTTTCGCGCGAACGCGGTTTCGAAGCGCTGGATGTCGACGCCGAGCTCCTTCAGCAAGCCGGACGCAACCTTGCTCCACAATGCCTTCGGCGATTGCAGCGACTCGCTGCCGCCGTAACCGAGGATCAACCGGCCATCGACCATAAATTCGTTGCGCTTGGCGTGCCCGCCGAAATCGTCGTGATTATCGAGGATGAGAATGCGTGCCCGCGGATTGCGCTTGCGAAAGAAATACGCCGCGGCAAGCCCGCTGATGCCGGCTCCGACCACGACGAGGTCGTAGTCTTCGGACACCGGGCGCCCCGAAAAATCCGGCAATTCGCCGTCGCGCATGGCGTGCGCGACCTCGAACGACCCGACATGATGGCCGCGCAGCCCGGACAGTGCCGGCGGATATGGCGATGATTGCGCCCGGGCAAGCTGCGCGAGCGGCGTCAGTCCTGCCCCGATCGCCAGTGCGCAGCCATCGAGAAAATCCCGGCGGGTGATGTTCGGCACGGTGTCCTCAGTCGCTGATGCCGAGGACGCAACGTCACATGTGTCTTCGCGCCGCCCCTCATCACGCGAAGTCTATCGCGGCACGTACGGGCTCACCAGCCTATCGCGGTCGGCAGCCAGGTCGCGAGCGCGGGGTAGAAAAACACCAGCGCCAGCGCAACAAGCTGCATGATGATGAACGGCACGACGCCGCGATAGATGTCACCGGTCGTGACCTCCGGCGGAGCGACCCCGCGCAGGAAGAACAAGGCCCATCCGAACGGCGGCGTCAGGAACGAGGTCTGGAGATTCACGCAGATCAGGATCGCGAGCCACACCATGTCGACATTGGCCTGCAGAAAGACCGGCAGGAACAGCGGCACCGCAATGTAGGAAATCTCGATCCATTCGATGAAGAAGCCGAGGATGAAGATGATCAGCATCAGGAACCAGATGTCGAAGCTGATGCCGCCCGGCAGGAAGGCGAAGAGGTCGTGAACGATCTTCTCGCCCTGCAGTCCGCGGAACGCGAGCGCGAAGGCCTGCGCGCAGATGAGAATGAACATCATCATCGCGGTGATCTTGGTCGTGGCCTGCGCGGTGTCGCGGAGCACGCTCCATGACAGGCGCCCGCCGATCGCTGCGACCGCGATCGAGCCGAGCGCGCCCATCGAGGCCGCTTCCGAGGGCGCCGCAATGCCGGCGATGATCGAGCCGAGCACGGCGGCGACGAGCCCAACCGGCGGCGCCACGACCTTGAACAGCTTCTGCATCAGATCGCCGCGCGAGAGCGATGCGCGCTCCTCCGCGGAGAAAGCCGGCACGCTGTCGGGCCGAATGATGCCAAGGATCAGAATGTAGACGACGTAGATTCCGGCTAGCATCAATCCGGGGATCATCGCCGCGGCGAACAGGGTGCCGACCGAGAGGTTCAGAATATCGGCGAGCAGGATCAGGATCAGGCTCGGCGGGATGATCTGGCCGAGGGTGCCCGATGCGCAAATCACGCCAGAGGCAAGGCCCTTATCGTAGCCGCGGCGGATCATG
>Ga0182743_1003222_pt1 | contig 13388 bp, 11 predicted proteins | sample eDN3rd30CKraftOP_FD_128522 | JGI IMG/M metagenome (GOLD analysis project Ga0182743, IMG submission 128522) | Enriched Organic Plus compost microbial communities from Emeryville, California, USA - eDNA 3rd pass 30_C Kraft OP (version 2) (version 2) ... | reverse complement strand
TGCCCGGACCGATCGCTATTCGCGCGTGTGCAGGGCACGCGCGAATAGCAGCACCGCAAGATCTTTCTCTTTGCCAACAGGGCTACAAAAAAACGCCAAGCAAGACAGCCGTGCCAGCGATGTGATGAGCTTGAATGACTGCGAGTCGAGCCGAGGCAATCGGGCCGTGGGGGCGCCTCAAAGCCGAGTGGAGCGGACGTCGAAGGTAGGCCCGAACGGGCCGGACGAGACGAGCGAACACGGTGTCCGGCGCCCGCGCGCCGGACCGGCTTTGTGAAGCCCCTACGGCCCGATTGCCTCGGCTCGACGTCCAATAAGCACACCAACCTCAACCCAGCCATTCATGGCCAACTACATGACGCCCAGATGTTTCGCGAACGTCGCAGGATCGGTGTTGGTGCCGCAGAGCAATACGCCGACTCGTTTGCCTGCCAACTCGTCTTTGAGTTTTCCGACCAACGCTGCGGTCGCCGCGGCGCAAGCGGGTTCGGTCGCCAGTTTGAGTTGATCGAATAGCAGTCGCATCGCGCTGCGCAGATCGTCATCCGAGACAGTGACGAGATGGTCGACATTCCGGTGGCACAGGTCATAGCTGTATTGCTCGGTATGAGGCGCCATGAGGCTGTCGGCGATGCTTCGCATGGGACCCATTTTGATGGGGCCATTGGCGGCAAAGCTGCGATGCATGGCATCGGCGCCTTCGGGCTCTACGCCGATGACTTGGCATTGGGGATCGAGCAATTTGATGGCGGTGCTGACGCCTGCCATCAAACCGCCACCGCCGATGGGAACGATGACGGCGTCAAGCTTGTCTGCCTGTTGCAGCCATTCATAGCCCAGCGTCGCAGTGCCCAGGACCGTGCGATAGCCGTTGAAGGGATGTACGAAGAATCGGCCTTCCTCGCTTTCGATACGGCGCACTGTTTCAAATGCGGATGGGCCGTCTTCAGCGAGGACGACCTCGGCGCCATACTGCCGGCACAGGGACACGCGGGCAGGGCTTGCCGTCTTGATCATGACGACCTTGGCGGGGATTTCCAAACGCATGGCGGCGTAGGCGACGGCGACCGCGTGATTGCCGGCAGAGACGCAGGTCACGCCGGCGTTGCGCTGGGCTTGATCAAGCGCAAGCAGATTGGAAAAGGCGCCCCGCGCCTTGAACGTTCCGCTGGCTTGCAGCAATTCGAATTTGAAGAAAACGTCCGTGCCCGCAACAGGATCAAAATCGGATTTCGCAACGACAGGCGTCGTGCGTACCCAGCGTTGCAGTTCTCCATGCAGATCGGTGATGGCGGCTAGATCCGGAACGGGTAATGTTTCCGCAGAGGTGGTCATGATGATTTCCTATGGTTCAGCGCAGGCCTAAATTTTTGCGTACGGCAATGAGCGAGATCAAGCTGATCACGGCCGCGAAAATGACATAGAAGCTCGGCGCGAGCTTGTTGCCGCTGATCGATATCAGCCAGGCGATGATGAACGGCGCGAATCCGCCAAAGATCGTGACAGCGATGTTGTAGCCCAGTGACATGCCGGTCGTGCGCGACTGGGTTGGGAACAGATCGGTCAACAACGCAGGCAGCGCGCCGAAGTAACCTGCCAACAAGACGCCGATCACGAACTGCACCACCATCATGGTGGCAAAGGTGGGCGACGATCTCAGTAGCAAGAACAGCGGGTACATCAAGACGAGAAAGAGCACGGCCGAGGTCAGCATGATGCCTGTGCGTCCGTGTCGATCTGACCAATGGCCCACGATGGGCGCAAAGATGAATTGAACGACGCCGGTGATCAGCGTTGCAGCAAATGCGGCGGATGCGGGGATACCCAGTTGTTTGACCGCATACGTGGGCATGTAGAGAATCAGATAAGTCGCAACCGTGCCCAGTACGACCGAGCCGATGGCGAGGATCAAGCGCGTGCGGTGTTGCGTGAAGGTGTCGGCCAACGGCGACTCCGTACGCTCTGCCGCGAGAAACTCCGGCGTTTCGTCGATGCGGGTGCGGATGTAGTACGCGACAGGGCCGATCAAGAGGCCAAAGAAAAACGGCACACGCCAACCCCAGCTCTCGAGTTGTTCGGTGGTCAACCAGGCATTGAGACCAGTGCCGAAACCGGCGGCCAGGATGGTGGTCAGGCCTTGGCTGGCGACTTGCCAGCTGGCAAAGAAGCCGCGGCGGTTAGGGCTGTGCTCGGCCAGAAAGGCGGTGGCGCTGCCGAACTCTCCGCCTGCGGAAAAGCCCTGAATCATGCGCGCGATCACAATGCCGATGGGCGCCCAGATACCGATCGCGGCATAGGTGGGCATGACGGCGATCATCAATGTGCCCAGCATCATGAGCGTGATGGCCAGTGTCAAGGTGGCACGGCGGCCGACACGATCGGCGTACACGCCCAGCACCAATGCACCGAGCGGACGCATGAAAAACGATACGCCAAAGGTACCCAGCGTGATCAGCAGCGAAATCGTTTCGTTTTCGTTCGGGAAAAACAAGCGCGAAATGGTCGCGGCGAAAAAACCGTAAACCACCAGGTCAAACCATTCCAGTGCATTGCCGATGGAGGCGGCGGCGATCAGACGGCCTGCTGAAGGAGAGGCCTTGCCCGTTGCTGGCGATACCGTTGATGCGGTGTCCATGGATGAAGTGTCCGAAAGTGAGACAGAGCGTTTAATGGGATGCTGTCAGGCAGCGTTAAATACAAAGCCGGAAAACAGAATGTCGTCCGGCTGATGTGCAAAGGCCGCCCTAGTGCGGCCTCGAGTGCAAGGATAGCGCCAAACTCAGGCCTGGCCTGCGCCGGCTTGAGCAATGGCTTCGATCTCGATCAACGCGCCCGGCACCATCAGATCGGCACGCACTGTAGAGCGCGCAGGCAAGGTGGCATCGCCAAAAAACGCACCGTAGGCCGCATCGAACGCGGCGAAGTCTTCGGTGCGGGTCAACCAGACTGTGGCTTTGACGATGTCGCGAGCGGTGAGTCCCGCGGCTTTGAGCTGGCGTTCGATGTTTTCGAGGCAGACGCGCGTCTGCGTGGCGACGTCATCGCCGATCAGGCGAAAGCCTTCGCCGAATGCCATTTGGCCGGATACGAAAACCAGATCGCCTGCACGGCGATACAGCGAAAAGTTGGGCAGGCGTTTGATCGGGCTGGACGAGGATGGCGTGCTGGTCGACATGGAATAGCTCCGTATAGTTGAAAAGTCGATATCGATGTTGCGTGACGTGCGGTCAGCCGTCGTGGAAAACCGTGAACTCGTCCACTGGAACGCGCGTGGTGCGGTATTGATTGACTGGCTCGTCGGGATCTTGATAGCCCAGCGATATGCCGCATACGACGATCTGATCGTCCGGGATGCCCAGTTGTTGTTTGATGATGTCGGGGTAATTGGCTAAAGCGGCCTGCGGGCAGGTGTCCAGGCCGCAGCCACGAGCCATGATCATGATGTTCTGCAAAAACATGCCGTAATCCAGCCAGCTGCCTTTGTCCATGTCGTTGTCAATGGTGAACAGCAGCACGCAAGGAGCGTCGAAGAACACGTAGTTACGGGCATGCTGCTGCGACGAGGCCTCGCGATCGCCTTTCTGAATGCCCAGCAGGCTGTACAGGCCCCAGCCTGTTTCGCGCCGGCGATCCAGATAGGGGCTGCGCCAATTGACGGGATAGTACTGATACTCGCGGCGTTCCGGCTCGTTGCGGGCATGGGCCTGGAGCAATGCCTGGGACAGGGCGTCGCGGCGAGCGCCGGTGACAACGTGTACTTTCCAGGGCTGAATATTACTGCCGCTGGGTGCACGAGCAGCGGCATCCAGGATCCGGCGAATCAGCGCCGTGGGCACGGGCCTGGGCAAGAAGCCTCGAATGCTTTGGCGCGAGACGATGGCTTGTTCAACAGCGTGTGGAGCATCGTTCATTTCAGTTGTTCCTGCGATTGCGGCATCCCGATCGATGCGTCGTCGATTCGAGGATAACGAGTTCAAGTCACGGATCAGTTCGATGGCGCGTCCGTATTGACGCGAGGGCTGCCATATTTGAATGATCCCTGTGCGGAGGCCAACACGCGGCCGTCGGGGGCGGTCACCGTGGCTTGAGAGAAATAGATCTTGCGCCCACTGCCGGTGACGACGCCCGTGGCCACCACGTGGCCGCTTTTGACCGAGCCAATGAAATTGATGGCCAGTGAGATGGTCACGGAGTTGCTGCGTTCGGCATGATCGGGATCGATACCCGCATAACCACAGGCAGCATCCAGCAGGGCGGAGACAACACCGCCTTGTAAGGCGCCTTGGCGATTGAGGTGGTTGGGTTGCAGCGCCATGCGGATGACGACGCGGCCGTCGCCCCAACTTTCGATCGTGGCGCCCAGCGAGTGCAGAAAAGGATTGTCTTCGAAACGGCTCATGATACGTAGCGATGTGGTAGTGGAATCGGGTGCATGCACCCGGATACAACCATCGATGATACCGTTGATAGATCAATTTGTCGGCGGAACCTGCCGCACAATAGGTGGCGCACAAGCGGCGAGGCGGACAATGAATCATCATCGTCCGCCTCGCGTGCGTGCGGTGAGTGCTGCCAGCGCGGCTGGCGCGCATCGGTCCCGGGTGGGGTCAGAACGCGATGCTGGCGCTCAAGCTATAAGTACGCGGATCGCCCGCCTTGATGTAGTTCTCCGACTGATACAGCCAGTACCGTTTGTTGGTGAGGTTGTTGATGCCGGCACGGAAGGTCGTGTTGTAGCCATAGATACGCGTGTCGTACGTGGCACCGATGTTAAAGACGGTGTAGTCGTCGACCTCGATGTTGTTCGACGCGTCCAGCATGATTCCGCCTGTGTATTTGGCATCGGCGCGCAGTTTCAGGCCCGGCAGTTGAGGCACGTCATAGACAACTTGTGCCGCGGCGATGAATTTGGGGGCGCCCGCGACGCGGTTGCCGTTGTGATCGGCGCCTTTCTTGTACTCGCTATCGAGCAGCATGATGCTGCCGCCCACATTCCAGTCCCGCGCGATGCGAGCCGAGGCACCGAGCTCCAGGCCCTGGTAGATCGACTTGCCGCCTTGTACCAGCTCTTGTCCGCCGTCTGCGAGCTGTCTGGCGTACTCCGATTTTTTTTCGATGCGAAAGAGTGCAGCGGTCGCTGACCAGTCCTCGTTTTCGGTCTTGATGCCCAGCTCGTACTGTTTGCTCTTGAGTGGACTGAGCAGGGCGCCGCGGTTTTCGTAGGTATTGCCGACGACCGAGCCAGGTTCCAGGGATTCGATGTAACTGGCATACGCCATGGTCTGCGGCGTGAAGTTGTACATCAGCGCCACGGTCGGTGTCAGGACGCCGTTTTTCTCATAGGGTTCCGACCGAACGCCTGCGGCATCAAAGCCCTGTTGTTCGTAATCGGTATAGCGCAGTCCGCCCAGGATCGACCAGCCGCCGGTCAAGTCGATCGTGTCGCTGGCGAACGCCGCTTTCTGTGTGATCTCTGCGGCGCGATACAGATCGAGCTGGCCTTCGCTGTAATAGGTGTTGGGATTCTGCTCATACAGATTGCCGGTACCCTGGAGCTGATACACGCCATTGGAGCTGTAATCGTTCTTTTGTTTTTGCCACGATACGCCCAGCACGACCTGATGTTTGAGCGGGCCGGTATTGAATTTGCCTTCGGCCATGGCTTCCCATTGGTTATAGGAATAGGCCTCACCATAGTCGGAACGGTAATCGTCGTAGTCGCCATCGTTATTGGTTAGCGACAGCACGGTTTCGTTGCGGCGTGTGCGGGTGGAGTTATACGTGTAGTGGGTGTTGACGTTCCAGTTGTCGTTTACCGCATACTTCAGGCCTGTGGAGTAAAAGCGGAAAGCGTTGTCGGCATAGGGGCCTTCACCCTGAAGGTTGTCGTTATCGGCTCGCAGCGGCGAGGGCAGCGAGGTGCCGGACATGCCCGCTGCAGTGATGGTCGCGTCCTGCCTGATGGCTTTGCGGTCCTGGTAGATGGATTGGAAATCCCAGGTCAGCTTGTCGGTCAGACGCGCGTCCAGCGCCAAGGAAACCGAGTCGCGATAAAGCGAGCCATCGTTGTAGGTGGTGCCTTCTTCGTGAGTCGCGTTAAGCCGATAGCCGAATCGCCCGTCATCGCCGACGCGGTCTCCGAGGTCAACGGATTCACGCAATACGCTTTGCGAGGTATAGCCCAGCGTGATGCTGCGTACCGGTTCGTCGGTGGGCTTTTGGGTGACGTAGTTCAGCATGCCGCCCGGTGCGCCAAAACCATACATGAATCCCGAGGCGCCTTTGAGCAAGTCGATGCGCTCGAACTGCTCGTAGGGCAAGGTGGTGACATAGCTGACAAAGGGCTTGCCGTCGATGCGATAGGAGTTTTGCCAATCCAGTGGCAGGCCACGCACCGTCAGATAGCTGGCCCAGGCGCCGTTCGATGAGCTGTTATCGCCCACAGACGCGTCCAGCGCAAATACGTCGCCCAGCTTGGAAACCTGGCGGTTTTCGATGTCCGCAGCGGTGACGACGGTGCTGGAGAACGGCGTTTCAAGTTGCGTGCGGCTGCCCAACGCGCCCGCGTTCACGGGCGTTTGCAGATGCTCCAGCGAGTCATCGAAAGTATCGGCCTGGATGGTGACAGTCGGCAGTTCCGTCGCGCTGGGTGCACTGGTTGACGTCGAGGCTTCAGTGGACTGCGCCTGGGCGCAAGTCGCATAGATGCCCGCCAAGGCCAGGACGAGAACCGTAGGCAGGCCGGGACGTTGAACGCCTGACGACACAGGACGTTGCCGAAAGTACATTGAGTAAGCCACGGAAGGGGCTCCAGACAGGAAAGATGAGAAGGAAAATCTGTCTTTTTATTGAAAATGCGAGTAATTCGCAATTACTTTTAAATCTTGAAATGATTGAGCGTGGCGGCCGATAAAAATCGGAATAGACGGAAAAAAAAACGGGCCCTGTCGGGGCCCGTCGAAGGATCATCGCGAAATGCGCGGAATCAGTGCGCCGCTTTATACGTCTGGCGATAACGGTGCAGTAGCGGTTCGGTGTAGCCGTTGGGCTGCGTCAGGCCCTCGAACACCAGGGCGCTGGCCGCCTGGAATGCAACGGATGTGTCGAAATGGTCTGCCATCGGTTGATATAACGGGTCGTTGGCGTTTTGTTGATCGACGACTTTGGCCATGCGTTCCAGGGTTTCCTGCACCTGTTCGCGCGTGGTGATGCCATGACGCAACCAGTTGGCGATGTGCTGGCTGGAAATACGCAGCGTGGCGCGGTCTTCCATCAGGCCGACGTTGTTGATGTCCGGGACTTTCGAGCAACCGACGCCCTGATCGATCCAGCGCACCACGTAGCCCAGGATGCCCTGGGCGTTGTTTTCCAGCTCGCGGCGGATGTCATCGGGGCTCCAGTCGGCTGGGTTGCCGACGGGAACGGTCAACAAGCCATTGAGCAACTCGTCTTGTACGTCGGCGAGTTTGGTGCTTTCCAGTTGCTGTTGCACGGCAGACACGTCGACTTGGTGATAATGCAAGGCATGCAAGGTGGCTGCGGTGGGCGATGGTACCCACGCGGTGTTGGCGCCGGCCTTGGGGTGTGCAATTTTTTGCTCGAGCATGGCGGCCATCAGGTCGGGCATGGCCCACATGCCTTTGCCGATCTGGGCACGGCCACGCAGGCCGCAATCCAAGCCGACCAGGACGTTGCTGCGCTCATAGGCGGCGATCCAGGCGCTGGATTTCATGTCGCCCTTGCGCATCATGGGGCCTGCCTCCATCGTGGAGTGCATTTCGTCGCCCGTGCGATCCAGGAAGCCCGTGTTGATAAAGGCAACGCGGCCGGCTGCAGCCAGGATGCAGGCCTTGAGGTTGACGCTGGTGCGACGCTCTTCGTCCATGATGCCCATCTTGATCGTGTGGCGCGGCAGGCCGAGCAGGTTTTCGACACGATCGAACAATTCATTGGCGAAGGCTGCTTCGATCGGGCCGTGCATCTTGGGTTTGACGATGTAGATCGAGCCCTTGCGCGAGTTGCGTTTGTTCGCACGGTCGGGCAGGGCCGTCAAGGTCGTGAGCACGGCATCCAGAATGCCTTCGGGGATTTCGTTGCCGCTGGCATCCAGAATTGCCGGGTTGGTCATCAAGTGGCCGACGTTACGCACGAACAGCAGGGAACGGCCGTGCAAGGTCAGTGTGCTCTTGCCGTCGGGTGTGCGGTATTCGCGGTCGGGATTCATGCGGCGCGTGAAGGTCTGGCCGTTTTTGGTGACTTCCTCGGTCAGGTCGCCTTTCATGAGGCCGAGCCAGTTGCGGTAGATCTGCACTTTGTCATCCGCGTCGACGGCAGCGACGGAATCCTCGCAGTCCATGATGGTGGTCAACGCGGCTTCGACTACGACGTCTTTGACGCCGGCGGCGTCCGTGGCACCAATGGTATGCGAGCGATCTATCTGGATTTCGATGTGCAGGCCGTGATGCTTGAGCAGGATGGACTGCGGAGCCTGGGGCTCGCCGACATAGCCTACGAACTGCGCGGCGTCTTTCAGGCCGGTGCTGCCTTGTTTGGTTGTGACGACCAATTGGCCATTGTCGACGGTATAGGACGTGGCATCTGCATGCGAGCCCTGCGCCAGGGGCGCAGCTTGATCCAGCACGGCGCGTGCGCGGGCGATGACGGCCTCGCCGCGCTGCGGGAAATAGCCGCGGCCGGTGTCGCCGGGCGTCGGGGGGATGGCGTCCGTGCCATACAGGGCGTCATACAGGCTGCCCCAGCGCGCATTGGCGGCGTTCAGAGCGTAGCGTGCATTGGACATGGGCACGACCAACTGCGGGCCGGCTTGCTCGGCGATTTCGGCGTCGACATCGGGCGTGGTGACCTGCACGGCGTCGGGGATGGGGAGCAGATAGCCGATTTTGGTGAGAAACGCGCGGTAAGCGGCGAGGTCGCGTACCGGGCCGGGGTTGGCGCGATGCCATGTGTCCAACTCACCTTGCAGGCGGTCACGGTCGGCCAGCAGCGCGCGATTGCGCGGCGCGAGGTCACGCACGATGGCGGCAAAACCGCGCCAGAATTCTTGAGGGGCAATGCCGCTTGCGGGCAGGGCCTCGTTTTGGATGAATTGGTGAAGCACGGCCGCCACTTGCAGGCCATCTTGCTCAATACGTTCGGTCATCTTTTGCTCGCAAAAAATCGGGGGCGGGCGCATCCAGCGCGATGAACCTACATGATCGGGGCATGCGGGCACGATGTCTACCTCTGAACCCGCTGGTCATACCAGTTTATTTAGCGTGAATTTGCGGGAATGGGCTTTTTTATGGTTCTATTTCAATTACTTGACTGGATCTTGCATGCATGCGGCATGCTGGATGATCACCCGGTCATACCAGTGAGCTCCGTATGGAAACAGAGACTGCGACAGCAGGACGCCAGGTCGCCGACGTGGTGGCCGAACGTATTGAACGCCTGATCATGGATGGCGTGCTCAAAGCCGGGCAGGCCTTGCCGTCCGAGCGCCGTTTGACGGAAAAGCTCGGCGCCTCTCGTACAGCCCTGCGCGAGGGGCTGAAACTCTTGCGCGCACGCGGCATCATTCACACCGAGCAAGGTAAGGGCTCATTCGTCGCACCGATTTCACAGGTAGATGCGGGGCCGCTGGTGCATTTGTTCCATTCCCAGCCGCGCACGCTGTATGACTTGCTGGAGGTGCGCGCCCTGCTCGAGGGGGAATCTGCGCGCCTGGCGGCGATTCGGGGGACCGAGGCGGATTTCATCATGATCCGCCGGCGGTATCAGGCCATGATGGACGCACATGAGCAGGACACCGATGTGGCGACGCACGCCCATTTGGACCACGCGTTTCATTTGGCCGTGTGTGAGGCCTCGCATAACCCAGTGTTGACGCACACACTGCAATCGCTGACGGATCTGATGCTGGGATCGGTGTTTGCCTGTGTGAATAATCTGTACCATCGCCAGCCGCACAAGCAGCAGATTGATCGTCAGCACACGGCCGTGTTCGAGGCGGTCACGGCGCGTCTGCCGGATCAGGCCCATCAAGCCGCCACGGATCATGTCAACAGCGTGCGGCAAAGCCTGGGTGAGATCGAGCAGGAAGAACAGCGTCTGGTACGGGCGACGCTACGCCTGGAGGGCTGGGCATAGCCCGCTGCGCCAGGATACCGCTGGCCCGAAGCAGTTCATATTCGTCGATCTGGATTGGTATCTCCGGCATTGCGCCACGGAACGGTAGTACAGCGTCGAGCGCGCGGACGCTGCCTTCAGACGCACAAAGGCCTCCCGAAGGAGGCCAGTGTGCCGGGGGAGGAGGGGGGACCCCCGATCGGGACAATCAGCTATGGGACGGCGGATAGTCCAGGTCGCCGAACGAGTAGTTGCCCGAAGCTTTGGCTTCGGCCAGTTCGGCTTGTACTTGAGCGCGGGTCAGGTGGCTGCCATGGTCGGCCACGGTGGCGGGGTAATCTTCTTCGCCGTAGGTCACGAGGCCGGCAGCCTTGGCTTGGGCCAATTGAGCTTGGACTTCAGCGCGGCTGAGGCCGGGGCCTTGGGCGGCGACCGTGGGCGGATAGTCCAGATCACCAAAGCTGTATTGGCCGTTGGCCTTGGCCTGGGCCAATTCGGCCTGGACTTGCGCGCGGGTCATGGGTTGTATGTTGTTATCAGCGGCTTGGGCGCCGGCGGTGACACCCAGGGATAACAGGATGGCAGTAGCAAGGGTTTTCATGACGATCTCCAGTTCATTGTCTTGGGACCATCGCACCCGGCAGTTGAATTCTTAGAGGGTGTGATTGTTGCCCGTTGAAGACATTGTGTGCCTGTTGAGACCTGGGATAAACCCTAGTTTCCTGAAAATATTTTTCCAAAAATACGGATAATTGGTGACGGTTTTGTGAAAACGATGCGATTTAGCTGATAAATGGAATTGACGAGCTAGGGTAGCTCGTCTTGCCGAGCGCCCATCGACGATGTTTTCGGGCTTGGGTGCCGCCTGCGCTGCTAGCGTTGCAATTCGTCTTCCGCGTCTTTCAAGTCGGCCTGGGCTTCTTCGAGTTTGCGTTGAGCCTTGTTGATCTTGTCTTGTTTGCCTTTGGCGCGGGCTTCGGCGAGTTCTTCTTCGCGTTCCTGGACTTCTTCCTTGCGCTCGTCTACGGCTTGGAGGCGATCTTTGCGTAAAGACTCGTCCGTGCATGATCCGCGCGCCTCCGATAGCGCACGGCGCAGGCCCGCCTCGCGATGAGTATTGCCGTTGGCTTGTGCGGCGGCGATGTCGTTTTCGATATGGCAGAACTTGGCCGCGCAACTGCGCAGGGCGCTGCAGTCCTGGATGGCGGCCGCGGGGGCGGCCTGGGCGCAGAGCGCGGGAGCGATCAGGACAGTACTGGCAACCCAATAGGAAAGACGGGGTAGAACGGACATGGCGGCTCCTGGTTGCATGCCCGTTGCCCGGGCGTCAGATGAGTGTACCGGCCAACGCTGCCGCGATCAGCAGCACGCCAGTCCAGAGGTTCGCACGGAACAGCATCAAGCTGCGTGCAGGCCGTTGCAGATCAAAGATATACAGTTGCCAGGCCAAGTGCACTGCGACGGCAAAGATGCCGACTTGGTAAGCCCAGCTCATGCCGATATCGTAGCCGCCCCATGCCCACAGGGCGATCGTCGCGATATAAAACCCGCCGATCCATTGCTTACCGCGGGCACCGAATCGCAGCGCCGTCGAGCGCAAGCCGAGCTGCTGGTCGTCGCGCACGTCGATATAGGCGTAAATGCTGTCATAGCCGACTTGCCACAACACCGCACCCAGCCACATGGCAATGGCGCCCAACGGTACGGAGTTTTGTGTATCGGACCACGCCATCAGCATGCCCCAATTAAAGCAGATACCCAATACCACCTGCGGCCAGTAGGTGACGCGCTTGCACAATGGGTAGATGAACACGAACGGCAGGACGGCGATAGCCAGCCAACGGCTCATCTCGTTAATGAAAAACAGCAACGATGCGCAGACCAGCAACTGTCCCAACAGGAACCACACAGCCTGGCGCATGCTGAGTTGGCCACTGGTCAGGGGGCGAAACCGGGTGCGTTCGACATGCTTGTCGATATCGCGGTCGCACATGTCATTGACCGTGCAGCCGATGCCGCGCATCAGCAATGCGCCGAGCGAAAACACGATCAGACGCACCAGGTCCGGCAGGCCGCCGGCGGCCTGGATCAGCGCCGCGATACATGGCAAGAGCGTCAGCCACGTGCCAATAGGACGATCCAGGCGGCATAGACGGGCGTAGGGACGCCACGATTTCGGTAGCCAACGTTCGACCCAGTCAGTAAAGACAATGTCGTTCAGATCGGGAGAGGGGGTTTGCTGCGCGCTCACCATAATGACAACTCGATGGATAGGCGTGTGCTGGGACCAGGCGGCGCCGTGGAATGCGCCGCCCAACGTAAGGGATCAGACGTATTGTTTGATCAACTTGCCCAGAATGGCAATGCCGGAGCGAATCTTGTCCTCGGGGACGGTGACAAAGCTCAGGCGCAAGGTGTTGGTCTGGGGTTTGCCCGCATAGAACGGCTTGCCAGGCACAAAGGCCACGTTGTGCTCAATGGCTTGGGCCAGCAGCTTGGTGCTGTCAACGTGCTCGGGCAGCGTGACCCACAGGAACATGCCGCCTTCGGGGATGGTCCATGTGACGGTGTCGGGGAATTCCTGCGCGAGGGCGTCCAGCATGCAGCGGCCTTGCACGCGGTAGATCTCGCGTACGGCGGGCAGGTGCTCTTCGAGGAAGCCGTCTTTCACTGCCTCGTAGACGGCCATCTGAGTCAGCGTGGGAGTGTGCAGATCGGTGGCTTGTTTGGCCTGAACCAGCTTGTCGATGATGCTGCGATGGGCAGCGATGTAACCCAAGCGCAGACCCGGCGCCAGGACTTTCGAGAATGTGCCTAGGCGGATGACGTTGGCGCCGTATTCGCTGGCCAGGGCCAGCAAGCCCGGCTGCGGTTCGCCGGCGTAGCGCAATTCGCCGTAGGGATCGTCTTCGACGATGGGTAGGCCCAGTTGGGCAGCGCGCTGGACCAGGGCCTTGCGGCGTTCCAGGGTCAGTGTGCGGCCAGTGGGATTCTGGAAATTAGGCAGGGCGTACAGAAAACGGGCGCCTGCGGCCAGCTCGGGCGTGATGGCCTCGGGGATCAGGCCGCCCTCGTCGGTGGCGACGGGGACGAACTTGGGCTGATACAAGCTGAACGATTGCAGGGCGCCCAGGTAGCTGGGGTCTTCGACCAGGACTTTGCTGCCCTCGTCGATCAGGACTTTGCCCAGCAGATCCAAGGCTTGTTGCGAGCCCGAGACGATCAGGATCTGATCCGGCGTGACCTTTGCGCCGGCGCGG
>Ga0182743_1003220_pt1 | contig 13392 bp, 11 predicted proteins | sample eDN3rd30CKraftOP_FD_128522 | JGI IMG/M metagenome (GOLD analysis project Ga0182743, IMG submission 128522) | Enriched Organic Plus compost microbial communities from Emeryville, California, USA - eDNA 3rd pass 30_C Kraft OP (version 2) (version 2) ... | reverse complement strand
TCACAGGCAACGCTTGAGCGTTCGCAGAAACTCCTCCGGCTCCACCGGCTTGAGCAGGAAGTCCAGTACGTTCAGGCGCATCGCCTCGACCACGTCGCGGGCGCGGGTGGTGCCGGAGAGCACGATGATCGGCAGGAAGGTGCCCTGGGCGTGGAGCTGGCGGATCAGCTCCAGGCCGGCGCCCTCGCCTTCCATGCACAGGTCGGTGACCAGCAGGTCGATGGCCGATTCATCGCGGCCAATACGGCGCAGGGCCTGGGCGCTGTTGCTCGCGGTCAGGCATTGCAGGTCGGCGCTTTCGATCAGCTCGCGCATCTCGGCGAGCACCTGCGGGTCGTCGTCCACCAGCAGCACCGTCGGCGGACGCTCGGGACGGACGGTGATTTCCAGCAGCGCCTCGATCTCTTCGTCGTCGAGCAGGTTGCGGTACGCGTGAGGCAAGGGCTCACCCATGGCGGCGTTTTGCAGTCAGTATAGCGGCATTCTGCCACGCCACCGTAGCCACCCCGGGCCCATAAAAAAGCCGGCCCGAAGGCCGGCTCTCAGCAAGGCAACTCGACTTAGCGCACGCCTTCCTGACGCAGCGCCGCGGGGGTGAAGTCGCTTTCAGAGGCGCTGTAGTTGAAGTCGTAGGCGGATTTCTCCTCGTTCTTCAGGCCCAGCACCAGGTAGCGGCTGGAGAGCAGGTCGTACAGGGTTTCCGCGGTGTACCACGGTACCTGGTTGTTGTAGTAGTACTGCGAGAAGGCCTCGGCCACGCGCCACAGGGTGCCGCGGCCGTCGTAATGGTCGATCTCGGCGGCTTGCCAGGTGTCTTCGTCGATGTAGAAGTCACGCTTGGCGTAGATGTGGCGCTCGCCGGCCTTCAGGGTCGCGACCACGTGCCAGACGCGGTGCAGCTCGTAGCGGGTCAGGTCCTGGTTCAGGTGGCCGGGCTTGATGATGTCCGCGTACTTCAGCTTGGGATCGTCGAGCTTGTAGTTGTTGTACGGGATGTACAGCTCCTGCTTGCCCACCAGCTTCCAGTCGTAGCGGTCCGGCGCGCCGTTGTACATGTCCAGGTTGTCCGAGGTGCGCAGGCCGTCGGCGGCGGTGCCGGGGCCGTCGTAGGACACCTGCGGGGCGCGGCGCACGCGGCGCTGGCCAGCGTTGTAGAGCCACGCCAGGCGCGGTTCCTTGACCTGGTCGAGGGTCTCGTGGACCAGCAGCACGTTACCGGCCAGGCGCGCCGGGGCGGTGACCTGCTGCTTGAAGTAGAACAGCACGTTGCTCGGCTTGCTCGGGTCGTAGTCCTTCAGGTCGGTGCGGAACACGAACTCGTCCTGGAAGTACACCAGCGAGTAGCTGCCGTTGACCTGCGGGGTGGCCTGGGTCACCAGACGGCGCACATGGCCGCCGCGGTAGCGGGTGATGTGGTTCCAGATGACTTCCAGGCCGTTCTGCGGGATCGGGAAGGGGTTGGCGGTCTGGAAGTTCTGCAGGCCGTTGCCGCCCTGCACCAGGTTGGTGGCGGTGGCGTTCTTCCTGGTCGCTTCCAGCACCGAGTCAGGCAGGGTGGCGGTGCGGTGCGACGGGTACACCGGCATCTTGTAGGTGTCGGGGTAGCGCTTGAACATGGCCAGTTGGCCGGGGGTCAGCTTGTCCTTGTACTGCTCGACGTTCTGCGCGGTGATGGTGAACAGCGGCTTCTCGCTGGCGAAGGGGTCGGCGAGGAAGCCCTTGCTGTCCACGGCGCCGGCGTTCTTCGGCAGGCCGCCGGTCCAGGCGGGAATGCTGCCGTCGGCGTTGCCGGCCTTCTCGGCGCCGACCGGGGTCAGGGTGGTGCCCAGCTTGGCGGCGTCGGCGGCGGACACCGCAGCCATCACCTGGGTGGCCAGCAGGCTCAGGCCCAGGGCCAGTGCGCCGGTTTGCAGCAGTCTCTTTGTTGTTCTCATTATCGCGTCGTCCTCGATGAGTCGTTACTGCTCGCGCGGCGGCCGCGCCGCCGCGCTCGCGATCTCTGTCTGCTGGCGCCCCGCCCGGGCCCGGGCGGGGCGCGGGTGCCGCTTAGAAGTTCACGCCGAAGCTGAGCGCGACGAAGTCGCGGTCGACCAGGGTGGAGTACTTGCCGTCGAAGTAGTTGGTGTAGGAAAGGCTCGCGGTGTAGGTGTTCATGTAGTCGGCGTCGACGCCCAGGCTGATCGCCTTGCGGCCTTCCTCGAAGTTGCCGCCCGGGCCGGGCGAATAGCCGTCTACGTCGTGGGACCAGGCCACGTTGGGCTTGAGGTTCACCCCGGCGAACACGTCGTTGTAGTCCCAGATCGCCCGTGCGCGGTAGCCCCAGGAGTCGGCGGTGGTGAAGCCGTCGTTCTCGCAATAGCGCGACACATTGTTCTGCGGGCCACCGGCCAGGGTACTGGCGTTGAGCGCCTGGCACTGGCCACTGGGCAGCGGGCCCGGGCCGAAGATCGGGTCACGACCGTAACGCGCTTTGGAGGTGCTTTCCAGGCCACCAACGTGGGTCCAGCCCACCTCACCCACCAGGGTCAGACGCTCGGCGCCCATGACTTGGTCGAAGAAGTGAGTGAAGGTGCTTTGCAGTTGGGTGATCTCCTTGCGGCGATAACCGTGCAGGTCGGTGTCCGGACGGCCCTGCAGCACCGAAACGTTGGGGTTCAGCGGACTCAGGCCGGCATACAGGATGTCGGTGGTGTTCAGTTGTACCGGGGCATTCGGCCGGTAGCTGATCTCGCCCTGCCAGGCCGTGCCGGTGGGCAGCGTGGTGGAGAAGCTCAGGCCATACAGATGGATGTCTTCGGGGTATTCGACGAAGTAGCTGGAGTTGCCCGCCACGCGCAGCGGCAGCAGCGAAGCCAACAGCGTCGGGTTGCTGGCGACCGAGGCGGGGACGCCGGCGGCGATCAGTTGGCCGGCCAGGGCGGTGGGGCTGTAGACACTGGCCGGGCCACCACGGCCGCTGAAGATCGGCAGGCGGCTGTGGTAGTTCATGTAGTAGCCGCCGAACTCGGTGTTCAGGGCGTCGGAGAAGTACTTCAGCGAGAAACCATACTGCCCGCTGTCACGGGCGTCGCGGTCAGCGCCGCGCGGCACTATCACGCCCTCGTCGGGGTTGCCCCAGGCGACGCCCAGGGTGTTGATGATCGGCGTCTGCAAGACGCCGGGGATACCGGAGGCCCCGAGCCCCGCGGCCAGGCCGTTGCGGGTGCGCAGGACTGCGAGGTTGCTGTCGCAGCCGTCGGCGATCACGTCCGGCTGGGAGAAGAAGGTGCCGCAGTTGTCCACCACCGTCTGGTCCCACTCCAGTTGGTAGAAGCCTTCGGCGGAGAGGTTGTCGGTGAGGTTCTGCGACAGGTAGAACATGTTCACCGGCACCAGGGCTTCCTTGATCTCGGAGCCAGGACGGCGCAGCGCGGTGACGTCGAACGGGTTGATCGAGTTGATGCCACCCTGGATGAAGGTGCTCTCGCCCCAGTTCACCACCTGCTTGCCCAGGCGCACGTTGCCCGGCAGGTCGGCGATGCTGTACTTGTGGTAGATGAAGGCGTCCAGCAGCTCGGCGCCGGAAGCCTTGGCGGCGGTCTTGCGGCCACTGTCGCTGAGCGGCTTGAACTCGGTGCTCTCGTCCTTCTGCTCGAAGTCGTACCAGTACTTGCCGCGCAGGAACACGCCGGTGTCGCCGTACTTCAGCTCCAGGTCGTGGATGCCCTTGAAGATCTTCGAGAAGGTCTTGCCGGCCTTGTAGTTCAGGTGGCCGTCGTCGGAAGTCTGCGACAGGCCGTGACCGCCGTTGTTGGAACCGATCAGGTTCTTGTCCGGATTCTGCGTCGACCAGCTGGCGCCGACCGACAGGCTGGAGTCGAAGGAGCCCTCGATCTCGCCGATGTTGAAGGTGACCGCCGAAGCGGGGGTGGCAAGCGTGGAAGCCAGGCTGACGGCCAGTGGCAAACGAGCCAGGCGCCAGATCTTCTTCATTTGTGTCATCGACGCTACTCCATGTGTGTTTTTTGTTATGAGTGGCAGCGACTATAGCCAGCCCCCCGGCGGGCTTGATCCCTCGAAAGTGTGATTTAGCGCGTCGCTGCGGCAACGAGCCGCAAGCTAGACGGCTCGCAGAAAGGATTAGCAGAGGCCGCGCCCCGTGCCAAGCGCTTGCTCGGGGGACGCAGCCTGTAGGGAAGGGCTTACAGGGCGGAGAGGAATTCGCTGCCGGACTCCTGCCAACGAGCGATATCCACACGGATGCGTTTCTTGTCCAGCTTGCCCACGCTGGTCTTGGGAACTTCAGTAACAACGGCGATCTGCGAAGGAATCGCCCACTTGTTGATGTGGCCCTGCTCGACGAAAGGCTTGAGGTGTTCCTTCAGCCCCTTGGCGTCCAGCTGCTGGCCCTCGAAGAGCACCAGCAGGGCGAACGGGCGCTCGCCCCATTGCGGGTCCGGCACCCCCACCACCGCCACTTCGCGCACCGCCGGGTGACGGCTGATGAGGTCTTCCAGCTCCAGCGAGGACAACCATTCGCCGCCGGTCTTGATCACGTCCTTGATGCGGTCGCGGATGTCGATGAAGCCCATGCCGTCGAGGGTGGCCACGTCGCCGGTGTGCATCCAGCCGCCGGCCCAGAGTTCCTCGCCCTTCTGCGGCTCGCGGAAGTAGCCCTGGGTCAGCCAGGGCGAACGCAGCACCAGCTCGCCCTGGGACTCGCCGTCGGCCGGCAGCAGTTGGCCGTGCTCGTCCATGATCGCCGCGTCCACCAGCGGCACCGGCACGCCGGCCTTGATCCGGTAGGTGGTGCGTTCGTCCTCGCTGCCGGCCAGGAGCTCGTCGTTGAGGTAGGCGCAGGAGATCAGCGGGCAGGTCTCGGACATGCCGTAGGCCGCGGTCAGCTGGATGCCGCGGGCCTGGGCCGCCTCGTACAGCGAGCGGGTCAGCGCGCTGCCGCCGATGATGATCTTCCAGCCCTTGAAGTCCACGCCCTGGGCGGCCTTGGCGTTCATCACCATCTGCAGGATGGTCGGCACGCAGTGGGAGAAGGTGACGTTCTCGCGTTTCCACAGCTCGACCAGCAGTTCCGGGTCGTAACGCCCCGGGTACACCTGCTTGATACCGAGCATGGTGGCCACGTAGGGAGTACCCCAGGCGTGCACGTGGAACATCGGCGTGATCGGCATGTACACGTCGCTGTTGCCCATCAGGCGGATGCTGTCCAGGCTGGCGATGGTCGAGGCCATGGCCAGGGTGTGCAGCACCAGCTGGCGGTGGGTGAAGTACACGCCCTTGGGGTTACCGGTGGTGCCGGTGGTGTAGAAGGTGGTGGCCACCGAATTCTCGTCGAAGTCGGGGAAGGCGTAGCGCGGGCTGGCCGCGGCCATCAGCGTCTCGTACTCGCCGATGCAGTCGGCCAGTGCGCAGCTCTTGTCGGCGCCATCGGTCAGCAGCAGGGTCTTCTGCACCGTGGTCAGTTGCCCGGCGATGCCCAGGTAGAGCGGCACGAACTCGGCGTTGACCAGCACGAAGCGGTCCTCGGCGTGGTTCATGGTGTAGAGGATCTGCTCCGGCGAGAGGCGGATGTTGATGGTGTGCAGCACCGCGCCGATCATCGGGATGGCGAACATCGCCTCCAGGTAGCGATGGCTGTCCCAGTCCATCACCGCCACGGTGTCGCCGGCCTGCACGCCGGCCTCGGTGAGCACGTTGGCCAGGCGCGCGACGCGCTCGTTGAAGGTGGCGTAGTTGTAACGCACCAGGTCGCGGTAGACGATCTCGTGGCTTTTTTCGTAGCGCGCGCCGGACAGCAGCAGGCTCTTGATCAGCAACGGGTACTGGTAGGCATTGCTCGCAGCGGGGAGGAGACGGGTCTTGAGCATGTTCGGCTTACCTGTGGGACCTTCGTGGGAGTCGATGCCGGTGACTGTAGAGGCGCAACCATGACCAATCATCCATCCAAAGAGTGATTTGCGGGTGACTCTTTGGCCTGATCGGGTCACGCGCTAGAATCGCCGCCACCCGGTCGTTCACGGCCGAGCCTCCAGAACACCCCGAGAACAAAAGCCAAGAGGTAGTTTCCATGTCCGAAATCGTCATCGTCAGCGGCGCCCGCACTCCCATGGGCGGCTTCCAGGGCAGCCTGGCCGGCGTTTCCGCCGTCGACCTGGGCGCCGTCGCCATCCGCGAAGCAGTCGCCCGCGCCGGCATCGAGGCCGGCGATGTCGAGGAAGTGATCATGGGCTGCGTGCTGCCCGCGGGTCTGAAGCAGGGCCCGGCCCGACAGGCGGCGCTCAACGCCGGCCTACCCGCCGCCATCGGCTGCACCACCATCAACAAGCTGTGCGGTTCGGGCATGAAGGCGGTGATGCTGGCCCACGACCTGCTCATGGCCGGCACCAACAAGGTGATGGTTGCCGGCGGCATGGAAAGCATGTCCAACGCCCCCTACGTGCTGGAGAAGGCCCGCACCGGCCTGCGCATGGGCCACGCCGAGATCAAGGACCACATGTTCCTCGACGGCCTGGAGGACGCCCGCACAGGCCGCCTGATGGGCTCCTTCGCCCAGGACACCGCGGACAGCAACGGCATCACCCGCGAAGAGATGGACGCCTACGCCATCGAATCGCTCAAGCGCGCCCAGGCCGCCATCCAGGACGGCTCGCTGGCCAGCGAGATCGTCCCGGTCACCGTCACCACCCGCAAGGGCGAGGTGGTGGTGAAGGACGACGAACAGCCGCTGACCGCCAACCTGGACAAGATCCCCAGCCTGAAGCCGGCGTTCAAGAAGGACGGCACCATCACCGCGGCCAACGCCAGCTCCATCTCCGACGGCGCCAGCGCGCTGGTCCTGATGACCGCCGAGGAAGCCGCCCGCCGCGGCCTCAAGCCGCTGGCGAAGATCGTCGGCCACGCCACCCAGAGCCAGGACCCGAGCGAATTCACCCTGGCCCCCATCGGCGCCATGACCAACCTGTTCAGGAAGACCGGCTGGAGCAAGGACGACGTCGACCTGTTCGAGATCAACGAAGCCTTCGCCATGGTCACCATGCTGGCCATGCGCGAGCACGGCCTGGACCACGCCAAGGTCAACGTCTACGGCGGCGCCTGCGCCCAGGGCCACCCGGTGGGCTCCACCGGCTCGCGGATCATCGTCACCCTGATCAACGCCCTGCAGAAGAAAGGCGGCAAGCGCGGCGTGGCCTCGCTGTGCATCGGCGGCGGCGAAGCCACCGCGGTGGCTGTCGAGTTGCTGTAACGCTGTTACCGGAAACGCAAAGGGCGCGACTTCGGCCGCGCCCTTTTCGTTTCAGCTCCGTGCAAGCCGCTGTGTATGCCATTCCCCTGCGCGCGATATCGCGGACAGGGCTGTCGCGATTCTCGGCTGCTTGAGAGTCCCTCTCCCCAGCCCTCTCCCTGAAGGGAGAGGGAGCTTGTCCGTGCCGAGAAAGGATTTGGTGTTAGCCGGGTAATCGGTACAAGCCGGCTCAAGCCGGCTAACGCCGAAGCAACCGAACACACCGAACGGTCCCCTCTCCCTTCAGGGAGAGGGTTAGGGAGAGGGCGCTCTAAAGCGCAACCCCCAAAGCCCCAGCCAAACACCATCCGCGAGCAAGCTCGCCCCTACAAAAGGCGGCCCCTAACCCTCAGCGCAACTCGGTGAGCGCCAGCTTGACTCCCAGCCCCACCAGCACCACCCCCATCATCCGGTCGAACCAGTGCCCCATGCGGGCGAAGCCGGCGCGCACGCGCTGCTGGCTGAACAGCAGCGCCACGAAGCTGAACCAGGCCGCGGTGGCGCAGGCCAGGTAGACGCCGTAGCCGGCCTGCACCAGCACCGGGGTGTGCGGGTTGATGACCACGGTGAACAGCGAGAGGAAGAACAGCGTGGCCTTGGGGTTCAGGCCGTTGGTGACGAAGCCGGCGACGAAGGCGCCGCGCGGGGTGCGTTCGCTCGGCGCAGCGGCCGCCACACTGCCGTCGCCACCGCTGGGCTTGGCGCGCAGGGCCTTGATGCCGATGTAGAACAGGTAGGCCGCGGCCAGCCACTTGAGGGTGTTGAACAGCATGATCGACTGCGAAACGATCAGGCCGATGCCCAGCAGCGAGTAGGTTACGTGGATGGAGATGGCGCAGCCCACGCCCAGGGCCGTCCAGGTGCCGGCGCGGCGGCCATGGGTGACGCTCTCGCGCACCACCACGGCGAAGTCCGGGCCCGGGCTGGCCACCGCCAGCAGGTGGATCAGCGCCACGGTGAGAAACTCCGTCCAGTACATGCAACCTCCGCAGGGGTGGGATTAACGCCGTCAGACTGGCAACCTTACGCCAGCCCAGCTTCCCGCAAAAGGTACAGCCACAGATGAACAGTGCCCGCGCCGTCTTCCTCGACACCGCCTCCCTCGACCTCGGCGACCTCGACCTGCAACCCCTGCGCCAGGCCTTCGGCGAGCTGGTCCTGCACCCCGCCAGCGCCCCGGACGAAATCGCCGGGCGCCTGCGCGAGGCCAACGTGGCCATCAGCAACAAGGCGCCCATCAGCGCCGAAACCCTGGCCCAGTGCCCGGACCTCAGGCTGATCCTGGTCACCGCCACCGGCACCAACAACGTCGACCTGGCCGCCGCCCGCGAGCGCGGCATCGCCGTCGCCAACTGCCAGGGCTACGGCACCGCCTCGGTGGCCCAGCACGCCATCCTGCTGCTGCTCGCCCTGGCCACCCGGCTGCCCGACTACCAGGCGGCGGTCCGCGCCGGGCGCTGGCAGCAGTCCACCCAGTTCTGCCTGCTGGACTTCCCCATCGTCGAGCTGGAAGGCAAGACCCTCGGCCTGCTCGGCCATGGCGAACTGGGTGGCGCGGTGGCCCGCCTGGCCGAGGCCTTCGGCATGCGCGTGCTGCTCGGCCAACTTCCTGGCCGCCCGCCGCGCGCCGACCGCCTGGCGCTGGACGAGCTGCTGCCGCAGGTCGACGCCATCAGCCTGCACTGCCCGCTGACCGAGCAGACCCGCGGGATGATCGGCCAGCGCGAACTGGACCTGATGAAGCCCGGCGCCTTCATCGTCAACACCGCCCGCGGCGGCCTGATCGACGAGCAGGCCCTGGCCGACACCCTGCGCCGCGGCCACCTGGGCGGCGCCGCCACCGATGTGCTCAGCGTCGAGCCGCCGAAGGACGGCAACCCGCTGCTGGCCGGCGACATCCCGCGGCTGATCGTCACCCCGCACAACGCCTGGGGCAGCCGCGAGGCGCGGCAGCGCATCGTCGGCCAGGTGACCGACAACGCCGCGGCCTTCTTCCGCGGCGACAAGCTGCGGCGGGTCGACTGAAGCGCGAAGTGCTAAACTCGCGCCCTTTTTCAGGAGGCCGCATGTCCAACGCTCCCACCAGCGAGGTGCTGCTGCGCCAGATCGAACGTTTCTCCGGCCGCGTGCTGCTGGCCGGCCTGCCCGCCGACGGCCTGCTCGGCGAACTGCCCCAGGCCCTGGGCTGGAGCTGGCACGCCGGCGAACAGCGGCAGCTGGACGGCCGCTATCCGGGGCGCTGCCATTTCGGCGTGACGCCGCCGGAGGGCGAGTTCGACGCCGCCGTGCTGTTCCTGCCCAAGTCCCGCGAGCTGACCGATTACCTGCTGGCCGCCCTGGCCAGCCGCGTGCCCGGCGGCCAGCTGTACCTGGTGGGCGAGAAGCGCGCCGGTGTCGAGCGCGCCGCCAGGCAGCTCGGCGCCCTGGCCAAGGCCGCCAAGCTCGACAGCGCGCGGCACTGCCAGCTGTGGCACGCCGCCATCGACAGCGCCCTGCCCTGCCCCGACCTGCATTTCTTGGCCCAGCGCTACACGCTGGCCCTGGCCGACGGCGAACAGCAGGTGGTCACCCTGCCCGGCGTGTTCAGCCATGGCCGCCTGGATCGCGGCAGCGCCCTGCTGCTGGAACACCTGGACGGCCTGCCCGAAGGCCACGTGCTGGACTTCGGCTGCGGCGCCGGCGTGCTCGGCGCGGTGCTCAAGCGCCGCTACCCGGCCAGCCGCCTGAGCCTGCTCGACGTCGATGCCTTCGCCCTGGAGAGCAGCCGCCTGACCCTCGCCGCCAACGGCCTGGAAGGCGAGGTGATCGGCGGCGACGGCATCGACGCGGCGCCGGCCGGCCTGGCCGCCATCGTCAGCAACCCGCCCTTCCACCAGGGCGTGCACACCGACTACCAGGCCAGCGAACGCCTGCTGCGCGAAGCCGCGCAACACCTGCGCCCGGGCGGCGAACTGCGCCTGGTGGCCAACAGCTTCCTCAAGTACCCGCCGCTGATCGAACAGCACCTGGGGCCCTGCCGCAGCCTCGCCGAGGGCGACGGTTTCCGCATCTACAGCGCCCGTCGCCCCTGAGCCCGGGCGCCTCGCCGCAGCCCCACTACACTCCACCCAGACCGAAAGGGCGCGCCGGGCCGGCGCGCCTCACGAGCCGAGGATCGCCGTGAAAAGCACCGTGAAAGAAGCCGAGCTGACCTTCGTGAAGTCGCCGGAAAAGACCCCAGCGCACCTGAAGCGTTCGCTCAAGCCCAGGCACCTGAACATGATCGCCATCGGCGGCTCGATCGGCACCGGGCTGTTCGTCGCCTCCGGCAGCACCGTCGCCACCGCCGGCCCCGGCGGCGCGCTGCTGGCCTACGCGCTGATCGGCCTGATGGTGTTCTTCCTGATGACCAGCCTGGGCGAGATGGCCGCCTACATCCCCGATTCCGGCTCCTTCTCCACCTACGGCAGCCGCTTCATCGACGAAGGCTTCGGCTTCGCCATGGGCTGGAACTACTGGTACAACTGGGCGGTGACCATCGCCGCGGAACTGGTGGCCGCGCAACTGGTGATGAACTTCTGGTTCCCCGACGTGCCCGGCCTGTACTGGAGCGCGATCTTCCTGGCCATCATGTTCGGCCTCAACTTCTTCTCGGTGAAAGGCTTCGGCGAGAGCGAGTTCTGGTTCGCGCTGATCAAGGTGGTGGCCGTGGTGATCTTCATCGGCATCGGCCTGGCCAGCATCTTCGACATCATGCACGGCATCGACTCCCCCGGCTTCAGCAACTTCACCACCGGCGACGCGCCCTTCGTCGGCGGCCTGCAGGCCATGGTCGGGGTGGCGATGATCGCCGGCTTCTCGTTCCAGGGCACCGAGCTGATCGGCGTCGCCGCTGGCGAGTCGGAGCACCCGCACAAGTCGATCCCCATTGCCATCCGCCAGGTGTTCTGGCGGATCCTGATGTTCTACATCCTGTCGATCTTCGTCATCGGCATGCTCATCCCCTACACCGATCCGAACCTGCTCAAGACCGACAGCAGCGACATCAGCACCTCGCCCTTCACCCTGCTCTTCGAGCGCGCCGGCCTGGCCGCGGCGGCCGGGGTGATGAACGCGGTGATCCTCTCGGCGATCCTCTCCGCCGGCAACTCGGGGATGTACGCCTCCACCCGCATGCTCTACACCATGGCCCTGCATGGCCAGGCGCCGCGCCTGTTCCAGCAGATCTCGCAGAGCGGCGTGCCGCGCTACGCGCTCTACGCCACCACGCTGGTCGGCGGGCTGTGCTTCCTCACCAGCTTCATCGGCGACAAGACCGTCTACACCTGGCTGCTCAACACCTCGGGCATGTGCGGCTTCATCGTCTGGCTGGGCATCGCCATCTCCCACTACCGCTTCCGCAAGGGCTACCTGCTGCAGGGCGGCAAGCTGGAGGAGCTGCCCTACCGCGCCAAGTGGTTCCCCTTCGGCCCGCTGTTCGCCTTCGCCCTGTGCCTGGCGATCACCCTCGGGCAGAACTACCAGGCGTTCGTCGGCGAGACGATCGACTGGACCGGGCTGGTCGCCACCTACATAAGCCTGCCGCTGTTCCTCGTCATCTGGTGGGGCTACCGCCTGAAGAACGGCAGCCGCTTCGTCCGCTACGATGAGATGGACGTCACCTCCGGCCGCGACGTCGACTGAACGCCGGGCTTGCCCAAGCCGGACGACTTGGGCAGAATGCGCCCCGTCCTAGGGGAGTAGTCTCCCGCGAGCGGTTCCCGCCCTCGCCCGGCACGCGTCAACACACTTGGTCCGCAGACCATGGCGCGCGCGACCCCAAGGCCCGCAGCAGTCGGGCCCGGGTTTGACAAGACCTATGACACGAGCGATCCGACCCGGGGTGGGCGGATGGCGCGTGTCATTGGTGATTAGTCGACCCGCCCCCTTAGGAAAGCCTGATGGAATCCCTGTTCGTCCCCATCCTGGTGGTTGCCCTCGCCGAAATCGGCGACAAGACGCAACTGCTTGCCCTCGTCCTCGCCGCACGCTTCCGCAAGCCCTGGCCGATCATCGCCGGCATCATCGCCGCGACCCTGGTCAACCACTTCGCCGCCGGCGCCGTAGGCAAATGGGTCTCCACCTTCTTCTCCGAAGCCGCCCTGAGCTGGCTGCTGGCCGCGTCCTTCCTGGCCGTGGCGGCCTGGACCCTGGTGCCGGACAAACTGGATGACGACGAAGAGGGCGGCCTGAAGAAGTTCGGCCCCTTCCTCACCACGCTGATCGCCTTCTTCCTCGCCGAGATGGGCGACAAGACCCAGGTCGCCACCGTGATGCTGGCCGCGCAGTACCCGCACTTCTGGCTGGTGGTGCTGGGCACCACCATCGGCATGCTGCTGGCCAACGTGCCGGTGGTGCTGGCCGGCAACTTCGCCGCCGAGCGCCTGCCGCTGGCGCTGATCCGCCGCCTGGCCGCCTGCGCCTTCGCCGTCCTGGGCCTGGCCGCAGCCTGGCACGCGGCCACGCTGTCCGGGCTGTTCTGACAGCTGCTCCGGCGTGGCGGCCAATGCTGCCGCCACGCCTTCGTCCTATAGTTGTGGCTGTCGTCCCTTCGCTGAAGGAAACAGCCATGACCGACAAGGACCTGAAACGCCTCGCCCGCCAGCACATCGACCTGAGCTGGAACAAGGGCCGCCTGGCCCTGGCCACCCAGCTGCACAGCCCGGATTTCCTCTACAAGAGCAGCTTCTCCGCCCAGCCCCTGGACAGCGCCGGCTACCGGCAACTGATCGAGGGCATCCGCGCGTCCATGGACGACCTGGAAGTGGTGGTCGAGGAATGCATAAGCGAGGGCCACAAGGTGTTCACCTGGAGCACCCTGGTGGGCACCATCAGCCGCCCCGCCTTCGGCTACCCGGCCAGCGACAAGGTGGTCAGCATCCCCGGCATGGCCCTGTGGCTGTTCAACAGCCACGGCAAGCTACAGGAGCTGTGCACGCTGATCGACATGGAAAGCTTCCGCAGCCAGATGGGCCTGCAGAACCGCCCGCTGGCGGAGCAGGCGTTGCCCTGAGGCAGCGGCCTTCTCCTGTAGGAGCGCGCCCTGCGCGCGAAATCGCGGGCAGGGCCCGCTCCTACAGTTTGCGGTAAGGCAC
>Ga0182743_1003218_pt1 | contig 13400 bp, 17 predicted proteins | sample eDN3rd30CKraftOP_FD_128522 | JGI IMG/M metagenome (GOLD analysis project Ga0182743, IMG submission 128522) | Enriched Organic Plus compost microbial communities from Emeryville, California, USA - eDNA 3rd pass 30_C Kraft OP (version 2) (version 2) ... | reverse complement strand
CCACCGGCGAACTCCTCCGCGAGCTCACCATCGACCCCGACCGCGACTACCAGCCCCTGAAAAACCACAAGGGCTGAACCCCCACCGAGGGTTCAGCCCTTGCCGATGTCCTGAGACATCACATTGTCGGGCTGACAGGATTTGAACCTGCGACCCCTTGACCCCCAGTCAAGTGCGCTACCAAGCTGCGCCACAGCCCGTGAACAGCCACACGAGTCTACCGGACGGCGCGGGCTGCGACCCCCGAGACGCGCCAGCGGGATCCTGGACGACCCGCGGAGTCCCGTTTCCTAGGATGGCGCGATGGCGCTCGTCGATCACATCGGTGTCACCGTCGATGACGTGCCGCGCGCGGCGGCGCAGTTCGACCCCGTGTTGCGGGCCCTCGGCTACTCGCGTGTGGACGGGGACGACGCGGTCTCGTGGCACACGGGCCAGGAGACCGAGATCATCCTCTACCCCGCCCGCGAGGAGGGCACGGGCCCGCACCGCCACGGCCGGGTCGGCTGGCAGCACCTCGCGTTCTCGGTCGAGTCGCGGGCGGAGGTCGAGCGCCTGCACGCGATCGCGCTCGAAGCGGGATGGTCCGCGGTGCGCGACCCGAAGGAGTACCCGCGATACACGGAGCGCTACTACGCGTCGTTCGTCGAGGACGAGAACGGCATTCGCATCGAGCTCATGTACAACCCGCCGCGAGAGACCGCCGCGGGGACCTGAGACCGAGGCGGAGCGTGTCGCTCTGCCGGCCCGCCCACCGATTCGGGCCCAGGCCGTTTCCCCGGTACACGGCATACCTTCGTCTGCGCACCCTTCCATCGGACGCGACCGAAAGGCGGCGGGCATGAACAGCGACGGCGACAAGCGCGAGGAGCGCCAGACCGCGCACAACACGCACGGGGACCCGGACACGAATCCGGCCGCGGACACGGCCTCCGGCGGGCCGCCGGAAGGCACGTCCGGCTCGGACGGGGAGTCGAACGACGATGGGGACGCGGCGCACGAGGGCTAGCACAGCCCGCCCCGCACCGCTGCAGGCGTCAGCGTGGACATGATTCCGATCACGTCCAACGCCATCCGAGCCGTCGGGTACGACGCGGACAGCCGAACCACGCGAGTCGCCTTCCGGGGCGGCGGGATCTACGACTACCTCGACGTCGGCCCCGAGCTGTACGAGCGCATGCTCGAGCCGCATCCGTGGCGGCGCTGCTGGCGGGTCGTGAAAGCGCACGAGTACCGACGAGTCGCGCGAGCGTGATCGCCCCGGGCACCGCATTCGCACGAGCCTGCCCTACCCTGGCCACGTGGCCGAGCACGTCGACGACGCGAAGATCAACTTCCACACGCGCAAATGGGTGCGCCCCGAGGACCTCAACGCGAACGGCACGCTCTTCGGCGGCAGCCTCCTCAAGTGGATCGACGAGGAGGCCGCGATCTACGCGATCATCCAGCTCGGCAACCCGCGCGTCGTGACGAAGTTCATCTCGGAGATCAACTTCGAGGCGTCGGCGCAGCAGGGCGACCTCATCGAGATGGGGCTCATCGCGACGCACTTCGGCCGGACGTCGCTCACGATGCGCGCCGTCGTGCGCAACATGATCACGCGCCGAACGATCCTCTCGATCGAGCGCATCGTGTTCGTCAACCTCGACGAGGACGGGCGGCCGACGCCGCACGGCTACACGTCGATCACGTACGACCGGGACCGCATGCCGCGCGAGGACCCGGGGCGGGACCAGGTGCGCTGACGGCGCCGTTCAGGCGGCGCCGCCCGCCTCGTCCGGCGCGACGGGCGTGAGCCGGAAGATCCGCAGCTCGCGTCCGGCCTTGCGCTCGTAGTCGCGGTAGCCGGGCCAGTTGCGCTCGAGCTTGACCCACGTCGCCTCGCGCTCCTCCGCGGGCACGAGCCGCGCGAGCACGTGGACGACGCGTCCGTTGACGACGACGAATGCGCGCGGGTGGGCGAGGAGGTTCGCCGTCCACGCGGGGTGCGAGGCGCGCGCGAAATTGCTGCCCGTGACGAGCATGTCCTCGCCGTCGGGACAGTACATGACCTCGACGCGGCGCGGTTCGCCCGACTTCGCGCCGATCGTGTGGAGCACGAGCGACGGGACGATCGCGCCGGAGAGCGGCGTCCGGCCGCCCGTGACGAGCCGCGTGAGGCGCTCGAGCGGGGGCATGATGGCCGGCCCGATGCGCCGGAAGCACCTCGAGCGGGAGAATGCGCCGACGACTGGGCGAAGGGCTCGCGGGAGCATGCGTCCATTGTGGGCGATCGCGCCTCGAGTCGCGACAGCGCGAGATTCGGCGCCCCGCGCGCTGCGCGGTCAGCCCGCCGACGTCGCGCTCGGCTCGGGCTCGGGCGCCTCCGTCTCGTCCCCGTCGTCGTCGCCCCCCGAGCCGGAGTCGCGGCCGCCCCCGCCGCCGCCCCCGCCGCCGGGACCGGAGTTGCCGCCGCCTCCCCCGCCATTGCCGCCGCCGTTGCCATTGCCGCCGTTGCCACCGCCACCGCCATTGCCGTTGCCGCCGTTGCCGTTCCCGTTGTTGCCCTCGTTGCCGTTGCCTCGGCCGTCGTCGCCCTCGCCCTCGCCGTCGTCCTCGGCGGGCGGGGGCGGAGGGGGCGAGGCGGGCTGCTGCGCCGCGGCGATGAGCGCCTCGAGCTCGCCGCGGACGAGCGCGACGGTCGCCATGATGTGGTCGAACCGCCGCTCGTCGAGCCGGCCGCCGTCGCGCGCGGCGGTGAGCTCGACGACGAACTGGTCGAGCGCCGCGAGCGCGCCCGCCCAGTCGCCCGCCGCGCTCGCTTGCGTGACGCTCAAGACCTGCGCCCGGAACGCGTCGGCCGTCTCCGGCGGGTACGACGATTGCGCGCAGCCGCTCGCGACGAGCGGGATCGCGAGGATGGGGACGGCGAGCCACCGCCGCATGCGCGTCGCGATCACGGCTCGACCGCGTCCTGGAGCTGTTCGAGCACGGCGCCGAGCTCGCCCTCGACGGCCGGGTAGGCGGGCGCGGGCGACGCGTCGGGCTGGGCGAGGGCCGTCCAGACCCACCAGCCGACGGCGGCGGCGATCGCGAGCACGACGAGCGCGACGACGATCCAGAGCGTGACGCGGAAGCCGCGGCGGTTCGATCGGCGGCGGTCCGACGCGGGGGTCGCGCCGGGCTCGTCGGCGACGACCGGGGCGTCGGTCGTCCGCGGCCCGCCGACGACCGACGGCGCCGACCCGGCAACGGCGCCGGAGGGGCCGCCGTCGCTCGGGCCCGTGCCCGTCTCGCCGGGAGCGGGCATGACCCTGGTCGCCCCGAACGGCACCGTGTCGATGGCCTCCTGCCCGAGCGGGAGCGTGTCCTCCGGCTCGCCGTCCGCATTCATGCCGATCGCGGAGAACCGCGCGGCCGCCTCCGCCGCGCTCGGCCGGTCGGCCGGGTCGCGCGCGGTGAGGTCGGTGAGGAGGGCCGCGAAATCGGGCGCCAGTCCGTGCGGGATCTGCGGATCGCGCCGGAGTCGCGCCGCCGCGGACTCGAGCGCCTGACCGGGGAAGGACGGCTCTCCGGTGAGGCACTCGATGAGGACGAGCCCGAGCGAGTAGAGGTCGGTCGCGGGCGTCACCGGCCGGCCGAGCGCCTGCTCGGGGCTGAGATACGCCGCCGTGCCGATGACGGAGCCCGCGGCGGTCATGCCGGTGCCGTCGACGACGCGCGCGATCCCGAAGTCGCCGAGCATCGCGGCGGGGCCCGTCGAGGCCGCGTCGAGGACGAGGATGTTGCCGGGCTTGATGTCGCGATGGACGATCCCCGCGGCGTGGACGCTCGCGAGCGCGTCGGCGAGCGCGGCGCCGATCGCCACGACCTGCGCGGGCTCGAGCGGGCCGTCGTCGAGGACGCGCCGCAGATCGCTTCCGGCCACGTACTGCATGACGAGGACGACGCGACCCTCCTCGTCCGGGAAGGCGTCGTACAGCGTCACGACGGCGGGGTGCTGGAGCGCGGCGATCGTGCGGATCTCGTCCTGCTGCCGCCGCAAGCCGTCCGCGTCGGCGGCGTCCGCCCGCAGCTGCTTGAGCGCGACGTCCCGGCCGAGGAACTCGTCGCGCGCGCGGTAGACGCGCGCCATCCCCCCGGACCCGACGAGCTCGAGTATCCGGTACCGGCCCGCGATGAGCGTGTCGGGCGGGCTGGCGGTGTCGGTGACGGCTTGGAGTTCCTGGGTCACGAGCCCTCCGCGCCGCCGTCCGTCATCTCGCCGTCGGCGGTCGGCATGTCCTGGCTGTCGAAGAGGCCGTCCGGGTCGTCCGGGTCCGATTGCTCGTCGCGCGGCGTCCCGACGATCTCCGGGGACGACGGGTCCGGCTCGGTCTCCGCGGTGAAGCGATCCCTGTCCATGCCGCCATTGGAACTCGCGACACTGCGAGGACGCGGAGGGGTGACAGGACGCGCCCTGGGCGTTACCATCCCGCGTCTGGGCGCGTTCACGAGGCGCGCTCGGCGACCTCCGGGTCGAGGTGGAACGTCGCGGCGAACCGCTCGAGGAGCGCCGCCTCCCCGGCGAGCACGTGCACGGCGCCTTCGGCGATCGCCGCGTCCGGCGCGAGCGTCCCGGCGATGACGTCGCGGATCCTCGGCCCGGCCGCGATGACGAGCTGCGGCTCGCGCGCCTCCCCGGTCGCCGCGACGAGGTCGACGGGGCGCGCATTCGCGACCGGGCGGACCGCGAGCGCCCCGTTCGCGACGGTCGCGAGGAGCGCGACGTCGCCGACGTGGAGCTCGTACGCCGTGTCGGGCTGCGCGCGCGCCGCATCGGGGCGGAACGCCGTGCGGAGGGCCATCGTGAGCGAATCGATCGTGACGACGTCCCCGTCCTCCGGAGCGCCCATCGCCTTGAACCCCCACCGCCCGAGCGCGAGCACGACGTCCTCGAGCTCGCGCCCGTACGGCGTGAGCTCGTAGACGAGGCCGCAGTGCGCGAGCGCGACGCGGCGCACGATGCCCGCGTCCTGGAGCTCCCTGAGCCGCGCCGAGAGGATGTTCGTCGGGACGCGCGGGAGCCCCTGCTTCAGGTCGGTGTACCGCCGCGGCCCGACGAGGAGGTCGCGGACGATGAGGAGCGCCCAGCGCTCGCCGACGAGCTCGAGCGCCGTGGAGACGCCGCAGTACTGCCCGAAGGAGCGCGCCATGCGGTCAGGCCGCGGACGCGGCCGCCGCCTCGGGACCCTGCTCGGCCGCCATCGGGTCCATCCAGAACGGCTCGAAGTGGTTGCCGTCCGGGTCGTCGAACTGCCGCTGATACATGAAGCCGAGGTCGTTCGTCTTGCCGATCTTCGCGCCGGCCGCCTCGGCCTTCGCGACGAACTCGTCGACGGCCTCGCGCGACGGCAGGTCGAACGACAGGAGCGCGAGCGACGTGACGGCCGGGTCGCCGACCGACTTGCCCGTGCCGTCGAGGAAGCCCTGGTAGAAGTCGCGCCGGAGCACCATGAGGTACTTGTCGTCGTCGAGGACGACGCACGCGGCGTTCTCGTCGGTGAAGAGGGGGTTGATGCTCCATCCGAGCGCCTCGTAGAAGGCCTTCGCGCGGTCGAGGTCCGCTGTCGGGAGGTTTACGAAGAAGTTCATGCCCATGTCAGTCGCTCCTGCCATTCTTGTGGTCCGTCGTGGTGGCCGGAATGCGCAGGGCGCGTCGCTCGCGAGTTCCGGATTGCGCACGATGCTTGCAATTTGCAAGGACGCTTGTCAAGAGCAAGTATCCGAATGCGCTGAAGATTTCCTGCGAGGAGACGGAATGCCAGAGGAGTCGCGCACGTTCGCTTCGGACGTGCCTGAACAGATCCGCGACGCCGACCCGCTCCTCCCCGTCTCCCCGCCGGTCGACACGACCCCCGTCGCCACGGTCAAGCCGCGGGACATGACGCGCGAATCGAAGCTCGTCATCTACCTCATCCTCGTCTCGGCGTTCGTCGTCATGCTCAACGAGACGATCATCGGCGTCGCCCTGCCGAGCATCATGAGCGAGATGGGCATCGACCCGTCGACGGGACAGTGGCTCCTGACTGCGTTCATGCTCACGATGGCCGTCGTCATCCCGATGTCCGGCTTCTTCCTCCGACGGCTCTCGACTCGCGGCGTGTACTTCTCCGCGCTCGGGCTCTTCACGCTCGGCACGGTCCTCGCCGCGATCGCCCCCGACTTCCTCGTCCTCCTGCTCGGCCGCATCCTGCAGGCGGCGGGGACCGGCGTCATGATGCCGCTCCTCATGACGACGATCATGACGCTCGTCCCCCCGCACGAGCGCGGGCGGATGATGGGCAACATCTCGATCGTCATGTCCGTCGCCCCGGCGATCGGCCCGATGATCTCGGGCCTCATCCTCAACTTCTTCCACTGGCGGATGGTCTTCGTCTTCGTCATCCCGATCGCGATCGCCGCGATCGTGCTCGCGTGGCGCAAGCTCGTGAACGTCACCGAGCGCGAGCGCGTCGGCATCGACATCGTCTCGATCCCGCTCGCCGTCGTCGCATTCGGCGGCCTCGTCTACGGTCTCTCGGAGACGAGCCACGCCGTCGAGGGGACGGCGCTCATGCCGCCGTGGATCCCCATCGTCGTGGGGGCGGCCGCGCTCGCGCTCTTCCTGTGGCGGCAGCTGCGACTCCAGCGCGAGGATCGCGCCCTCATCGACCTGCGGACGTTCACGTTCAAGGGGTTCCCGATCGCGATCCTCATGCTCTCCGTGACGGTCGCGATTCTCTTCGGCTCGATCATCCTCGTCCCGATCTACGTGCAGGACGCGCTCGGCCAGTCTCCGCTCGTCTCCGGCCTCGTGGTCCTCCCCGGGAGCCTCATCATGGGCTTCGCGGGACCGTTCGTCGGGCGGATCTACGACCGCCACGGCCCGAAGGCGCTCGTCGTCCCCGGCTCGATCCTCGTCGCCGGCGCGCTGTGGGGGTACACATTCCTCCTCGGGCCGACGACGCCCGTGTGGGTCGTCGCGGCATTCCACATCGTCCTCTCGCTCGGGCTCGCGGGGCTCTTCGGCCCGCTCATGAACTCCGCGCTCGGCGCGCTCGAACCCCGCCTCTACCCCTCGGGCTCGGCGATCGTCGGCACGATCCAGCAGGTCGCGGGCGCCGCCGGGACGGCCGTGTTCGTCGTCGTGTACACGCTCCGCGAGCTCTCGGCGCTCGCCGGCGGTGCGACCGACGCCCTCGCGGTCGCGGAGGGATCGCACGCGGCGTTCCTCGCCGCGGCGTGCTCGGCGCTCGCGATGATCGTCATCGCGTTCTTCATCCGGCGCCCCGCCGACTCGATGCACGGGCCGTCCGCCCACTGAACCGGGCTAGCGGTCCCGCGCCCCGATCGCTCGGATGACCGCGATCATGTCGAGCGCGCCGTCGCCCCGCGCCACGGCCTCCGCGTAGAGCTCCCGGCATGCATCGAGCAGCGGGCTCGCGATGCCCGCCGCCTCGGCCGCGCGGACGACGAGTTCGCTGTTCCACAGCACGTCGCGGATCGCGGCTTGCGCGCTGAGGTCGCCCGAGACGAGCTTCTCGGTCTTCACGCGCGAGATGGGCGAGGACATCTGGCCGCCGTCGAGCACGCGCCGCAAGCGCTCGAGGTCGAGGCCGTGCCGCTCCCCGAAGTGGAACGACTCCGCGAGGCCCGTCACGACGGCGATGAGGAAGACGTTGACGGCGAGCTTCATCGTGATGCCGTTCGGGACCGGTCCGCACGCGGTGACGTCCGCGCACATCGGCGCGAGGAGCGGCGCGACGCGCTCGACGTCCTCCGGCTCGCCGGCGACCATCGCGACGAGCCGTCCCGCCTCGGCGGGCTTGCGCGACCCCGATACGGGCGCTTCGACGAATGCGCCGCCGGCCGCGCGGATGTCGGCGGCGAGCGCGGCCGAGTACTCGGGCGAGACGGTGCCCATGTTGACGACGGTGCGGCCGCGCACGCGCGCGTCGAGCCGATCGCCGCGACGCAGGACCTCGTCGGTCGCGGCCTCGTCGCGCAGCATGAGGAGGACGGTGCCGCACCGTGCGAACACGTCGTCCGCGCTCGATGCCGCGCTCGCGCCGTCCGCCGCGAGCGCCGCGAGGGTCTCCGGCGAGCGGGTCCAGACGGTGAGCGGCGTGCCGGCGCGGAGCAGATTCCGTGCCATCGGGGCACCCATGATGCCGAGGCCGATGAAGCCGAGGTCGGCGGGTCGCGCGTTCACGAGCCCGAGCGTACCGAGCGGTCGCCCGAGCGCTCACGGCCAATCGGCTGCGAGTGGACCGGGGCGCTCAGCCCTGCTGCTGCTGGGCGTCGCGCGCCGCCTTCGCGGCCGCGTACTTCTCGCGGACGTCGTCCATGTCGAGCGCCTGCACCTGCTCGATGACGGACTCGAGCGCGGGAGCGGGAAGGGCGCCCGGCTGGCCGAAGATCGGGATGCCGTCGCGGTAGATGACGAGCGTCGGGATCGACGTGATGCCGTACTCGGCGGCGAGCTGCTGCTGGTCCTCCGTGTCGACCTTCGCGAACGTGATGTCCGGGTGCGCCTCGCTGGAGCGCTCGAAGATCGGCGCGAACTGCCGGCACGGGCCGCACCACGCGGCCCAGAAGTCGATGAGCACGATCCCGTCCCTGTTGACGGTCTCGTCGTGCGTGTCCTTGGTGAGCGTCACAGTCGCCATACCGACCCCAACACCGCCCCCGCCCCCCGCATTCCCGCCCCGCGCGCTCCCGCGCGCGCCCTCCGGCGCCATCAAGCGCACGTTCCCACTTCCGGCGCGTGCTTGAACGCGCGCCGGAAGTGGGAACGTACGCCGGAGGGTCGGGAACGCGCGCGCGGGGGCGAGTTCAGCGGGAGCGGCGCTCGCGCACGCGCATGTTGACGACGACGGGCGAACCCTCGAAGCCGAAGACCTCGCGCAGGCGCCGCTGGATGAAGCGGCGGTACTGCGGGTCGAGGAACCCCGTCGTGAAGAGGACGAACGTCGGCGGCCGAGTCGAGGCCTGGGTCCCGAAGAGGATGCGCGGCTGGCGGCCGCCGCGGACCGGGTGCGGGTGCTCCGCCGTGAGCTCGGCGAGGAACGCGTTGAACTTCCCGGTCGGAATGCGCGTGTCCCACGACTCGAGCGCGCGCTCGAGCGCCGGGACGAGCTTCTCGAGGTGCCGCCCCGTCTTCGCGGAGATGTTGACGCGCGGCGCCCACGTGATGTGGCCGAGATCGCGCTCGATCTCGCGCTCGAGCATGTACCGGCGATCGTCGTCGAGCAGGTCCCACTTGTTGTAGGCGACGACGAGCGCGCGGCCCGATTCGAGCACGAGGTCGATGATCTTGAGGTCCTGGACGCTGATCGGCTCCGTGACGTCGAGGACGACGACGGCGACCTCGGCGCGCTCGAGCGCCGCGGTCGTGCGGAGCGTCGCGTAGAAGTCCGCGCCCTTCTGCAGATGCACGCGGCGGCGAATGCCGGCGGTGTCGACGAAGCGCCACGGCTTGCCGCCGAGTTCGACGAGCTCGTCGACAGGGTCGCGCGTCGTCCCGGCGACGTCCGAGACGACCGCGCGCTCCTCCCCCGCGGTCTTGTTGAGGAGCGAGGACTTGCCGACGTTCGGGCGGCCGATGATCGCGACGCGGCGGGGGCCGCCCGCCTCGGCCTTCGTGACCGCCGAGAACTCGGGGAGGACCTTCATGACCTCGTCGAGGAGGTCGGCGACGCCGCGCCCGTGGATGGCGGAGACGGGCCACGGCTGGCCGAGGCCGAGGCTCCACAGCGCGGCGGCCTCCGGCTCCTGGTAGGCGTCGTCGATCTTGTTCGCGACGAGGAGGACCGGTTTGTTCGACTGGCGCAGGAGCCGGACGACCTGCTCGTCGGTCGAGGTCGCCCCGACCATCGCGTCGACGACGAAGAGCACCGCGTCGGCGAGGTCGATCGCGACCTCCGCCTGGGCGGCGACTGCGGCGTCGAGTCCCCGCGCGTCGGGCTCCCACCCGCCGGTGTCGACGACCGTGAACCGGCGGCCGCCCCATTCGGCCTGGTAGTTGACGCGGTCGCGCGTCACACCGGGCACGTCCTCGACGACGGCCTCGCGGCGGCCGATGATGCGGTTGACGAGCGCGGATTTGCCGACGTTCGGGCGACCGACGATCGCGAGGACGGGGAGCGCGCCGTGCGCGACGATCCCGTCCTCCCCCTCGCCGCTCGCCTCGAGGAGCTCGAGGTCCTCCTCGGACAGCTCGTACTCGGCGAGACCGGCGCGCAGCGACTCGGCGCGCGCCGCGGCGAGGTCCTCGTCGAGCGAGCGGAGCCGCTCGGCCTCGGCCTCCTCGAGCGCGGGGACCGACTCGTCGTCGAACTCGGGGTCCCGTTCCTGCTCGCTCACGCTACGAGCCTTCCACACCGGTCTGGGCGGCGGCCTTCGCCGCTTGCGCGGCGCGCGCGAGCCGCACGACCGCCTCGACGGTCTCGTCGAAGTCGAGCTCGGTCGAGTCGAGCGTCAGGACGCCCTCCGCGGCGGTCATGAAGTCGATCGTCTGCCGATCCTGCGCGTCGCGAGCGCCGATCGCGCGCTGCGTCTCCGCCACGCTCGACGCGTCGGTCGGCCGGCCGAGCTCCGCGGCGCGGCGCGCGGCCCGCACCTCGGGCGACGCGGTGAGGAGGATCCGCACATCGGCGTCCGGCGCGACGATCGTCGTGATGTCGCGCCCTTCGACGACGATGCCCGACTCGGTCTCGGCGATCATCTCGCGGAACATCGCGTTGAACCGCTCGCGAACGGCGGGGACCTTCGCGACGAGACTCGCCGCGGCGGAGACGCGGGGCTCGCGAATGGCGTGCGTGACGTCGCGCTCGCCGACGCGGACCCAGCGATCGTCGGGGTCGAGGGAGATCGTGTAGTCGAGTTCGTCGAGCACCGCGAGGACCGCCTCCGGCTCCTCGAGCGCGGCGCCCGCGTCGAGTCCGAGCCAGCCGAGCGCGCGATACGCGGCGCCGGTGTCGAGGAACCCGAAGCCCAGCACGGACGCCGCGGCGCGGGAGACGCTCGACTTGCCGGAGCCCGCCGGACCGTCGATCGCGACGACGACCTTCTCGTCGCCCGCGTGCGCCGCGCGCACGATCGCGTCGGCGTTCATTCGGCCGCTCCGAGCTGCCAGCCGCGAGTGAGGAGCTCGTCGATGAGCCGCTGCTCGACCTCGGGGAGGACGGCGATCTCGGCGAGGCCGACTTGCGCGCCCGGCGAGTGCTCGAGCCGGAGATCCTCCATGTTCACCCCGAGCTCGCCGATCTCGGTGAGGAGGCGGGCGAGCTCGCCCGGCCGGTCCTCGACGAGGACCGTGATCGTCGAGAAGCGCTTCGACTGGCCGTGCTTGCCGGGGATGCGGGCGACGCCGCTGCCGCCGTCGGCGAGGAGCTCGGCGAGCGCCCGCCTCGCGCCTGGGGCGTCCGGGTCGGCGAGTGCGGCGAGCGCGCGGTCGAGGTCGTCCCGGAATGCGCGCAGCTGCTCCGCGACGGGCGTCGCGTTGAGGGCGAGGATCTGCACCCACAGCCCGGGGTCGCTCGCGGCGATGCGCGTCGTGTCGCGGAGCCCGGGCCCCGCGAGCGAGACGGCTTCGTCGGGCGCGTCGAGCAGTCGTCGAGCGAGGAGCGTCGAGACGAGCTGCGGGACGTGCGAGACGAGCGCGACGGCGTCGTCGTGGGCCGCGGCGCTGAGCGTCGTCGGGACGGCGCCGAGGTCGAGCGCGAGCGCCTCGACGCGGCGGACGCCCTCGAGCGCGCTCTCGGGCGGGGCGGCGATGACCCACGGGCGGCCGAGGAAGAGGTCGGCGCGCGCGGCGACGGGTCCGCCGCGCTCGCGACCGGCCATGGGGTGCGAGCCGACGTAGCGCTCGATCGCGGCGCCCGCGGTCCGCAGCTCGGCGAGCACGCCGCGCTTGACGCTCGCGACGTCCGTGACGGTCGCGTCCGGCCAGGTGGCGAGCTCGGCGGCGACGACGTCGGCGGCGGCGTCGGGCGGGACGGCGACGACGACGAGGCCGGGGCGGTCGTCGGCGGCTTCGGCGCGACCGGCGCCGTAGTCGAGGGCGAGCCGCAGCGCGGAGCGCGAGGCGTCGGCGAGGACGACGTCGACGCCGAGCGCGACGAGCGCGTGGCCGATGCTCGAACCGAGGAGCCCGGCGCCGACGATGCGCACCGTGCCGGTCGTCCTCGCGGTCATCCCTTGCGCTCCTTGCGCTCGTTGCGCTCCGTCGGCGACTCCCCCGTCTTCGCCTGATAGGCGGCCCGCCGCTCGAAGTCCCGCGACAGCTTGAGGAGCCGGCCCAATTCTACGGGCGTGACGTCTCGCGAGCGGCCGACGCCGAGGACGCCGAGGTGGAGCGGCCCGAACTGCCGCCGCACGAGCTCGAGGACGGGATGCCCGACGGCGTCGAGCATTCGGCGGACGATGCGGTTCCGGCCGGAGTGGAGCGTGATCTCGATCATCGAGGTGCCGCCCTTCGGGCCGCGGTCCGAGGTCGCGAGGAGCCGCGCGGCGTCGGCGGCGATCGGCCCGTCCTCGAGCTCGATGCCGGTCTTGAGCCGCTGCACGACGGCGGGCGCGACCTTGCCGGCGACCTTCGCGACGTATGTCTTCTCGACGCCGAACGAGGGGTGGGCGAGGACGTGCGCGAGCTCGCCGTCGTTCGTGAGGAGCAGGAGGCCGCTCGTGTCGGCGTCGAGGCGGCCGACGTTGAACAGCCGCTCGGGGTACTCGGCGGTGAATCGCCGCAGGTCGGGTCGGCCGTGCTCGTCCGACATCGAGCTCACGACGCCCGTGGGCTTGTTGAGGACGACGTAGCGGCGGCTCGCGTCGAGCTGGACGGGCGTGCCGTCGACCTCGACGCGGTCGGTCGATCGAACGCGCGAGCCGAGCTCGCGCACGACGCGGCCGTTGACGCGCACGCGGCCCTCGACGATGTACTGCTCGCACACCCGCCGGCTCGCGACCCCGGCGGCCGCGAGCACCTTCTGCAACCGCTCCCCCTCGCTCGTCCCCGTCGAGTCGCGGACATTCGAGGGCATTCGCCCGCGTGTCGCATCGGAAGTCCGCGACTCGGCGGGGGGATCCGTCGGGCTCACGCGAGGTCCTCGAAGCCGTCGCGCCCGTCGTCGAGGAGCGGCGAGATCTTCGGGAGCTCGTCGAGCGAGTTGATGCCGAGCTGCGCGAGGAGCAGGTCGGTCGTCTCGTAGTGGATCGCGCCCGTCTCGGCGTCCGTGAACGACTCCGCGATGAGCCCGCGGCCGAGGAGCGTGCGGACGACGGAGTCGACGTTGACGGCGCGGATCGCGGCGATCTGGCCGCGCGAGATCGGCTGCTTGTACGCGATGACCGCGAGCGTCTCGAGCGCGGCTTGCGAGAGCCGCGTCGGGCTCTGCGTG
>Ga0182743_1003216_pt1 | contig 13402 bp, 10 predicted proteins | sample eDN3rd30CKraftOP_FD_128522 | JGI IMG/M metagenome (GOLD analysis project Ga0182743, IMG submission 128522) | Enriched Organic Plus compost microbial communities from Emeryville, California, USA - eDNA 3rd pass 30_C Kraft OP (version 2) (version 2) ... | reverse complement strand
GCTGGAGAAGGACCTCATCGTCGACATGGAGCCGTTCTTCGCCGCGTACCGCGAGGTGAAGCCGTTCCTAATCGCGAACTCCGAGCCGGAGCCCGGCAAGGAGCGCCGCCAGTCGATCGTCGACCGCGAGCGCTTCGACGACACCACCAAGTGCATCCTCTGTGCCGCGTGCACCTCGTCGTGCCCGGTGTTCTGGACCGACGGCCAGTACTTCGGTCCTGCGGCGATCGTGAACGCGCACCGGTTCATCTTCGACTCGCGCGACGACGCGGGCGACGTGCGCCTGGACATCCTCAACGACAAGGAAGGCGTGTGGCGCTGCCGCACGACCTTCAACTGCACCGAGGCGTGCCCCCGCGGCATCCAGGTCACCAAGGCCATCGCCGAGGTCAAGCAGGCGGTGCTGCGCGGCGCCTGAGCCCCGCACCGCACCGACTCGACCGGATGCCGCGAGCTCGCGGCATCCGGTCCGTCGTTTCCGGCATGGATACAGTGTTCACGTGAGTGATCGAGCGGAGCCCGCCGCCGGCCGGCGCGGGCGCTGGGACGCCCGCCAGGCCGCGTTCAAGGAGCGCTTCGAGCTCCCCATCGAACGGGCCACCGACCTCACCCAGCGCACCATGTCGTGGTTCCCCATCCGGGTGTGGCGGCACTTCCTGCGCCACAACGGGTTCCTGCTCGCCGCCGGGATCTCCTACCAGGCGCTGTTCACGATCTTCGCGTCCATCTACCTGGCGGCGGTGATCATCGGCGTCTGGCTCGGCGGCAACGACGAGGCCGTCGACGGCCTCATCACCCTCATCAACGCGTACATCCCGAACCTCGTCAGCGACAACGGCCTTATCCACCCCGCGCAGGTGGAGGCCGCCGTGGCGCAGTCCGGCAGCAGCGCCGTGACCATCACCGGTGTCGTCGCGTTCGGGGTGGTCGTATGGACCTCGGTCGGCTTCGTCACCTACACGCGCCGCGCGGTGCGCGACACCTTCGGCCTCCCCTACGACGGACGCAGCTTCATCATCCTCAAGGTGCGCGACTTCGTCGCGGCGCTCATGTTCGGCGTCGCGCTCCTGGTCGGCTGGGCGCTCGTGCAGCTGACCGTGTGGGCGTTGAGCCTCATCCTCGACGCCTTCGGCTGGGGCGACGGGTTCAGCGCCTCGGCGATCGTGGTGCGCGCACTCACCTTCGTGGTGGCCTTCGTGATCAACGCCGCCGCCCTCGCGCTCCTGTTCCGCTTCCTCACCGCGACCACCCTGCCCTGGTCCCGCATCTGGCCCGGTTCCCTCCTCGGCGGCGGGGCGCTCGCGGTCCTCCAGGTCGGCGCCGGACTCCTCCTCGTCTACAGCCCCTCGAACCCGCTCCTGGCGGGGTTCGCGATCCTCTTCGGCTTCCTGCTGTGGTTCCGGCTGTGGGGCGTGGTCATCCTCGTGGCCGCCGCATGGATCGCCGTCTCCACCAGCGACCGGAACATCCCGCTCGAGGAGCCGACCGAGGAGGAGATCCGCAAGCGCGAACAGGAGGCGCTCGCGCTCGCGGCGCAGGTGCGGCTGCGCCAGGCCCGCGCCGCCTACGACGCGGCGCCGTGGTACCGGCGCCCGGTGTACGCGCTGGAGTTGCGCCGCGCCCTGCAGGAGGCGGATGCGGTGCAGGGCGCATCCGACGACTGAGCGCCTCCCCGGGGCGCGCGTCCGCCGGTGTCGGCGGCTCCGTCTACGCTGGTTCGGTGCCACGAACGCTCCGCATCGCCACGGTCAACGTCAACGGGATCCGCGCCGCCGTCCGCAACGGCATGGGCGCCTGGCTCGACTCCGCCGGCGTCGACATCCTCGCCCTGCAGGAGGTGCGCGCCGAGCGCGTGCACCTGGAGACGGCGCTCCCCGGCTGGGAACTGCTCCACGACGAGTCCCACACGAAGGGCCGCTCCGGCGTCGCGATCGCGAGCCGCATCCCGGCCGTCGCCTCCCGCACCGAACTCGGCGACGACACCGTCGACTCGCAGGGCCGGTGGCTCGAGGCCGACTTCGAGATCGCCGGGCAGCGCCTCACGGTCGTGAGCGCCTACGTGCACTCCGGCGAGGACGGCACCCCGAAGCAGGACGCGAAGTACGGCTTCCTCGACGCGATGACCGCACGGATGCCGGAGCTGTCGGCCGGGGGCGCACTCGCCCTCATCATGGGCGACCTCAACGTCGGGCACCGGGAGCTCGACATCAAGAACTGGCGCGGCAACGTGAAGAAGGCGGGCTTCCTCCCCCGCGAGCGGGCGTACTTCGACCGCTTCCTCGGCGACGAGGGGGCCGATGTGCTGGGTGTCGACGGATCCACCGGCACCGGCCTCGGCTGGGTCGACATCGGGCGCCGGTTCGCCGGGGAGGTCCCCGGTCCGTACACGTGGTGGTCGAACCGCGGGCAGGCCTTCGACAACGACACCGGCTGGCGCATCGACTACCACCTCGCGACGCCGCCGATGGCCGAGCGCCTGATCGACTACCGGGTGCACCGCGCCGCCGCCTATGCGGAACGCTGGAGCGACCACGCCCCCGTCGTCGCGGACTACGAACTGGACAGCTGACGCCCCGCGCTGCTTGACTCGGGGCGGACGGGGGACGAGGGAGCTCCTGTCGTCGAGGAGCCCCATGGTCAGCATCCGCCGTGTCGTCCTTCCCGCCGTCCTGCTCGCGTGCGCGCTCGTCGCGACCGCGTGCAGCGCCTCCACCGCCCCATCGGGGCTGCCGGGCGCCGTGGCGCCGCTCGTCCCCGATCGGACGGACGGATGGCAGGTCGACGCCTGGACGCTCGGCCCCGGCGAGCCCGAACACCTCGCATCGACAAGCGCGGGCCACGACGGCGCGTTCGCCCTCGACGTGAAGGATGCGGCCGGACCGCTCTACGTGGAGGCACGCGCCGGCGGCGACCCCGCCGCCCCGACCCTCAGCGCCGTCGCGGCGTTCCCCGAGAACCTCGGCCGCATCACGCTGAACGAGCGCACGACCGTCGCCGCGGGCTACGCGCTCGCCCAGTTCTTCGGACGCTCACTCCCCTCGGGCTCGACGCTCGCGCTGACGAACGCGGCCCGCATGGCGGCGAACCTCGCCGACCCGGAGACCGGCGCGTACGGTGCCGTGCTCACCTCGGCGCCCAACGGCGATCAGACCACCGCATCCGCCACGTTCACCTCGCTCACCAACGTCCTCGGCGGCTGCCTCGCCGACGCCGAGGTGTGCGGCGAACTGCACACGATCGCGAGCGGCCTCACCCGGGTGGCCCCGGAGTCCTCCGCCGCCGCGTTCGCCGCGATCGCACGCGACCCGGGCCCCGCTGCGCTCGAACTCTACGACCTCTCGCTCACCCGCGCCGGCGACCGGCCCGGACTCTCGGAGGCGCCCGCGGCGTGGACCATCGCGCTGCGCTTCGACGGCGACGGGCAGTCGCTCGGCGGCCCCGGCAACTTCGCGCTCGACGCCGAAGGCGACATCTGGGTCAACAACAACTACCAGTACAACGCCGACCCGATGACCGGCGTCTGCGGCAGCGACGAGTTCTTCGAGTTCGGCCCCGACGGCTCGCTCATGCACATCTACTCCGGCGGCGGACTCTCCGGTTCCGGCTTCGGCATCGACTTCGACCCGCAGGGCCGGCTCTGGATGAGCAACTTCGGGTTCGCCGCCCCCGTGCCCGGCTGCCCGGAGGACGAGCAGCCCCCGCACGACAGCATGTCGCTGTTCACGCAGGACGGCGTCGCGCTCTCCCCCGACACCGGCTTCACGCAGGGCGACCTGTGGTGGCCGCAGGGCATCGCGGTCTCCGGCGACGGCAGCGTCTGGATCGCCAACTGCGGCAGCTCCACCGTGAGCATGTACCCGCAGGGCGACCCCACCCGCGGGGTGAACCTCGGCGACTTCGGGCTGCAGGAGCCGTTCCACGTCGTCGAGAACGGCACCGCGGTGTTCGTCACCGGCAACCTGAACGACACCGTCGCCGTCATCCGGCCCGACGGCACCGCCATGCCGGGTTCCCCGCTCACCGGTTCGTTCGATGCGCCGATGGGCATGGCGGTGGACCCGAAGGGCAACGTCTGGGTCGCGAACTCGGGCGGCATCTCGCTCCCCTGCCCCGACCGCACCGAGCAGGGCCCCGGCAGCCCGTCGCTCGTGATGATCTCGCCCGACGGCTCCGAGGTCTCCCCCGCCTACTCCGGCGGCGGCCTGCTCCTGCCCTGGGGCATCGCCACCGACGGCGACGGCAACGTGTGGGCCGCGAACTTCAACGGCAAGCGCGTCGCCGCCTTCTGCGGCGCCGACGTGAGCACCTGCCCGCGCGGCCTGCAGACCGGCGACCCCATCTCCCCCGAGGACACCGGGTACGCGTTCGAGGGCCTCACGCGCAGCACCGGCATCATGGTCGACACCGCGGGCAACGTCTGGGTGACGAACAACTGGATCGACATCCCGGTGCAGACCAACCCCGGCGGGCACCAGATCGTCGCGTTCATCGGGGCCGCAGCGCCCGTCGACCCGCCCGTGTTCGAGTGAGGTGCGGATGCGGGGCCCGGTCACGTCCGGACGGGCGGGGCCCCGCATCCACCCGCTCTAGACTGGGACGGTGACGAAAGCGCGCCTCTACTCCGGAATGCAGCCCTCGGCCGATTCGCTCCAGATCGGCAACTACATCGGGGCGCTCATGCAGTGGCGCGACCTGCAGGAGTCGTACGACGCCTTCTTCTCCGTCGTCGACCTGCACGCCCTCACCCAGCCGAACGACCCGGCCGAGCTGCGGGAGAAGACCCGCCGCACCGCCGCGCAGTACATCGCCGCGGGCATCGAGCCGTCCAAGTCGACCCTGTACGTGCAGTCGCACGTGCCGGCGCACGCCGAGCTCGCCTGGGTGCTCTCGACCATCACGGGCTTCGGCGAGGCCGGCCGCATGACCCAGTTCAAGGACAAGTCGCAGCGCTACGGCTCGGACAAGACCAACGTCGGCCTGTTCACCTATCCGGTGCTCATGGCCGCCGACATCCTGCTGTACCAGACCGACATCGTGCCGGTCGGCGACGACCAGAAGCAGCACGTCGAGCTCACCCGTGACCTCGCGGACCGCTTCAACGGCCGCTACGGCGAGACGTTCCGCCTGCCGGTGCCGATGATCCAGCAGGAGACGGCCCGCATCTACGACCTGCAGAACCCGACCTCGAAGATGTCGAAGTCGGCCGAGACCGACGCCGGCGTGCTGTGGCTGCTCGACGAGCCGTCGAAGAACGCGAAGAAGGTCATGCGCGCGGTCACCGATTCCGAGGGCTCGGTGCGGTACGACCGGGAGCACAAGCCCGGCGTCTCGAACCTGCTCGTGATCTACGCCGCCCTCACCGGCCGGCAGATCCCCGCCATCGAGGACGAATACGCGGGCCGCGGCTACGGCGATTTCAAGAAGGGCCTCGCGGAGGTCGTGGTCGAGGAGTTCGGACCGGTGCGCGAGCGCGCCCTGGCCCTGCTCGACGACCCGGCCGAGCTCGACCGCGTCCTCGCCCGGAACGCCGACAAGGCCGCAGCCGTCGCGAATCAGACCCTCGACGCCGTCTACGACCGCATCGGCCTCCTCCGCCGCTCCTGACGACGCCGCGGCCACTCGCGCGGCCGCCCCTGGGTCGCCGCTCGCCGCGGTGTGCCCGTGCCGCTGTGCGCACAACGCAGGCGATTCGACCGTTTCGCGTGCCGTATCCGGGCTGAATGGCGAATCTGCCTGAGTTGTGAACGCCTCGGCGCATCTGTCGCGAGGCTCGGCGGGTCAACGCCGCGCGCGGATGAGGCCCAGGACCGCGGTGCGCACGACCTCCGGTTCGAAGAACAGGTGCTCAGCGAGGGGGCGCAGGGTGGCATAGCCCATGGCTGCGGCGGCGAGGTCGCGGCGCCGATCGTCACGCTGCTTGCCCCACCCCTCGTGGTGCGCCCGGCTGTCGCACTCGATGATCAACGAATCCTCGACGAGGAAGTCCACTCTGCCGACGCCGGCGATCCACACCTGTGTCCGGTAACGGAGCCCGAGCTGACGCAGCAGGAGCCGCATGAACGTCTCCGGGCCGGACTCCGCCGATCCGTCGGCGAGGGTGACCACCACCCGGTACCGGGCGGGCAGTCGGCCGCTCAGCTCCGCCAGGTCGTGCGGCGCGATGAGTCCGCGATGCATGGCACTGTCGAGCGTCGCCACTGCGCACCGGACGGGCTGGCACCGGATCGCCTGCGCCAGCGCGTCGCGGACGTCCACGAATGCGTGCGAGGGACGTTCACCCAACGGCGACCAGTGGAGCTTGAGCCCGTTCCGCTCAGCGTCGCTCAGCGGGCGAGTCGCGTCCAGCGGCGATCTGAGCCGCGACATGCTGCGGTCGAGATGGATGTGGAGGGCTCCGGTGTCCATCACGAACACCCCGAGCATCGCGAGCAGTGAGACGCAGGCCAGCCGCCCGCCCACCCGCACCGCGGCCTCCACCGCGTCGTCGCGGAAGTACATGTAGCGGTCCCGGCGCACGCGGAGGAGTCGGCCCTCCCTCACCGCGGCGGTGATCTGCCGCGGGCCGAGCCCACCGGCGATGAGGTCGGCGCGGGTGTGGACGAGCGGCGCGGTCTCATCGGGATGCATGCCAGCAGCCTGGGGCGTCCGCCCCGGCGGCCGGGGCGCGGACCGTGCAGCGGGGCGCAACCGGCCTGATTCCGCCGCCTGGGGAGGACACGTCGGCGCGCACGACTCAGGCAGAACCGGGCTCAGCGCCGATCTCACGCTCGGAGACGGTGCATCTGCCTGAATTGCGCGCAGCCGGACCCGCCCCGGGCCCGGCGGGCGACGGCGGGCCGACCTGCGTGCGGCGGGGCGGGGCCGTAAGGTGTCGGGATGCAACCGGTCGAACTGCGCACCGCCCGCCTGACCCTGTCCGTGCCGGTCGCGGACGACGCCGACGCGCTCTACGACGCCTGCCAGGACCCGGCCATCCAGCGGTACACGACCGTGCCGTCGCCGTACACCCGGCAGGATGCGGAGGGCTTCCCGCTGCGCGCCGCGCTCGGCTGGCACGAGGTCACCGACGCGGTCTGGGCGCTCCGCCGCGACGGTGTGCTCGCCGGCGTCGTGGGCCTCCACCGCCTGCAGCCCGGCGAGGGGGAACTCGGCTACTGGCTCGCCCCGGCGTTCCGCGGATCCGGCCTGATGACCGAGGCTGCGGCGGCGGTCGTGGACTGGGGGTTCCACGGCCCCCTCGCGCTCGCCCGCGTCGAGTGGCGCGCCGTGGTGGGCAACACGGGCTCCGCCGCCATCGCGCAGCGGCTCGGGTTCCGGTACGCCGGGATGCTGCGCCTCGCCGTCCGCGACGGCCGCGGCCGCCGCAGCGACGCCTGGGTCGCCGACCGCCTGCCCACCGACGCGCCCGGACCCGTCGACTGGCGGCTCGATGTCGTGAACGGCTGACCGGACCGAGACCGCCCGCCCCGCGGCAAGCCTGTCCGCACGTCGCCGGACGGTGGCAGGATGTCGGGCATGCCCGAGATGCCGGAGGTCACCGGGCTCGTCGAGTTCCTCGCCGGGCGCGTGGTCGGCCTGCGCGTGGCACGGGTGCGGGCGGTCGCGATCGCGGCGCTGAAGACCTACGATCCGCCGCTCGAGTCCCTCGAGGGCGCGACCGTGACCGGGGTCGCACGCCACGGCAAGTTCGTCGACGTCGCGACCGGCGCCGGGCACCTCGTGTTCCATCTCGCGAAGGCCGGCTGGCTCCGTTGGTACGACGAGGCACCGACGACGCCGGTGAAACCGGGCCGGAGCCCTGTCGCCCTGCGGCTCGCCTTCGACGACGGCTCCGGGTTCGACCTCACCGAGGCGGGCACGAAGAAGTCGCTCGCGGTGTACGCGGTCCGCGCACCGGATGCGGTCCCCGGCATCGCGCGGCTCGGCCCCGACCCGCTCGACCCGGCGTTCTCCCGAGATGTGCTCGCCGGGCTGCTCGCCGGGCGCCGGACGCAGGTCAAGGGGGTGCTGCGCGACCAGTCCGTCATCGCCGGGATCGGCAACGCCTACTCCGATGAGATCCTGCACGCGGCGCGCATGTCACCGTACGCGCTGGCGGCGGCCCTCACGCCCGAGGAGGCCGACCGGCTCCACGAGGCGATGCAGGAGACGCTGCGGGATGCGGTGGCCACCGCATCCGGACGGCCGCCCGCCGAGCTGAAGGACGCCAAGCGGCGCGGGATGCGGGTGCACGGCCGACGCGGTGAGGCGTGCCCGGTGTGCGGCGACGAGGTGCGGTCGGTGTTCTTCGCCGACAACAGCCTGGAGTACTGCCCGACCTGCCAGACCGGCGGCCGACTCCTCGCCGACCGGCGGCGCTCCCGCCTGCTGACGTAGCCCGGACTCAGCCGGTGGTGCCGGCGAGGATGCGGGCGTCGTCGTCGACCCAGTCGAAGGAGCGGCGGACGGCCTTGCGCCACATCCGGATGCGGCGGTCCCGCTCGTCCCCCGCCATCGCGGGTTCCCACCGCTCGCCCTCGTGCCAGTGGGCGCGCAGCTCGTCGAGGTCGCGCCACAGACCGGTCGCGAGCCCGGCGGCGTACGCGGCGCCGAGCGCGGTGGTCTCGACCACCTCGGGGCGCACGACCGGGATGCCGAGGATGTCGGCCTGGAACTGCATCAGCAGACCGTTGCGGGTCATCCCGCCGTCCACGCGCAGCTCATGCAGCGGCCGCCCGGTGTCGGCGACCACCGCTTCGATGACGTCGAGGGTCTGGAACGCGGTCGCCTCCAGCGCGGCCCTGGCGATGTGCGCCTTGTTCACGTACCGGGTGAGGCCGACGAGCGCGCCGCGCGCGTCCGGGCGCCAGTACGGCGCGAACAGCCCGGAGAACGCCGGCACGAAATACGCGCCGCCGTTGTCGTCGACGGATGCGGCCAGGCGCTCCACGTCGGCGGAGTCGGCGAACAGGCCGAGGTTGTCGCGGAGCCACTGCACGAGCGACCCGGTGACGGCGATCGAGCCTTCGACGGCGTAGCGGGCCGGCTCCCCCTCGCGCTGGTAGGCGACGGTGGTGATGAGTCCGTGCTGCGAGCGCACGATCTCGGTGCCGGTGCCGACGAGGAGGAAGTTGCCGGTGCCGTAGGTGTTCTTCGACTCCCCGGCCTCGAACGCGGCCTGCCCGAAGGTCGCGGCCTGCTGATCACCGAGGACGCCGGCGATCGGCACGCCGCGCAGCGTCGCCGGTTCGCTGATCGGTGCGATGACGCCGGAGGAGGGCACGATCTCGGGGAGCATCGCCCGCGGGATGCCGAAGACCTCCAACATCCGGTCGGACCAGTCGAGCGTGCGCAGGTCCATGAGCAGGGTGCGGCTCGCGTTCGTCACGTCGGTGACGTGGCGCGCACCGCCGGTGAGGTTCCACACCAGCCAGGTGTCGGGGGTGCCGAACAACAGGTCGCCGGCGTCGGCCGCCTCGCGCGCGCCGGGCACGTTGTCGAGGATCCACGCGATCTTGGATGCGGAGAAGTACGTCGCCAGCGGCAGGCCCGTCGTGTCGGCGTACCGGTCGTACCAACCGTGCTCACCGGCGAGCCGGTCGATCGCCGGCTGGGTGCGGGTGTCCTGCCAGACGAGCGCGTTGTGGACCGGCTTCCCGGTGCGCCGGTCCCAAACGATCGCGGTCTCGCGCTGGTTGGTGATGCCCAGCGCCGCGATCCGGTCCGTGTCCAGGCCCGCCTCGTCGAGCACGCTCTCCAGCGCCCAGGCGGCGTTGGCCCAGATCTCGGCGGCGTCGTGCTCGACACGGCCGGGCTTGGGGAAGATCTGCTCGTGCTCCCGCTGCGCGGTGGCGACGATGCGCCCGTCGGCGTCGAAGACGATCGCTCGGGTGGAGGTCGTCCCCTGGTCGAGGGCGATCACATGGTCGGCCACGTCGGCGTGCTCCTCACCGGGCGGTCGTTCCGCCCCGCCCTCGATTATCCCGGGTCAGGCCCGTCCCGCCGGAACCCGCGCGCCGTCCGGCGCCCAGCCCGGGTCGGCGGCGTGGACGGCGGCGAGCGCGGCGGCGACCTCCGCCGCACGGCGCTCGTCGTCCCAGCCGAGCACCGGGGCGACAACCTCGGCGATTTCGGCGGCGGCTGCCGGGGTGGCCTCGCCGGTGAAGGCGAGGCCGGTGCGTCGCAGCAGCAGGTCGGCGAGGTGCACGACCTCCTCGGTGCGCGCGAGGTGGCGCAGCTCCGCGGTGGAGTAGGCCGGTGCTTCCCGGAGCGGTTCGTCGGTGTCGTCGGCCTCGATGGCGGCGATGACCTGCGCGGCCTCGGTGCCGTAGCGCTCGAGGAGGGTCGCGACCCGCTGCCGCGGGAGGGTGCCGGCGTGCTCGCCGATCCACTGCGCGGTGCGACGGGCGGTGGTCGGGAACCCGCGGCCGCCGCCGATGGGCCTGCCCGCGGTGGAGACCCGCCGCTCGGTGCCGAGCAGGGCCAGCACCCGGTCGGCGAGGTGCTCGGCGGAGGCGCGGAACGTCGTCCACTTGCCGCCGACGAGGCTGAGCACGGGCGTGCCGCCGGGGAGGCGCTGCGCCTCGATGCGGTAGTCGCGGGAGACGAAGCCGGGGGCGAGGTCGCCGTGCCCGGGCAGTGGCCGCACGCCGGCGAACCGGTGCACGATGTGCTCCCGGGTGACCTCGATGGAGGGGAAGACGTGCCGGACGAGGTCGATGAAGTAGTCGACCTCCTCCTCGGTGCACACGATCGGCTCGCCCATCCGGTGCTCCAGGTCGGTCGTGCCCACGAGCACGCGCCCCTTCAGCGGGTAGACGAGCACGATGCGGCCGTCGCGGTGCTCGAAGAAGATCTCCCGGCCGCCGGTGGCCGCCAGCAGTTCGGGGTGGTCGAGCACGATGTGCGAGCCCTTCGTGCCGCCCATGTACCGGGTGGGCTCGCCGAGCGCAGCGTTCGTGAGGTCGGTCCAGGGGCCCGAGGCGTTGACGACCACGGATGCCGAGAACACCGTCTCCGCCCCGGTCTCGGCGTCCCGCAGCACGACCCCTTCGGGGGTGGCCGCGACGGCGGCGACGTAGGTCGCCGCCCGGGCACGGCCGGCGCCCGCGGCGATCCCGTCGCGGAGCACGTCCAGGGCGAGCCGTTCCGGGTCGCGGAGGGAGGCGTCCTCGTAGGTGGCGGTGTACTTCAGGTCGGGGTTGAGGTCGGGGAGCACCTCGAGCGAGCGACGCCGGCCGCGGAACACGTGTCGGCGGATGCGGCCGCCGCCGCGGGAGAAGGAGTCGTAGATGACGAGGCCGAGCTTGATGAGCAGGGCTCCGCGCTCCTTGGGGGCGCCGGCGCCGTGGCGGAGGAAGCGCAGCGGTGCGGCGAGGATGCCGGAGAAGGTGGAGAAGATCGGGATCGTGGTCGCGAGCGGACGGACGTAGTGGGGCGCGGTGCGCAGGAGGTCGTTGCGCTCGACGACGGCTTCGTGCACGAGCCGGAACTCGCCGTTCTCCAGGTAGCGGATGCCGCCGTGGATCATGTGGGAGGACGCGGCCGACGCACCGGAGACGATGTCCCCGCGCTCGACGAGCACGACGTCCACGCCCTGCAGGGCGAGATCGCGGAAGGTCGCGATCCCGTTGATGCCGCCGCCGATCACCAGCACCTCGGCCTGCGGCCGCTCGACGATCGACCGCCAGGCCGGCCGCTCCTGCTCCGTGCGCATGCGCTCCCCTCCCCGCGGCGTCCGGGCGCCGCTCCCCCATCGTCTCCAGTGGTGGACATCGTTGCAAGGCAATTGCACGAACGTGCACACTGTCGGTGTGAGTGAGCGCGGACTGCCCCGTGACGTGTCGACGGCACTGTCGGCCGCGACCGCGCACTACGTCCACGGCGAGACCATGGAGGCGATCGCCCGACGTCTGGGGGTCTCCCGGTCGACCGTCTCGCGACTGCTCAAACAGGCCAGGGAATCCGGCCTCGTCGAGATCCGCATCCGGTCACCGCTGGAGGCGCCCCGCCTGCTGGCGCAGGGCCTGAAGAAGACGTACGGGGTGAGCGCGCTGCCGGTGCCGGTGCCGGAGGACGCGAGCGACGTGGAACGGCTCGACCTCGTCGCCGCCGCGGCGGCCGACCTCATCGGCGCGCGGATCGGCTCGCACCGCACGGTCGGGATCGCCTGGGGCTCGACGATCGCGGCGGTCAGCCGCCACCTCAGCCCGAAGCCGACCACCGGCACCGTGTTCGTGCAGTTGAACGGTTCCGGCAACACCCGCACCACCGGTCTCGGCTACGCCAGCGACATCCTCGGCAGGTTCGGCCGGGCCTTCTCCGCGCAGGTGCAGCAGTTCCCGGTGCCGGCCTTCTTCGACGACCCGGCCACGAAGACGGCGCTGTGGCGCGAGCGCAGCATGCGCCGCATCCTCGACGTGCAGGATGCGATGGACACCGTCGTGTTCAGCGTGGGTGCCGCGGAGTCGTCGGTGCCGAGTCACGTCTACTCCGGCGGCTACCTGGAACCGGCCGACCTCGACGAGCTCGCCGCCGAGGGCGTCGTCGGCGACGTCGCGACCGTCTTCTACCGTGCCGACGGCTCGAGCGAGGACATCGCGCTGAACGCGCGCGCCACCGGCCCCGCGCTGAGCCGCCTCGCCCGCGTGCGCCGTCGCATCTGCGTGGTCGCCGGCGCCTCGAAGCTCACCAGCATCCGCGGCGCGCTCGCAGCCGGGCTCGTCACCGACCTGGTCATCGACGAGCCCACCGCGCGGGCGTTGCTGGCCGTCGGCGGGCACCGGATCCGGCGGGAATGAAACAGACACGCCCGCGTTGAGTAGGATCAGTGCAACAACGTGCTCCGGGGTCGGTGAGAATCCGAACCGGCGGTGAAAGTCCGCGAGCACCGTCCGCCTCGGCGGGTGGTGTCGATCCGGTGGAATTCCGGGACCGACGGTGATGCGACGCAAAGCGTCGTCAGTCCGGATGGGAGGCAGCACGCGCGTAAGCATACGCGCCGATGCCATCCGCGCCCACGGAGCGGGATCAGGAGAATCGGATGCCGGTGCGTGACGCGGAACGCGACGCGATGCGTCGTGCGCTTCTCGCCGCCCGCCGGGGACGCAAGGGCGTGAATCCCCAGGTCGGCGCGGTGATCCTCTCACCCGACGGGGAGGTGCTCGCCGAGGGCTGGCATCGCGGCGCGGGCACCCCGCACGCCGAGGTGGACGCGCTCGCCCGCCTCGCGCCGGGGGCCGCACGCGGCGCGACCGCCGTGGTCACCCTCGAGCCGTGCAACCACACCGGCCGTACCGGCCCGTGCGCACAGGCGCTCATCGAGGCCGGTGTCGCCCGCGTCGTCTACGCCGTCCCCGACCCCACGCCGGTCGCCTCCGGCGGCGCCGAACGGCTGCGGGCCGCGGGCGTCGAGGTCGAGTCG
>Ga0182743_1003215_pt1 | contig 13403 bp, 7 predicted proteins | sample eDN3rd30CKraftOP_FD_128522 | JGI IMG/M metagenome (GOLD analysis project Ga0182743, IMG submission 128522) | Enriched Organic Plus compost microbial communities from Emeryville, California, USA - eDNA 3rd pass 30_C Kraft OP (version 2) (version 2) ... | reverse complement strand
TTGGTAGTGGCCCAGCTTGTTCAGGTCCGGGTGCTCACGGCGCCATGCCAGTTTCACGAATTCGTTGTCCACGGAACCGCCCAGCAGGACAGCGTCGCGGTCTGCGAAGTCATTGGCCAGCTTGTTGAAGCCGACGATTTCGGTCGGGCACACGAAAGTGAAGTCTTTCGGGTAGAAGTAGATGATCTTCCACTTGCCGGGAAAGGAGCTTTCGGTGATGTCTTCGAACGCCGAAACACCGTTTTCTTCGTGCTGATTGAAGCCAGGCTTGACACCGGCAACCTTGAAGGGCTCGAGTTTATCGCCAACAGTTTTCATGAATGCTCCCGTAAGTTGTTGGGTGGAATGAGGCACACAGTATCGCGTGCTAAGACCCAAATTTTACGCTATTGGCTATCGCTGTCTAATTGATAATTTCTAAATCTGGCTTTGGGAATCTCTATCCTTGCCGTTAATCCGCCGCCTGCCCGTTCCAGCATTTTCAGTGAACCGCCCACGTGCTTGAGCAAGCGTTCGACAATGGCCAGGCCCAAGCCTGCTCCACTGACGCCCGTGCGCGCCGCCTCGCCGCGGGAGAAGGGGCGCAGCAGGCGGTCGACGTCATCGGGGGCGATGCCCGGCCCCCGGTCGGACACTTCGATAATCAGCGCACCGCCTTCGCTGTGCAGACTCATGATGAGATGAGCCTGGCCGTCGGCAGAACGGCCGTAGCGGCGGGCATTTTCGATGAGGTTGCTGACGACGCGTTTCAAATCCAGGGCCGTTACGCGCGCGTGCAGATCGGGTTCGATGAATGCGTCCAGATTGCCGCCCAAGGAGGCGGTATGGCTGCGTTCGCGTTCGTATAGCTCTGCGAGGACTTCGGAGATATTCGTGGCGACTTGGGGCAGGGTGCCCGCCGGGCGGGCGTATTCCATCAACTGGCCGATGCTGTGATCAATTTGTCCCAGGTCGTCGTCGATCGCCTGGCGTGCATCCTCGGACACGCCGCTCATTTCGATTTCGAGCCGCATGCGGGCGAGCGGGGTGCGCAAATCGTGCGAGATCCCAGCCAGCATCAGTTCGCGATCGGCTTCGGCTTGTCGGAGGTCTTTTGCCATCCGGTTAAACGAAGCATTGAGGTCGCGGATCTCCAGCGGCCCGTTTTCGGGTAGAGAGGCGGGCGTTTCTCCGCGGGACAGTACCTGTGCTGCCCTGGCTAACCGGGAGAGGGGCCGGTTGACAAAGCCCACGCTGACGGCAGCTCCCACGAGAGAGAGCAGCAGGGCGGTTGCACCCCAGCCCAGCCATTCAATACCGCCAGTCAGCCCGATCTGCTCGCGCTCGAAGACTAGCCAATACAGGTCTTGGTTGATCTGGAAACTGACCCAGAAGCCGGGGACCTGATTGACGCCCCACATGATCTGGGTCTCGGGCCCAAAGCGGGTGCGTATATGTTGAGCGACACGCTGCCAGTAGTCGTCGTCGGGCAACGCCTCGGTGAAATCCGTGACCTCGCGGGGATAGACCTGAATCCCCTCGTTGGTGGCCAGGTCGAGCAGCAGCTTGCTGCGCTCAGTGTCGTCGGAATAGATCAGCGCCGTGCGAGTGATGTTGACGGCCGTGATGACCCGTTGCGCCATTTGATTGGCGCGCGGGCCGAGTTCCATGCTGAAGAAGACCTGCAGCCATGCCCCGAGGCTCACGAGCATCAGGGCTGCCAGCAGCAGAAACGTGCGGCCAAACAGCCCTAACCTGAGTCGTGAGGTCAGGTTGCGGAGGATCCTGCGTACACCGGGCACAAGACGTCGTGCTTGTCGAGATCCTTTGGGACGATCAGCTGCCACCATCCGGAACGAAGACGTAGCCCAGACCCCAGACCGTCTGGATGAAGACCGGCTTGGACGGGTTGGGTTCGATCAGTTTGCGCAAACGCGAGATTTGCACGTCCAGACTGCGATCGAAGGCTTCGTATTCGCGGCCGCGAGCCAATTCCATCAGCTTGTCACGCGACAGCGGGATCTTGGGGTGACGCGCAAAGACCTTGAGTACGGAGAATTCGCCCGTGGTGATGGGGACTTGTTCGTTGTTGCGCGTGAGGGTACGGGTCGACAGATTGAGGGTATACGGTCCGAATGCGATGGACTCGTTTTCCTGGCTGGGAGCGCCGGGATGTTCTTCGGTGCCCCGGCGGCGCAGGATGGCGTTGATACGGGCCAGCAGTTCGCGGGGGTTGAAGGGCTTGGACAGATAGTCGTCGGCGCCCATTTCGAGGCCGACGATGCGGTCGATTTCCTCGGCCTTGGCTGTCAGCATGATGATGGGGGTGTTGTCGTGACCACCACGCAGGCGGCGGCAGATCGACAAACCGTCTTCACCGGGCAGCATCAGATCCAGGACGAGCAGGTCAAAATGCTCGCGCTGCCAGAGCTTGCCCATTTCCTTGGCGTCTTCGGCGACAAAGACGTTGAATCCTTGTTCCGACAAGTACCTGCGCAGCAGATCGCGCAGGCGGGGGTCATCGTCGACGACGAGAATTTTGCGGACGGGATTGGTGTTTTGCGTATTCATGGCCGGAAATGTAACAGTGACAAGAATCAACGGCTAGTGGGTATTCACAAGATATTACACATTGCGCATTAAGGTTGAAATCCCCCTGTTGGTCCTAGAGGGGGACTGTTTGGATTTCGTACAATCCCCCCCTATGAATTTGAACCTGCTGGCCCTCGAAACCTCCTCCTCGCGTTGCGGGGTGGCCCTTTTGCGTGAAACCGATGCGGGTTGCACGGTTTCCGTGCTGGAGCACGAAGGTGCCCAGGAACACGCCGAGCGATTGCTGCCCATGGCGGGACAGCTGTTGGAGCAGGCGGGGCTGACGCCAGGGGACTTGGACGCCATCGCGTTCGGTCAGGGGCCGGGAGGCTTTACGGGCCTGCGGGTCGCCTGCGGTGTCGCCCAGGGGATGGGCTTGGCGCTAGGGATACCCGTGGTGCCCATTGTGTCTCATCTGGCGGTAGCGCACGAAATTGCCGCACAACCGGGAGACATGGTGCTGGTGGCACTGGATGCCCGCATGAACGAGGTCTATCTGGCGGCCTACGCCTATGGGCGGGACAGCGCGCGCCCTTGGCTGACCTTGCAGGCGCCTATGCTGATTGCCGCGGACGAGGCCGTGCCCTGGACTGCGCATCATCTGCCGCTATGGGCCGCCAATGATCAGGCCGAACGGTTGGGCCATGGTCTGGCCGGAGGCCTGGTGGATGGTCTGGCGGGTGGCTTGGTCGGCGGACTGATTGCCTCGTCCCCAGGGGCACCCCTGCGTCTGGCAGGGGATGCGTGGGACGTTTACGCGGCCGAGATGGTGCCGCCCGCAGATTGGCGGCGCCATGCTGCTGCAAGGCCTCAGGCCAGCGCCGTGGCGCATTTGGCGCGCCAGGCATGGTTGCGAGGCGAGGCGGCTGCTCCCGAGTTGGCCGCGCCCTTGTATGTGCGAGACAAAATTGCCTTTACGACGGCGGAGCGCGAGCGTGGTTTGGGGGGCAACCCCAAGGCCGCACCTGCCTGGCCTGCTCCAGTGCTCGAGCCCATGGCCGAGCCGGATGTGGATGCCGTGGCCGAATTGGAGGCGAGCTTGCAGGCATTTCCCTGGACACGAGGCAATTTTGCGGATGCATTGGCCTCGGGATACGAGGCTTGCGTGCTGCGTCAGGGCGGTAAGGTCGTCGGGTTCTGTCTCGTGATGCTGGCGCCCGACGTGGCGCATTTGCTGGTGATAGGCGTGTCTCGCGCGCTTCATCGCCAAGGTCTGGGCAGTGTGCTGTTGGCGTGGTGCGAGCAAATCGCCCGGCAGCAGAGTTTGCCTGCTGTGATGCTCGAGGTGCGGCCGTCCAATACGTCCGCGCTGGCGTTCTATGAAAAAAGCGGCTTTCAGCGTATCGGCGTGCGTCGCGGCTATTATCCTACGGGTAAGGGACAGCGCGAGGATGCTTTGGTGATGCAGAAAATGCTGGTGAGCGAGGGATCGTCGCAATGACGCCGGTGTTTGACGACATGTCGGCTCCTCGCATCAATGCGCTGCAAAAACTCTGGCTGCGCGAAATCGGTATCGAGAAAACCTGGCTAAAGGCCGCGGATCCGCAGCCGGTACCGGCTGCATCGGTGATTTCGGTGCAAGGGTCTGCCTCAGATGCTGATGCAGGCGCACTCCAGGATCCGGCGGCACAGGCAAGAGAAGCGCTGCGGCCGAGTGGACATTCCAGCGCCAGCGTTGGCACAACGGTGCGTTCAGATGCCGCGACCGCTGCCCGATATCCCGATGCAGGCGGTGGTGCGGATTCGCTCGGCGCAGAAGACCGTCGTGCGGGGGCTGTGACTGCAGCAGGCGCTACGCCTGCTGCTGGGTCGGCAAAGGGCGAGCGTGCTGGCGCGCCCGTACGGCCTGCATCGGCGCCGACCCGTCCAACAGCAGGCGCCGCACCTGTGGCGCGTGCCCCGGCTCCTGCGACAGAGCCTGTCGTGCCCGCGACCGATTTCGATGCGTTGCGCGAACAAGTCCAGCAGTGCACGGCCTGTGGCCTGTGTCAGGGGCGCCGCCATGCCGTTTTCGGCATGGGCGCTCGTCCTGCGCGCTGGATGGTCGTCGGGGAGGCTCCGGGCGAGCAAGAAGACCGTCAAGGCCTGCCGTTCGTGGGGCGCTCCGGTCAACTGCTGGATGCGATGCTGAGCGCCGTGGGGATGAGCCGCGAAAAAGACGTCTTTATCGCCAACGTGATCAAGTGCAGACCACCGGGCAATCGCAACCCCAAGCCCGAGGAAATCGCCGCATGCAGTCCATACCTGAAGCGGCAGATCGAGCTGATTCGGCCCGAGCGGATTCTGGTGCTGGGCCGTTTTGCCGCCCAGACCCTGTTGGGAACGGATGCCACCATCGGCAGTCTGCGCGGACGCCAGCATGTGTGGGCCATGGACGACGGGCACCGCATTCCCGTGGTCGTCAGTTATCACCCGGCGTATTTGCTACGCAGCCCGGTCGAAAAGGCGCGCGCATGGCAGGATTTGCAACTGGCAATGGCCCTGGCCTAAGTACGAGCTGGTTTCTGGTCTGGTGATAATCAGGCAAGGCTGCAGACGGCGGCGTCAGGCCAAATGACACGTCACGCAGGTGCAGTGTCCAGATAATCGCTGTGATGCCCAGGTTTAGATGAGCGCCGAGCAGCGAGTGTTCATCATTCAGGCGCTCAATGCTGCTTGATCGCGTGGCCGTGTCCTTCCTGGCCGATTTGCTCGTGCAGCGCGGGATCGGCGTTGAGGTTGCGGCGGCTCCAGCGCATGAACAGCACCATCAGGATCGCGACCAGCACGCCAAACAGCACGATCACGACATTGATCGGCATTTCCAGCCACAGCATCAGCGTATAAACCGCGACCATCAACAAGATGTTGAGCTGTTCGTTGAAATTTTGCACGGCGATGGAGTGCCCGGCCGACAATAGGACATGTCCGCGGTGCTGCAGCAGCGCATTCATCGGTACGACAAAGAACCCGGCCAACCCGCCCGTCAGGAGCAGGACGCCATAAACCGCCCACGTGCTGTGCACCAGCGGCATGAGCAGCACCACCAGACCCATTAGGGCCCCGACGGGCAAGACGCATAAGGCTTTGCGCAGGGGAATGCGTCCCGCCAGAATGGAGCCCACGACGGTCCCGACGGCTGCGACGCCCATCAGCATCGAGGCCTCGTCGAGCCTATAGCCCAAATGCTGGCGTCCCCATTCGATTACGATCAACTGCAGTACCGCACCGGCTCCCCAGAACAGGGTGGTGACGGCGAGGGAAATCTGGCCTAGCTTGTCTTGCCACAGGACGCGGACATAGCTGGCAAAGACTCGCGTCAGCTTGATGGGGTTTTTCTGCTGCGGCGGATAGCGCACATGAGTATTCGGGATCAGCAGATTGCACAGCGCCGCCAGCAGATAGACGCAGGCGATGACCAGAATGGCAGCTTCGGCAGGGGTGTGCACCCACTGGCCGATGATGTGGTGATCGAGCAGCGCCGTCGAGGCAGCGGGGGAGATCAGCACTCCGCCCAGCACCGTGCCCAGAATGATCGAGAACACCGTCAGGCCTTCGATCCAGCTATTGCCCTTGACCAGCATTTCCGGCGGCAGCATTTCGGTCACGATGCCGTATTTCGCGGGCGAGTAGGCGGCTGCGCCGACCCCCACCAGGCCATAGGCCACACAGACCAGATAGGTCTGGTATTCATCGGGAATGCCCAGATTGGCATAGAGGAACATCAGCAGGCAGCCGGAGACCTTGAGGGCGTTGGTGGCGAACATCACCCGCCCTTTGGGGAACGAGTCAGCGACTGCGCCGACAAAGGCCGCCAGCACCACATACGACAGTGCGAACGACCATTTCATCAGCGGCGCCATCCAGTCCGGACCATGCAATTCCAGAATCAAGGCGATCGCCGCAATGAACAATGCATTGTCCGCCAGAGACGAGAAGGCCTGAGCGGCCATGACCAGATAAAACCCGCGTTTCAAAAGAGAGTCCCCGGTGGCTGCCGGCAACCCGGCAGCGGTAAAAAGTCTGTTTCGGATGAAAAAAAAGTGTCAGCGAGTATAGCGTCTGACGTGTAGATGATGGGATTAGCGTCGTTTTCAGCGTGGGGCGGCAACAGCCTGGGGTATCATACGAGCCACACTAGATTCGCCATTCTACGGTCCCCGAGGGGCCGGTTCGCTATTCGTAGGGCAGGTCTGTTCAACGCGTTTCGTTTAACCCCACCCGTCCATCCATCGTACTGTGCGCCTGACTCAACTAAAACTCGCCGGATTCAAATCGTTCGTCGACCCCACCGTGATTCCCGTACCCAGCCAGCTGGTGGGGGTCGTGGGCCCTAATGGCTGCGGCAAATCTAATATTATCGACGCGGTCCGCTGGGTGCTGGGCGAGGCCAAGGCCTCCGAGTTGCGTGGCGAATCCATGCAGGACGTGATTTTCAACGGCTCGGGCCATCGTAAACCTGCCGCGCGTGCGTCTGTCGAAATGGTATTCGACAACAGCGAAGGCCGCGCTGCGGGCCAATGGAGCGCCTATTCCGAGATCGCGGTGCGCCGCGTGCTCACGCGCGACGGCACCAGCAGTTACTACGTCAACAACCAGCAGGTACGCCGCCGCGATATTCACGATATTTTCCTTGGCACTGGCCTGGGCGCGCGTGGCTACGCCATCATCGGTCAGGGCATGATCAACCGCCTGATCGAGGCGCGTCCCGAGGAATTGCGCGTCTTCCTCGAAGAAGCCGCCGGCGTCTCGCGCTACAAAGAACGCCGCCGCGAAACGGAAAATCGCCTTTCGGATACTAGGGAAAACCTGACCCGCGTCGAAGACATTCTGCGCGAATTGGGGTCGCAGTTGGAAAAGCTCGAGGCGCAGGCCGAAGTGGCCCGCCAATACCGCGAGTTGCAGGCCGACGGCGAGAAAAAACAATTTGCCCTCTGGCTCCTGAAAGAAACCGGTGCACGCGATGAGCGCCAGCGCAAGAGCCAGGACATGGCTCAGGCCCAGACCAACCTCGAGGCGGCCATCGCGGGGCTGCGTGCTGGCGAGCTTGAGCTCGAGTCGCGCCGCCAGGCCCACTACGCAGCCAGCGACGCCGTGCACACCGCCCAGGGGCAGCTTTACGAGGCCAATGCGCAGGTCAGCCGCCTGGAGGCGGAAATCCGCCACGTGGTCGATTCGCGTAACCGCCTGCAGGCACGGCGGGATCAGCTGCAGCAGCAGATCGCCGAATGGGAAACCCAGCAGGCCCACTGTGTCGAGCAGATCGCCCAGGCCGAGGAAGACCTGGCCGCCAGCGCCGCTCGCACCGAAGAAGCCCGTGCGCTGGCCGAGGAGGCCCAGGCCAGTTTGCCTGCGACGGAGTCCCGGGTGCGCGATGCCGCGGCTGCGCGCGACGAGATGCGCGGGGCGTTGGCGCGTGTCGAACAGAATCTGGCGCTGGTCGCACAGACCCAGCGCGACGCCGATCGCCAACTGCAAAACCTGGAGCAACGCCGCGAGCGCCTGCAGCAGGAATTACGCGAATTGCACACCCCGGATCTCGCCAGGCTGGAGCAATTGGCCGGCGATCGTGCAGTGGGCGAGGACCAACTCGAAGAAGCCCAGCAACAGCTCGCTGACCTGGAAGCCCGTGTTCCCGAGGCGGACGCCGAACGCAGCCGCGCACAGGCAGCCGCCCAGCAGGACGCGCAGGCACTGGCCCGCCTGGAGGCTCGTTTGGCCGCATTGGTCAAGCTGCAGGAAGACGTCCAGAAGCAAGGCGCGCTAGAGCCTTGGCTGGCCAAGCATGAACTGACCGGCTTGGCCCGGTTGTGGCAAAAGCTGCACATCGAGCCGGGCTGGGAAAACGCCTTGGAAGCCGTCCTGCGCGAGCGCATGGCCGCCATGGAGGTGCGCAACCTGGATTGGTCGCGGGCCTTTGCCGAGGACGCCCCGCCCGCGCGTCTGGCGTTTTATCAGGTTCCGGCCGCGGCGCCGGCACCGGCTGCGCCCGCGGGGTTGACCCCCCTGGCGAGCTTGTTGCGCATTACCGATCCAGACCTGCGCACCTTGCTGAACGACTGGCTGCGCAACGTCTATACCGCTGCCGACATGAGCCAGGCGCTGGCGACTCGTGCGACGCTGCCGCCTGGCGCCGCATGCGTGGTGCAGGCCGGGCATCTGATCGATGCGCACAGCGTGCGGTTCTATGCCCCCGATTCCGAGCAGGCAGGCATGCTCGCTCGCCAGCAGGAAATCGAAAACCTGCAGCGCGAGATCAAGGCGCATCAGCTGATCGCGGACCAGGCGCGAGCCGCCGTGGCACGCGCAGAGAGCGCATGGCAGCAGGTGTCGCAGGCCATTACGCCAGCGCGCCAGCGCGTCGCTGAAGTAACGCGCCGGGTTCACGACATTCAGCTCGAGCACTCGCGTTTGCAGCAGCAGGCCGAACAGTCGGGCGAACGGGCGACCCGCCTGCGCCAGGATCTAGAGGAAATCGCAGCTCACGAGGAAGACCTGCGTGCCACACGCGAGGAGGCCGAGGCGCGTTTCGAAACGCTGGACCAGGAATTGGGCGAGCATCAGTCGCGTTTTGCCGATGCCGAGATGGCGGGCGAGGACCTCGCCGCGCAAGCCGAGGCTGCCCGTGCCAAATTGCGCGAACTCGAGCGCGCGGCCCAGGAGGCCGAATTTGCCGAACGCGGCGTGCAATCTCGTATCGCGGATCTGCAGCGCAATCGCCAGTTGGCCATCGATCAAAGCCAACGCGGGGCTGTCGAGCTCGAACAATTGCAGGCCGAGCTGGCAGAGTTCGATGCGTCTGCGTCGCAAGCCGGCTTGCAAGACGCGTTGGAGGCTCGAGCCGAGCGCGAAGAAGCTCTGACCCGGGCTCGCCAAGAGCTCGACAACCTGTCGGCCCTGCTGCGCGGCGCCGACGAAGAGCGCATGCAACAAGAACGTGCGCTGGAACCGCTGCGTGCGCGCATCACCGAACTGCAATTGCAGGAGCAGGCCGCTCGTCTGGCCGAGGAACAATTCACCGAGCAGCTGAATGCCCGTGAGGTAGACCGCGAGGCACTGGCTCGGGAACTGGCCGATCGTCCCGATGAATGGCGTCGGGCGAACTGGCTGCAATCCGAAGTCGGCCGTATTTCCCGCCAGATCGATTCGCTGGGCTCCGTGAACCTGGCCGCGTTGGATGAGCTCAACGCCTCGCGCGAACGCAAGGAGTTCCTCGATTCCCAGCAGCAGGATTTGCTGACGGCGATCGATACCCTCGAAGACGCCATCCGCAAAATCGATCGGGAAACGCGCGAGCTGCTGCAGGCGACCTTCGATACCGTAAACGGCCACTTTGGCGAACTATTCCCTCGGCTGTTTGGCGGCGGTGAAGCCAAACTCACGATGACCGGCGACGAAATCCTGGACGCGGGTGTGCAGGTGATGGCGCAGCCGCCGGGCAAACGAAACAGCACGATTCATTTGTTATCCGGTGGTGAGAAAGCGCTGACCGCTACCGCGCTCGTGTTCGCGTTGTTCAAACTGAACCCGGCGCCGTTCTGCTTGCTGGACGAGGTGGATGCGCCGTTGGATGACGCCAATACCGAGCGTTATGCCAATCTGGTGAGCAGCATGAGCGAGCAGACGCAGTTCCTGTTCATCTCGCATAACAAGATCGCGATGCAAATGGCCAAACAATTGGTTGGCGTGACCATGCAAGAACAAGGCGTTTCGCGTATCGTTGCTGTTGATATTGATTCGGCCGTGCAAATGGCCTCCGAAGCCGCATAACCACTACAACGGAAGGGCGCTGCCTCGCAGCGCAGGATTGACACATGAGCGACTTGCAGATTGGGCTGATTGCCCTGGGTGTACTGCTGATACTGCTGGTATTGGGATTCAACTGGTGGCAGGACCGCCGTGCTCGCAGTCGTATGCAGGCGCGTTTTCCTGCTTCCGAGCAAGATCCTCTATTCGGCGCGAACGAGGCGGCCGGACGCGCTGCTGCGCCCGAGGCGCAGCGCCGCGAGCCTGGCATGGGGGTAGGGCAGTCGCCCGTCTATGCTGCAGCTGCCGAGGCGCCGGGCAATGATACGGATGACACCGAAGAGCCCGATCCTGCTTGTGAAATCGTGATTGAGGTCCAATTCGGCGAGCCTGTGCGTGGCGCCGATTTATTGGCCGCGGTGCAGGGCCTGAATCAGGTTGGGCGTAAACCGGTGCGCCTGTTTGCGTCCACCGACCGTGGCCGTCATCGTGCCCGCATTCATCCCGAAGAGTCTTATGCATCGTTGCAGTTGGCCGTGTTGCTCGCCAATCGCAGCGGCCCCTTGACTGCCATCGAATGGTCGCAGGCCTGGGCGCGCGCGCAAGACCTCGCCGATCGTTTCGAAGCGACAATCGAGGGCCCGGACCAGCAAGTGGTGCTGGATCGTGCCGGCAAGCTCGACACGCTTTGCGCCTCGCTCGATGCGCAAGTCGGCCTGACGCTGCTGATGGGCGCGCCGCGCGCCACCGCCGAAGTCATCGGCGTGGCACGCGAACTGGGCTTTGCGGTGGATGGCGCACGCCTGGCGTGGCTGGCCGATAACGGCGTGGCGCGCTTTACCTTGTCTCGCAGTGATGGTGCAGGTTTTGATGACGGTATGGCGGTGGTCGATCGCCTGGTGCTGTTGCTGGATGTGCCGTGCAGCCCCGAAGATCCGCGCGCATTTGGCCGCATGGTCGATGTGGGTCGCGACCTGGCCCGGCGTTTACAGGCAGAACTGGTCGACGATCAAGGCAAATCCGTGGTCGACGGCATGGAAACGGGTATCGACGAGCAATTGCAAAAGCTGTTCCAGCAATTGGACCAAGCCGGCTTGCCCGCAGGCAGTGAGCGCGCACAAAGGGTGTTTGCCTGATGGCTGAGCACGCCAGCGCCACCCAAGCGGCGCAGCGGGCCGCCGAGCTGCGTCACGAGATCGAACAGCACAATGTGCACTACTACGTGCAGGATGCGCCCACGATTTCAGATGCCGACTACGACGCGCTCATGCGTGAACTGGTCAAGCTGGAAACCGAGCATCCCGAACTGATCACACCCGAGTCGCCTACCCAACGGGTGGGGGCGGCACCCTTGGCCGCATTTGGCAGCGTGCAACATGCCGTGCCGATGTTGTCATTGGGCAATGCCTTCGAGGCCGAGGATGTCCAGGCGTTCGACCGTCGGGTCTCCGACACCCTGCGCGGGGCGGGTCTGTTGCGCCTGGATCAATCTCCAGAGTACTTCTGTGAGTTGAAATTCGACGGCTTGGCTATCAGTTTGCGCTACGAGGATGGCGTGCTCGTCCAGGCGGCGACACGCGGAGACGGTCAGACCGGCGAGGATGTGACGGCCAACGTGCGTACGATTCGCGTCGTTCCTCTGCGGTTGAAAGGCGCGGCGCCTCGCGTGCTGGAGGTGCGCGGCGAGGTCCTGATGAATCGCGCCGACTTCGAGCGTTTGAATCGTACCCAAGCCGCGCGCGGCGAAAAGGTGTTCGTCAATCCGCGTAATGCAGCGGCAGGGAGCTTGCGTCAATTGGATCCGCGCATCACGGCTCAGCGTCCACTGCGATTCTTTGCCTATAGTTGGGGCGAGGTTCACGGCTTGCCGGGCACGCAACCCGGTTTGTTCGAGGAGCCCACCGGCAATGCACGCCAGCAATCGACACTGCCGCACGACTCGCATGGCGCGATGTTGAACTGGTTGGCCGAATTGGGCCTGCCCGTCAACACGCAGTACAACAAACGCGTCACCGGCGCCGAAGGCCTGTTGGCGTTTTACGAACAAGTCGGTCGTGAACGGCCGGGCTTGCCGTACGACATCGATGGCGTGGTCTACAAGGTCGATTCCCTGGCGGCGCAAAAAGTGCTGGGTTTCGTCGCACGGGCGCCGCGCTTTGCTGTGGCGCACAAGTTTCCTGCCGAAGAAGCCACGACGCGATTACTGGATATCGAAGTGCAGGTGGGGCGCACGGGCGCCATCACGCCGGTGGCACGATTGCAGCCTATCTTTGTGGGCGGCGTCACGGTCACCAATGCAACACTGCATAACGAAGACGAAATCCGTCGCAAAGACGTCCGTATCGGCGACACCGTCATCGTGCGCCGCGCTGGCGACGTGATTCCCGAAGTGGTGGGGCCCGTTCTGAGCCAACGGCCACAGGACGCACGCGAGTTCATCATGCCGACTCGCTGCCCCATCTGCGACTCGGCGATCGAGCGCACAGAGGACGAGGCGATTGCCCGCTGTACGGGCGGACTTTTCTGTGCGGCTCAGCGCAAACAAACTCTCTGGCATGCCGCGGGACGTAAAGCGCTGGACATTGATGGCCTGGGCGAAAAGCTGGTCGATCAATTGGTCGAAAGCGGGCGCGTCAAGTCGTTGGCCGACTTGTACAGCCTGACGGCATTTGAATTGGCCGCTCTCGATCGCATGGGCAAGAAGTCCGCCGAAAACCTGGTGGCGGCGATCGACAAGGCGCGTACGCCTACGTTGGGGCGTCTGCTATTTGCGTTGGGCATTCGCCATGTAGGCGAGACCACGGCTCGCGATGTGGCCCGTCATTTCGGCAGCATCGAGGCCATCATGGACGCTGACGAGGACGCCTTGTGCGGTGCGCCTGATGTTGGTCCTGTCGTTGCCGGTTCGATTCGACGCTTTTTTGCCGAGCCGCATAACCGTGAAATCATTGAGCTGCTCAAGGCTCAAGGTGTACATGCGGTTGCCGAAGCAGGGCCCGAGGGCAATGCGCTGGCAGGCAAGACGTTTGTCTTGACCGGGACGATGCCTACCTGGACGCGTGACGAGGCCACTCGGTACATCCTGGCGGCGGGGGGGAAGGTCAGTG
>Ga0182743_1003213_pt1 | contig 13414 bp, 9 predicted proteins | sample eDN3rd30CKraftOP_FD_128522 | JGI IMG/M metagenome (GOLD analysis project Ga0182743, IMG submission 128522) | Enriched Organic Plus compost microbial communities from Emeryville, California, USA - eDNA 3rd pass 30_C Kraft OP (version 2) (version 2) ... | reverse complement strand
GCTGCCGCCGCTCGAAGCCGCGATCTGTTTGAGCTGGTTGAAACTTTCGGTCAGCGATTGGAGCCGCGCCTCCGAGACCTTGGCGTCCGCCTCAAGCGTGCGCACGAGCCTCTCGCCCTCCTGCCGGATCTGTTGATCAAGATTGGCGATCTGAGCGTTCAGTTCGCGGATGCGCGGATGCTGCGGCAGAAGGGTCGACGATTGTTGCGCCAGCTCCGCGCGCAGCGTCATGCGCTGTTCGGACAGCCTGCGGATCAGTTCCGAATTGGTGATCTCGGACGACTCGATGGATTGGCCGGACTTGAGCATATTGCGGATCAGGCCGGCCTTGGCCTCGGCATCGGCCTTCTGCGCACGCAACTGGGAGACCTGGGAGTTGAGGTCGCTCAATTGCTGACGCGACAGCGTCATGTTGTTGGCGCCCATGATTAGATTCGACTTGGCGCGAAACGCCTCGACAGCCTCTTCGGCCTCATGGACACGTTTGCGCAAATCGTCCAACTCGCTCGACAGCCATTTTCCCGCGGCCCTGGCCTGCTCCTGCCGGGCGCGCTGCTGCCAAAGCAGGTAGCTTTCGGCGATGCCGTTGGCCACGCGCGCCGCCAGCTCCGGGTCCGCGGATCGGAATTCAATTGCAATGACCCTGGAACCATCGACCGGGTAAGCGCTGACCCGCTCGAAATATCCATCCAGGACACGCTCTTCGACAGGCGTAGAGGAAGGGTCACGTCCCAATCCGATACGGGACAGAAGCGCTCCGAAGGACAGCTCACTGGCTTGCAACAGCTCGGGAACCTGGTCGAGACGCAATGTCTTGATGACATCGCGCGCCAGATCGCGGGAGAGGATGACCTGAACCTGGCTCGTCACCGCCTCGGCATCCATCTGACGTTCCGCAACCGACCTTTCGGCCTCGGCCCGGAGAAAGACGTTGTCACGCCCCTCCACCAGAACACGCGCCTCCGAACGGTAGAGCGGCGTCATCAAGTTGACGACGATGAATGTGGCGACCGCTATCGCGAGCGTCGGGCCGATGACGCGGCGCTTGTTGTCCCAGATTGCGCGCGCGATCATGCCGAGGTTCGGCTCGGCTTCATACGCTGGGGCCATCGCCATTCTATCCGTTTTACGCCGCATACCCACTCCAAAAGCCATCCGCGTCTGGCTGATTCTGGCCCGATATTAACGCTCAATATGGTTGTCGCGCGGTTAAGGCTCCGTTCCTGCCGGTCCGTGCCCCCGCGCCCCGTCATCACACCTTTTGTTAACCGGCCCAGCGTAGCCGATCCTCGACGCTTCCGGGAACCGACCATGGGCTCGCCTGTCTCGCTGAGCATCCTGCATGTGCTGCGGGCCCCGGTCGGCGGCCTGTTTCGGCATGTGCTCGATCTGTCCGAGGGGCAAGCCGCGCGCGGGCACCAGGTCGGCATCGTGGCGGCCGCCGATCACGGCGGCATGGCGGCCAAGGAACGGCTGGCGGCGATCGCCGGACGCCTTTCGCTGGGCGTTCATCGCATCGCCATGAAGCGGCAACCCGGCCTCTCGGACATCATGGCGATCCGCATGATCAGCGCCCGCTTGGCCGCCACGCGCCTCGACGTGGTTCACGGCCATGGCGCAAAGGGTGGCGCTTACGCCCGACTGGCTCACACCGGTTCCGCCTTGCGCGTCTATACGCCGCACGGCGGTTCACTGCACTACGGCCGTACGCTCCAGGGCCGGCTGTTCAGCATCGCCGAGCGGTTCATGATGCGACGGACAGACCTCTTCTTGTTTGAAAGCACGTTCGCGCGGTCAGCCTTCGAATACCATTTCGGCACGCCGTCATGCACGATCCGCGTGGTGCCCAATGGCGTTGCGCCAGCCGAATTCGAGCCGCTGGCACCTTTGGAACCGCAAACCGAAACGGCCGATCTCGTCGCGCTCGGCGAGCTTCGCCATCTTAAGGGTATCGACGTCCTGATCGAGGCGATCGCAATCCTCGCTAAGCAAGGGCGCCGCGTGACGGCGGCGATCGCCGGAGACGGGCCGGACCGGAGCGCCTTTTCAAGTCTCGCGGAACGCCATGGGCTTGGCGAAGCTGTCCGCTTTCTCGGCCAACAGCCGGCGCGGATCGCCTTCGCCCAGGGGCGTCTTCTGGTGGTGGCGTCGCGCGCGGAATCCCTGCCCTATGTGGTCCTGGAGGCGGCGGCGGCAGGCGTGCCGATGCTGGCGACCAGGGTCGGCGGCATCCCCGAGATTTTCGGTCCCGACGCCGACCGGCTTTTACCGCCCGCCGATCCCGCAGCCTTGGCGACCGCCATCGCCGCAGCGCTCGACGATCCGGGCCAAGGCCATCTCCTCGCCGAGCGCTTGCGCGTGCGCGTGCGCCACCATTACTCTCAACATTCCATGGTGGACGGCGTCATCAACGCCTATCGTTCGGCCTTACAGGCCCGCTAGCCGCAGCCGCTCCAGAATCGGAACCCAAGGCGGTTTCTACAGTTGCGCTAACCGATTTTTGAAAGGTCTTAACTAGGTTACCGCCGTCCACTGAGACGCAGAATCATGACCGAGTCCGATTTCCGCACCGCCACGCAGATCGTGCCGGCCGCGGATTCCTCCCGCATGCCGATCGAAGTCAACGCAGAAAGCCGGCGCCTGTCGCCCTTGGCGGAGGAGATCGTCGCCGAGCCGGTGGCCGCGCCATTGTCGCCAATCGTTCTGGCGGGCGCCGTGCGAATGATCGAGATCGCGCTCGTCGGCGTCATCGGCTTTGCGATCTACGCCCTTTATGTGGTGCCGCAGGAGGGCTTTGCCTGGCACTACATCGGGGCCATCGCCGGCATCTCGGTGCTGGCGCTGCTGGCGTTTCAGATCGCCGATATCTATCAGGTGCAGGCGTTTCGGGGCCTGGAGAAGCAATATTTCCGTCTCGCCGCCGCCTGGTCGGTGGTGTTCCTCATCGTGATCGGCCTGTCGTTCTTCGCCAAGATGGGCGACCAGTTCTCGCGCGTCTGGCTCGGCGGGTTCTACGTCGCGGGTCTTTTCACTTTGCTGGCCTTCCGGCGCGGCCTGTTCCTGCTGGTTCGCCGCTGGACCCGGGAGGGCCGCCTGACGCGCCGTACCGTGGTGGTGGGAGGTGGACCGTTGGGCGAGGCGCTCATCCGCGCGCTGTTGCAGCAGCACGAAAGCGACCTTCGCATTGTTGGATTGTTCGATGACCGTGGCGACGAACGGTCGCCTCAGACCCAGACAGGCCCGCAGAAGCTCGGCACCGTCGATGATCTCGTGGAGTTCGCCCGCCGCACCCGCGTGGACCTGGTGATCTTCTCGCTACCGATTACCGCCGAAGCCCGCATCCTACAGATGATCAAGAAGCTGTGGGTGCTGCCGGTGGACATCCGTCTGGCCGCGCATTCGGCCAAGCTGCACTTCCGCCCCCGCTCCTACTCCTACCTCGGCGATGTCCCTGTCCTCGACGTTTTCGACCGCCCCATCGCGGATTGGGACGTCGTGATGAAATGGCTGTTCGACAAGATCGTCGGCGGGCTTTTGCTGGTGGCGCTGCTTCCGGTGATGGCGATGGTGGCCATCGCCATCAAGCTCGACAGCCGAGGACCGGTGCTCTTCAAGCAGAAGCGCTACGGGTTCAACAACGAGCTGATCGAGGTCTACAAATTTCGCTCGATGTATGTGAACCAGACCGACGCCACGGCTTCGAAGCTCGTGACCAAGGACGATCCGCGTGTCACGCGGGTGGGCCGCTTCATCCGCAAGGCCAGCCTGGACGAGTTGCCGCAACTCTTCAACGTCGTGCTGGTCGGCAATCTCTCGCTGGTCGGGCCGCGCCCGCACGCCGTCAACGCGAAGGCCGCCACACAGCTCTATGACGAGGCGGTGGATGGCTACTTCGCCCGCCATCGGGTCAAGCCCGGCATCACCGGCTGGGCACAGATCAACGGCTGGCGCGGCGAGACCGACACCTATGAGAAGATACAGCGGCGCGTCGAACACGACCTGTTCTATATCGAAAACTGGTCGGCGCTATTCGATCTCTACATCCTGGTTAAGACGCCTTTGTCGCTGCTTCAGACCGAGAACGCCTATTGATGTCCACGTCGGCAACCATCGGCTCCGCGCCGACCGGCGCCGCACTGGGCGGCCGGCTGCTCAAGCCGTTGTTGTGGATCACGGTTGCGGCCGGCGCCCTCGTCACCTTCGAGCCCTCGCCCTACGAATTCGGCTTCCTCCTTCTGTGCTGGGCGGTGTTTCTCGAACGCGTGCCGTTTCCCCGGCTTCTGTTGATGCCGACCCTCCTTCTCGTGGTGCTGTTCGGCGTCGGCGGCCTGCTCTCGGTCATGAATGTCATCCACAACTTCGACGCCATCCGCTACGTCGGCATCTCGATCTACCTTGCCATCTCCACCGTCGTCATTGCCGCGGTGATCGCTCAAGACCCGATGGAGCGCCTCGCGCTCGTCCGTAGCGCCTATATTACGGCCGCGCTGATCGCGGCGACGGCAGGCATCTATGGCTATTTCACAGAGCACGAATTGTTCACGCTCTATGGACGCGCCCGGGGCACCTTCAAGGACCCCAACGTCTACGGGCCGTTCCTGATCTTCCCCGCCCTGCTCCTGCTTCAGGATTTCCTGAGGCCGAGAGGCGCGCGGGCGATCATCTCGGGGCTGCTGCTGGCAGTCATCCTTGTCGGGCTGCTGCTCAGCTTCTCACGCGCGGCCTGGGGCCACTTCCTCGGCTCGACGGTCATGATGGCCTATCTGATGTTCGTCACCTCAGACTCTGCGGTGCTGAGGTTTCGAGTCCTGATCGGTGCGCTCACAGCGGTGGTGGCCGTTGCCATCCTCACCGCCGGCCTGCTTTCGGTGCCCGAGGTGCGCACCGTGTTCGAGATCCGCGCGAACTCCCAGAGCTACGACACGGGCGAAACCGGCCGCTTCGCCATGCAGCTCCGCTCGATCCCCTCGCTGATCGACCGGCCCTTCGGTTACGGTCCGCTGGAATACGGCAAGATCTACGGGCAGGACCCGCACAACGTCTATCTCAACAGCTTCTCTGCCTATGGCTGGATCGGAGCCATGGGTTACATCGGATTTGTGGTTGTCACCTGGCTCGTCGGGCTGCGCTGCACGTTCCGAGCGACGCCGTGGCGGCACTATCACATCGCCGCCGTCTCGACCTTCACGCTGGTGACGCTGGAAGGCTTCGTGGTCGACACCGACCACTGGCGCCACTTCTTCCTGCTGGGCGGGCTGATCTGGGGGATGGCGGCGGCCACGATCGCCATGCCGACATCTCAGCGCCGCGCGACGATATAGGCGTAGGCCGTAAGAGAGCGCCAGTCGCGCCGGATCGCCAGGCGTGTCAGCATTTCATCCGCTTCGCGCAGCACCGGAAGCTTCGCGAAATAGTCGTGCCCGTAGAACGGCACGATATGGACGTCGCTGAACCCGACGCCCTCGAGCATGGGGCGCAGCTTGCGCTCGTCGGAGAATGCCCAGTCATAATGAGCGGGAAACTTCGGTTCGGAATCGTCAGTGCGATGGGGATAGAGCAACTTCACCACACGACTCGAGACCGCCTCCGGGATCGCCATATTCGCCACATAAGGAAGCGCGTAGAGCGTCGGGATGAAGGCGATGCCGACCCCGCCCGGCGCAAGCAACTGCCGCACGTTGGACCACGCGGTGCGCACGTCCTTCACGTGCTCGAACACCATCCGCGAAAAGATGAGGTCGTGGCGCTCCTTGCGTTCATCGGTAACGGCGCCGCTGTCGGATATGTCGAAACAGGCCGTGTCGAACCCCTCCGGCGCGTTGCGCAGCTCCTCTTCCGAGATGTCGTTCACGGTCAGCGTCACGCCCAGTTCCTGCGCCTCCGGCAGGGTGAAGAGGGGTGAGCGGCCGCCACCGATCTCGAGCAGCCGCGTCAATCCCATCTCCCGGACGAAGGCCTCGATGGTGGGGCGATAATTGTCCCAGGCCCAACCCGATCGGATGTCGGGCGCCCGGCGCTCGAAGAACGAGGCAAGTGTCAACTGGCCGGGCGGTTCGCTGGAGACCCCAGTCAGAGGCATGGTCCCCGCCAGGGGGATGGTCCGTGAGTCCGCGCGTGCCATAAGGCGTTCCACCCTTCCGAGTACGAAACCGTATTTCTGCCCAAAATATACTGCCGCCGGGTTAATCCGATCAGCGGTATGAGGGCTTATGAGGCGTTGTCTTGCGCGAACGGCCTGACTATATTGCCGGCGATTCAGTCGGAGCGTAGCGCAGCCCGGTTAGCGCACTAGTCTGGGGGACTAGGGGTCGTGGGTTCAAATCCCGCCGCTCCGACCATTTTCACCCTGCGATCCTATTCACTCTACGATCCTGAGCCGCTATTCCGCCGGCGCTGCGATCCCGATCGCACGTCGAATGAACACGGCCCGCCCTCCCGGCTGCCCATCCTTCCTCCCCAAACCCGCCCGCTGCCCATCCCCGGACCATGGCCCCCCCATCGGGCGGCGGGAGTCGATTCCTTGCGACGATAGCGCCGGCGACGGGCCGTTGCGCCTGTAGCAACCGTCGATAGAATACACGCACAGCGCGAAAGCATGGTCGCCTTTCCGCGAACATCAAACGAAGACCAGGGAGGATAAACACCATGACGACCAGGAGAACATTTCTGAAAGGAAGCGTCGCCGCCGCCGCGGCCGGCCTGCCTTGGCAATCGGGCTTCGCCCAGGAAAAGATCGGGCTCCGGCTGCACAGCTTCGTGCCGCCGTCCCATAGCATCTGGATCAATCCGATCACGCCCTGGAGCAAGGAGGTCGGAACGCTCAGCAAAGGGCGGATGACCGTCAGCCTCTATCCATCGATGCAACTCGGCGGCAAGGCGCCGGAACTGTATCGGCAAATGGTCCAAGGCATCGCCGACATCGTCTTCACATTGCCGGGCTACACATCCAGCGACTTTCCGATGATGTCGATGTCCGAACTGCCCGGAACCGCCGACAGCGCGGAGGACGGCACGCGCAAACTGTGGGCGAACTTCAAATTTTTTGAAAAGGAATTCACGGATGCGAAGATGCTGATGCTGTGGAATTCGGACACGGCCGGCATCATGAGTCGTGAGCGGCCCGTGCGCACGATCGCCGATATGAAGGGGATGCGCATTCGCACGCCGTCGGCCGGACAATCGGCGCAACTCGAAGCGCTCGGCGCCATTCCGGTCAGCATGCCGGTGACGCAGATCTACAATTCACTCGAACGCGGCGTCATCGACGCCACCATGATTCCGATGTCGGCCATGCTCGACTTCAAGCTGATCGAGGTCGTCAAGCATCTCACCATCAACGCCCCTCTCGGCCGCTCGCCCTTCATCGTCGCGATGAACCGCAAACGCTATGAAAGCCTGCCGGATGACATGCGAAAGATCATCGACGACACGACCGGTCTCGAAATGAGTCTGAAGGGCGCCCTGAGCTACGACAAGAAGAACACCGAGGCCATCGCGCTTGCCAAGAAAGAGCGCGATGTCTTTGAATTGCCGGCGGAGGAACAAAAGAAATGGCTCGCGGCGTTTCAGAATCTGATCAAGACTACCGCGATTGAAAACGACAAGCGCGGCCTACCCGGTTCGGAGTTCGTCAGAACCTACAAGCTGATGAGCTAAGCGCCAAACGTTGCGCATGCAGGCATCAGGTGCCTACCATTCCAGCTTTTGTCGGGTGTCGGCCCATGTCCATAACGTCATGGTCCGGCACCGGATGGGACCCTGCACACGACATCGCAGAGGGGCATGCTTGCCTTTGCAAGAATAGAGAGACGACAACCCTGTATTGAATGATCATGCATCGTCACGCATGATCGTCGGACAACAATGAAAACGACTCGCTCGGAATCCGAACATTCCGAGCAAGCAAAACATATCGGGGGATGCATGGCGGTTCACTTCGAACGCGTTTTGCGCACGCTCGCCCTTGCTGCTGGCGTCGTATTGATCGTGCTGATGCTTTTCACGGTCGCCGACGTGATCCTGCGCTACGTCTTCAATGCACCGTTCCGCAGCGTCCTGGAGTTCACCGAATTCTCGATGGCGCTGATCGTGTTCCTGGCCATGCCATACACCGCATGGGTCGGAGGGCATATCGCGGTCGATGTGTTCGAACGCTGGCTGAACCGGCCGAGCCTTTGGTTCCTTCCTTCATTTTTGGCAATTCTCGGCGGGGTGTTGTTCGCCGTGATGGGCTATCGGACCATTGTGGAGACTTTGGCGACCTTCGATCAGGTCAGCAACCTTTTGCGCTGGCCGCACTATCCGTTCCGATTCACAGTCGCTTTCGGATCGATTTTGTTTGCGATCGTGCTCTTCATCGACGCGTTCCGATCCTTTCACAGACCACCCGCCAGGGAATCCTGATCATGTCCCCTCCCACCATCGGGCTGATCGGCATCGTCGTGATGCTGCTTCTGCTTGCTCTACGCATGCCGATCGGCATCGCCATGCTGCTGGTCGGCGCTGTCGGGTTCATGATTTTGCACGGCGTTCAGCCTGCGTTGCACATGCTTGGGAGCTATCCGTACAGCTATTCCGCCTATTACGAACTGTCCGTCATTCCGCTGTTTGTCTTGATGGGGAACGCCGCGTCGGTGTCCGGCATGGGGCGGGATCTCTACACCGCCGCCTATGCGTGGATCGGCCATTGGCGCGGCGGGCTTGCCTCGGCGACAATCGTATCCTGCGCTGGCTTTGCCGCCGTTTGCGGATCGAGCGTTGCCTCAGCCGTCACGATGGGCCGCATCTGCCTGCCGGAAATGAAGCGCTACAATTACGACGACCGGTTGGCGACGGGCGCCGTGGCAGCGGGCGGCACGCTGGGCATTCTCATTCCGCCGAGCACGGCATTCATCGTCTATGCCATCCTGACGGAGCAATCGATCGGCCGCCTCCTCCTGGCGGGCGTATTTCCCGGTCTTCTGCTTGCCGGCCTGTTCGTCATTACGATTATGATCTGGACCCGCTTATCGCCAACTCTTGGACCGCCCGGACCACTTGTCCCTCGTCAGGAGCGATTCAAGACCCTCGGTCGCGCGGGACCGATGATCACCATTGTCTTGGTCACCATCGGCGGCATCTATCTCGGTGTGTTCACACCGACCGAGGCGGCCGCCGTCGGCGCGTTCCTGGCGATGGGATATGCCCTGATCAAGCGCCGGCTTGGCGGCAAGAGCACGGAATTCGTGCTGCTGGAGACCGTCAAGACGACCGCCTTCGTTTTTCTCATCCTGATCGGCGCCCTGGTCTTCGGTCCCTTTCTGGCGCTGTCCGGACTGCCGCAGCAATTCGCCGCCTGGCTGACATCCTTCGACCTGCCTGCCCTTGTCGTCCTTGTATTGTTGCTGTTGCTCTACATCTTTCTCGGCATGTTCCTTGAAGGGTTCGCCATGATGGTGCTGACCCTGCCCATCGTGATCCCCATCGTTCAAGCTCTCGGTTTTGACTTGATCTGGTTCGGCGTTCTGATGGTCGTCGTCCTGGAAATGGGGTTGATCAGTCCGCCAGTCGGCATCAACGTTTTCGTCGTGAAAGGCCTCGTGCCCGATGTGCCGCTCACGAAGGTGTTCGCCGGCATCATACCATTCTGGACTGCGATGGGCTTGTGTGTCGCGATCTTGATGATGTTTCCGCAGATCGCGCTCTATCTGCCGAACACCATGCTCAAATGACGATGCGCAAAAGAAGGCCGCCGCAAGACCATAAGTCCCGCGGCGACTGATGACATCGGAACGCTGCGTCCGAGGATGCGCGATCAAAGCTGCAATCAGATCTGTGCCGTCCCCGGATGACGGGCGCCTTGAATGGCCTCCCAGATTCGGCTCGGCGTATAGGGCATTTCCACATGCTCGACATGGGCCGGCCGGAGAGCATCGAGCACGGCATTGGCGAGCGCCGGGATCGAGCCTGTGGCTCCAGCCTCTCCCGCACCCTTGGCTCCGAGTGGATTGGCCGGCGACGGCACGGGGCAATCCTTGAGCGTGATCCGCGGCAGCACCGACGCCCGTGGCATGCCGTAGTCCATGAAGGTACCGGACAGAAGCTGGCCTGTATCCGGATCATAAACGATGTGCTCGCTCAGGACCTGACCGATGCCCTGCATCAGGCCGCCATGAAGCTGTCCTTCGACGATCTGATGATTGTAGACAACACCACAATCGTCGGCCGCGACGTAGCTGACAAGCTCCATCGTCCCCGTTTCCGGATCGATCTCGACCTCGGCCACATGCGCGCCACTGGGATAGGCCGATGCCGTGTCGAACGTTAGACTGGTATCCAGCGGATGGCTTTCGGAACCGGCATGTTTCTCGATAATCGTCTTGAGGCTCGTGGACAGGTCCGTTCCGGCGACCCTGAATTCGCCATTCTCGAAGACAATGTCGCGCTCTTCGGCCTCCAGTTCCTTAACCGCAAGCTCCTTGGCCTTACGGATGATCTCCTTGGCACCAAGCGACAATGCCGCGCCATGGGATGCCAACGACCGCGATCCGAAGCTTCCTGTCCCCGCCATTTGCGGCGCGGCATTGTCATTGACCTTGAGCTGGATATCATCGACCGGCAAACCGAGCATGTCCGCGACCAGCATCGGAAAAACGGTCTCATGACCCTGCCCCGACGGGCCTGCATTTGAATAGAGCGCGATCGCGCCGTTCGCCTTGACCTCGATCTTGATCTCTTCCTTGCCGACGCTGCCTGATGGCTCGATGAACAGCGCGCAGCCAATGCCGCGCAGCCGGCCGTTCTTCTTGGCGGCGCGCCTTCGGGCGGAGAACCCCTGCCAGTCGGCTTCCTTAAGCGCGGTGTCGAGCAATGTCGCGGGATCGCCGCTGTCGTATTGCGAGCCGGTGGGCGTTTTCACCGGGAACTGGCTCTTCTTGAGCAGGTTTCTGCGGCGCAGGCCAATGCTATCGACACCGAGCGTGTGGGCCGCCTTCTCCACCAGCCGCTCCCAGAGATAGGCGACGTTCGGGCGGCCGGCGCCACGATAGGCCGTCGTCGGTGTCGTGTTGGTGAAAGCCAGCCGATGGTGGCCATAGAGAACCGGCAGATTGTAGATTCCCATCGCCGATACGGTGGGAGCCGCGACCGTGTTGATCAGCGGACCGGCGTTCGAGCAATAGGCTCCCATGTTGACGAGCCAGCCGACACGCAGCGCCAAGAACTTGCCTCGCTCGTCGAACGCCAGTTCGCCGGTCAGGTCCACGGCGCGCCCGTGATGATCGCCCGAGATCGTCTCCGAGCGCGTGCCGAGCCATTTGACCGGACGGTCCACCGTCTTGGCCGCCAGCATCACGGCGACGAACTCCGGATAGATCTCGTTGCGTACGCCAAAGCCGCCGCCGACATCGATGGAATAGAGGCGGAATTTATTGCGATCGAGACCCGTGATCTGACTCAACGCCGTCTTGAGATCGGATGTGCCTTGGCTCGGCAGCCAGACGTCATAGCTGTCGTCACTCGCGTCATAACGGGCAAGGCATGATTTCGGCTCCATCGGATTGCCCGCGATGCGCTGTGCGGTCAGCTTGCATTCCACCACATGGGGCGCGCTTGCGAACGCGCGATCCGTCTCTTCGCGATTGCCGTACTCGTATTCAAAGGCAAGATTGTCTGGCAGGTCATCGTGGAGTTTTGCGGCGCCGCTTTCCAAAGCCGCTCCCGCATCGATCAGAACCGGAAGATCCTCGTAGTCGATCGCGATCAATTCGCAGGCATCCATAGCCTGATGGTCGGTCTCTGCGACAACGATGGCCACCGGTTCGCCGACGAAGCGAACCTTGCCGTGCGCCAGCGCCGGCCGATACGGATCGTTGACGGTCGATCCGTTGACGCCCTTGAAGAAGCGAAGGGGTATGGGACTCTTCAGCCCCGCCGCCACCACATCCTCTCCGGTCAGGACGGCAAGCACGCCAGGCGCAGCCTTGGCCGCCTCGGTGTCGATGCCAACGATGCGGGCGTGGGCGCGATCGGCGCGCAGGAATTGCGCATGGACTTGATCGGGCAAGCTGTGATCGGCGGTGTAGCGTCCCTGCCCGGTGAGGAGCCTCTGGTCCTCGCGGCGTCCCTTGGTTCGGTGTTCGGTCAAAATTGTGGCCCCGGTTGCTCGACTGCGAAACAATGGGAGCATATCCGGCCAATGGCCGCGGTCCAACCGCCCCCAAACCGGACGGCCGACCATCGATGGCGGTCACTGATTGACGATCACCGATTGGCAATCATTTGGCCAGAACGGGATAAAGGTTTTGAGCGGTCTTGCAGAAGATCCAATCCCGATCGCTGGCGGACAATGCGGTCAGCGAGCTTTGTGCCAGTTCCAGCAATTCCGGCAGCGCACCCTCGGACGAGGGATAGTTCGACCCCCACGCCAACCGCGAGGCGCCGAACTCAGACACGAGTTTCGGGAAGAACGTCTCGGGCGTCGCATTGCCCTTGCGCGCCTCGTTGAACGAACGCGGGGTCAGCTTGAGATACACGTTGGGCAGGTCGGCGAGCGCGAACAGGCTGTGGGCCTTGACATAGGGCGGTCCGTCTTCGAGCACCGGCCGCGCCATGTGATCGAGCAGGACCTTCACCTTCGGAAAGCGCTTGGCCATCGCCGTCATCTGCAGCAGCGCCGCCGGCGACATCTGGAGGCAGATCGACAGATCGAGATCGCCCGCCGCCTCCCATGCCGGATAGGACGCTGGATCATCGAGCCAGGACTGCTGGTTGGGCATCGTGCTGCCGAACGTGAACAGCCGCATCCCGGCAAGCCCGCGATCCTTCCAGTATCGCATTTTCTCCGGCGCGTCGGACGCCAGGACATCGACAGAAAACACGCCGGTGAAGCGGCCGGGATGGGCGGCAACGGCATCGGCCACATAGGAATTGTCGTGGCCGTAGCAGGTCGAGGCTTGCACCAGCGCGGACTTGGCGATGCCCGCCTTGTCCATGGCCACGATCATCTGCTCCGTCGTCACCGGACGGGTGCGCGACCATTCCGACTGATGGCCTCCGACCGGAGCCAGAGGATAGCGCTCGGTGTCGTCGGCGATGATGTGGGGGTGAATATCGATGATCGTGGGCATTCGGGACACGGCTCCATGCTGGCGGTTGCCATGGTGGGGGCTACTAGCACAAAGCCGGCGCAAAAAATAACGACCACAAACGAGGGGGCGCGCGTTCATCCGGCGTCGCCCCGCCGCTGTGGCCGTCCGGTAGCGCACCAAGAGTGCGCCGCCGCTGGAGGTTGACTAACACCCCCTCATGACACCGCGATGACCAGGCGGCAGTCTGGTGGATCCGCGTCTTTCTCCCATCGTCGGGATGGCGGCGGATGCCGACACCACCTCCCTGCGCGGCCCCAGGCGCCGTCTCGGACTTGCTTTCTCGATCG
>Ga0182743_1003212_pt1 | contig 13420 bp, 11 predicted proteins | sample eDN3rd30CKraftOP_FD_128522 | JGI IMG/M metagenome (GOLD analysis project Ga0182743, IMG submission 128522) | Enriched Organic Plus compost microbial communities from Emeryville, California, USA - eDNA 3rd pass 30_C Kraft OP (version 2) (version 2) ... | reverse complement strand
GACGTCGTAATCCGCGTCGAGCTTGCGCAATGCGAGGGTGGTGCCGTCCTGCTGCTCCACCGTCTCCACGGTGCCTGGCGCCTGATCGAGCTTGATCGGCGCGCGGGCGCTGATGACATCCAGGCGATTCACCGCCTCGTTATGTTCGCTCACGTAATCGTAGCTCTTGGTCGATCCGGCGTGATTGTTGAACGCGACGCAAGGCGAGATCACGTCGATGAACGCGGCGCCCCTGTGCCGGATCGCGGTCTCGATCAGCGGCACGAGCTGAGCCTTGTCGCCGGAGAACGAGCGCGCGACGAAGCTTGCGCCGAGTTGCAGGGCCATGGCGACGAGGTCGATGGCATTGTCGGTGTTGGTGATGCCACGCTTGGACTTCGACCCGCGGTCGGCCGTGGCTGAGAACTGGCCTTTGGTCAGGCCGTAGACGCCGTTGTTCTCCACGATATAAGTCATGTTGACGCCGCGCCGCATCGCATGGGCGAACTGCCCGAAGCCGATGGAGGCGCTGTCGCCGTCGCCGGACACGCCGAGATAGATCAGGTCGCGGTTGGCGAGATTGGCGCCGGTCAGAACCGACGGCATGCGGCCGTGGACGGTGTTGAAGCCGTGCGAATTGCCGAGAAAGTAGTCCGGCGTCTTGGATGAACAGCCGATGCCGGAGATCTTGGCGACGCGGTGCGGCTCGATCGAAAGCTGGAAGCAGGCCTCGATGATGGCGGCGGTGATCGAGTCATGGCCGCAGCCCGCGCAGAGTGTCGAAATTTTCCCCTCGTAGTCGCGATGCGTGTAGCCCAACTCGTTTTTCGGCAGGCCGGGGTGATGGAATTTCGGCTTGGCGATATAGGTCATGATACGGCCGTCCTGAGCGGTGCAACCTTCAATGCGTCGATGTGATCGCCGATGGCTTTCGCGATGAAGCGCGCGGTGATGGGGGTGCCGTCATAGTGCAGAACCGGCACGAGCCGCACCGGATCGATGCTCAACTCGTTCATGATCAGGGTGCGGAGCTGGGCGTCCCGATTCTGTTCGACGACGAAGACGAAGTCGTGGTCGGCGATGAAGCTCGACACGCTGGAATGAAACGGGAAGGCGCGCACCCGCATGCGGTTCAGCTCTTGGCCGCGCGCATCGAGCATGGCTATGGCCTCGTCCATCGCCGGCGCGGTCGAGCCGTAATAGATCACGCCATATCGGCTCGGCTTTGCCGCGTTCGCGCGCAAGGGGCGCGGCACGAGGTCCTTGGCTGTCTCGAACTTGCGCAGCAGCCGCTGCACGTTGTCCGCATAGGCGGCGCCGTCTTCGGTGTAGCGCGCATAGCGGTCGCGGGAGGTGCCGCGCGTGAAATATGAGCCCTTCGTCGGATGCGTGCCGGGGTAGGTCCGGAAGGGGATGCCGTCGCCGTCCACGTCCAGATAGCGGCCGAAGTCGCTGCCCTCGTCGAGCATCTCGGCGGTCATCACCTTGCCGCGATCATACGCGCGGGTGTCGTCCCAAGCCAGCGGCCGGCACAGGCGGTGGTTCATGCCGATGTCGAGATCGAGCATGAGGAAGATCGTGGTCTGCAAGCGGTCGGCCAAGTCGAAGGCTTGAGCCGCCATCTCGAAGGCTTCGGCGGGGTCCTCGGGAAACAGAAGAACGTGCTTGGTGTCGCCGTGAGATGCGTAAGCGCAGGCGATCACGTCGCATTGCTGGGTGCGCGTCGGCATGCCGGTGGAGGGGCCCGCGCGCTGCACGTTCATGATGACGGCGGGAATCTCCGCGAAATAGGACAGGCCGATGAACTCGGTCATCAGCGAGATGCCGGGCCCCGACGTGGCGGTGAAGGCGCGGGCGCCGTTCCAGCCGGCGCCGACCACGATGCCGATGGACGCCAGTTCGTCCTCACCCTGGACAATGGCGTATTTCGCCCTCTTGGTTTCAGGATCGTGGCGCAATCGCTTGCAGTGCGAGGTGAAGGCGTCGGCGAGCGACGAGGACGGCGTGATCGGATACCAGGCGCAGACGGTGGCCCCGCCGTAGACCGCGCCGAGCGCGGCGGCGCTGTTGCCTTCGATGAAAATGCGGTCGCCCACCTTGTTGGCGCGCCTCACCTGCAGCCCGATCGGGCAGTCGAGATTCTCCAGGGCCCAGTCGCGGCCCATGTGGAGCGCGTGCACGTTGGCGGCCAGCAGCTTCTCCTTGGTCTTGTATTGCTCGCCGATCAGCGTCTCGACCGCCTCGATCTCCATGTCGAGCAGGGCGGTCAGCGCGCCGAGATAGATGATGTTCTTGAAAAGCTGGCGCTGGCGCGGATCGGTGTATTCGGAATTGGTGATCGCGGTCAGCGGTACGCCGATCACCGTGATGTCGTCACGAAATTTCGTCGCCGGCAGTGGCTTGGTGGAATCGTAAAGCAGATAGCCGCCCGGTTCGATGGAGGCGACATCCTTGTCCCAGGTCTGCGGATTCATCGCCACCATCATGTCGATGCCGCCGCGCGCGCCGAGATGGCCGTTCTCGGTCACACGCACCTCGTACCAGGTCGGCAGGCCCTGGATGTTGGACGGAAAGATGTTGCGCGGGGAAACCGGCACGCCCATGCGAAGGATGGAACGGGCGAACAATTCGTTGGCGCTCGCCGAGCCCGAGCCGTTGACGTTGGCGAAGCGGATGACGAAGTCGTTTACGCTGCGGATCGGACTTTGGACTGGCATGTCGGCCCCGCGTGGGTCATTTCGATGAGATGTTTCTGCATGTCCCAGGCGCCAGTCGGGCAGCGTTCGGCGCATAGCCCGCAATGGAGGCAGACGTCCTCGTCCTTCACCATGACGCGGCCTGTTGCCAGACCGTTGGCGACATAGAGGTCTTGAGACAGGTTCGGTGACGGCGCTTTCAGGCGCGTGCGCAGATCGGCCTCGTCGCCGTTCTGCGTGAAGGTGATGCAATCCATCGGGCAGATGTCGACGCAGGCGTCGCATTCGATGCAGAGCTTCGACGTGAACACCGTCTGCACGTCGCAGTTCAAGCAGCGCTGCGCCTCTTCGAATGCCAGCTTGCGGTCGAATCCCAACTCGACCTCGGCTTTGATGTCCCGAAGCGCGACGGCCTTGTCGCGCAGCGGCACCCGGAAGCGCGGATCGGCCGAGATGTCGTTGTCATAGCTCCACTCGTGGATGCCCATCTTCTGGCTGGACACTGTGACCTGGGGCAGAGGGCGTTCGGTCACGTCCTCGCCGGAGCAGAGCTTATGGATCGACAGTGCGGCGTCGTGGCCGTGCGCCACGGCCCAGATGATGTTCTTGGGGCCGAAGGCCGAGTCGCCGCCGAAGAACACCTTCGGATGGGTCGAGCCCATGGTCTCGGGATCGATGACGGGCATCTCCCATTCGTCGAACTGGATGCCGATGTCGCGCTCGATCCAGGGAAACGCGTTCTCCTGGCCGACGGCCACGAGCACGTCGTCGCATTCGAAATGCGGATCGGGTTCGCCGGTTGGCACCAGCTTGCGGCGGCCCTTGGCATCGTACTCGGCTTTCACTTTCTCGAAGGTTATGCCGGTGAGCCGGCCGTTCTCGTGCGTGAAGGCTTTGGGCACGAGGAAATTCAGGATCGGGATATCCTCGTGCATGGCGTCCTCCTTTTCCCATGGGGACGCCTTCATTTCCTCGAAGCCGGAACGCACGACCACCTTCACGTCTTCGCCGCCGAGGCGGCGGGCGGTGCGGCAACAGTCCATGGCGGTGTTGCCGCCACCCAGCACGATCACGCGGCGGCCGATCTCGCTGACGTGACCGAAAGAGACCGACGACAGCCAGTCGATGCCGATATGGATGTTCTTGGCCGCTTCGCTGCGGCCGGGGAGGTCGAGATCGCGCCCGCGCGGCGCGCCGGAGCCGATAAAGATCGCGTCGTAATCATCTGCGAGCAAAGACTTGAGGCTGTCGATGCGCTTGCCGGCGACGAATTCGATGCCGAGCCCGAGGATATAGCCGCATTCCTCGTCGATCACCTTGTCGGGCAGCCGGAATTTCGGAATCTGCGAGCGCATCATCCCGCCGGCCTGCGGGTCCTGATCGAAGACGGTGCATTGATAGCCGAGGGGTGCGAGATCGCGCGCCACGGTGAGCGAGGCGGGGCCGCCGCCCACGAGCGCGATGCGCTTGCCGTTCTTGATGCGGGCGGGAGGCGGCAGGCGCGGGCGGATGTCGTCCTTGTAATCGGCGGCGACGCGTTTCAGACGACAGATAGCAACCGGATCGGTTTCAACGCGTCCGCGCCGGCAGGCCGGCTCGCAGGGGCGGTCGCAGGTGCGTCCGAGGATCCCCGGAAACACGTTGGACCTCCAGTTGACCATATAGGCGTCGCTGTAGCGCCCCTCCGCGATCAACCGGATATATTCAGGAACGGGCGTGTGGGCCGGGCATGCCCATTGGCAATCGACCACTTTATGGAAGTGGTCCGGCGCCGAGATGTCGGTGTCCTTCATCCGCTCCTCGTGCATACCAATCCGGCGCTTCGTCGGGCCTTAAACTAGGCCCGCGCTGCCGTATCGCTCTGCGTTTCTCCCAGCGGGACGGGTTGCTCCCGACTCCAGTTAAGAATGGTAATAGAGAAAAACTGCCAATTCCACCGAAACCAGCGGAGAATTATGGTCGGCGATGGGCGATTGAGGGGCGTTTTCGGCGCTCCTATTTGCCCTTGCAAAGCCGGCCAGGCAGCCCGAAAGAGACATCCGAAAGGATCGAGCCTGATGCGTGACCTTCTCGGGGACATATTCGATCAGCAGCCGGCGGACGATCCTATGACGGCGGCGCGCCGGACCATGCAAACGCCGCTGCGCAAGCGCTTCTACGAGATCGCCGGCGTTGGCGAGGAGGCTGGCGGCTGGGTGGTGTTGCTCGATGGGCGCCCGGTCCGGACTCCTGCGCGCCGGCCGCTTCGGGCTCCCTCCGCCCAATTGGCGCAAGCGCTCGCCGCCGAGTGGCAGGCCCAAGGAGAGTGGCTCGATCCTGTGGCGATGCCGCTAACCCGGCTGGCCAATTCCATCATCGACGGCGTTGTGGATGCGCCGCAGCCGGTTGCCGCCGACGTCGCGCGCTATCTCGGCTCCGACCTGATCTTTTATCGCGCCGAGGGACCCGAGGGTCTGTTGGTCCGCCAGGCGGAACATTGGGATCCGCTGATGGCCTGGGCCCGGGAGGCTCTGGGCGCGCGCTTCGTTCTGGTCGAGGGCGTGACATTCGTGTCGCAGCCGGCTGAAGCCGTCGCGGCCGCCGTTCGGGCGATCCCGGACGATCCCTGGGCGCTTGGCGCGTTGCACGCCGCAACCACGCTTACAGGCTCGCCCCTGATCGCGTTGGCGCTGGCGAGCGCCCGCATTGATCTGGAGCAGGCCTGGCGTGCGGCCCACGTCGATGAGGATTGGAATATGGACGCCTGGGGGCGCGACGAACTCGTGCTTGAGCGTCGCCGCACCGGCCAGCGCGAGATGGCTGCCGCTGCACTCATCCTCGCCGACCGTTATTCCCTACGGCGCTGAGAATGCTCAAAACCGCCCCGGGCATGACCGGGGCGGTGGGTTCTTAGAACAGTTTATTGTTGTCCACTCGGGTTCCCACCTGGGCTGCCGCCCGGGCTTTGGCTGGGATCCGCCGGCGCGGGTTCGGTCGGTGCGACATTCGGCGGTGCAGCCGGCTTGTTGCCCTGACCGGTCGTTTCGGCAGGCCCTGGTGAGGGCGGCGGAACCATATCGGTCGTGGTGGCAGGCGGCGCGCCTGTATCGGCCGTGTCGGTACCGGGACCGCTCGCAAAGATGAACACCAGAAGCAGCGCGAGAACGACGCCACCGGCAATCCATCCCCACATTGCGTTGTTTGACGGAGCCGGATCGATCCGCCGATCTTCGGGCCTGCGCGGATCGGTCGGAGGTGGGTCAGTATAGCGCGGATCGCTCATGGTCCTCTCCAATTCGTAATCGTCGGCGGTTCGACAACGAACGGGGTGCGACAAAGGTTCCCAGCCTGGTGATGGAGCTGGAACCAGGAGCCAGGCTTTCCGCTTGATCGAGCTTACCTTTTTGCCTGGATCTCAGCGCCGGGCCGCCACCCAGGCCGCCGCCAGGCGGATGTCCTCCTGGGTCAGGCCGTGTCCCGCGGGCATCACCTCATAGGTGACGTCCGCGCCGGCCTCCCCGAGAAGGGCGGCAAGAAGGCCGGCCTGTTCGAGGGGGATGAGTTCGTCATGACGGCCCACCAGCATCAGAACCGGCAAACCATCGAGCGAGGGCAGGGGGCGCGGATCGAACGGCAGCATCGCGCGCATGAGGATCGCGCCGGCGAGTGCGTCAGGCTCTCGCAGCATCAAGGGCCAGGCGATGTTGGCTCCATTGGAAAAGCCGACGGCAAGCGGCTTGCCCAGGCCGTAGGCTCTACGGGCATCGGCCATGAAAACCGAAAGCTCGTCCGTGCGCTGGCGCAGATCGTCGAGGTCCCATTGGCCTTCGCCGCTGCGTTTGAAGAAGCGCGGCATGCCGTTTTCCAGCGTGCGTCCGCGTGGCGACAGGAGCGCGGCACCCGGTGCGATGATCGGGCCGAGCGGCAGGAGGTCGTTCTCGTCTCCACCCGTGCCATGCAGGAGGAGCAGGGGCGGCTGGCCGGGATCGGTGCCCGGCACGAAGCGATGGGTGAAGCCGAGCTTGTTGGTCGGGCTGTTGGTCAGGTCGTTCGTCATTGTTTGCTCTGCTCCGCCGCAATGACAACGCCCGCACCATAGACGGGCGCTGCCATCTTGCGTAGCGTTCCTGGCATTGTTTGTGCCTTCTTTGCATTTTTTGAGACGGGAGCCATGATGGACAAGACATCCACGCGCGCGCTGGCGGTTCGCGAGGTTGGGGCGGCGCGTATTCCTCTGGCCGGCGGTGTGCGCGCGGGCGCATGGGTTTTCGTGACGGGGCTTTTGCCGGTCGAACTCGGCAATGAGGGACGCCCCCGCTCCGGCCTGCCGCCGTGGCTCGTCCAGGCGCGTTCGATCTGGCAACGCGCCGCCGCGATCCTCGACGAAGGCCAATCCGATGTCTCGCGCATCGTGCGCTGCGACCAGTTCTTTTCCAATTGGCGTGCAGTGCCGTTCTTCCATCAGGCGCGGCGTGATGCCTGCGGCTCCTATATCGCCCCCAGCACGTCGATCCTGCAGCCGGAGACGCTCGTTCCAGGCGCGGACATGATGACCGATATGATCGCTGTGGCCGATGGTGGTCCCGCGGTCGAGCCGCTGTTTCCGGACGGCCTGGATCTGCCGTCCACGTCGTCTTTCGTGCCGGTGGTGCGCGCCGGCCCGCTGGTGTTCGTGGCGGGCTTTCTCGCGGCCAGCGGGCAGGGCGATCTCGACGGCGTGGCGGCGGCCGCCAAAGTGCCGGAGGGGCATCTATGGAAAGGCAACCGGATTTCGCTGGAGGCGCAATATGTCATCAAGGAGAAGCTCGTTCCCGCGCTCTCTGGTGTCGGTCTGTCGTTGAAGGACGTGGTGAAGGCCAATGTCTTCCTTCGCGACATCGATGATCTGGCGGCCTTCAATCAGGTCTGGATCCAGGCTTTCGACGGTGCGCCGCCGGCGACATCGGTGACGCCGACCAGCAATCCCGGCTTTGCCATCGAGGACTCGCGCATCGAGATCAATCTCGTGGCGGCGGCCGAAGGAACGCGCGTTCAACGCTTCGAGGGCGGGCATGGCGCCATTTGCGACGGCCATCCGGTCGCGGTGCGCGCGGGTGATCTTCTGATGTTCTCCGGCCTGACGGCGGCCGACGAGAACGGGTTGATCCCAAGCGCAAGGATCGGTGAGCGCGACCGTCACGTCGCGTCCAGCGTCGAGGCGCAAGTGGAGCACCTGATCGACATCGCCGAAGAGGTCTGCGCCAAGGCCGGCACCAGCCTGCGAAACGTGGCTCGCATCCTGCAAGTGCATACCGATCTTGCGGATGTGCGGCCGGCGCTTGCGGTCTGGCAGCGGCGCTTGCCGGGCGTCGCCTTGCCGATCAGCGCGGCCCGCGTGCCGGCGCCGCTGGCGGTGCCCGGCTGCACGGTCCAGCTCGATCTGTGGGTCCACGCGCCTTGAGCACCTCAAGCGTGACACGATGCACGAGGGAGAACGCCAATGAAGGATTTGTCATCACTGCTGTCGCGCCGCCTGATCCTGACTCTGACGAGCGCTGTTCTGTTGGGCTTGATGCCGCGTTCTGCGATTGCGCAGTCCTATCCCGAGCGGCCGATCCGCCTCATCGTGCCATTCGCGGCTGGAGGCGGCTCCGATTCCGTGGGGCGCGTCATCGCGGATCGGCTGTCTCACGAGTTGGGCCAGCCTGTTATCGTGGAAAACCGTCCTGGCGCGGGCGGCAGCATCGGTGCGGCGCAGGTCGCCAAGGCCGCACCCGACGGCTACACGTTGCTGCTCGGCTCGACCTCCGAATTGGCGCAATATCCGCACGTCAGCGGCAAGGTCCCCTATGATCCGCAAACGGACTTCGCCCCGATCTCGCTTGTGGGCACCGTATCGCTGGTGCTGACGGTTTCGTCGAAACTGCCGATCAAGGATGTCGAAGAGCTGATTGCCTACGCCAGGAAAAATCCAGGCAAACTCAATTACGGCTCGGCCGGGACCGGCTCCAGCACGCATCTGGCGATGGCGTTGTTTGCTCACTTGGCCAAGGTCGAGATGCTCAACATCTCCTACAAGGGCAGCGCGCCGGTGGTGACCGATCTGCTGGCCGGCAACATCGATCTGGCGATGCCGACGATGTCGGCGGTGCTGCCCCATATCAAGAGCGATCGCCTGCGTGTCATCGGCGTGTCCACCGCCGAGCCATCGGTCATCCTGCCCGATGTGGAGGTGATCGGCTCGGTGCTGTCGCGTTACGAGGCGGGTCTGTGGACGGGTCTGCTGGCGCCCGCCGGTACGCCGAATGAGATCATCGACAAGCTGCACGGGGCCGTGGCCAAGGCGCTGTCCGAGCCGAAGGTGCAGACGATGCTGATCTCCCAAGGCGCCGAGGCGACCGGCAGTTCGCCCGCCGTCTTCGCGGCCCAGATCAAGCGCGAGAACGCCGTTTGGAGCGAGGTCGTCAAGCAAACGGGAATTCGGATCAAATAATCCCGTTCGCCGAGAATCCCGGTTCGCCAAGACAGGCGGATTTCAACCGCTTTCATCGGAACGTGAGGTCGGGCCCGCCAGCCGGCGGGTCCCATCCATTGACAAGGGCGGCTTGCATTTGCTGCAAGTCTGACAACGATAAACAATCAAACGCCCTTATCATGCAGGATTCCAACCCATCGCAGGCTGTCGTCTGGGCCGCACCCGCCGGCTTCGTCGTGCTATGGGCCTCCGGCTTCATCGGCGCCAAGTTCGGCCTGCCTTACGCCGAGCCGATGACGTTTCTCGCCATCCGCATGCTGGCGGCGGTGGTGCTGTTGGGCGTTCTGATTGTCGCGATGCGTCCGCAATGGCCCGGATCGATGCCCGCGCTGCATAATGTCATCGCGGGGCTGCTGCTTCACGGCTGCTATCTCGGCGGTGTCTTCGTGTCGATGGATCACGGCATGCCGGCGGGGCTTGCGGCCTTGATCGTCGGGCTGCAACCGGTCCTCACCGCCACGCTCGCCAACCGGCTGCTCGGCGAAGCGGTGCTGATACGCCAGTGGCTCGGACTGCTGTTGGGCATTCTCGGTGTTTATCTGGTGGTCCATGAGCGGGCGGCCGGTGGCGGCGATGCCATCGCCTGGATCGCCGCGACGATCGCGCTGCTTGGAATCACGATGGGCACGCTTCACCAGAAGCGGTTCGGTGGTGGTGTCGATTGGCGCACCGGACTTTTTATCCAATATGCCGCTGCAGGCGTGTTGTGCACGGTGCTGGCCTTCGCGTTCGAGACCCGTGCCGTGAATTGGACGGGCGAGTTCGTCTTCGCGCTGGCCTGGCTGGTCCTGGTTTTGTCGTTCGGCGCCGTCTGGCTGCTCTACGACCTGATCCGCCGGACCGGCATGGCAAGGCTGGTGAGCCTGTTCTATCTCACGCCGCCGACCACGGCGCTGATGGCCTGGTTCTTGTTCGACGAGCGCCTCGCGCCCTTGGCGCTCGTCGGCATGGCGATTTGTGTCACAGGCGTCGCCCTGGTGAATTGGCGCACAGCATAATCCTGAAAAGTGCGCAGCGGTTTTCGGGCCAGATCATGCTTGCGCATCGGCCATGATTCCGAAAAGTGCGCAGCGGTTTCCGGATCGGATCACGCTCAAGCGAGCGGTCAGCGCGGCTGCGGTACGATCCGGATATACGGCTTCGGCGACGACCATCCCGATGGGAACAGGCTCTTGGCGTCCTCGTCGCTGACCGTTCCCGCGATGATGACATCGTCGCCCGGCTTCCAGTTCGCGGGTGTTGCCACCTTGTGCTTTGCGCTGAGCTGGAGCGCATCGACGGCGCGCAGCACCTCGTCGAAGTTGCGGCCGACCGTCATCGGATAGACCAGGATCAGCTTGATCTTCTTGTCCGGTCCGATGATGAAGACGTTGCGGACGGTCTGGTTGTCGGCTGGCGTGCGCTTGGTCGGATCACCAGAGACCGCCGCCGGCAGCATGCCATAGAGCTTGGAGACCTTGAAATCGGTATCGGCGATCATCGGATAGTTCGGCGCCGCGCCTTGCGTTTCTTCAATATCTTTCGCCCAGCCGGAATGGCGGTCGAGCGGATCGACGGAAATCGCGATAAGCTTGACGCCGCGCCGGTCGAATTCGGGCTTGAGGCGAGCCATGGTGCCGAGTTCGGTGGTGCAGACCGGCGTGTAATCCTTCGGATGCGAGAACAGGATCGCCCAATTGTCGCCGATCCAGTCGTGGAAACGGATGCGTCCTTCCGTGGTTTCGGCATCGAAATCCGGCGCCGTGTCGTTGATGGCCAGGGTCATGACAATCTCCTGTCGTCGAGGATGAAAAGTGGTTTGCGCGGCCTGGGTGTTGCCGGTGTTCGAGCCCGCAACATAGATATCCGTCCGTCGCGCGGCGGATAAGCCAAGGGCATTTCAAAGATGGGCTGCGGCATGGAACGTCCTTGCAGGAATGCCGTGTTCGAAAGCATGCCCATCCTCCCGCCTTTTTTGTGGCGTGCTGGCATGGGCTTGTCGGACATGGCAATGTCGCGGCCATGACGCTGTATTTTGCTTATGGGTCCAACATGAGCCGCGCCTTGATGCGGTGCCATGCGCCCGATGCGGTGCCGTTGGGGATGGCCCGGCTGGCGAATTATCGCTTTGTCATGATGCGATGCGGCTATGCGTCGGTGGTGCCGGATGCGGGCCAGTCGGTGCCCGGTGTGCTTTGGCGTCTCACGGCGCGTGATGTCGCGGTGCTGAACGCCTACGAAAGCGTGTCTTCGGGGCTCTACCGTGCGGTCCGCCGATCGGTGGTGTTTGAGGACGGCAGGCGATTGGCGCTCGTCTATGTCGGCAGCGACAAACCTGGTGGCCGCCCGAAGCCCGGCTATATGGAAGCCGTTCTCGACGCCACCCACCATTGGGGTTTGCCCTCCGCCTATGTCGCGTCATTGCGGCGTCTGATGCCGGGACGGGGTGGACATGCGAGAGCGAAAGATGTGGGTGAGAACAGCTTGGGTAAGGATTGGAGAGAATCGAATGGCTGCGATCCGCCATCTGATCGTGACGGGGTTGGTCCAGGGCGTCGGCTATCGTGCTTTCGTCGCTGACGAGGCCGCGGCCGGTGGTCTTGAGGGATGGGTGCGCAATCGCCGCGATGGGACGGTGGAGGCGCTCGTGGCGGGAGCGCCCGAGGCGGTGGATCGTCTGATTGCGGCCTGCCGTCGCGGGCCTTGGGGCGCTCGCGTCGATGGCGTCGATGCGCAGGAGGGTCGCGCCGACGATCTCGCTCTGCGCCGGTCCGGAGAGCTGTTCTCCGTCCTGGCAACCGAATAGGTCAGCCCGCGCGCAGCAGTCGGATCGCCTCGTCACGCTCGAACAGATAGAGGAGATGGCGCAGCGCCTCGCCGCGCGGCGATGTCAGCTCCGGATCGCGTCGCAGGATCAGCGCGGCGTCGTCGCGGGCGGCCGCGAGCAACCCGCCATGGACTTCGATGCGGGCGACCTGGAAACCCGGCATGCCGCTCTGGCGCGTGCCCAGCACGTCGCCTTCGCCGCGCAGCCGCAGATCCTCCTCGGCGATGCGGAAGCCGTCCTCGGTCTCGCGCAGGATCTTCAGGCGCGCGGTGGCGGTCTCTCCCAACGGCGCCCGGTAGAGAAGCAGGCATGTCGAGCGCTCGCTGCCGCGGCCGACGCGGCCCCGCAATTGGTGCAATTGCGCGAGCCCGAACCGCTCGGCGTGTTCGATGACCATCACCGTCGCGGCCGGCACGTTCACGCCCACCTCGATCACGGTGGTGGCGACCAGAAGACCGGCCTCACCGGATGTGAAGCGCGCCATGGCCCGGTCCTTGTCGGCCGCTTTCATCTTGCCGTGAACAAGTTCGACCCGGCGCCCGAAGCGCTCACGAAGCACCAGGAAGCGCTCCTGCGCGGCGGCGAGGTCGATGGATTCGGATTCCTCCACCAGCGGACAGACCCAATAAACTTGCTTGCCTTCGTCGAGCGCGCGTCCGACGGCATCGGTCACCTCGTCGAGGCGAGACAGCGGCAGAGCGCGGGTGTCGATCGGCTTGCGGCCGGCGGGCTTCTCGCGGAGTTCGGAAATCTCCATGTCGCCGAAGAAGGTGAGGGCCAGCGTCCGCGGAATCGGCGTCGCCGTCAGCACCAGCATGTCCACGGCTTCGCCCTTGCCGACCAGCGCCAGCCGCTGATGCACGCCGAACCGATGCTGCTCGTCGATGATCGCGAGCGCGAGGTTCCGGAACATCACGTCGTCCTGGAACAGCGCGTGGGTGCCGACGATCAGATCGATCTCGCCGGCGGCGAGCCGTTCCAGGATGGCGGTTCGCTCCCGCGCCTTGTCGCGGCCGGTTAGCAGGGCGGTCCGGATGCCGGCGGCCTCGGCGAGCGGCGCGATGGTCTCCATGTGCTGGCGGGCGAGGATTTCGGTGGGCGCCATCAGCGCCGCCTGCCGTTCGGCCTCGATGACGGTCGCGGCCGCCATCAGCGCCACCACCGTCTTGCCCGAGCCGACGTCACCCTGGAGCAGGCGCACCATGCGGTGGGGCAATGCCAGTTCGGTCACGATGTCATCCACCGCGCGCGCCTGGGACGGCGTGAGCGTATAGGGCAGGGCGCGCGCCACCTTGGCCCGCAACAATCCCTCGCCGGAGGAGCCTCGTCCTGGCTGCTTGCGCTGGTGGGCGCGCACCAGGGCCAGGGCCAGTTGACCGGCCAGAAGCTCGTCATAGGCCAGCCGGGTCCAGGCCGGCGACTCGGGCTTGGCCTCGGCCGGGGTTT